>Ga0207683_10001542_pt1 | contig 20766 bp, 15 predicted proteins | sample KBSM73metaG_FD_184333 | JGI IMG/M metagenome (GOLD analysis project Ga0207683, IMG submission 184333) | Miscanthus rhizosphere microbial communities from Kellogg Biological Station, Michigan, USA - KBS M7-3 metaG (SPAdes) (version 2) | ecosystem: Host-associated > Plants > Roots > Rhizosphere >... | reverse complement strand
CGGACGCCGTTCTGACAGCGAATGGAAAAGCTTCGACGCTTGCGCCTTCGGCCATTGCCGAGAACATTTCCATGGGTGGAGATCAGGCGCAGCACATCAAGTTTGCGCTGTTCGGCGCCAAGGCGGAAAGCCTCGCGACGCCAAATTCGCAATTTAGTGTATCGACAGCGCTGCGCTTCTCCGGCGCTCAACGGATTGCCGTGCTTGCGTATGGCAAGACCACGCAGCTATCGGTGCAGGGTGACTGGCCAAGTCCGTCGTTCGACGGCGGATTTCTGCCGATCAACCGCACAGTTTCAAACCAGGGCTTCACCGCGGAGTGGTCGATACCGTTCATTGCCCGGGGCGTGCGCGCTGAGGGTCCGGGTGATTCGATCAACGGGCTCGATGCCACCGCGCTTGGGGTTTCGTTCCTTGAGGTGGCGGACCCCTATCAGTCCGTCAACCGATCTCTGAAATACATTCTTCTATTTTTGGGACTGCTGTTTCTGACGTATTTCATTTTTGAAGTGACTACCGGGAAGCGGGTGCACCCGGCGCAGTACATCCTGGTCGGGGTCGCACAGATCATTTTCTATCTGCTTCTGCTTTCGCTCTCAGAACGAATCGGATTTGATCTTGCGTTCCTCGTTGGAGGCGGCGCCACGGTTATGCTGCTCGCGGCGAATGCAGGCTGGGTCTTCCACAGCCGTGCGCAGGGTGTTCGCGCTCTGGGCATCTTCACTTTGCTATACGGCCTCATCTACATGTTGCTGCGGCTCGAGGACAATGCGTTGCTGGTTGGCGCAATCGCCAGTTTCGCTGCAGTGGCATGCGCTATGTACTTTACCCGGTTTATCGACTGGTACGGTTCTCTGCCTGGAACAGGAATGCCTGAGGCGAGTGGGAGTCCGGTTGCGCCCAACAACGTGGCGTAGGCGAGTGCGTTCAGGACAACGGTATGCGAGGAGTTCACGATGCATGGCGAATTCGCTGACGGGTTGCACGTAGCCATCATCATGGATGGAAACGGCCGCTGGGCCACACGGCGCGGCTTGCCGCGCAGCGCAGGTCATCGCGCAGGAGTGGCGGCTCTGCGCCGAATCGTGGAACACGCGCCGGATGTCGGCATCCGTTGCTTGTCGGTCTACGCGTTCTCCTCTGACAACTGGCGACGGCCGGCTTCCGAAGTGCAGAGCATCTTCTGGCTGTTGCGTGCGTTCCTGCGGCTGGAGACGGAACGGCTGCGGCAACGTGGCGCGCGCATCCGGGTAATCGGACGGCGCGACCGCCTGCCTCAGAACGCTCTGCGCGCAATCGAAAAGGCGGAAGCCGCGACTGCTGCGGGCACCCGCCTTCACCTGCGCGTTGCCGTCGACTACTCTTCGCGATATGCGATCACCAGCGCGGCCGTTGCCGGCGCGCACCATTGGCAACTACCGGATTCACCAGATCTGCTCTGCTGCACGCTGAGGCAGGCCTTGATAGCTGACGCGGGAGAAGTGGATTTGCTGATTCGCACGGGAGGCGAAAAGCGCTTGTCTGACTTTCTGCTTTGGGAGTCTGCGTATGCGGAGCTCATTTTTACCGACCGCATGTGGCCCGATTTTGATGAGGGCGACCTTGACGCCGCGCTTTCAGAATATCGTCACAGGGAGCGGCGCTTCGGTAGCGTGCCGGTTGCTGCTGCTGTCAGTGCTTGAGCAGGTTATTCGACGGTTACGGATTTGGCGAGGTTGCGGGGCTGGTCAACGTCGCAGCCGCGGCGGACTGCGATGTAGTATGCCAGCAGTTGCAGCGGCACGATCTCGATCAAAGGACTGAGCAACTCCATCGCGGGCGGAATGTGGATGACGTGTTCGACCAGTTGCCCGATGGTGTGATCGCCCTCGGTGGCGACGGCGATCACGCGGCCTGAACGCGCTGTAACTTCCTGAATGTTCGAGAGAGTCTTCTCATAACGCAGCTTCGAGGCCGGATCGGATTCGTCGCGAGTGACCAGAACCACGACCGGAAGTGTTTCGTCGATGAGAGCGTTGGGGCCGTGCTTCATCTCCCCTGCGGGATAGCCCTCTGCGTGAATGTAGGAGATCTCCTTGAGCTTGAGTGCGCCTTCGAGTGCGATGGGGAAATGGATGCCTCGGCCAAGGTAGAGGAAATCGCGAGCGGTGGAGAAGTCTTTGGCGAGTTCTTCGCACTGGACCGAACTGGTGCGAAGCACTTCTTCGATTTTGCCCGGGATGCGGCTTAGCTGGTCAATGAGCGCGACCGACTGGGCCGCGTCGAGATGTCCGCGGAGTTCGCCGAGTTTCAGCGCAAGAAGGAATAAAGCTGTGAGCTGTGACGTGAATGCCTTGGTCGAAGCGACACCGATTTCGGGGCCAGCGTGCGTGTAGATGGCACCATGCGCTTCGCGTGCCACCATGGCGTCAACCACGTTACAGATAGCCACAGTCTTCGAGCCGAGGCTCTTCATCTCTCGCTGAGCGGCAAGCGTATCGGCGGTCTCACCGGATTGCGTGATGAGAAGGCCCAGAGCATCGGGTCCCGCGATGGGATCGCGATAACGGTACTCGCTGGCATAGTCCACATCGACTGGGAGGCGGGCAAGACGCTCGATCATATATTTGCCCGCAAGTGCGGCGTGCCAGCTGGTGCCGCAGGCCGCGATGTTGATGCTCGCTGCGGCGGCAAGCTCGTCGTCGCAGATTTCCATTTCTCCCAGGAAGACCTTTCCGGAGTCGAGGGATACGCGGCCCAGCGTTGTGTCGCGAATTGCGCGCGGCTGCTCCCAGATTTCCTTGAGCATGAAGTGCTTGTAGCCGCCTTTTTCTGCCTGGATCGGGTCCCATTGAATGCGGGTGATTGCGCGTTCGATGGGATGGCCTTCGAAGTCGGTCAACTGCACGCCCGCCAGGGTGAGGATCGCCATGTCACCGTCTGCGAGAAAGTAGATATTCCGCGTGTGGTGCAGGATGCCCGGAACGTCTGACGCAACAAAGCATTCGCCTTCACCCACTCCGATGACAACCGGGGGACCAGATCGAGCGGCCACAATCTTATCCGGCTCCGCAGAGGACAGGACGCCCAGCGCGAAGGCTCCGGTAAGCCGCTTGACGGCTCGGCGTACGGCGACCTCGAGCGGGATGGGGGTGCCCGAAGACTCGGCCTCTTTCTGAACCTGTTCAATCAGGTGGGCGATGATCTCCGTGTCGGTTTCGGTGACGAACTTGTGACCTTGCGCGGTGAGTTCGCGCTTGAGATCGAGGTAGTTTTCGACGATGCCGTTGTGGACCACGACGATGCGGCCGGAGCAGTCGCGGTGAGGATGGGCGTTCTCTTCAGTGGGGCGGCCGTGCGTAGCCCAGCGCGTATGCCCGATGCCGTATGTACCATCGAGCGGATTCGCGGTCAGGACTTCTTCAAGATTTTGCAGCTTGCCCGGTGCGCGGCAGATCTGGAGGAGGGCGCTGTTCGGACTGCCGACTGCGATCCCGGCCGAGTCATATCCTCGGTATTCGAGGCGCCGCAAGCCCTCGATGATGACAGGGAGCACCTTCTTTGGGCCAACATAGCCGACGATTCCGCACATAGGACGATTTTATGCGACGGGAAACAGAAAACCCTGATACCTGGGAGGCCAGAGGCAGCCAATGTGGCTGATTCGTAGCGTTAACGAGTGGTTATTCCTCGATACGGTAAGTGAATTCTTCAATTACGGGATTGGTAAGGACTTCGCGAGCGATGCGTTCGACTTCGGCACGGGCAGCATCGGTCTGCAGTCCATCGACAAGGGATAGCGCGAAATACTTGCCCTGGCGTACCGAGGTTACATCGGCGAATCCGATTTTGCGCAAGGCATTCTGAATGGTTTGGCCCTGGGGATCGAGGACCGATGTCTTTAGCGTGACATAGACATGCGCCTTCATTATTTGGTGATTATAGTATGCCAACCGAATCGTGACCGCGGTCTTGCTTCCCGGCGATGAGGCGCGTCTGAAGCGCCTCGCAGGAAATGGAGCGGGACCCGGGCGCCAGGTTCTCTCTGCTACGCCTCGTCCAAGTTTTCTGGTTGATCGCATCTATGTTCTTTTATGTTCTTTTATCGGGCGTCTCAGCCAGGCGAACCCTCCCCGCGATTCTGGATTTCACCAGTTCGCTTGAGCTGAGCCTCAACCTCCGCAATTCTCATGCGAAGCCGGCGCTTGATTTCGGCGACGTCAGCATCGTCGCCGAGATGTCCGCTTTCATCGAAGTGCTCGAGGTAGGTGCGAAGTTCCTCGAGAAGATCACGTGGGGCCCTGGGACTCATAGAAGATTGAATTTGGCACGCATGCGAGTTGAAGTCTGTCCAGTACGGGACAATGGCTGAAAACGGGGATCACAAAAAGATTACGCGACTCGACAATAATTCTAAGGTGCGGCAATTAGACAACCACGTCAAGCAACTGATTGACCTGGTCCAACAATTGGTTGAGAAGTACTGGTGCGAAAAGAAGCGCAAAGCCGCATCCGGCAGCGGCTTGAAGCATGTGATTCGTGCCGTCGTGGGTGGAAAACAGCAAAACCTTGCAATCTGGGGAGTGCGCTTGCATCCGGGACGCGAGTTCAATTCCTGAAAGCGGCGGAACATCCACATCGGAGATCAGAAGGTCAGGAGGCCCTGAACTTGCGGCCTCAAGTGCCTGATGAGGCTCACCGAACGAGTGCGCATCCAGTCCCTCGTCGCACAGGAGCTGCGCAAGGATCGACGCAGCAAGATACTCTTCGTCGACGATGAAGATACGAGGTTGTTTTGATGCCTCAGAGACCATAGTGCTCTTCTGCGAGTGCCAAGGGGATCAGCAACTCGGCCAAGGAGTTAGACGTTCAAAAACCAATGTGGGGAAGGGAACGAAACCACAATAGCATATTTTGACAGGTATCATGCGCTGAGAATTCTGGGGTTAGGGCTATGTCCGTGCAGTGACAGCGTTTGTCGACAGGTCGTCCCATTTGACGAGTACCTCGGCTGCGAGGTACGCCGCAGTCCGGTTACTATAGAAGTTCGTACGGATGGCTGGTAAGTGCTCGGTGACTTCCCGTTTTGACCCCTGAAACGCTGGCGCCTTTTGGCTCATCCTCGCGAGACGCAGCTGAGTCCTGCGCCTGGGCGTACGATTCGAAACGCCTTCCCCAGAAGAATCCTGCACCCCCACGTGCCGGACCCAACCCCGAGGAGACATAGAAGAGATGATTAATTATTTGGAGCTACCTATAGGCGAACGCGCCCCTGAAGTGTTCCGGGCGGTTATCGAGATCCCCAAGGACGGGACGAGCAAATTTGAATATGACAAGCAACTGCATGTGTTCAAACTCGACCGGAACCTGCATTCTCCCGTGCACTACCCCGGCGACTACGGTTTCATCCCCTCGACTCACAGCGACGACGACGACCCGCTCGACGTTTTGGTGCTCGTGCCGGGGCCGAGTTTTCCGGGTTGTGTGCAGGAAGTACGTCCTATCGGCTTGCTCGAGATGTTGGATCAAGGGAGGCTGGATGAAAAGGTTTTGGCTGTTGGAAAGAACAACCCCCGCTATACCAACGTGTGGAACTACACCGACATTTATCCGCACATGCTGAAGGAGATCACTCACTTTTTTGCAATTTATAAGGATCTGGAAGGCAAGCGGGTGGAGATCAAGGGATGGCACGACGCGGCATATGCTCGCGATCGCGTGCTGTATGCGGCCAAGCAATTTGAGGATGGCAAACACAAGCCAGCCAGCGGAAAGCAGAAGGCAGCGAAATAGACCAGCTGCCTCGCGGAAGCAAACGATCCGCGCTCCAAGGAAGTCGGGCCGCCGTTTTGGCGGCCTGTTTATTTCAGCCACGAGCGTCGGTATTCTGCCGCCAGAACAGAAAATGCCTCAACCCATCCCAAACAAGCGAATAAAGGCATTGCGCCAAACGACCGCGAAATACTGCGAACTTCGAGTCGCGCCGCATCGTACTGAAACTTACGTCGGATATCCTCGTCCGGCTCCAAGACCGAAATCTAACGCGGGAGGTACGGCGCCATGGCTTTGTTCAGGGAGCAACTGAAACAGGTACTGCGGAGGCTGGCCAGAGCGCCCCTTTTTACCACCATCACATTGATCACGCTTGCGGTAGGCGTTGGGGCAAACACGGTCATTTTCAGCGTGGTTGAAGGCGTACTGCTGAAGCCATTGAGCTACCCACACCCGGAGCAGTTGATCGCCGTAGGCCACCGGGCCCCTGGAATTGGATTACAGGATTTAAATATCGCGCCATTTCTCTACTTCATCTACCGCGAACAAAATAAAACACTTGAAGATATCGGGCTCTACAGCGGCGACTCACTGAGCGTGACGGGCGCGGGGCAACCGGAACATGTGCGCGGCCTTGATGTGAGCGACGGCACACTTCCAATTCTGGGTGTGAAGCCGGCGATGGGTCGAATCTTCTCTCGTCGCGATGACCTCCCAAATGCGCCGAAGACGATCCTTATTTCCTACCCGTACTGGCGCCAGAAGTTCGGAGGCAGCGATACAGTGATTGGTCGCTCCATCACGGTGGACGGAACACCGCGAGAGATTATCGGCATTTTGCCTCGCGATTTCCATTTTCTCGATCAGGCCGATGCAGCAGTCGTTATTCCGATGCAGTTGGATCGCAGCAAGACAAAGCTTGGCGGCTTCGGCATGCAGGCACTGGCCCGCATGAAGCCGGGCATCACATTGGCGCAGGTAAATGCAGATTTGACTCGCATGATTCCGATCTCGGCACGGAGCTTCCCAGCACCCGATGGATTTAGTTTGGCCCTTTTTGAGAAGGTGAAGCTTCAGTCAAATTTGCACACGTTGAAACAGGAGGTAATCGGCAACGTGGACAATGTCTTATGGGTGCTAATGGGTTCGATCGCGATCGTGTTGCTGGTGGCCTGTGCGAACGTGGCAAACCTGTTGCTGGTGCGGGTCGAGGGACGGCGCCAGGAATTGGCTGTTCGAGCGGCCCTCGGCGCGGGACGAGGCCGGATTACAGGCGGGCTTCTTTTCGAGAGCTTCGCACTGGGATTCACGGGAAGCGTGATTGGCCTGGGCTTGGCATATGCCGCATTGCGCGTTCTGGTAGCAATCGCCCCGACCGGCCTTCCCAGGCTTCGCGATATCGGAATCGATCTTCCAGTTGTTCTGTTTACGTTAGGTCTAGCCCTCTTTGTGAGCTTTGTCATTGGCTTGATCCCGGTGATCAAGTACGCAGGCGTGAGTTTGAACACAGGGCTGCGCGAAGGTGGTCGCGCCCTCAGCCAAAGCCGCGAACGCCATCGCGCGCGCAAGTCCCTGGTAGTGGTACAGGTGGCATTGGCGCTCGTCTTGTTGATTTGTTCGGGGCTGATGATTCGCACATTCCGCGCCCTGGTCCACATCTCTCCCGGATTCACCGACCCCAATTCGCTGCAAACTTTCCGGCTCTACATTCCGGATACGAAGATACCGGACACTCAGCGCGAGCGAGTGGTTCGCACTATGCAGGCGATACAGGACAAGATTGCGGCGATCCCAGGTGTTTCCTCTGTCGCGTTCTCAACGTCGATTCCCATGGACGGGAACAACAACTTCGACCCAGTGTTTGCACAGGATCTCACGTACAAGGAGGGCGAACTTCCTCCGGTCCGCCGGTTCAAATTTATTTCTCCGGGCTTTTTGAAGACGATCGGAACACCGTTGGTTGCCGGGCGCGATCTCGATTGGACTGACACATATCAAAAGCGACCGGTCGCCCTCGTGTCAGAGAGCCTGGCAAAGGAGTTCTGGCACGACGCAACGAACGCGCTGGGAAAACGAATTCGCGTAGGCAACACGGATGAATGGCGCGAGATTATCGGAGTTACGGGCGATGTGCACGACAACGGAGTGAGCAATCCGGTATCCACATCGGTGTACTGGCCAGTGTTTATGGACCGCTTCGAGGGTCAAAAGGAAATGGTGAGACGTGGATTTGGAATTGCGATTCGCTCCCCTCGAGCGGGCTCATCGGCCTTCATGAAGGAAGTGGAATCGCAGGTCTGGTCTGTAGACGGGGATCTTCCTCTCGCCGACACAACAACGCTCGGCGAACTCTATACAAAGTCGATGGCACGCACTTCGTTCACGCTGGTCATGCTGTGCGTGGCCGGAAGCATGGCATTGTTGCTGGGCATCGTCGGGATCTATGGCGTCATCTCGTATGCGGTGTCGCAGCGCACGAGGGAGATCGGTATTCGCATGGCGCTCGGCGCTCAGCGAGAGGCGCTGACGGCGATGTTCGTGCGCCAGGGATTGTGGCTGACTGGCATCGGCATCGTCTTCGGAGTAGCCGCGGCATTTGGCACCATGCGACTGATGTCGTCACTGCTGTTTAACGTCAGTACCAAGGATCCATGGACCTACGGCGTAGCCATCGTGAGCATCATCGCCATTTCTTGGATCGCGTGCTACGTGCCGTCACGACGGGCAGCCGCAGTGGATCCCACAAACGCGTTGCGAGCCGAGTAGCTGAGGTTTAGGTCAGCGCGCGATCGAGATGGACGTAGCCGCCGTCGACAATGATGTGCTGCGCCGTTGTGTGCGCTGACTGCGTCGGCGAGAGCAGAAATACAGTCGCGGCGGCGATCTCTGCAGACAGCGTCATGCGGTGGCCGAGCGGAATCTTGTCCGTGATCCGCTTGAGTTCTGCCTCCGGTTCGCCAAGTGTGTCGAGCCACCGACGATAAAGCGGTGTCATGACTTCCGCAGGAAGCACGGCGTTCACGCGAATGTTAAAAGGCAACAATTCGGCTGCCCATTCACGCGTGAGTGCCAACTGTGCGCCTTTGCTGGCTGCATAGCCAGAGGTATTGCCCTGGCCGGTCAGTGCCACCTTGGAGCTGATATTTACAATTGCACCCTGCGTGCGTTTGAGAGCGGGCAGCGCATAGTGAGCCAGCGCGTAGTAGTGGATGAGGTTCTTGTTCAAGCTCTCGATGAAGCGGGCGACACTTCCCTTTTCAAGGCCTGCGCCGTCGTTGATGCCGGCGTTGTTCACGAGTCCGTAGATGTCGCCAAAGTGGTCCTGAATCTCGATGACAGCTTGCTTGCAGCGCTCGGTGTCTTCAAGGTGCGCTTCTACAAGGTGGCAATCGGCATTGGCTGTTTGCATCTCGTCCATGAACGCCTTGACATTTTCGGAGCGACGGCCTAGTACGATGACGCGTGCCCCTTCTGCGAGACAGGCGCGAGAGATGCCCGCGCCAATGCCCGCGCCTCCGCCAGTAACCACAATGAGTTTGTCTTTCAGTCCGAGATCCATATCGCGCTATTCTTTCACGTACGAAGGGCCATGACGAGCATACGGGGTTCGGTCATTTCATTGATCGCGGAGCGAATGCCTTCGCGTCCAAGTCCGGAATCCTTGACGCCGCCGTAGGGCATCGGATCGAGGCGCCAGTTGGGCGTGTCACCAACGATGAGCGCACCCACTTCGAGTTCTCGATATGCAGTGAGAATGAGGCCTGCATCGCGCGTAAGCAGCCCGGCCTGCAGCCCGAACCGCGAGTGATTTACGTCTGCCAATGCCTGCTCGAAGTCGACGTAGGGTTCAACAATTACGACGGGGCCAAACGCTTCTTCATCGCGAATCTTCATGCCAGGCTTAGTGCCTGTAAGGATGGCAGGTGTGATGACGGAGCCTTTGCGCTCGCCGCCTGCAATGAGCCTCGCGCCGCCCTCCACGGCCTCCTTGATCCACTCATCGATGCGCTCGGCTTCTCCCGCGCGGACAAGCGGGCCAACCTCGGTGGCTTCGTCAGATGGATCCCCCGACACCAGCTTTTCGGCACACTCCACCAGCTTCCACAAAAATGTCTGAAACTTGTTTTTATCCACGAAGACGCGCTGCACGCTAATGCAGGACTGGCCGGCAAATCCAAAAGCTGCATGAGCGGTGCGGGAAGCGGCATCGTCGAAATCTGTCCAGTCGCCGTGAACAATGAGTGCTGCGTTGCCACCCAACTCAAGCAGTACGCGCTTGCGACCCGAATGAGCTTTGAGTTCCCAGCCAACTTTGGCAGAGCCGGTGAAGCTGACGAGCTTGATGCGATCTTCTTTCTCCGCCAGCCACGCGGTGTCGGCGTTCGAGAGAGGAAGGACGGCAAGCGCTTCTTCGGGCCAGCCGGCTTTGAGAATAACTTCGCCCAGTGCGAGCGCAGTAAACGGAGTTTGCGGTGCTGGCTTCAAAATAAGGGGGCAACCCGCAGCGATGGCCGGGGCCATCTTGTGGGCAACAAGGTTCAGCGGAAAGTTGAAAGGCGTAATCGCGAGAACGGGGCCGACAGGGAAGCGCTGCACGAGCCCCCAGCGGTTTTCATTGCCTTCCGTCAGATCGAGCGGAATGGATTCGCCCCCGAGGCGAGCGGCTTCTTCCGCCGCGGTCTTGAAGGTGAGCACAGCGCGATCAACCTCCGAACGCGCGAGACGAAGGGGCTTCCCGGCTTCGGCAGTGATGAGCTTTGCGAAGCGCTCTTTCTGCTCGATCAGTGCAGCCGCGACGTCTTCGAGGATTTCGCGACGCTTCCAACGCGGCAGGGCGCGAGTACGGCGAAGGCTGGCAACGGCGTGATTCACCGCTTGACGCGCGTCGGCACGAGTGGCGACAGTGACGCGTCCAACCAGGCCGTTATCCCACGGAGAACGGACCTCAAAGGCTTCGCCTTCATTCCATTCTTTTCCACACAGCAGAAAACCCGTTTGCGTCCCTGGCCGCATCTTCATCGCGTTGATACTCCTGTTGTTTCTCTCCACACGATGTTACTAGCATCGGCCCCGAAGACAGTCGTCTCCTCAGTGGAGCTCGACCGACGGATTGGCTTTACCCCGGGCGCGATAAACTGTCTTCTTATGATTCATGATGGTAAGAGCAGGAAACTTCCCTTTGATCCTGCAGAGGCGCTGGCGCATCTTCACGCGAGAGATGCGAAGCTGGGCGCACTGATTGATCGCGTCGGCGAGTTTACATTGCGTCTGGATCGCGCGCCTTCCCCCTTTGAATCGCTGCTCGAATCGATCCTCTATCAGCAACTCCATGGCAAGGCGGCGGCAACAATTCATCGGCGGGTGCGCGAGTTCTTTGGCGGTGATCCGACACCGCAGCAATTGATCGGCACTCCGGATGAACCCTTGCGGGCGGCAGGCGTGTCGGGGAACAAGATCAAGGCTATGCGCGATCTCGCGGCAAAAACCCTGGACGGTACGGTGCCGAGCCATGCCGCCATTAACAAAATGCCGGACGCGGACATCGTTGAGCGGCTCACAGCAGTGCGTGGCATCGGCCCGTGGACGGTGGAGATGCTGTTGATCTTCCGCATGGGACGCCCAGATGTGCTGCCCGTGACCGACTACGGAGTGCGCAAAGGATTCGCGCTGACTTTTCAACGGCTCCCGAAATCGCGCGCGATTGAGGCATCTGACCTGCCGAAGCCTGACGTGGTCTTCAAGCGCGGGATGAAGTGGGCTCCATTTCGTTCGGTTGCGAGCTGGTATTTGTGGCGGGCCTGCGATCTGGCAAAGACAACCGCGCCCGCCGGGCGAGCGGGCCTGCAATAATCAGGCACAGTCGTGTGCCGCATCGAGATCGAGAAATCCATGTCATCAGCTAAGCGTTTTGTCTGCATTCACGGTCATTTTTACCAACCGCCACGCGAGAATCCCTGGCTGGAGACGGTGGAGACGCAGGACTCTGCCGCCCCTTATCACGACTGGAATGAGCGTGTGTGCGCGGAGTGCTACGCACCAAACGGCGCGGCGCGCACCGTGAACAACAAGAATCAGATCATTCGCATCGTAAACAACTACTCCCGAATGAGCTTTAACTTTGGCCCGACGCTGATGAGCTGGCTCAAGGAGAATGCTCCGCGCACGTACCGGATGATCCTGGACGGCGATGCGCGAAGCCGCAAGAGCTTCAAGGGTCATAGTTCGGCGATGGCGCAGGTGTACAACCACGTGATCATGCCTCTGGCCAATGAGCGCGATCGCATTACGCAGATTCGATGGGGCATTGCCGACTACGAAAGCCATTACGGCGCACCGCCTGAGGGCATGTGGCTGGCCGAAGCCGCGGCCGACTCTGAAACGCTCGAGTTGATGGCCCAGCATGGAATCAAATTCACGCTGCTGGCTCCGCATCAGTGCAAACGCATTCGACCGCTGAAGGATGCGGAGGAAGGAGCGGATGCGGGATGGATCACGCCGCTTGCCAACTCAGTAGATACAACACGGCCTTACCTGATGCGTTTCGACTCGGGCGTGGCCATTGCGGTCTTCTTCTATGACGGCCCCACGTCGCGCGCAATCGCATTTGAGGGCCTTTTGAACTCCGGTGAGGCCCTGGCTGCGAGACTCAAGGCCGGTTTCAGAGATGGCACCCAGCCGCAACTGATGAGCGTAGCGACCGACGGTGAGTCTTACGGACATCATCACCGGCACGGCGAAATGGCACTGGCATACGCTGTGCGCCTGCTTGAGCAGGACAAATCGGTTAGCCTCACCAACTTTGGCAGCTTTCTCGAACAATTTCCGCCGGAGTATGAATGCGAGATCGTCGAGAACACGTCTTGGAGTTGCGTGCACGGCGTGGAGCGGTGGCGCTCAAACTGCGGTTGCAGCAGCGGGAATTCCGGTTGGAACCAGAGGTGGCGCGAGCCGCTTAGACAGGCACTCGATGAACTGCGCGATGCCATTGCGCCTCTGACCGAGCAGGAGGGTGCAAATCTCTTCAAAGACGTGTGGGAGGCGCGCGATGGTTACATCGATGTGATTCTCGACCGCAACCCTGAGACCCAGGCGAGCTTTCTGATAGAGCATCAGAGTCGCAGGCTTGACAAAACAGAGCGAGTACGCGCGCTGAAGTTAATGGAGATGCAGCGTCACGCGCAGTTGATGTACACAAGCTGCGGATGGTTCTTCGACGACATCTCAGGAATCGAGACAGTCCAGGTGATCGCGTACGCCGCTCGCGTGCTGCAACTGGCGCAGCAGTTGTTTGGGGAGCAAGCCGCGGCGCTGGAACCGGCCTTTGTCGCCCGGCTAAGCGAGGCCAGATCCAACGTAGCCAGCGCGAGAGACGGGGGTCGCATATACCAAGAGAAGATCGGGTCGCTCCAATTGGGACTTGAGCAAGTGGCTGCGCACTACGCCATCAGCTGTGTGTTCTCCTCCTTCGCAGACGAGACAGAGATTTTCTGTTATTGCGTGCGGCGGATTTCGTATGAAATTCACAACTCCGGGCGCGGACGCCTCGCTCTCGGCCGTGTTCACGTTGAAAGCGTAATCACCGGCAACGCGCAGAGCTTCAGTTTTGCCGTGCTGCACTTTGGCGATCAGAACATTACTGCGGCAGTGAAACTCTACTCGAACGAAGATGCAGAGCGATTCGAATTGTTCGCCGCAGAGGCCGCGGACCATGTACAGAGAGCTGACTTCCCCGAAGCAATTCGGCTCATCGACCGCTTCTACGGACACGTGGATTACTCGCTGACGTCGCTCTTCAAGGATGAACAACGGCGCATCGTGCGGCTGATTCTCAACTCCACCCTATGGGACATCGAGAACTCGCTGACTACTATCTACGAAGACCACGCCAGCCTGTTGCACTATTTATCGCAGGCAGGCCTGCCCAAGCCCCCGGCACTCTCTCTTGCCGCGGGATTTGCGATCAATGCCGGCTTGCGTCGTGCGCTCGAAGCAGATCCGGTAGACCAGGCGCAGGTGCGTTCCTATTTGCAGCTTGCCAAGTCAGACAAGGTGCCGCTGGAAACAGCAACCCTCTCGTATATCGCCGATCAGCGCATGAAGCGCGTCATGGTGGAGCTACAGATGTCTGCAGGCTCGCTCGAAATGCTCGAACGTGCCCTATCTCTGGCTCACACGTTGGTCGAGCTGCCGTTTGAGCTGAATCTGTGGCAGGCGCAGAACATCTGGTATGAGATTCTGCGAACTTCAAGCTACGCGCTCACATCGCAAATCTCCGAAGACCGGCCGCGATGGGACAAAGACTTCAACGAACTGGGCAAGTGCCTGTCCATTGAAACTGAAGCAATGAGGGCGCCGGAACAGTTGGTCGAGAACGTCGGCGATTAGCTCTTCAGCGCCACCCGTATGTGCAGTTCCTTCAGCTGCTGCTCGCTCACCGTCGTAGGTGCATCGGCCATCAAATCGATGGCCTTCGCGGTCTTTGGGAACGCAATCACCTCGCGCAGACTCGGCGCGCCCGCAAGCAACATGACGATGCGGTCGAGGCCAAGGGCAATGCCGCCGTGCGGGGGTGTGCCGTATTCCAGCGCGTCCAGGAAAAACCCGAATCGCTGCCGCGCCTCTTCATCACTAATCCCTAGCGAGGCAAAGATCTGCTGCTGCACATCCTTGCGGTGAATACGAATCGACCCAGACCCCAGCTCGAGGCCGTTCATCGCGAGGTCATAGCAATCGGCGCGCACCGACGCTGGGTCGCTCACCAGGTTGGCCATGTCTGCTTCGTACGGTGCGGTGAACGGATGATGCGCCGGCATCCACTTGCCGCTTGCAAGGTCGTACTCGAACATCGGGAAGTCGACGATCCAGATGGGCTGGAAGGCTGCTCCGCCATCAATTGCTTTTTTCTCGCCGCTCCGTGAGGCAGCTTCGCGAACCGTCTCTTCAGTCGTGCGGAAGGCCCCGTGGCGGTCGGCATATTTCTTGGCCAACTCACTGCGGAAGTTGCCCGCGGCTGCGTAAACGTTGATTTCGCGCTCGCTCAAACGACCCGCGAATTTCGTGTCGCTAGCCTTGATGTGGTGTGCCGGGTCGCCGGCCACGACGATCACAAAATCGGCATCGTTCGCACCGGACAGTTCGCGCACCTTCGCAGCGGCTTCAGGGAATCCCTTTGCCAACCGCTTGAAGTCATCGATGAACTTGGCGCCCTTTTTCTTGTCAAACAGCGGATGGTTGTCTTCGCGCTCTTTGCGGCTAAGCTCGCCGACGCTGGGGATGCGCAATGCAACAACAGGAAGCGCAGGGTCAATCTGAAGCGTGGCCAGAGCCGCTTCGCCGAATGCGGAGCTCACATCGGTGAGTCCGGGCAAACGCATGTCGGGCTTGTCGGTGCCGTACTGGCGCATCGACTCGTCATAGGTGATGCGTGGAAACGGTGTCGGCAACGTCACGCCCGCCGCCGCAAACGCTGCTGCGCAAAACTGCTCGACCACCGCAAAAACACTCTCGCGGCGCGGAAAGCTCATCTCCAGATCGACCTGAGTGAACTCAAGCTGACGGTCGGCGCGCTGATCCTCGTCTCTGAAGCAGCGGGCGATTTGGAAGTAGCGGTCGAAGCCCGAGATCATCAGAATCTGCTTGAAGATCTGCGGGGATTGCGGCAGAGCATAAAACTCGCCGGGATGCACGCGGCTGGGAACCAGGAAGTCGCGTGCTCCCTCCGGCGTGCTTTTAGTCAGGATCGGCGTCTCGATTTCGAGGAATCCCTGATTCGAAAGGCTTTCGCGGATAGCGCGCGTAATCTCATGGCGCAGCCTGAAGTTGCGCTGCATCTCCAACCGGCGCAGATCGACATAGCGGTACTTCAACCGGGTTTCTTCGTTCTGGATCGCCTCTTCAGAGGGCGAAAAGGGTGCGAGACGCGTGTCGTTGAGAACTCGAAGCTCGGTGGCCTCTATCTCAATCTCGCCCGTGGGCATCTTGGGATTGATGGCGTCTTGATCGCGCAGCGCGACTTTTCCGACCGCAGCGACGACGTACTCGGGCCGAACCTGCTCGCCTTTGAGATGCCCTTCGGGGACCAGTTCTTTATCGAGCACAACCTGGGCAATGCCGCTGCGGTCGCGTACATCGAGAAAGATCAGGTTGCCATGATCGCGGCGACGGTTTACCCAGCCCATGAGCACTACTTGCTGGCCGGCGTTGGCGGCACGCAATTCGCCGCAGAGATGGGTACGTTCCAGATTTCCTAAAAAGTCGAGCACTACCTGTATCCTTCTACGCGCCTACTGGCTGGGCCAGATGGGCGGCCAGCTCCGTGCGCGGAACCTTGGTCTGAATGCCGGTGGAGAAGTCCTTCACGGTAAGGATACCGGATTGAAGCTCATCCTCGCCCAGGATGACAATGGATCGCGCGACCTTGTCGGCAGCCTCGAAAGATTTCTTGAGGCGGAATTTGCCGTCGCCAAGCTCGACATAGAGGCCGGTGTGGCGAAGCTCCCGCGCCAGGTTGAGAGCAGCCGGGTTCAGATTTTCACCCAGCGGAGCAATGTACGCGTCTGCCTTTTGCGGCGGCGCAGTCTCAAGAGCCAGCAGCGTCAAAACCAGCCGATCCTCGCCCATCGCGAAGCCAATTCCGGGAGCCTTGGGTCCGCCGATTGCCTCGCTCAGACCGTCATAGCGCCCCCCACCCAGCAGTGCGTTCTGCGCTCCCAGCCCCCCATGCGTGAATTCAAACGTCGTACGCGTGTAGTAATCGAGTCCGCGGACTAAACGATCGTTCCGCGTGTAGGGAACATTTGCAGCATCGAGAGCGGCGAGCACGGCCGCAAAGTGCGTCTTCGATGCCTCGTCGAGTGAGTCAACGATCTTCGGCAGGGTCTCGATAATCGGCTGATCTTCGGGAACCTTGCAATCGAGCACGCGGAGCGGATTGGTCACCGCGCGCCGCTGGCAATCCACGCACATCTTCGGAGCGAGGGGAATGAGCGCCTCGCGAAGAGTCTGGTTATAGCGTTCCCGATCCGCGGAAGATCCAACGGAGTTGATTTCGAGCGTCCAGCCGGTGATGCCAAGCTCGTCCAGCAGCGTGGCCAGCATCTCCAGCACCTCAGCGTCGCGCAGTGGACTTTCGCTTCCAGCGTGGGGCGGCCCAATAACCTCGGCGCCAATCTGCGAAAACTGGCGGTAGCGTCCCTTCTGCGGACGCTCGCGGCGGAACTGCGGCCCGATGTAATAGAGCTTCTGCAACTGGCCCGTCTCACCGAGCTTGTGCTCGATGTAGGCGCGGACCACTCCTGCGGTGTTTTCCGGGCGCAGGGTAAGAGTCTGAGGTTTCTCGGGCCGGTCGCGAGCGCGGTCCTCCCAGGTGTACATCTCCTTGGAAACAATGTCGGTTTCCTCCCCCACGCTGCGGGAGAAGAGCGAGGTATCTTCAAAAACCGGCGTCCGAATCTCGCCAAAGTTGTAGCGCGCAAAAACGGAGCGCGCGGTGGCCTCAATGCGGTTCCAGAGGGCTGTCTCGGGCGGCAGCAGGTCGCGAGTGCCGCGCACAGCTTTCAAAGTGGTCATGACCTATCTAGTCTAAATGGAGCCGGGAAGTGACTTCCCAATGGTCAATCCCGATTAAGCCAGCAGCTTCTGGCAAAACTCCAGCCACCAGGCAGGGCTGCCGCGCCAGAGGTAGATCGTGATGCCCTGCAGCACGATTATCAGAGGCAACGCCACGCGATACACCTTGTGAACATTCCGATTCACAACCAGATCACGTGCCACACCCAGCAGAATCACCGCGTCAAGCAAGGGAAAGAAGAGGTCGTTGCGGAAGACATAAGGAAAGCGACCGAAGGCTGCATCGAGCAGCCCGCAGGTCGCGATGAAGAGGAGGCGTCGATGGAGTTCCGGCTTCTTGCGCCAGGAGATCGCCAACCCCACGCAGGTCCCGAACGCCACCATGTCGTAAAAGGGAATGCTCAGGAATGCCGGATCGGGCTGATGCAGCACCACGGCGTCAAAGTGGCCCATGATGATGGCAATGACGATTCCCAGAACCACCATCGTTGCTGCCAGCGCCGTACCAAACCACCCAAGAAGACGGTGCACATTCACGTGATGCGTCCGGACGAGCGCGGATTGCAGGATGTAAAACACCACCCACGCTGAGAATGCGGCGCCATGAATCCAGAGCAGCAGCGGTCGCGGAATGGCCGCGTGAAACAGGCTCTGGTCAATTGTGATGCTGAAGCCGCAGACCACAATCATCGCGATTAACAACGACATGGCGAAGTAGAAATAGCGGTCCACCAAGCCGTTGCGGCCTGCGAACGACGGAGTTCGGCGCGTGACTGCACTCTGCGAAACGGAAGCCATGTCGACGAACCTCGGCCCCGCGCACTTGGAGGGAAGGCGAGGCATTGCAAAAAAGCGCGTGGAAGTGGGCTAAGCCTAGCACCAGGTTGACAGGGGTGCAATGGCAAACTTCCGCGCGCAGTAGTTGAAGCAAACTCCAACATCATCCAGCTTGCATCCTCCTGCCGCTCCGGGCATCCTAACCACCATGGAATATCGACTGCTTGGAGGCTCGGGCCTCAAGATTCCCGCATTGAGTTTTGGCGCCGGAACATTTGGCGGCGGCCAGGAGTTTTTCGACGCCTGGGGTGCAACGGCAGACATCGGTGAAGCGAAGAAGATCGTCGACATCTGCCTCGACGCGGGTGTCAACCTGTTTGACACTGCCGATATCTATTCCAACGGCCGCTCCGAAGAAGTGCTCGGCAAGGCACTCGGCAGCAAGCGCGATCAGGCGCTCATTTCTTCCAAGACCACTTTTCGCCTCGGCGATGGACCCAACGATGTAGGGTCGTCCCGCTACCACCTGCGCCGGGCACTCGAGGCTAGCCTCCGCCGCCTCGGCACCGACTACATCGACATCTACCACCTGCATGGCTTCGACGCGATGACCCCAATCGACGAGGTGCAGGACACCCTCAACACTTTCGTCCGCGAGGGCAAGGTTCGCTACATTGCGGCATCGAACTTTTCTGGCTGGCACCTCATGAAGTCCCTCGCTGTCGCAGATCGCTATGGCTGGACGCGCTTCGTGGCCCACCAGGTCTACTACTCGCTCATCGGCCGCGAATATGAATGGGAACTGATGCCGCTCGGCCTCGATCAGAGAGTTGGTGCGCTCGTTTGGAGCCCGCTCGGATGGGGCCGCCTCACCGGTAAGCTGCGCCGCGGCCAGCCGCTTCCCAAAGAAAGCCGCCTGCACAAAACCGCTGACTACGGGCCGCAGGTTGCTGACGAACATCTGTACACGGTGGTCGACGCGCTGGATGCGGTGGCGAAGGAGACCGGGAAGACTGTTCCCCAAGTCGCGCTGAACTGGTTGCTGCAACGCCCCACAGTGTCCTCGGTCATTATCGGAGCGCGCAACGAGGAACAATTGCGGCAGAATCTTGGGTCCACTGGCTGGAATTTGACCGCCGAACAAATCGCTACCCTCGACAAGGCCAGCAATGTCACGCCGGTTTATCCGTATTGGCACCAGCGGCAGTTCGCCGAGCGCAACCCGCTACCCGTCTAGAGGACGACGAGCTATTCCTCGCGCAGCACCTCAACAGGCTGTACCCTTGCGGCGCGCAGAGCAGGAATAAGAGACGCAAGCGCGGCAACAGAGAGAATGAGGCAGATCACTCCCGCATAGGTGCCAGGATCGAGCGGGGAAACTCCGTAGAGCATGCCTGCGAGGAAGCGGGTCATTGCGACGCCGAGAGCCATGCCCGCGAAACACCCCACCACGGCAACGCGAATCCCCTGCACTAGAAAACGCGCAACGATTTGGCTGCGCATTGCTCCGAGCGCAAGACGAACACCTACCTCACGCTGCCGCAGTCGCCCAAGATAACTAAGCGTTCCATAGAGCCCAATACAAGCCAGCGAAATGGCTGTTGCGGCGAACAGCGTGAGCAGCATGGTTCGCAGTCGATTCTCTGAGGAGGTTTCATCGAGATGATCCTGCAGTGGTGCAAAGCCGTAGACCGAACGAGCCGGCTCGAGCTCGTGAATCTTGCGCCGGATGGTTTCGACCGCCGCCATCGGGTCGCCGTGAGTGCGCACCAGGTAATTCGGAAACGGATTTGGCGCACTGAAACACGAGTAGACGGTGGGCGCAGGTAGCGTGTTCACACCCTCTTCGCGGGCATCGCCGACAATCCCGCGAATCGTGCCCTGGGGCAGAAAGTCGTTGTACACGGCCCCGGTAATCTGGTGCCCAATGGGCGAACTGCCGTTCATGTATTTATCGGCAAAGGCCCGGTTCACCACGACATCGCTCGTAGAAGAAGCCTGTTTGCATGCTTCGCCGACGAGGAGCGGAATGCGCATCGTCGTGAAGTAGCCCGCCGATATATATCGGCTGTCCGCCAGAATCGAGTGGCCGGGCTCAAGCTTGTTGTCGATCTTGAACTCCAGTTGATACCGAGCAGGTACGCCGGGAAGCATGCCGGAAGTGGATGCAGCTTCGACGCCCGGAATTGCACGCAAGCCGTCCAGGGTGCGATCGACTCGCTGGACCACGCCCTTCATGTCGGTTGTCTCGCCCCATGATCCGCTGATTTGAAACGTCAGCACATGGCTTGGATCAAATCCGGGATAAACGCGGGCAAGCTTTTGAAAGCTGCGCAATAACAAACCGGCGCCGATCAGCAGGGTTACCGCGAGCGTTATCTGCACGCCCACAAGCACCCACTGAACTGGATTTCTCGCGGAAGCCTGCGTTCGCCCGCCCGACGCAAGCGAGTGCGCGAGTCCCCGCCGCGTTCCGCGCAGTGCTGGAAACAGCCCGCAGAGCAGTGTGGTCGCAACCGCCGCTCCAAGGGAATACGCGGCAACCCCCCAATTCAACGTGATCTCGTCGGCGCGTGGCAATGTCTTGGCAAGCAGATGAAATGCTTGGGAAGCTGTCGTCGCGATGAGCAGTCCCACAATCGAACCAAGCAGCGCAAGCGAAAGTACCTC
>Ga0207683_10001541_pt1 | contig 20779 bp, 28 predicted proteins | sample KBSM73metaG_FD_184333 | JGI IMG/M metagenome (GOLD analysis project Ga0207683, IMG submission 184333) | Miscanthus rhizosphere microbial communities from Kellogg Biological Station, Michigan, USA - KBS M7-3 metaG (SPAdes) (version 2) | ecosystem: Host-associated > Plants > Roots > Rhizosphere >... | reverse complement strand
GCCGGCGCCTGGCGCCGCGGACACCGCGAGAATCGCGATGACGAGCGCGGCGAGCAGGACGACGACCGCCGTCGTGATGCGACGCATCGGTCCTCCTCTTCTCTGGAGATTCGCGTCTACGGGTGAGGGGCTCCGAACTCGGAGCCGGTCCCCGGGCGCATTGGCCGCAGCAACGAACTGGTGCCTGGGCAAGCCCAGGGTGTCCCTTCCTCATCGTTGCTCTCGCGTGCCACTACCGCGTATTCCGATTTCGAAACCACAGCCGCGACGGTGGACCGGCATACTCCCTCGCGTGAGCGACGAGACGCCGACGTCGCACTCGGAACAGCCGCCCGCCGCCGGCCCCGAACAGGGGAAGCAGGGCTTCGGCGACCTGCGCCATTACGTCCCGTCCGACCTGCTCAATCCCTCGTTCCCGATCGCGGTCCGCGGCTACAACCGCGAGTCCGTCGAGGACTACGTGAAGCGCGCGAACCGCGTGATCGCCGAGCTGAAGGTGGGCTCCTCGCCGCGCGCGGCCGTGACGCACGCGCTCGAGCAGACCGAGGAACAGGTGAGCGGCCTCCTGCAGCGGGCGCGCGAGACCGGCGAGGAGATCACCGCGAGCGCGCGCACCGAGGCCGACGAGATCGTCGGGCAGGCGAAGGCCGAGGCGGCGGACCTGCTCGTCAACGTGAGCACCGAGGCGGACTCCGTCAAGGCGGAGGCCGATCAGGTCCTCGCCGACGCACGCCAGCAGGCGGAGGACCTGCTCGCCCGCACGCAGCTCGAAGCGGAGTCCACGCGGGCCAAGGCCGCCGAGGAGACAGAGCAACGACGGCGCCGGCTCGACGAGGAGCTGACCTCGGCGCGCGAGCAGGCCGAGACGCGGATGCGCTCGCTGCAGGACGACACCGGCGAGGTGTGGGCCGACCGCGACCGGCTGCTCGTCGACGTTCGTCGGATGGCGAGCGAGCTCCTCGCGCTCGCGGACGCGGCTGCCGTGCGCCACACGCAGGACGAGCCGGAATCCGTGGACGACGTCGAGCGCGCCGGAGCGGACGACTCGGCGGATGCGCCCACCGAGGTCCGCGAGCCGAAGCGCCGGGCTCGCACGACCTAGCCTGCTAGGCGTAAGATCGTCGGCATGAGCATCCGATCGTGGTTCGAGCGGCGCCGCCAGGAGCGCGACGCGGCCGCCGTCAAGCAAGCCGAGGAAGAGTCCGTCGAGAGCGCCGAGGAGCTCGCTCACCGCGACCGCTTGGGTATGGGCGCCGACGCCCGCATCGCGGGCCGGATCGGTGAGCGGCCCGACGACCTCAACCGACTCGGCGACTTCAACCCGTAGCCCACAGGCCTAGCAGGGCTACGATCGCCGCATGCCCTCGGCGATCCGAATCGGCACGTGCTCCTGGGCCGACGAGTCGCTGACGAAGCTCTTCTATCCGCCCGGCGTGAAGGGCGCCGAGGAGCGGCTCCGCTATTACGCCGACCGCTTCGACACGGTCGAGGCGAACTCGACCTACTACCGGCTGCCGGACGAACACATGGTCCAGCACTGGGCGGACCGGACGCCCGACGGCTTCGTCATGCACGTGAAGGCCTTCGGCGTGATGACGCGCCACCCGGTCAAGGTCGAGCAGCTGCCGCCCGACCTGCGAGCCGAGGCCCCGCTCGACCAGCGGGGCCGGGTCGAGCGGCCGTCGCGCGAGTTCCGCGCAGAGGTCTTCCGCCGCTTCCACGACGCGCTCCGGCCGCTGCGCGAGACCCGCAAGCTCGGCGGGATCCTGATGCAGCTCCCGCCCTACGTCGTCTTCAGGCCGGCCTCGCTCGAGTACCTCGAGTGGGCGCAGGGGCAGCTCGGCGGCGACGAGATGCTGGTCGAGTTCCGGCACGCGAGCTGGCTCGACGACGAGAACCGCGGCGAGACGCTCGCCTTTCTCGACGGCCACGACATGACCTACGTGATCGTCGACGCGCCGCGGCTGGAGGCGCGGAACGTCGCGCCCACGGTCGTCGCCACGACCACTCCGACGGCCTACGTCCGCTTCCACGGCCGCAATGCGGCCACCTGGAACAAGCGCACCGGCAGCGCCGCCGAGCGCTTCGACTACCTCTACTCCGAAGACGAGCTGCAGGAGTGGGTCGCACCGCTGTCCGAGCTCGCCGGGCAGGCCGAGAACGTCTACGCGATGTTCAACAACAACGGCCGTTCGGCCATGCCGGCCCTGCCGTCGCTCGACTCGCCGGCCGAGGAGGGCAGCGAGGTCGCACAGGCGCCGGTGAACGCGGACATGCTGCGGCAGCTGCTCCAGCGCGAAGGGCTGCCCGTCACGCCCGCGCCCGCCGCTGCGTAACCTGCCCGGGGATGGAGCCCTGGTCGTACGAGCTCGCCGGCCGGTTCGACGAGCACGCATTCGAGAGCGAGGTCCTGAAGGACAACCCGCTCGGCGACCCGCACGTGCGGCCGCTCTGGGTCTACCTGCCGCCCGGCTACCACGACGACCCGGACGTGCGGTACCCGTCGATCTATGTGATCCAGGGACTGACCGGCCAGCTGGACATGTGGCGCAACCGGTCGTCGTTCCGGCGCACCTTCCCGGAGCTCGTGGACGAGCTGTTCGCGTCGGGCGAGTCGCCGCCGGCGATCCTGGTCTGGGTCGACGGCTGGACGTCGCTCGGCGGCAGCCAGTTCGTCGACTCGCCCGGGACCGGCCGCTACCACACCTACATCGTCGACGAGATCGTGCCGTGGATCGACGAGCGCTACCACACGCTGCCCGAGGCGGAGCACCGCGGGATCACGGGCAAGTCGAGCGGCGGCTACGGCGCGATGATCACCCCGATGCTGCGGCCAGACGTCTTCGGCGGCCTGGCCACGCACGCGGGCGACGCGCTCTTCGAGATGTGCTACCTGCCGGACTTCCGCCGCTCGGTGCGCGTGCTGCGCGACCAGTACGACGGCTCGTTCGAGAAGTTCTGGGAGGACTTCCGCTCGCGCAACGCGTTCGAGAAGGACAGCGACTACCACTTGCTCAACGACTGGTGCATGGCCGCCTGCTACTCGACCGACGAGGACGGGACCGTGCAGTTGCCGTACGACACCGCGACCGGCGAGCTGCGCCCGGAGATCTGGGAGCGCTGGCTCGCATGGGACCCGGTGCGGATGGCGCGGGAGCGTGTCGATGCGCTGCGCTCACTCCGGGCGATTTACGTCGACTGCGGCAAGCGCGACCAGTTCTTCCTCGACCTCGGCGCCGAGGCCTTCCGTCGGGAGCTCGACGCCGCGAGCGTCGAGGACTACTTCTTCGAGCTCTTCGACGCGACCCACTCCGGAATCGAGTACCGCTACCCGCTCGCCGTGAAGTACCTGGCCGAGCGGCTCTCGTGATCGCGGCGGTCGCGCCGCCGCCGCTCGTCTGCCTCGATCCCGGCCACGGGACGCCGCCGGCGATCGGGAGGCAGGTCGAGCCGATCGGGCCGGGCTCGAGCACGATGAAGATCAAGGACGGCGGCGGCGCATCCGGAGAGGCTGCAGTGGCGCTCGCGGTTGCGCTCAAGGCGCGGAAGCTGCTGCTCGCGCGCGGCTACCGCGTCGCGATGACGCGCACCGGGCCGACGATCCGGCTCGGCGACGGCGACGGGAACATCGCGCGCGCCAGGTTCTGCAACCGCCGCCACGCGGCGTTGATGGTGCGGATCCACGCCGACGGCTCGCCCGTGCGCTCGCTGCACGGCGTCTCGACGCTCGTGCCGGCGTGGCACCGAGGCTGGACGGACGACATCTACGCGCGCAGCCTCCGCGCCGGGCGGGCGCTGCAGGCCGCGGTCGTCTCGGCGACGGGCGCGGCGAATCGGGGCATCGTCCAGCGGAGCGACCTGACCGGCTTCAACTGGGCCGACGTGCCGGCGGTCCTGATCGAGACCGGGTTCATGACGAACCCGACGGAGTCACGGCGGCTGAAGACGCCGGCCTACCAGCAGCGGGTCGCGCTCGGCATCGAGCGAGGCGCCGCCGCCTTCGTCGCGCCCTAGCGTCCCTCTTGCTCGCGCTGCATCTCGTCGGCTGCGGCGCGGGCCCGTTCGTGCACCGCGGCCCGGCGGTCGTCGACCGACGCGTCGGCGGGGGGATCCGGCGCCTCGTCCACCGGCGTCTCCGGCTCGGCCACCTGCTCGTGCTGCTCCTCGGCGACCGTGCGCGACTCTTCGAGCTTGCGCCGCAGCTCCTCCGCGCGCGCGTCCTCGGCGGGCGCCGTGGGCGTCTCCGGAGACCGACGACCACGCCGCCAGAACGCAAGCCGCGACATCCAGGCCTTCACGCGGCCGATGCTACACTGGCCGCCTTCCTGCCTCGCCACCGCGTCGTTCGCTCCCGAGCGCCGCCAGCCGGTGAGGCCGCCTAAGACCGAGGGAAGGGAGGATTCGGGAGCGTGACCGACTACGAGATTCTGCTCATGTTCGACCCCGAACTGCCCGAGGAGCGGCAGACGGAGATCGTCACGCGCGCGCGCGAGGCGATCGAGAAGGACGGCGGCACCTGGGACAACCACGAGCCGTGGGGCCGGCGACGCCTCGCCTACGAGATCGACCACAAGGCGGAGGGCGCCTACCACCTGCTCACCTTCGCGGCTGAGCCCGCGACGCTCGAGGAGATCTCGCGCGTCCTCAAGATCACCGACGGCGTCATGCGGCACCTCGCCGTGCGGCGCGTGCAGGGCGGCTCGACCCGGCCGCCCGAGCCGATCACCGAAGAGCCGGTAGCGGCGGCGGCAAGCGCACGGCAGGATTCCGGCGAGACCGAGAGCGCCCGAGAGGAGAGCGAGTAATGGCCAATATCAACCGCGTCGTCCTGGTCGGGAACCTGACCAAGGACCCCGAGCTCCGGCACACGCCGAGCGGCACCGCCGTCTGCAAACTCCGACTCGCCGTCAACACGCGGCAGAAGGACGGGCAGACCGGCGAGTGGGGCGACAAGCCCAACTACTTCGACGTCACCGTCTGGGGCAACCAGGGCGAGAGCTGCGCCCAGTACCTCGCCAAGGGCCGCCCCGTCGCGGTCGACGGCCGGCTCGACTGGCGCGAGTGGGACGCCCAGGACGGCACCAAGCGCCAGGCGGTCGAGATCATCGCCGACAGCGTCCAGTTCCTCGGCTCGCGCCAGGACGCCGAGGGCGGCGGTCAGCCGCAGTTCGTCCCGAGCGGCGCGCAGGCCGAGAACGCCGACTTCGGCAGCTCGGCTGCCGACGACGACATCCCGTTCTGATGGCACAGCGAGACCAGCGACAGCAGCGCAAGGGCCGTCCTGCTCCCGGCGGGCCGATCCGCAAGCGCAACTGCTACTTCTGCCGCGAGAAGGTGACCGAAGTCGATTACAAGAACGTCAACCAGCTCCGGCGCTACGTCTCGGAGAAGGGCAAGATCCGCTCCCGCCGGATCACCGGCGCGTGCCGACGCCACCAGCGGCAGGTCGCGCAGGCCGTCAAGCGGGCACGCGAGATGGCGCTCCTCCCCTACTCCACGGGTTGATGGAGGTCATCCTCAGGCAGGACGTCGAGAAGGTCGGCCTCCGAGGCGAGGTCGTCGACGTCGCTCCAGGGTTCGCCCGCAACTACCTGCTACCGCGGAAGCTCGCCGAGGCCGCGACGCCCGCGAAGGTCGCGGAGCTGCGCAAGCTCGAAGACAAGCGCGCACGGCACGAGGCGCAGAGCTTCGAGCAGGCGCAGGAGATCGCGCAGCGGCTGGAGTCCCAGGAGATCCGGTTCGACGTGCCCGCCGGCGAGACCGGCACGCTCTTCGGCTCGGTCACCGCGACCGACATCGCCGAGCGCGTGTGGGAGACGCAGAAGGTGCGCATCGACCGGCGCAAGCTCGAGCTGCCGGAGTCGATCAAGCGGATCGGCCGCTATCAGATCCCGGTCGAGCTGTTCGCGGATGCGACCGCCACGCTGCGCGTCGCGGTCGTGCCCGAGGGCGGCGAGCTCCCGCCGCAGGAGGAGCTCGACGCGATCGCCGCCGCGGAGGCCGAGGCCGAGGCCGCCGCTCAGGCGGAGGCCGAGGCGCAGCGCGCGGAGGTCGAGGCCGAGATCGAGGCGGTGGTCGCCGAGGACGAGGTCGAGCCCGATGCAGAGGCCGTCGCGGAGGAGGTCCCTGACGACGCGTTCGACCGGGCCGTGTACGCCGCCGACGAGGCGCCCGGCGAGGGCGACGAAGCGCCCGAGCAGCCCGAGGCGTAACAAGAGCGCACAGGCTTCTCCACAGGTTCGGCGGAGCCTGTGGAATTCGCCACGAACTTCCCGCTCCGAGCGAAGATTTCGCCCACAGGCGTCGTCCGGGGGCCATGGGAACCTGTGTTCCCTTATGCCTGCAAACCGCCCGCCTCCGCCGCAGCCGGGCCTGTCGAAAGCTGCGTCGTCCAGACCTTCCACGGCCGAGCCAGGAGTGGTTGGGTACCCGCCAATGGCCCAGCTCGCCCAGGCGTCGCCGACCGCCCCGGTCCCACCGCAGAATCTCGAAGCCGAGGAGTCGGTCCTTGGCGCGATGATGCTCTCCCCCGGTGCGATCGGGGCGGTCAGCGAGGCTTTGGACGCGAGCGACTTCTACCGCGAGAGTCACGCGATCATCTACCGCGCCGCGCTCGCGCTGTACGCGAAGGGCGAGCCCGTCGACGCGATCACGCTCGTCGACGAGCTCGAGGAGCGAGGGGAGCTCGAGGAGTCGGGCGGGCGCGTCCGCATCCACGAGCTCGCAGCCCTCGTCCCAGCGAGCGCGAACGCAGGCCACTACGCGCGCATCGTGCGCGAGATGGCGACGCTCCGCGGGCTGATTCGGGCGGGCGGCGAGATCGCTCGGCTTGGTTGGGAACGGCCGGGAGAGACCACGGACCTCGTCGACCGTGCCGAGCAGGTCGTCTTCGACCTCTCGCAGGCGCGGGTGACGAGCGAGTTCAGCCACATCGAGGAGCTGCTGAAGGACAGCTTCGAGCGAATCACCGCCCTCTACGAAGCCGGCGCCGACGTCACGGGAACGCCGTCCGGCTTCCGCGACCTCGACCGGCTCACCTCCGGCTTCCAGCCGGGGAACCTGATCATCGTCGCCGCCCGCCCGAGCATGGGGAAGTCGGGCCTCGGCCTCTGCATGGCCGCGAACCTGGCCGTTCGCGCCGAGGTGCCGACCGCGCTGTTCACGCTCGAGATGTCGAAGTCCGAGGTGACGCAACGCCTGATGTGCAGCGAGGCCAAGGTCGAGTCCCAGCGGCTGCGCACCGGCAAGCTCGGCGCCGACGACTGGCCGCGCCTGACAGCTGCGTGCGACCGGCTCGCGAAGGCGCCGATCTACGTCGACGACCAGGGCTCGATCACGATGATGGAGATCCGCTCCAAGGCGCGCCGGCTGAAGTCGCGCGAGCCGAACCTCGGTCTGATCGTCGTCGACTACCTGCAGCTGATGACGTCCGGCTCGAACGTCGAGAGCCGAGTGCAGGAGGTCTCGCAGATCTCGCGCGCGCTCAAGATCCTGGCGCGCGACCTCGACGTGCCGATCCTCGCGATGTCGCAGCTCTCACGCGCGGTCGAGCAGCGCCACGACAAGCGGCCGATCCTGTCCGACCTGCGAGAGTCGGGGTCGATCGAGCAGGACGCCGACCTCGTCATGTTCATCTACCGCGACGAGTACTACAACGACGAGTCCGACCAGCAGGGGATCGCCGAGGTGCACCTCGCCAAGCACCGCAACGGGCCGACGGACACGGTCAAGCTCTCGTTCCTGAAGCGCTACGCGAAGTTCGCCGACCTCGCTCCGTCGACGTCGTGACCACCTTCGAGCAAACGGTCGTGCTCCTCGCTCGCGCGACTGCGTTCACCGTCGTGTGCCAGGCCTGCGAGGAGCTGGACGCCGGCGGCGAGCACGTCGGCCACACGGCGCAGGGTCTCTTGCGGCTCGAACACGACCTCGGCTGGACGACCTGCCCGCGCGGCCACCGCATCCGCGTGATCCGCGCCGGCGCCGCGGTCGCCGCCGAGGCGACCTCGCCGCTCTGGTAGCAGCCGGCCGCGCCCCGGATGAGTTTCCCCCGGCCACTCTGTCCTAGGTGAACAACGTCGAAAAGGGGGCCGTAGATGGGACAGGTGAAAGTCGAGTTGTCGATGTCGCTGGACGGGTTCGTGGCTGGGCGGAACCCGAGCCTGGAAGAGCCCCTCGGCACGGGCGGGGAGCGCCTCCACGAGTGGGTCGTCCGTCTTGCGAGCTGGCGTGCGCCGCACGGCTTGGAAGGCGGTGAGACCGGTCCAGACGACGACATCTTCGCGGAGTCGCTTGCCTCGACCCGGGCCGTCGTCATGGGCCGCAAGATGTTCAGCGGTGGCTCGGGCCCGTGGGCGGACGACCCGAAGGCGGACGGCTGGTGGGGCGACGACCCGCCCTTCCACGCGCCGGTGTTCGTCGTCACCCACCACCCGCGGGAGAAGGTCGAGAAGTCCGGCGGGACCTCGTTCGCGTTCGTGACCGATGGAGTCGAGGCCGCGCTCGACCGGGCGCGCGACGCGGCCGGCGGCGGCGACGTGCTGATCGCCGGCGGCGCGGACGTCGCACAGCAGGCACTCGCAGCAGGTCGGGTCGACCGGCTCCAGCTGCACGTCGTGCCCCTGCTGCTCGGGGGAGGCACACGGATGTTCGCGGACGGCGAGCCGCAGGCCCTGGAACAGACGCAGGTGGTTCCGTCGACCCAGGTGACGCACCTCACCTACTTGCCGCGCTGACAGCAGGATCAGTCACACTCCGACCCGTGCCCGCGACAGTCATCGTTGGCGCTCAGTGGGGCGACGAAGGGAAGGGCAAGATCGTCGACCTGCTGGCGCAGCACTCGGATCTCGTCTGCCGCTACCAGGGCGGCCCGAACGCCGGGCACACGATCGTCACGGGCGGGGAGAAGTTCAAGTTCCACCACATGCCGTCGGGGATCCTGCACGGCAAGGAGTGCATCCTCGGCGCCGGCTGCGTGATCGATCCCGAGGTGTTCGTGCGCGAGCTGGACGAGCTCGAGGAGCGCGGCATCTCGACCGGCTGCGTGCGCGTCAGCGGCGAGGCGCACCTGATCATGCCGTGGCACGTCGCGATCGACCAGGGCACCGAGCGGCGGCTCGGCAACCTGCAGATCGGGACGACCAAGCGCGGCATCGGCCCGGCCTACGCGGACAAGGCATCGCGCCTCGGGATCCGTGTGCAGGACCTGCTCGAGCCGAAGATCCTGCGCCAGAAGATCGAGGTCGCGCTCGCCGAGAAGAACGTCTGGCTCGAGCGCGTGTACGGCTCGGAGCCGCTGGAGCTCGAGGACCTGGCGGCGCGGTACGAGGTCTTCGCGCAGCGCCTGCGGCCGTACGTCGCGGACACGTCGCTGCTGGTCGACCGCGCGCTGCGCGACGGGCGCTTCGTCCTGCTCGAGGGCGCGCAGGGGACGCTGCTCGACCTCGACCACGGCACCTATCCGTTCGTGACCTCGTCGGGCACGGTCGCCGGCGCGGCCGCGGTCGGCGTCGGTATCGGCCCGAACCGGATCGACGCGATCATCGGCGTGGCGAAGGCCTACGTGACCCGCGTTGGCGAGGGTCCGTTCCCGACCGAGATCGAGGGCGACGACCAGGAGCGGGTGCGGGACCTCGGCGCCGAGTTCGGAACGACGACCGGCCGGCAGCGCCGGTGCGGCTGGCTCGACCTCGTCGCGCTGCGCTACGCCGTGCGACTGAACGGGATCACGTCGCTCGCACTGACGAAGCTCGACGTCCTCTCCGCGTTCTCCGAGCTGCCGGTCTGCACCCGCTACCGCCTGCGCGACGGCAGCGAGGCGCCTGACTTCCCGGCGCACCAGAGCGACTTCCACCACTGCCGGCCTGTGTTCGAGACGCTCGCAGGCTGGGAGGAGCCGCTCGACGAGATCACCGAACTGGACGCGCTGCCGGCGAACGCGCGGCGCTACGTCGAGTTCGTCGAGCGGGAGCTGGAGGTGCCGGTCTCGCTGATCGGCACCGGCGCCGAGCGCGAGCGGGTGCTCGCGCCGGGGTCGCTCGAGGCGCTCGCCCGGCCCTAGGCCACGCGGCCGCGGACCGCCCAGGCCCGAGCGCTCAGCTCGAAGCTGCCGGACGGTTCGCCGATGCGCGCGAAGTACTCGGCGCGAATCGCTTCCTGCTGTTCCGGCCGAACGGAGAGCAGATGCTGCCCCGCCGGACCGACTCCGCGCGAGAAGGAGCTCCACAGCTCGTCGAAATCGTCGTAGTCGCTGGAGACCTCCAGCGCCTCGGTCTCGACCTCCTGCAGTCCTTGCCCGCGCCAAAGGGCGTCGAGGTGACCCCGGTCGCCGAACGGGCTCATCTCCGACTCGGCACCGGGATCGAGCGCGCGCACCGACTGCCAGAAGGTCCCGAGCAGCTTCATCCCGCCGCCGGCGAAGTCCCACGTGCACGCGGAGACGACGCCGCCGGCGCGAGTGACGCGGGCCATCTCGTCCACGCCCTTCGCCGGGTCGTCCATGAAGTGGACGACGAGCTGCGCCAGCGCCTCGTCGAACGAGTCGTCCGGCCAGGGCAGCTCCTCTGCGCTCGCCTGACGGAGGTCGGCACCCGGAACCCGTTCGGCACAGGCTTCGAGCATCGGCGAAGGGTCGGCGCCGGCGACGTGGTCGGCGCCGAGCCTGCGGGCGAGCTCCTCGGTCAGGACGCCGGTTCCGCAGCCGACGTCGACCACCCGCTGCCCCGCCTCTACGCCTGCGAAGTCGGCGAACGCCGGCGCGAGCTGCAGCGAGTAGCGGCCCATGAAGCGGTCGTAGGCATCACCCGAGACGTCGAAGTTCATCGGGCGTATTCACGTTGGTGAGCAGCGCCACGTCAACTGGGAGCCGCACCGCTCGAAGCTCGCCCAGCAGCTCGTGCAGGGCGAGCCGCTGCTCCTTGAGCCGGTGCTCGAGCACCGGGAGCGCGTTGCGGCGGAAGGCGGCCGGGAGCGGGCTCGCCTCCGGCGCGGCTGCATCGGTGCACGCGTCGGCAAGCTCGTGCAGGAGCTCCGGCGTGACGCGCGGCGCGTCCACCGGCAGCACGACGGCCAGCTCGGTCTCGGCGGCGCGGATCCCGGCGACGATCCCGGCGAGCGCCGCGCGGGTGTCGGTGCCGTCGTCGAGCAGCGGGAACGGGAGCGCGAGCCCGTCACGTCGCTTGCCGACCGCGACCCGCTCCTCGCAGGCCTCGCCGAGAATCCGCCACGCGCGCTCCGCGAGCGTCTCGTCAGCGAGTCGCGCCAGCGCCTTCGGCGAGCCGAACCGCGTGCTGGCGCCGCCGACGAGCAGGACGCCCGTCAGGCGAGGACGCGCCACGACTCGGTGTAGACGTTCAGCCGGCCGCCGCGGGCGAAGCCGCAGAGCGTGATCCCGCGATCGGCCGCGAGCTCGACGGCGAGGCTCGAGGGGGCGCCGACGGCAACGAGCAGCGGGCAGCCGGCCACGGCGGCCTTCTGGACGAGCTCGAACGAAAGCCGGCCGCTGACGCAGAGGACGTACTCGGCGAGCGGCAGCCGGCGCTCGAGGAACGTCCAGCCGACGACCTTGTCCATCGCGTTGTGGCGGCCGACGTCCTCGCGCAGGCAGAGCAGCTCGCCCTGCGCGTCGAAGAGGCCCGTCGCGTGGAGGCCGCCCGTGGCCGCGAAGGCCGGCTGGGCGGCGCGCAGCCGCTCGGGCAGGTCGGCCAGGAGCGTGGCGGCTACGGCGAGCGGGCTCTCGACGCGGGGGGCCTCTACCTCGACCGCCTCGAGCGCACCCTTGCCACAGACGCCGCACGACGAGCTCGTGTAGAAGCTGCGTCGAAGTCGCTCGGGATCGAATGTCGGCGCGTCGACGTCCACCGTGTTGGCGGCGAGATCGGCGGGTAGCGCAGCGGCGGTCGGCCCAAGGCCCTCGGAGAGGCAGAAGCCGAGCGCGAGCTCCTCGTCGTGGCCGGGCGTGCGCATCGTCACCGCGACCGGCTGTCCGCCGATGCGGATCTCGACCGGCTCCTCGACGGCGACGCGGTCAGGCTCGTACTCGCCTGCCGGCAGCCGCAGCACCTCGACGGGCGCGGCCGAGTACGGCGGCGCCTCGAGCGCGTCCTTCTCGGCGCTCATGACCCGGAGCGTATCGAGCGCGCTGTGACACATTCGGCACGCCCCGGCGACAGACACGCGCGTCGACCGCCGATATCGTCGCCTTGGGGAGGAGGCCGGGGGAACCTTCTACCCGTCGAGCCGCAACGAGCCGTGCGACCGAGAGGCCCACGCCGACCGCGCCAGTACACTCGCCGCCGTGAAGGTGCTGATCGTGGGGTCGGGGGGCCGCGAGCACGCGCTCGCCTGGAAGCTCGGCTCGAGCCTCGACCTCGACGAGCTCCACGCGGCACCCGGCAACCCGGGCATCGCGGCGCTCGGCCCGTGCCACCCGGTGCGCGCCGAAGACGGGGAGGGCCTGCTGTCCCTCTGCCGCGAGGCGCGCATCGACCTCGTCGTCGTCGGCCCCGAGGCACCGCTCGTCGTCGGCCTCGCCGACACCCTTCGTCGCAACGGCGTCGCTGTGTTCGGCCCGACGCGGTCGGCCGCTCGGATCGAGGGCTCGAAGAGCTTCGCGAAGGAGGTCCTCGAGGCGGCCGGCGTGCCGACCGCCAGACGCCTCGCGACGGCCGAGCCGCCGTGCGTCGTGAAGGCAGACGGGCTCGCCGCCGGCAAGGGCGTCTTCGTCTGCCACACGCAGGAGGAGCTCGACGCGGGTCTCCGGGCCGCCGCTGCGCTCGGCGGCGACGTGCTCGTCGAGGAGCTGCTCGAGGGTGAGGAAGTGTCGCTGTTCGCGATCACGGACGGAATGCGCGCGGTTGCGCTCGCTCCGTCACAGGACTTCAAGCGCGTCGGCGACGGCGACACCGGCCCGAACACCGGCGGCATGGGCGCGTACTCGCCGGTGCCGGGCGTCGGCGAGGCAGAGGTCGAGCAGCTGCTCGAGTCGGTGCACCGGCCGGTACTTGCCGAGCTGGCCAGGCGCGACTCGCCGTTCACCGGGCTGCTCTACGCCGGGTTGATGCTCACGGACGACGGCCCGCGTGTGCTCGAGTTCAACTGCCGCTTCGGCGACCCGGAGACGCAGTCCGTCCTGCCGCGGCTCGACGGAGACTTGCTCCCGCTGCTTTGGGGTGCCGCGACCGGTGACCTCGACGAACAGGCCGCCCTGGGCGCTGGCGCGGCGGTGACGGTCGTGCTAGCGGGCGGCGAGTATCCCGAGCGCGGCGACAGCGGCACGCCGATCGAAGGCGTCGAGGAGGCCGAGGCGACCGGCGCACTCGTCTTCCATGCAGGCACGGCGCGCCACGACGACCGGCTCGTCACCAACGGCGGGCGTGTGCTCGCGGTGACGGCGACGGGTGAGGACGTCGGCGCGGCGCGCGCGACGGCGTACGAAGCCGTCGACCGGATCTCGTTCAGCGGCATGCGCTTCCGGCGCGACATCGGCCTGGCCGCGGCGGAGCAGCATGTCCGGACCTGAGGGGCCGCTGGTCGGGATCCTGGTCGGCTCCGAGTCCGACCGTGAGGCGATGCAGCCGGCGCTCGACGAGCTCGAGGCTCGGGGTATCACATGCGAGCTGGAAGTGCGCTCCGCCCACCGCAACCCGGACGCGGTCGCCGAATACGCGCGCGGCGCGCGGGGGCGCGGGATCCGCGTGCTGATCGCCGGCTCCGGACTGGCCGCGGCCTTGCCGGGGGCAATCGCTGCTCAGACCGACCTCCCGGTGATCGGCGTGCCGCTGCGCTCGCGGCTGAGCGTCCTCGACGGTCTCGACGCCCTGCTCTCGATCGCCCAGATGCCGCCCGGCGTGCCGGTGGCCGCGGTCGGGGTCGACAACGCGAAGAACGCCGCGGCCCTTGCGGCACGCATCCTCGGCGCCTGACGGCTCCCGCCGTCGGACCACACCAGACCGTGGGACCCATCCCTAACCCCCACCCACCCGGGGTGTACTCAGGATGCCTGGCCAAGACGCGCGGGTGTGTGACGTGAGCGCGCCAAAGGTGTGCCGGTTCGTCCACAGGCGGGCCGCCGCCGACCCTCAGCGCCTTCCTCCCCGCGCTCTAGACTGCGACCGGTGATCGCGCGCTACTCCCGACCCGAGATGGCCGGGGTCTGGTCGGACGAGAGCAAGCTCGCGCGCTGGCTGGACGTCGAGCTCGCCGCGCTCGAGGCATGGGCTGAGCTCGGCGCCGTACCGGCCGACGCCGTCGCAGTGATCCGCGCGCAGGCGCACGCGCCGAGCCCGGAGCGCGTAGCCGAGCTCGAGCGCGAGACGCACCATGACGTCGCCGCCTTCGTCGACGTCGTGGCGGAGCAGCTCGGGGATGCTGGACGCTGGGTGCACCACGGGCTGACGTCGTCCGACGTCGTCGACACCGCGCTATCGCTGCAGGTGCGCGATGCCGGTGAGCTGATCCTCGTGGGCCTCCAGCGCTCGTTCGACGCCGTCGTCGAGCGCGCGTGGCGGCACAAGAACGACGTCTGCATCGGCCGCACCCACGGTATCCACGCCGAGCCGACCACCTTCGGGCTCAAGCTCGCCGGCTGGGCGTTCGAGCTCGACCGTGCCAGGGCGCGAATCGTGCACGCCCTGGAGACGATGCGCGTCGGGAAGCTCTCCGGCGCCGTCGGCACCTATGCCGCCACCGATCCCGAGCTCGAACGGCTGGCCTGCGAGCGCCTCGGGCTCGAGCCTGATCCGGTCTCGACGCAGATCGTCCAGCGTGACCGGCACGCCGAGCTGCTCTCCGCGCTTGCGCTCGTGGCCGCGAGCCTCGACAAGTTCGCGCTCGAGATCCGTCATCTCGCACGAACGGAGGTCGGCGAGGTGGCCGAGCCGTTCGGCAAGGGCCAGAAAGGCTCCTCGGCGATGCCGCACAAGCGGAACCCCGTCGTCGCCGAGCGGATCTGCGGCCTCGCCCGCGTTGTCCGCGCGAACGCCATCGTCGGGCTCGAGAACGTCGCGCTCTGGCACGAGCGCGACATCTCGCACTCGTCGGCGGAGCGGGTGGTGATCCCCGACTCGTTCCTGGCGCTCGATTACATGCTCGACCGGTTCGCGTGGCTCGTCGAGGGCCTGGACGTTCGGCCCGAGCGGATGCGCCGCAACCTCGAGGCGGGCCACGGCCTCTTCTTCAGCCAGCGGCTGCTCCTTGCGCTCGTCGAGTCCGGCCTGCCGCGTGGAGACGCCTACCGCCTCGTGCAGCGCCACGCGCTCAGGGCGCACGAGGAGGAGCAGGACTTCCGCGAGCTGGTGCGCGCGGACGAGGAGATCGCCGGCCGGGTGGAGCTCGACGAGCTCCTTGAACTCGGCTGGTACACACGTCACGTCGACGCCGTCTTCGAGCGGCTGGGCGACCTCGCCCGGAAGGAGGACGCAGTTCATGCCTGAAGCTGTCACGCACGTCGCGAGCGGGAAGGTCCGCGAGCTCTACGAACTCGACGACGACCGCTTGCTCCTGGTCGCGAGCGACCGCATCTCGACCTTCGACGTCGTCCTGCCGACCGAGATCCCGGACAAGGGCCGCGTGCTGACCGGCCTCTCCGCCTTCTGGTTCGCGCGCACGCGCGAGCTCGTGCCGAACCACCTGCTGGCGCTCCGCGACGACGGCCGCTCGACCGAGTGCCGGCGGCTGGAGATGCTGCCGCTCGAGTGCGTGGTGCGCGGCTACCTGACCGGCTCGGGCTGGAAGGACTACAGGGCGACCGGCTCGGTATGCGGGCACCTCTTGCCGCAGGGGCTCGAGGACTCGCAGAAGCTGCCCGAGCCGATCTTCACACCGTCGACGAAGGCGCAGGAAGGGCACGACGAGAACATCGATCGCGAGCAGGCCGCGGAGCTCGTCGGCCGGGATCGGTTCGACGAGGTCGAGCGCGTCTCGCTCGAGCTATACCGCTTCGCCTCGGACTACGCGGCCGAGCGCGGGATCCTGATCGCCGACACGAAGTTCGAGCTAGGCCTCGACCCGGAAGGCAACGTCGTGCTCGGCGACGAGGCGTTCACCCCGGACTCGTCCCGCTTCTGGCCGGCCGACGACTACGAGGCAGGGCGCGCGCAGCCGTCGTTCGACAAACAGTTCGTGCGCGACTACTGCGAGAGCCTCGGCTGGGACAAGACGCCGCCGGGCCCGGAGCTCCCCGAGGACGTCGTTTCCGGCACCCGCGCACGCTACGTCGATGCCTTCGAGCGCCTGACCGGGATCGAGTTCGACGAATACCTCGCCGACCCGAACGTGGTCCTCGCATGAGAGCCACGATCCTCGTCCGGCCGAAGCCCGGGATCCTGGACCCGCAAGGCGAGGCCGTCCAGAGCTCACTCCGCCAGCTCGGGTTCCACGTCGGCGAGGCGCGTGTGGGGCGCGTGATCGACCTCGAGCTCGAAGGGGCCGACGGGGAGACGGCCCGGGCCGAGCTCGAGCGGGCCTGCGACCAGCTGCTCGCGAACCCGTTGATCGAGTCCTACGAGATCGCGCTGGACGCATGAGCGATCCGCGGCCGCGGATCGCGGTCGTCACGTTCCCGGGGTCGAACGACGACCGGGATGCCGTGCTGGCGCTCGAACGGCTCGGCGCCGACGCCCACGCGGTCTGGTACGCCGAGCACGACCTGCCATCCGACACGGCCGCGGTCGTGCTCCCGGGCGGCTTCTCGTACGGCGACTACCTCCGCTGCGGCGCGATCGCGCGCTTCGCTCCGGTGATGCAGGCGGTCGCGCGATTCGCCCAGCACGGCGGGCTCGTGCTCGGGATCTGCAACGGCTTTCAGGTGCTCTGCGAGGCCGGCCTGCTCCCGGGGGCGCTCCGGCCGAACGCGAGCCTCGAGTTCGTCTGCCGCGACGTCGAGCTCCGGCTGCAGCGATCGGACACGCCCTTCACCACCCGTGCCGAGCCCGGGCAGGCTCTGACGATCCCGATCAAGCACGGGGAGGGCTGCTACTTCGCCGATGACGAGCTGCTCGCGGGGCTCGAGAGCAACGGCCAGGTCGTGCTCCGCTACGACCGGAACCCGAACGGCTCGGTCGCCTCGATCGCCGGCGTGTGCAACGAGCACGGCAATGTCTTCGGGATGATGCCGCACCCCGAGCACGCGGTCGACCCACTGGTCGGCTCCGGCTCGACCGACGGAGCGTTGATCCTCGGCTCTCTCGTCGACTCGGCCCGCGCGCGTCTGCTCACGGCGGCCTGAGCCCGAGCACCTCCGACAATCCGGGCCGCTCAGCGAGCCCGGCGCGCAGCCGCTCGAGGTCGCGCGCCCGCAGCGTCACCGGCCCACGCCGCGCGGAGCCGCCGGTCGTGTACGCGAAGCGCACGAGCCGCTCTCCGCCTTTCGCCTCGAGCAGCTGCACGACCGACGCGAACCGCTTGTCGCCCGCGCGCTGGGCCAGCGTCAGCTCCTCGACGAGCTCCGCCGGGCCCCAGGGTGTCGCCGCCTTCGCCATTCCGCCGCCACCGTAGCCGCGTACTTGTCATGTGTCTGTGACGCCTTCGTGCCGAAACCGTGAATCACCACTTCGAGGGACGCGCGGAGAGCGAAGCCCGACGACATTCCGGACGTGCCTGCTGCGGTCAGCCACTACCGAGCCTTCCTGCTCGCGGCCGCGGGCGTCCTCTACCCGGTCATCTTCGCCACCTTCATGCTGGCGGAGAGGCCCGGCCTCGGCCTCGGCCACTTCTACTACTTCCCGGTCGCGATGGTCGCGCTCGCGTGCGGCGCGCTCTGGGGCGTGGCCGCCGGGCTCGTCGCAACCGGCCTCTACTCGCTCGGGATCATCATCAACCCCCATCTCGCCTCGTCGCAGGTCCTCACCAGCGGCTCGATCATCCGCCTGATCACCCTCACGACGATGGGCGCACTCGTCGGCTGGTTCGCGACCAACCACCGCGACCTGTCCGACCGGCTCCGGATCGCAAACGAGCGCGACCACCTCACCGGACTCCTGAACACGCGCGCGTTCGACGCCGCGCTCACCGGCCGCCTCGAACAGGGCCGCCCGTTCGGCCTCGTGCTCGCGGACATGGACAACATGCGCGAGATCAACGACGCCGAGGGCCACGCCGTCGGCAACGACCTCCTCCGCCACGCCGGCGACATTCTCAGCCGGACGAGCGAGGGCGACGCGCAGGTCGCGCGCGTCGGCGGCGACGAGTTCGCCGTGATCACCCCGACGCCGGGGAGCGACACCGTGCGGGCGCTCTGCAGTCGGCTCACCTCCGCCCTCGCCGAGGAGGGGATCAGCATGAGCTTCGGCTGGGCGGTCTGCCCGCGAGACGGTGAGACGTCGCTGCTGCTCTTCCGCGCTGCGGACGAGCGGCTCTACGCTCAGAAGCTGATCCGCAGCCGTCTCACCGCCGCCGAGGTCGTCTCGATGCCGACCCAGGCCGAGCGGCTCGCGATGCGCTCCCGCACCGCCTGACACCCGCGAGGTAACGGGCCGCCCACTCGTACGGATCGAGCCGGCTCGCGCGGTTGCCGCGCCGGAAGCCGTTCGCGACGAAGCGCCTGTATCCGGTCGCCTGCGCAAAGGGAACGAGCGGGTGGGCCCGACGCTCGAACACGAGCACCGCCGCGTCGGTCTTCGGTTTCGGCTCGAACGCGTGACCCGGAAGCCGTCGCGCGACCCGGGTCGAGTACCACGCGGCCCAGACCACGCCGTTGACCGTGCTCGGCCACGGCAGCGCGCGCTTGACCGCGACCCCCCACTCGACGACGAGGTCGGCGCGCTCGAGCGGAACATGTGGGTCGTCGAGCAGGCGGCGCAGGATCTCGTTCGTACCGTGGAACGGGAGATTGGCGACGACACTGAACGGCTCGGCCGGCAGCTCGGCCGTTCTCGCATCCGCTTGCCGCACCTCGACGTTCGGCCAACGCCCGGCGAGCCGCTGAGCGAGGCGCGGATCGAGCTCGACCGCGATCACCCGACCGGCCGCTCGCGCTAGCTCGGCGGTCAGCCGTCCGGTGCCGGCGCCCAGGTCGACCACGAGCGCGTCGGGCCGAAGGGCGGCGTCGCGGACGAGCTCGGCCGCGAACCGCCGGCGAAGGAAGTGCTGACTAGGAGCGCGCCCCGAGCCACGCGCTCGCCTGGCGCGTTGCTCGGACACGGACCATCACCGCGAACGTGGTCATCGGGTTTCGATCCTAGTCACGACCAGGGCAGCTCGGCCCAGTAGTCCGGATGCTGCGGCTGCGGACGTTCCCACCGTGCGTAGGCCTCCTGCGGGTTGCTCGTCTCCTCCTCGGCGCTCGCGCCGTGCCGCGCGGCGAGCTCCGACTTGGGATACAGGATGTGCTCGTCCGCGGGGCGCGTGCCGACCGCGACCACGATCGTGAGGCCGTCGCCGGCGCCGACGATCACGTGCTCGGTGCCGCCGGGGCAGTGCACGAAGTCCCACGCGCGCAGCGGCCGCTCCTCGCCCTCGACGAGCAGCACGGCCTCGCCGGCGAGCACGAGGAAGTCCTCCTGCGCGTTCTCCTCGTGGTAGAGGCAGAGCGGCTGGCCGGGCTTCAGCACGCTGATGTTGATCCCGAGCTCCTTGAACGGAAACTCGCGGCTCTCGAACGAGGCGCCGGAGCCGAAGGCCTCGTGCTCGTACCAGGCGGCGTCGCCGACGTTGACGACGAACCACCCGTCGGAGGCGGGCTTGAGGCCGGATTCCGCTTGCTCGAGCTTTGCTTCGTCGGGCATGAGGCCGCAGGCTATCGGGGCGGGGCCACGTAGATGCGGCCTGTGAGCGCCGGCAGCGTGTCGGAGAAGCCGCCGGCGGAGACCGTGAGCCGTCTCGTGCCACCGTAGACGCGCACGGAGCCGCTCGCCCCACTCAACCCGAGCCTCGCGTGGACAGCGCTGCGCGTGGGGTTGACGGCGAGGAGGTATCGCGCGCCGTGCAGCGCCGTCGCCTTGCACGCGAGCGGCGCGGAGCATGTGTGGCCGGTGGACGACGCGAGCAGGGCAGGCGCGAGCGCGGTGATCTGCCGGTTCGTCGCGCGCATCTGCCGCTGCACCGCGGCGGAGACGCGGAACTGCGAGTAGCTCGGGATCCACGAGTGCGTGAAGTAGCCGATCGCGGTGGCCCCGTTCGCGATCGCGAGCCACACCTCGGCGCGCACCTCGGCGGCCGTGACACCGCGGCCGTGGCAGAACCGGCTCGGCGTCGAGATCGCCTCGATCCACTGATACGTCGCCATGCCGGCCGCGTAGCCGCGCAGCTCACGCTGGGCGCCCCCGACCTGCGGCAGCCAGTCGGGCCGGCACCAGCCGGTCACCGGGTAGATGTCGAAGCCGGCCGCGTCGGTGGCGCGCGCGTACGACCGGTAGTAGCTCCGGTCGCCGTGCATCCAGCTCGGCGGATCCTTCTGCGAGTAGAAGCCGGAGGTGAGCGTCAGGAAGTTCACGTGGCGCGGGTCCGCCGCACGGTTGTGCCGGTACTCGGCCGCGACCTGCGCGGGGCGCACGCCGTTTCCGTCGGGCTCGTCGCCGAAGTGCCAGCCGAACAGGCCGGGCCGGCCCTTCAGCGAGGCGTCGAACGGCAGCACGCTGTAGACGCCGAGTCGCGCGAGCGCGTCCACCTCCTCGCGACGGCTGACGTTGTCGCAGCCCTGGCCGAGGAAGACGTTGATCCCGAGCGAGACGTCCTGCCGGAACAGACTCGGGCACTGCAGCCACTGCATCAGCGGGAAGAACGGCGAGCCGTTCAGCGGGTCGGCGGTGCTGGCGTTTTATGACAAGGCGGTGGAATACATTTCGGG
>Ga0207683_10001539_pt1 | contig 20788 bp, 23 predicted proteins | sample KBSM73metaG_FD_184333 | JGI IMG/M metagenome (GOLD analysis project Ga0207683, IMG submission 184333) | Miscanthus rhizosphere microbial communities from Kellogg Biological Station, Michigan, USA - KBS M7-3 metaG (SPAdes) (version 2) | ecosystem: Host-associated > Plants > Roots > Rhizosphere >... | reverse complement strand
CTCCCCGACGACGCAGATCGCCGTCGCCAGCGCGTCGGCGATCATTGCGCGCGGCGCGATGACGGCGACCTCGGTCAGCGTCGCGGCGCTCGCGCCGGTCGCCGGATCGAAGATGTGATGGAAGCGCCCGCTCGGCTCGAAGGCCGTGCCGGTGCCGGACGAGACTGCGAGCGCGTTGTCGCTCAACGCGATGCTGCCCTCGCGCGTCGCGGCGCGCCATGGACGGCCCTCGGGATGGCTCCCAAGCGCGCGCCATTCGCCGAGATCGACCACCGCCTGCTCAAAGCCCTCGTGGCGCAGCAGGTCGGCGATGCGGTCGGTGATGTACCCTTGCGCGAGGCCGTTGAGCGTGATCGCCATGCCGGGCGGCAGGGCGATGCGTTTCGTTCCGGCCTGCACGCGGCGGAAATCGACCAAGGTGCGCGCGACGTCGAGGGCGCGCAGAGAGATATCCGGAGCGACATCGCTACGCGACCAGAAATGCTCTTCGTAAGTGCGCCACAGCGGCTGCACGGTGATGTCGAATGCGCCGCCGCTGATCCCGCCGAGGCGCTGGCTTGCATCGACGACCTCGACCAGCTCGGGCGATGGACGAACAACGCCGTCGCGATTGAGGCGCGTGACTTCACTGTCGCGATAGAGGCTGAAGATGTTTTCGCAACGCGCGATCTCGTGGCGCGCTTTCAGGATCGAGCGGCGCGCGAGCGTTTCGTCGGAATGCCACAGCGTCAGCTCCGACGCCGCGCCGAGCACCTCGCCCTGCCACGAGAAGAAGCGCGGCTTGGGCTGGGCCGCGCGCACGCCCGCGATCAGCAGCGGCAGTCCGGCGGCGGCGGCCACGATGCGGAAGGCGCGGCGGCGCGTGACGCTACGCATGGGCCGCCACCTTGCCGTTGCGTACGTCGAGCCGCCGCGCCGCGACCAGCGGCGGGCAGCGCTCGTCGTCGAAATACTCGACCTGGCAGTCGAGGCACTGGAAGCACTCGGCCGTCACGATCTTTCCGGACTTTTCGATCGCACGCACCGGGCACGCCGCCTCGCACAGTCGGCATGGGCTGCCGCATTCGGCGCGGCGGCGCAGCCGGTCGAGCAGATGAAAGCGGTCGAGCGCCGCCAGGACGCCGCCGAGCGGACAGAGGAAGCGGCAATATGCGCGTTCGGTGAAAAGGCCGACGGCGAGCAGCGCGCTGGCGTAAAGCACGTAGGGCCAACCGCGGGAAAACTTCGCCGTGATCGCGGTCTTGAACGGCTCGATCTCGGCGGCGCTTTCGGCTGTGCCGATCGCCACGAACGCGAGGACCAGCAGCGCGGCCGCCGCGATGTACTTGCCCCAGCGCAGGCGGCTTTCAACCGAAGCGCTCGGCGTCCACTGCGGCAGACGCAGCGCGCGCGAAACCTGCGCCAGCAGTTCCTGCAGCGCGCCGAACGGACAAAGCCAGCCGCAGAACACGCCGCGCCCGATGAGAATGACCGAGATCAATGTGTAGATCGCGACGATGACGATCAGCGGCTCGAGCAGATTGGTCCCGCTCAATGGCGCCGTGACGTAGTGCATCAGGTTGATGATCGAGAGTTGCGCGCCCGCGATCCAGCCGAGCCACACCAGCACGAACAGCAGAAACCCGAGGCGCACCACGCGGTGCGTCACGCGCGAGCGGGCAAGACGATCCTGAAACACGAAGACCAACGTCAGCACGGTCAGCGCCGCGACGAGGATCGCGATGTCGACGCGCGCGTCGCGCCACGCCTCGACCCAGAGCGGCACCGGCTTGGCTTCGGGCAGCAGCACGTAGTTCGCCGGCAGCCGGTAGAGCAGCGCAAACACGGCCTCTTTTCCATCCGCCGCGGGTACCAGCAGTTCCAATCGCCAGTCCTTCAGCGGATCGAAGGTCGGCGGCAGCGCGAACAGCGCGGCGTATTGCAGCGCGAGAAATCCTTCGTGCGCGCGGGTGTCGAGCCGCAGGAAATCAGCGTTGACGAAATGGTAGGTGCGCTCGCCTTGCGTCACGCGGATGCGGTCGAAGCGATAGCCTTTGGCCGCGCGGACATAGTCGTCGCCGAGAAAATCGTATGGACCTGACGACGCGACCGCGATCACCTGCGCGCCCACCGGAAAGCGCCGCATGTACTCGTTGTAGCGGTTGAGCCCGATCAGGCTGCCGCCGAGCGCGGCGGGGGTGAGCAGCGCTGCATAGATGTCGGCGTACACGCCATCGGGAGCGCCCTCGGGCGTCGTGCCGAGCGCCGCTGCGACTTCTCCCGCCGTGATGCGCCGCTGCGCCACCGCCCCTTCGGCCAGCAGCTCGCTCCAGGTCTGGCGGCGATACTGCTCGCGGCCGAGCGTCGGCTCGCTCACCTGCGGCACGGGAACGCGCGCGCGCAGCACCAGCCGCGCGGCGTCCGCAACCGCGCCACGCATCGCGCGCGCCGTGACGGTGGCGCCGGCGACGAAATCCGGTGTCAGCGCGGGCACCACGCCGCCGCGGATCGAGGTGCCGGCCTCACGCTTGAGAAACGTGTCGAGCTGCGGCTGGCGGATCGGATCATTCACTACGAACGGCTCGGCGTGGAAGATCGCCTTTGCGCCGGTGATGCGGCCCTGCAGGTCCACGCCCACGATCACGTCGAACGGCACGCTCGAATAGCCCGACGCGCGCACGACATCGAGGGTCGAGAACAGATAGGCGACGATCTCGTTGCCTTTGTAGGCGGCAATCGCGGGCGGCGAGCCTTCCTCCGTACCGAGCCGCTCGGCGTCCGGCATCACCACGGCGAGCACGTCGGGGGTCAGCCGCCCGCGCAGAGACGCGGCCTCGGCCGCGCCCGCGAACAGAATGGTCAGGACAAAGAGAACGATGCGCGGCACGCGGTCATCTTAACCCACGCGCCGCCGCGCTCAATCCGCGGTAAGCCCGCTCGCCTTCATCACCTGCGCCTGCCGCTCGACCTCGGGCGGCAGGCTTTTCAGATAATACTCGCGAGTGCGTCGCTCGGGCGGTTCGACCGCGACGCCGAGCGTATCGAACCGCTCGCGTACGAAGGCGCTTTCGACCACCTTGTTGGTCGCCTCGGACAGGCGTTTCACGATCGCGTCGGGCGTGCCCTTGGGAAATTCAAACGCGCTGAGCGAGGCGCAGTTGAGATCGAAGCCTTCTTCCGCGGCGGTCTTGAGATCCGGCAGCACGTCGGAGCGGCTCAGGCCCATCGTGGCGATCGGCTTCACCGTCCCGGCCTTGATCTGCTGCACGGCGGTCGAGACCTGCTCGCAGATGTAGTCGATGCGTCCGCCAAGCAGGTCCTGCATCGCCGGGCCGGAACCGCGATACGGCACGTGCGTGATCTTCACGCCCATTGCCTGATCCAGCAGCAGCGCGCAGATGTGCGCGCCCGCGCCGGTGCCGGACGAGCCGTACTGCAACTTGTCGACGTTCGCCCGGGCGTAGGCGACGAACTCCTTGAGCGAGTTCGCCGGAAAGTCCTTGCGCGCGATCAGGATGCGCGCGGAGTCGGCAAACTGAATGACGTGCTCGAAATCGGTGAGCGGATTGTAGAGCGCCTTCTTGCCGTACAGCGCCGGCACTGTGGTCATCGTGGCGCTGCCGCCGAGCAGGAGCGTGTAGCCGTCGGGCGCCGCCTTGGCGACGCGGTTCGCACCGGTCATGCCGCCCGCGCCGCCGATGTTCTCGATGATCACCTGCTGGCCGAGCGCCTCGCTCAGGCCCTGCGCCATGATGCGGCCGACCGTGTCGACCGGTCCGCCCGCCGCGTAAGGCACGATCATCGTCACCGGCCGCGCCGGCCAGTCCTGCGCGAAGGCCGTTCCGGACAGCGCCAGCAGCGTTGCGAGCGACGAGAGAACTTTCATGTTTTCCTCAATAGCGAACCACCACCAGCCGGTCGGTGCCGGACTCCGCGCCCCACACCTCGCCGGCACGGCCGAGCATCTGCCTCACGGCCGCACCGCGCTTGTTCGACTGGAAGGTGTCGAACTTCTCGGTCGCGGGATCGAAGCGCAGGATCGCGTTGGCGACGAAGTCGGTCACCCACACCTTGTCCTTCTCGTCGACGTAGACGGAAAAGCAGCCGCTCTTGCTTTTGGGCAGCGCGAACACCTTCCAGACATTCTGCGCCGGATCGTAGCGCCCGATCTCGCCGGAGAACCAGAAGCTCACCCACAGCATCCCTTTCGAGTCCGACCAGATGCGGCGCGGGCCGACGCCCGGCTTCGGCGGATCGACGACCGTCGCGGCGCCGGACGCGGTGTCGACGCGCGCGATGTGATCGCCGGCGAGTGAGGCGTACCAGACCTCGCCTGACGGCGTCGTCGTGATGCCGTAGGGCCCGGCGCCCTTCGGCGCCTTCCAGGCGTCGAGCCTGCCGCTCGCCGGATCGAGCTTTCCATAGACGCCGCTCTGCCCGGTGAACCAGAGCGTGCCGTTCTTGTCGAAGGTTGCGGTGTTGAGATTGGCCTTCTCGAAACCCTTCGGCAGCGGGAACAGCTTCACGTCGCGGCTCTTTGGCTCGACGCGCGCGATTGCGTTGAGCCCGCTCTCGGTGATCCATGCCGCGCCGTCGGGACCCGCGATGACGCCATGCGGCGCCGCGCCCTTGCCGAGCGAGAGCTGATCCACCTTGCCGGTCTTCGGATCGAGGATGCCGAGCGCGCCCTGGCGTTGCGCCGTGTACCACACCGTGCCATCGGGCGCGGCCGCGACGTCGTGCGGATGCGCGCCTGAGGTCACCGGAAAATAAGTCACCGTGTCGGCGAACGCGACGGAACAGCTTGCGAGCGCCGCGAGGCCCGCGGCGATCCAGCGGATCATGACTCCCTCCCCCAACCTCAGCGCCGGCTTTGCGCCGGTCGTGGTCTTTTCATTCGGCGGCCTCCGGTCTGCGGCCGCTCCACCTTGCGGCGGCGGCGGTATCGCTCTGTCGTGCCTCGACCCAACCGTCGCCCCCCGCGCGCTCCTCCTTTTTCCAGAACGGCGCGCGCGTCTTGAGATAGTCCATCAGAAATTCCGCCGCCGCGAAAGCCGCCTCGCGATGCTGCGACGCCGTCGCGACCAGCACGATGTTGTCGCCCGGAACCATGCGGCCGTAGCGGTGGATCACCGTCACGCCGAGCAGCGGCCAGCGCTTCTCGGCCTCCGCAACATGGCGCTCGATCTCGGCTTCGGCCATGCCGGGATAATGTTCCAGCGTCATCGCCACGATGCCGCCGGCTCGGTCAGTTCCTCGGCAGATGCCGGTGAAGCTCGCGACCGCGCCGACGTCGGTGCGGCCCTGCGAGAGGCGCGCGATCTCGGCGCCGATATCGAAGTCCTCGCGCTGCAGGCGGACGGTCACGTCAGCCGCCGGTCATCGGCGGGAAGAACGCGATCTCGCGCGCCCCGGCGATCGCGGTATCGGGCTTCACATGATTGCGGTCGATCGCGGCGCGGATCACGGCCGCGTTCTCGAACGCGTAAGCGTATTCCTCGCCGCGCCCCTGCAGCCATGCGACCAGATCGCCGACCGTGCGCACGGAGGCCGGCACGTCGACCTCCTCGTCGGGCTTGCCGATGCGCTCGCGCACCCAGGCGAAATACAGCAGCTTCATGTCAGTCGTCGATCAGATGGCGCACGCCGGCGCGGAAGTAATCCCAGCCGGTATATAAGGTGAGCAGCGCCGAGAGCCAGAGCAGCGCGATGCCGATCAATGTGACAATTCCAGTCGACTGCATGCCACTGAGAAAGTTCATGCCGCCTAAGGACAAGGCGGTCAGTGTCAAATTCGGGAACAGGGCATCACCCGCCTCGCCGGCGATGCAGAAGCCGACCGCGAGAAGCTGCAGGAACGTCTTCCATTTGGCGAGCCAGGTCACCTGCACGGTGACGCGCAACTCGGCGAGATATTCGCGCAGGCCCGAGACCAGGATCTCACGGCACAGTATGATGATCGCGGCCCACAATGCCACACCACGGATCGTCCCGTCCGCCGCGAGCATCAGCAGGCAGGACGAGACCAGCAGCTTGTCGGCGATCGGATCGAGCATGCGGCCGAAGCTCGACTGCTGCGCGTAGGTGCGCGCCACATAGCCGTCGAGCACGTCTGTGATGCCGGCCGCGATGAAGATCGCAAGCGCGACCCAGCGCAGCCACAGCCCGTATTCGAGGATCGACTGCCAGTACATGCAGCCGACCACGATCGGCACCGCAACGATGCGCGCGTAGGTGAGCAGGTTCGGCAGAGCAAACGCCCGCGCCGACGATGCGGGATTCGTCGTCGTGGTCATGTGCCGAAAAGAGCATTTGGCGCGCACCGGCGCAACCGCTGAAAGCGGATGGCGGCGCAGCGCACACAAGCTGTTGACGCCGGGTCAGCGGCGCGGGGCGGATTCATGAAAGAAATCATAGATCTTGCGGGCGGTTTCTTCGTTGATGCCGGGAACGTGTTCAAGGTCCGCCACCGACGCACGCTCGATCGCCTTCAGGGTGCCGAAGTGGCGCAGCAGGGCGCGTTTGCGCATCGGGCCGATGCCGGGGATCTCCTGCAGGCCGGCCTCGCGGATGTCCTTCTTGCGCTTCTGGCGGTGCGAGCCGATGGCGAAGCGATGCGCCTCGTCGCGCAGCCGCTGCACGAAATAGAGCACCGGGTCGCGCGGCTTGAGCTTGATCGGCTCGCGTCCCGGAACGAAGAAGGTCTCGCGCCCGGCATCGCGCTCCGGCCCCTTGGCAATGCCGATCAGCGGCACGCCGCTGACGCCGAGTTCGGCGAGCGTTTCACGCGCAGCCGAGAGCTGGCCGAGCCCGCCGTCGATCAGCACCAGATCGGGCCAGGGGGAGTCGGCGGTTTCCGATTGCTCATCCGGCTCTGAGTCTTCGGCTGGAGCCGCAAGCTCGTCTCCCATCTCCCCTTGCGGGAGAGGGTGCCCGAGCGCAGCGAGGGCGGGAGAGGGGTTCTCTTCAGAGAATCCTTGCGCAGAAGCCCCCTCTCCCGCCTCACCGTCTTCGCTGCGCTTCGACGGTTCGGCACCCTCCCCCACAGGGGGGGAGGGGAAAGCACCGAGCTCCTGGCTGACACGCGGCGCTTCCGCCATCAATCGCTTGAAGCGCCGCGTCAGCACCTCGCGCATCATGCCGAAATCGTCGCCCGGCGCGAGGTTCTCCGACTTGATGTTGAACTTGCGATACTGATTCTTGCGAAAACCCTCCGGCCCCGCGACGATCATCGCGCCGACCGCGTTGCTGCCCTGGATGTGGCTGTTGTCGTAGACCTCGATGCGGCGCGGCGGCTTGCCGAGCCCGAAGGTCTCGCCGAGCGCGCTGAGCAGATTCTGCTGCGACTGCGTTTCGGCGAGCTTGCGCCCGAGCGCCTCGCGCGCATTGGCGAGCGCGTGGTCGACCAGTTCCTTCTTCTCGCCGCGCTGCGGCAGCGATACCTCGACCTTGTGGCCGCTCTTGACTCCCAGAGCCTCGCTCAGCAGCGCGCGGTCCTCGATCTCGTGCGAGAGGAAGACGCAGCGCGGCGGCGGCTTGTCGTCGTAGAACTGCGCCAGGAATGCACCGAGCACCTCGCCGGCCTCGAGCGAGCGGTCGGCGCGCGGGAAATAGGCGCGGTTGCCCCAGTTCTGCCCGGTGCGGAAGAAGAAAACTTCCACGCAAGAGTATCCGCCCTGTTGATGAACGGCGAACACGTCGGCCTCTTCCACGGTGCGCGGATTGATGCCCTGGCGCGACTGCACCGCCGAGAGCGCGGCAAGACGGTCGCGATAGACCGCGGCGCGCTCGAAATCGAGGGCGGCCGACGCCTTTTCCATTTCACCTGCCAGCTCTTCCTTCACGGCGCGGCTCTTGCCGGAGAGGAACGCCTTCGCCTCACGTACCAGCTCGGCATAGTCGGTGTGCGAGATCTCGCCGGTGCACGGCGCCGCGCAGCGCTTGATCTGATGCAGCAGGCACGGCCGCGTCCGGCTCTCATACACGGTGTCGGAGCAGGAGCGGATCAGGAATGCGCGCTCCAGCGCCGTGATGGTCCGGTGCACCGCCTGCGCCGAGGCGAACGGCCCGTAATACTCGCCCGGCCGCGAGCGCGCGCCGCGATGCTTCATGATCATCGGCGGCGTTTCGCCGGCCGTGATCAGGATGTAGGGGAACGACTTGTCGTCGCGCAGCAGCACGTTGAAGCGCGGACGCAGCCGCTTGATCAGGTTCGCTTCGAGGAGGAGCGCCTCGGTCTCGGTCGCGGTCGAGACGAACTCGATGGTCGCGGTCGCGGCGATCATCCGCATGATGCGCGCGGTATGACCGGCCTGGCGCGCGTACGATGTTATGCGTTTCCTGATGCTTTTGGCCTTGCCGACATAAAGCACCTCGCCCTTCGCATCGATCATGCGGTAGACGCCCGGCGCGGCCGGTGCGTGCTTCGCATAACGCTGGATCGCCGCGACGCCGCCCGCCAGAGCGCCGGCCGGCGCGTCCTCGTCGATCGCCGGCAGGCTCGATTCGTCCTCGTCCTCCTCGAGGTCGAGTTCCGGCTCGATGTTGGCCTTGGGGTCGTCCGACATGGCCGCAAAATAGGGATTCGCGGAGGTCAGGGCCAGTGAGCCATGTGGACCGAACGCGCGTTCTTTCCTTCTCCCCGCTTCGCGGGGCGAGGGACAGCAGGAGGGAGCCGCGCCTACTTCGCGTCGTGGAAGATGACCCCGAGCGTGTGGCGGCGACCGTCGCGAAGGCGGCTCACGCCGTGGCGCATGTTGACGCGGTAGACGCCGCGGGTGCCCTGCACCGGACGGTGATGCACCGGGAAGATCACGCCCTCGCCTTGCGTCAACGGCACGACCTCGGCACGTGACTGCATGCGCGGGCGCTGCTCCGTCAGCACGAATTCGCCGCCGGAGAAATCCTTCCCCGGCTGCGACAGCAGGAACGCGACCTGCAGCGGAAACACGAGATCGCCGTAGACGTCCTGGTGCAGGCAATTGTAGTCGCCCGCGCCGTATTGCAGCAGCAGCGGCGTCGGCTTGGTCTGCCCGCCCGCGTGGCAGCGCTTGAGCCAGGCGGCGTGATCGGCGGGAAAGCTCTGCTCGATGCCCATCTGCTCGTTCCAGCGGTTCGCCACTTCGGCCAGCGGCGGGTACAGCGAGCCGCGCAACGCCGCGAGCGCGTCGGGCAGCGGATAGGCGAAGTACTTGTACTCGCCGCGGCCGAAGCCGTGCCGCGCCATGATCACGCGGCTGCGGTAGATCTTGTCCTCGTCATATCGCGAGGATAGCGCCGCGCATTCGTCCGGCGTCAGCAGCGTGCCGGTTGCGGCGCAGCCGTGGGCATCGAGGTCCGCGGCGATGCGACCCCAGTCGAGTGCGGCGACGCGATCGGCGATGTCGTTGATTTCAAGCTTCCGGGCGTGCGCGGAATGGCTCATGTGAAGTCCTCCGTTCCTCACGATATGGCGAGCGTGCCGCAGCGCAACCACCCGATATCCGGGATCAAAGCTTGGCAGCGGACGTTCCGGCGATCCGCCCGAACACCGTCGCAGTGAGCAGCCCGTTACCCGACAGGTAGCCGGAGGCCTGCGCCCCCGAGACGCCGACCGCCGCGCCGCCGGCCGCGAACAGGTTGGGGAACGGCCTGCCGTTCTTCTGTATTACACGTGCCTGCGGATCAATCGCGAGGCCGCCTTGGGTATGGAACAGCGCGCCGGTGACCTTGATGGCGCAGTACGGCGCGGCGAGCCGCTTGCCGATCTCGCGGCCGTAGCGGTCCGGTTTGCCGATTTCTATCGCATCGAACTCGGCTTGCAAGGAGTCCGCCGGAACGCCGATGCGCGCCGCCAGCGCCGCGATGCTATCCGCGCTGACCATCGCTCCCGCCTTCTCGGCGTTCTTGAAATCCTCGAACTGCCGCGCGACGGCTGCGATCCGCGTGTCGAAGATATCGAACGCGATCGCGTCCGGCTGACGCAGCACCTCGGCCGCGGCCTCGGAATAACCGCGCGCCTCGTTGGAGAAACGCCTGCCGTCGCGGTTGACCTGAAAGCCGCCCTCCATGATCGCCGCCCACGTGATGAGAATGTTGTGCGGCGTCGCGACCGAGCCGTGCCCTTGGTAGCCAGACAACGCACCAAGCTGCGCGCCCAACGCTTCGCCCCACAGCACCGCGTCGCCCTGATTGCCCGGATGGCCGAAATAGAGGGCGTCGCCCATCTCGGGAATGAAGCGCCGCACCAGTTCGGGATTGCCGCCATAGCCGTTGCAGGCGAGCACCAGCGCGCCGCAGCCGATCGTTTCGGGCGCGCCGCGCGCGTCGATCTCGACGCCTTCGATGAAACCATCCTCGTCGGCGAACAGTGTGTCGCAGACGCGGCCCGTCAAAATCGGAATCCCGCGCGCTTCCGCGGCGCCGCGCAGCCGGTCGATCAATTCGGCGCCGGTGCGGCTCGGCAGCCCGTGCATGCGGTGGGCCGAATGGCCCGGATAGTTGAAATCGGTGATGACCTCGAACGGCATGCGATAAGAGTCCGCAAGCCATTCCACTGCCCGTCCTGCATGCTCCGCGACCGTCCGCACGAGTTTTGCGTCCGCATCGCCGTGCGCCTTGCGCGCGATATCATCGGCAAACAGCTTGGCCGAATCCCCGATGCCCTGCGCGCGCTGGAAGCGCGTGCCGGCCGCCGGGATCAGCCCGGCCGACAGCGCGGTCGAGCCGGACGGCACCGCGTCGCGCTCGATCACCACCGGCTCGATGCCGGCTTCGCTCAAGGTCAGCGCCGCGATCAGCCCGGCGGCGCCGGCGCCGACGATCAGCACCGGCACCTCGCTGTCGAACTCGACGTCTTCAGACGAACGGACTTCACTCATTCAGGGACGCTCCCCGACAGTCAGCGTCACGCCGGTCACGCTGCGCGCGCGGCTAAGATACACGACGGCGGCCGCGATCCCTTCCGGGTCAAGCGGCTGCAGCGGGTCCGCGCACGCCACCGCATTCACGCGCACCTTGGGCGCCAGCGCTTGCGCCAGCGTGGCAGTCGCGGCGCGCAGCGCACTGCGGCTCAGCGTGTAGGCGACGGCGTCCGCTGCCGGTCTGCCCTGCTGATCGACGATATTCACGACCGAGCCGTGGCCACCGCGCCGCGCGAAGGCCTGCGCGAGCAACAGCGGCGCGCGGAGGTTGATAGCGAACTGGCGATCGAAACCCGTCGCATCGAGTGCGCCGATCTTATCTGGCTCGAAGCGCACCGCATTGTTGACCAGCAATGAGAGCGGACCGAGCGCGGCCGTGGCCGTCGCGACGAGTTCCGCTACGGCATGATCGCCGAGATCCGCCTGCACGACACATGCGCGCCCGCCTGCGCGGATGATCTCGTCGCGTAGCGTCTCGGACTCGACTGCCGCGTGTTGCGTGTGAATCGCGACCGCGTAGCCGGCCTGGTGCAGCGCAAACGATATCGCACGGCCGATGCGGCCGGCTCCGTCGGTCACCAGTGCGGCTCTATCCGTCATTTCACGTAGCTCGGGCAGATGGTGAATCGAATCCCGCGTGCGGGCCACGCAATTGACGAAGCCTTAAGTCTGTCTGCCACGATCCTTCGCATTTTAGGAAAGCTTAACTCAAAGGCCGCGAAAGTGCGCAAGACAAGGGCGGGGATAAGGTCATCGCGGGGCGGGGATGACCAACCAAGGCGCGGGCGGCAGTTCCGGTCAGCGGGACGCCGCCCGCGGGCCCTCCAGACAAACGAGTGAGAGAAACAACAATGAAGGCGATTTTCCGTGCCGCTTTCCGTTCCTTGGCCTTTGCGGCAGCGCTCATCGCCACGCCGGCAGCTGCGGCGGATCTTTACGGCCGCAGGCCCGGCCCGGCTTACGCAGCGGCTCCGTTCAGCGGCTACAACTGGAACGGCGTCTATGTCGGCGTCAATCTCGGCTACCAGTGGGGCAAGGTCACCAACTGGGGACCGTCGACCGAGCCGAGCGGCGTGATGGGCGGCGGCCAGATCGGCGCCAACTGGCAGTTCGGCACATGGGTGCTCGGCATCGAGGCCGACATCCAGGGCTCGGGCGCGAACGACACGTTCGCCGGCTACAAGTTCTCCAATCCGTGGTTCGGCACCGTGCGCGGCCGCGGCGGCTATGCGATGAACAACGTGCTGCTCTATGTGACCGGCGGCCTCGCCTATGGCGGCGGCACGGTCGACTTCGGCTTCACCAGCGAGTCGCAGACGCATCTCGGCTGGACCATCGGCGCCGGCGTCGAGATCGGGCTCACGCCGAACTGGTCGGCCAAGGCCGAGTACCTCTACGTGCGTCTCGAAGACCGCGGCTACGTGCTCACCGGGGTCAACAACGGATTCCAGTCGAACGTGTTCCGGCTCGGCGTGAACTATCGGTTCTGAGCCGGACGCACGATATCGAACACGAGAAAGCCCCGGCTCGCCGGGGCTTTTTGTTTTGGCGATACGGCGTCGGCCGATTCAGTCTCGCAGCCCGAATTGAGCGAAGCGAAATCCGGGCTGCGACCCCTTGCTAACGGTCGACGCCCTATGTCCGCTCATTGAGCCGGCCGGCGGCAGCGTCGGATGATTGCCCATCGGTCTCCGATAAATGAGAATGCTGCGGCGTATTGGGGGAGCATGATGCGGGGTAATCCAGTTCGCGTGAATCTGCGCAAGGGCGGGACTGCGATCGGCCATATGGCGTTCGAATTCTTCACGCCCGGGCTTTGCCAGATCATGGCCAATGCGGGTGCGGAGTTCGTGATCCTCGACACCGAGCACAGCGGCGTCGGTATCGAGACGATCAAGAACCAGGTGGCTTGCGCGCGCGGCACGGGCATCGTGCCGATGGTGCGCGTCCACGGCTCGCACTATCACCTGATCGCGCCGATGCTCGATGCCGGCGTCATGGGGATCATGGTGCCGATGGTCGAAACCGCCGAGCAGGCGGCAAACATCGCGGCCTGGTGCCGCTATCGTCCGTCGGGTGTGCGTGGCCTTGCCTTCGGCATGGCGCACGACGATTACGCGGGCGGCGACCACATCGAGGCGATGAAGGCCGCGAACGAGCGCACGCTCGTCATCGCGTTGATCGAAACGGCCGCCGGCATCGAGAACGTCGAAGCCATCATGGCGACGCCCGGCATCGACGTCGGATGGATGGGCCACTACGATCTCACCAACGCGCTCGGCATCGACGGTCAGTTCGATCATCCGCGCTACACAGCGGCCGCGAAGGCGCTGGTGACCGCCTGCGAACGCAACAACAAGGCCGCGGGCTTCCTGTGCGGCGACGTCAAGACCGGTCGGCGCTATCTCGACCGCGGTTTCCGCATACTCTGCTACGGCACCGACACCGCGGTGTTTCAGGGCGCCCTCAAGGCGGGCATCGACGGGCTGCGCGAGCAGCCAAAGAAATCAAAAGGGTGATACGCTCGCAATCCGGGACGATATCCGGACAAGAACGACAAACGGGAGGAGAAACCATGCAAGTTACGGTGCGACATCTCGCGGCTGCCTGCGCGGCGTTGTTCGCGGTGGCGATCGGCTCGCAGGCGGCGGACGCCCAAGCACTCGACCGCATCCTGAAAGACAAGAAGATCCGCATCACCGCCGAGGTGACGTCGCCGCCGTTCGGCATTCTCGACAAGGACAACAAGCCGACCGGCTCGGAGGTCGAGACCGCGCGCCAGCTTGCCAAGGATCTGGGTGTCGAACTCGAACTCGTGCAGGTCACCGGACCGCAGCGCATCCCTGCACTGCTATCGGACCGCGCCGACCTCGCGATCTCGTCGCTTTCGATCACCACAGATCGCGCCAAGACCGTGTGGTTTTCCAGCCCGCACGGCGCGCTTTCGATCGTCATCGGCGGCGGCAAGAATGTGAACATAAAAAGCGCCGCCGATCTCGCCGGCAAGAAGATCGGCATGACGCGCGCCACGCTGGAAGAGCAGGTGGTGCCGAAAGTCGCGCCTCCCGGCACCAATATCGTGTTCTTCGACGAGCACTCGGCGACGCAACAGGCATTGCTCTCGGGTCAGGTCGACGCCATCGGCGGCGCGGCGTTCCTCATCAACGAGCTTGGCAAGCGCAATCCCGACAAGGGCATCGAGACGAAGTTCACCGTGGTGACGGCGTTCTACGGCATCGCCGTGAAGCCGGGCAATTTCGATCTGCTGCAATGGGTCAACACTTGGGTGTTCGTGAACAAGCAGAACGGCGTGCTGGCGAAAATCTATAAAGAGCACACCGGCGTCGACCTTGTTGACTTGCCGAACCTCTAGCCCGCCGGCGTGACTTACGTCTTCCAGTTCGGCATCGTCTTCGACCAGTTACCGCTCCTGCTCGAAGGCGCTCTGCTGACGATCCGGCTTGCCGCGACCGCAATGGTGTTCGGCCTCGCGGTCGCGGTCATGTGCGCGTATCTGCGCACATCGGGCCCGAAACCGGTCCGCGTGCTGGTCGCGGCTTATGTGGAGGGCATCCGCAACACCCCGTTTCTGGTGCAGCTCTACATCATCTACTTTTCGCTGCCCGCGCTCGGCATCCGCTTCGAGGCGAACCAGGCCGCGGTCGTCGCGATGGTGGTCAGCTTCGGCGCCTATGCGACAGAGATCGTCCGCGCGGGCGTTCAATCTGTTCCGGTCGGACAGGTCGAGGTCGGACTCGCGCTTGGCCTCAAGCGGTTTCAGATCTACCGGCTCATCGTCCTGTTCCCGGCGCTCAAGGCGGTGTTTCCGGCGCTCGCGAGCCAGTTCATTCTGCTGTTGCTTGGCTCGTCGGTGGTGTCGGCGATTTCGGCCAACGAGCTCACCGCGGTCGCCAACTCGCTCCAATCGACCACGTTCCGCGCCTTCGAGGTCTATATCGTGGCGACTGTGATGTACCTCACCATCGCGGTCGCGTTCCGGGGATTTTTCGCGGCCCTCTACTGGATCGTGTTCGTGCGCGGACGAGAGCGATAGATGCGCTTCTTCTCCGTCAACGACTTTCTCTTCATCCTCGCCGCGACGCGCTGGACCATCCTGCTGTCGCTGCTTGCCTTCGCGCTGGGCGGCCTGCTCGGCGTCCTCGTCGCGGTGCTGCGGATCGCGAGGTTCGCACCCGTGCGGCTCGCGGCTGCCGGCTACATCCAGCTGTTCCAGGGCACGCCGCTGCTGATGCAGCTCTTCCTCATCTACTACGGGCTCAGCCTGTTCGGCTGGCGGCTCGACGCCTGGACGGCGGTGACCATCGCCTACACCATCTATGCGGCAGCTTTCCTCGGCGACATCTGGCGCGGCTGCCTCCAGGCGATCCCGAAGGAGCAATGGGAGGCCGGCCGCGCGCTCGCGATCCCCTATCTGCCGCAGCTCTTCCTGATCATCCTGCCTCAGGCGATCCGCATCGCAATCCCGCCGACGGTCGGCTTCATGGTTCAGCTTGTGAAGGCGACCGCTGTCGCCTCCATCATCGGCTTCGTCGAACTGACGCGCGCCGGGCAGCTCATGACCAACGCGACGTTCCAGCCGATGGTCGTCTACCCGATCGTCGCAGGTCTCTACTTCGCGCTGTGCTGGCCGCTGTCGGTCTGGTCACAGCGTCTCGAAACTCAAATGCAGGTCGAGAATGCGAGCGGCCGCCGAAAATAGGGAGCAGACTATGAGCAAGGCGAGGATCGGGTATATCGGCGTGGGCCTGATGGGGCACGGCGCGGCGAAGAACATCGTCGAGAAAGGGTATCCGCTCACCATCATGGGCCACCGCAACCGCGCCCCGGTCGAAGATTTGGTCAAGCGCGGCGCGCGCGAAGGCAAGAGCGCAGCCGAGATCGCGCGCGCGAGCGATATCCTGTTCCTTTGCCTACCCTCATCGGTCGAAGTCGAAGCAACGGTCTACGGCGCCGGAGGTGTGCTGGAGGGTGGGCATACCGGGCTGATCGTGGTCGACTCGACCACCGCTGATCCGAACTCCACCCGCCGTATCGCCGCCGATCTCGCGACCAAAGGCGCGCGCATGCTCGATGCCCCGCTCGGCCGCACGCCGCGGGAAGCCGAAGAAGGCAAGCTCAGCACGTATGTCGGCGGCGAGCCGGAGACCGTGAAGGCCGTGCGCCCGCTCATGGAATGCTACGCCGACACGATCGTCGAGGTCGGCGCGCTCGGCATGGGCCACACGCTCAAGCTCATCAACAATTTCATCTCCATCGGCACCTGCGCGGTGATCTCGGAAGCCGCAGCCACCGCCGCCAAGGTCGGCGTCGACATGCGCAAGTTCTACGAGGTGATCTCGGCCGGCGGTGCCAATAGCAAGATGTTCCAGATGGTGATGCCGTGGGTGTTGGAGGGCGACGACAGCCATCTCAAAGGTCCGCTGCGCATCGCCGGCAAGGACATGCGCTTCTACGCCAGGCTCGCCGAGCAGGCTCCGGCAGCGGCATTCATTGCGCAGGCGGTTAACCAGACGCTGCATCTGTGCAACGTCCGTGGCCACGGTGACCGCTTCCTTCCGGTCCTGCCGGGCCTTCTGGCGGAGCTCAATGGCGCCAGAATTCGCGATCTCTAAACCATGATGCCAGAACGGCGGCCCGCAAGCGGACGTAGGGTGCCGCATGTGACCATGCGGCCAGACACCGACGCCCTCGCGACCGGGCTGCGCTCAAGCCGGGCTACACGCCAGGTTCACGCCGTGACGCGTGTCTTCTCGAACGCCGGCACCTTCGCGGCGAATGCGTCGAGCCACTGCACCAGCTTGGGATAGCGCTCGCGCCACTTGCCGCCGAAGCGCAGATCGCCGTAGCCGAGCGCGCAGGCGAGCGTGATCTGTCCGACATCCGGCATCGCGGTGAGCGCCGGCGGATTTGCTTCCAGCACCTCCATGGCGCGCGTTACCTTGCCGGTCTGGTGGTCGATCCACTTCTGCTCGTGCTTCTCGGCCGGACGCCAGCGGCCTTCGTAGACCAGCAGAATGCCGGCATCGAGGATGCCGTCGCACAGCGCCTGCAAGGTGAGCGCCTTGATGCGCGCGGTCGCGTCGCTCGGAATGATCTTGGCCCCGCCGGCGCGGTGATCGAGATACTCGAGAATGACCGGCGAGTCGTAGAGCACGGTGCCGTCCTCGATGATCAGCGCGGGGATCTTGCCGAGCGGATTTTGCCGACGAATGGAGTCGCTTGCGTCGGTCGGATCGGCCTTCTCGATCGTCACGTCGCTTTCCAGCCCGAGAATGCCGAGCGCGAGCTTCACCTTGCGACCGAACGGCGAAGGCGGCGAGGAACGCAGGATCATCATGTTGCTGGAATCCGGGAATGCGGCGCGTGAGCGCGCAGGTCAGTTGATAACGAAGCGCGCGTCAGCCCGTGATGACCAGGTTCACGGCCTTCGGCCCCTTGCCCTTCTTGTCCGGCTCGACGTCGAAGGAAATGCGCTGGCCTTCATTGAGCGATTTCATTCCGGCCCGCTCGACCGCCGTGATGTGCACGAACACGTCCCGCCCGCCATCGTCCGGTTTGATGAAGCCGTAGCCACGCTCCGTATTGAAGAACTTGACGGTACCACCCTGCGCCATCGGGAAGCTCCCTATTTCCCAACGTTGCCCCACCACCGGCCCCCACGGCGCGGCAGCTCGGCCGGACATTCACGCAACGAGAAAAACGTCGGCACCCCGAGTCATTTCCGCCGGCCCCCGATGGAGGCGGAACGTCAAAGCCAGCCCCTCAAGTAGATATCAACTGTGGGGCGCTGGAAAGGGGCGCTGCGCCGCACCCCTGTCATTCGCCGGCGAGCCAGTCGAGCCGGCTGCGGCCCTGCGTCCCGGCGAAGACCCGCGCCAGCGTGGGCAGCAGCACGGCCAGCTCGTCCGCCAGGGTCCAGGGCGGGTTGACCACAATCAGGCCGCTGCCGGCGAGCTTTTGCGCGTCCGCCGGCACGACGGTCAGTTCGACGCGCAGGATGCGCGGGATGTTCAGCCGGGCGAGGCTGCTCGCGAAGGCTTGCGTGCCGCGCGCGTCCTTCAGCGGATACCAGATCAGGAAAGCGCCGGTCGGCCATTTGCGGTGGGCGGCGGCGAGCGCCTGCTCGAGCCGCGCAAATTCGTCCGGCTGCTCGAACGGCGGGTCGATCAGCACGAGCCCGCGGCGCTCCTTCGGCGGCACGTAGGCGTTGAGCGCGGTGTAGCCGTCGATCGCGACCGGCTTGACGCGGTTGTCGCCCTGCATGCGGCTGGAAAGCGCGCGCGCCGCGGCCGGCTCCGCCTCGCACACGATCATGCGGTCTTGCGCGCGCAGCCAGTGGCGCACCAATGCCGGCGAGCCGGGATAGATTTTCAGAGCGCCGCCTGTCGCGGCGCCGGGATTGAAAGACGCGACGGCGTCGAGATATGGCCCGAGCAGATCGCGCGCGGCTTGCGGCAGTTCGGCGGCGAGCAACTTGCCGATGCCGGCGCGCCATTCGCCGGTACGGCTCGCCTCGGCGCTACCGAGATCGTAGCTCCCCGCGCCCGCATGCGTATCGATCACGCGGAACGCGGCCGGCTTGTCCTTCAGATACGCCACGATGCGCGCGAGCACGGCGTGCTTGACGACGTCGGCGAAGTTTCCCGCGTGGAAGGCGTGACGATAGTTCATCGGCGCATGATCCGGCGAAGTGGAAACCGGTTCGCCGATAAGATCATGCGCAAAGTCAAAAAGTCACTAGACAGACCTCATCCTTCGCGAACCGCCTTCGCCCGAAGGCGAACTTCATCGGTCAGGCGCTTCGGCGGCTCTTCAGGATGCGGCAAACGCTACCCTCCCCGCACCGGCGGCATCACCAGCCGCTCGCGGCGGCAGGCACGCCGGTCGATCTCCTGGCAGTCGCGGAATTTCAGGTCGCGCGACAGGCAGATGCGCACTTCACTCAGATGCGTGCTCGAGCACGTGACCGCGACACCGCCGCGGCTCAGGCCCGGATTGGCCTTCACGAAGGCGTCCTCGACCTCGTCCGGCGACACCGTCAGCGCGGTCTTCGGTTCGAGAAACTCCTCCGGGATCTTCACGCCCGCGCGCGCCTTGCGGATGGTCTCGAAATAGCCGCGCGCCGGCAGCCCGGCACAGACGCCGTGCTTCCGCCATTCATGGATCACCAGTTGGCGCGCCGGCATCAGGTCGAGCATCCCGTTGATGATCGGGTTCTCGATGAACGGCGCCGGCTGCTGGCAGAACTCGGGGAAGCCCCTCTCGTATTGCGGCCACAGCCCGTGCACCACAAAGGAGAACGGCCTGGCGCCGCATTGCTGCTGGGCGCTCTTGCGGTCGCCGGCCTGCTCGCAGAACGACGGCGACCAGGACAGCGCCAGCACGTAGTAGTCGAACTTTCCAGGTTCATTCTGGCGCCGGTCCTGCGCCCAGGCTGGCGCGACAAACATGGCCGCGACCAGTGACGCGGCGACCAGTGACGCGGCAAGCAACATTCCCCACAAACGGCGCATAGACGCCTCCTCGAACACGGCTGCACCGGGTGAAAGGCTACCTCAGAACCGAGAACATTTCAAGAACATTTAACCGACAAAGCATGGACGCTCACAAGTGGCGTCCAGATATCCACAGATCGCACGGAGCGGCTGCGGGGAAAGTAAAGGACAACGCTTACGGCTGCGCCATGCGGCAGGCCGGGTTATAGGCCCAGTTGCGGTCGAGCCCGACCACGCACCATTCGATCCCCCAGCCGATGCCGAGCCAGCTTCCGGTCTCGTTGATCGAGTAGTGAATCCGCCGGCTCGACCCGTCCGAGATGCGCGCGACGCCGCTGCAGAAGCGGCGCGGGATCGCCTGCGCGGCCCAAGGGCGGAACGCGGTCTCGCGAATGCGGTCGATGCCGACGAGTTCGAGATTCGAGCTCCAGTAGACGCCTTCCTTCTCGCCGAATTTGGACGAGATCTGCCCGATCACCGCCGGGGTGTCGCAGAGCGGCACGACGGCGTCGTAGCGCGGGCCGGACAGGCCGAAATTGAGCTCCAGCCAGTTCGCGGCCGACGCGGGCGCCGCGCAAGCAAGCAACAGAACAGCCGAGACGAGAAGGCGGCGCATGGGACTCTCCAGACGCGACGGTGCCGCGCGCATTCACGAGAATCAAGGGGCTGTGCGCGAAACCTCGGCGAGTGTGGCTTGCGTGCCGTGGGCGTGGGCATGCGCCGCCCCGCGCTCCCTGGCGGGCTCCGGAAGGGCCTGCGGCACGAGCGAAACCGTGCACGGGGTCTCGGTGAACTGCCAGGAGGTGTTGTTGAGCACCATGCCGCAGGTCGCGATCCGCGCGCCTTTCGGCGATTGCAGGCACACGCTCTGGCCGAGTTCGTAGTCGCGGCCTTGCGAGCGGCAGGTGCAGTCGGCGGATGCGGGCGAGACAAGCGCATCCGCGGCGACCAGGCTCACGATCAGGAGAAGCCAGCGCATGGCGCCAGCATAGCACGGAAACGGGAGGAGGATCAGCCGGCGTTGCGGAAGGTGGCACAGATCTTCGCGGCGGTGCCGGACTGCTGCGCCTCGAACTTCTCGAAGCTCGCGCGCAGGCCGGGGTCGCGGATCTGCATGATCGCGCCGCCACAGGAGGCGGTCGCCGAGGAACCGGCCGGACCGGTCACCGCGGCGATAACGAGCGCTGCGAAGCCTGCGAAAGCGATGGCGCGAAACACGGTCATGGCGGTCCCCTTCAGAGCCGTGACGACATGGTTAACTGGTAGTCGCGCGGCGCGGCGCGAAGGTTCAACGCAGGGCGAAATTGTTAACGCGGCGGAAGGGCCGACTCTGTCACAGCTCTGTCGATTTCGCGGTTTCGGGCGTGTAGTATTTTATGGAAACTCATTATA
>Ga0207683_10001537_pt1 | contig 20804 bp, 25 predicted proteins | sample KBSM73metaG_FD_184333 | JGI IMG/M metagenome (GOLD analysis project Ga0207683, IMG submission 184333) | Miscanthus rhizosphere microbial communities from Kellogg Biological Station, Michigan, USA - KBS M7-3 metaG (SPAdes) (version 2) | ecosystem: Host-associated > Plants > Roots > Rhizosphere >... | reverse complement strand
CGTCGTGGAATCGCAGCGCGTCGGCTCCGAGCCCGTCCAGCGCCCGAAGGATCCCATCCGCAAGTTCATCATGTCGCTGGCTCATGGCAGGGGCACTGGATCATCGGGCGGACCGCCGCAGCGCATCACCTTGCTGCGCGATGCTGACGGCGACGGTAAGGCCGAGCTGAAGTCGGTCCTGGTCGATCATCTGAATTCGCCTTTCGGCGTCGCGGTCGTGGGTAACGATCTTTACGTTGCCAATACGGACGCAATCATCCGCTATCCGTTCACTCCGGGACAGACAAGGATCAGCGCGGCGGGTCAGCGAGTGATCTATCTGCCCGGCGGACTCATCGACCATCACTGGACGAAGAGCCTCACGGTCAGCCCCGACGGGTCGAAGCTTTATGCGGGCGTCGGATCGAACAGCAACGCTCAGGAGCGCGGTGCCGAGGCGGAGACCAATCGCGCCGCAATATGGGAGGTCGACCCCAAGACCGGGGCGTATCGGATCTTCGCGAGCGGCCTTAGGAATCCAAACGGCCTGACCTTCTATCCGGGCAGCAACACGCTCTGGACCGTGGTCAACGAGCGGGATGAACTCGGGCCCAATCTGGTTCCCGATTACATGACGTCCGTCAGGCTAGGGGGCTTCTACGGCTGGCCTTACAGTTATTACGGCCAGCACGTGGATGCGCGGGTCAGGCCCCAGCGGCAGGATCTTGTCGCAAAGGCGATCACCCCGGATTATGCTCTGAGCTCGCACGTTGCGGCTCTGGGACTGACTTTTTACACGGGCTCCAGCTTCCCGGCGATGTTTCGCGGGGGCGCCTTCGTTGGCGAGCACGGCAGCTGGAACCGAAGTGAACTCAACGGTTACCGCGTCGTCTTCATTCGCTTTGCGGGCGGCCGGCCGGTCGGCAGGCCGTACAATTTCGTCACCGGCTTTCTCGATTCGAATGGGAAGGCGCGCGGACGCCCTGTGGGTGTCGCCGTGGATCGCACCGGTGCCCTGATCGTCGCCGACGACGTCGGCAATACGGTCTGGCGCGTCAGCTATGTCGGCGGAACGAATATCGCGAGCTCGAGCTCGAACCAGCACTCAAATCGAAAAGTCTAAGAGGGAGATAGACAATGGCCACGATAGATGAGGGTCCGCGCCACAGCCACCCGCAGAGTACAGCGACACTTGCGGGTCACCCAATCCATCCGATGCTCATCCCATTCCCGATCGTATGCTTCATCCTCACGTTCATCCTCGACATAGCTTATTCGCGAGGCGACGGCGGGGTCGCGGAAGCATCGACATGGATTCTCGGTTTCGGCCTGGTCATGGCCGCGCTTGCCGCGGTTGCGGGGCTTACCGATTATCTGGGTGATGCACGCGTCCGTGGACTGAGTGACGCGCTGAAGCACATGCTCGCGAACGTCACGGCCGTTGTCCTGGAAGTCGTCAACTTCGTGCTTCGCCTGAAGGATCCGGATTCGATCGGTACTACTGGCGGCTATCTGTCGGCAGTCGTCGTCCTGATCCTGCTTTACAGCGGATGGAAGGGCGGGGACCTCGTATACCGTCACGGCGTCGGAGTTCGTGACTAATCCTTATTGCGGACGGCAGGCCTTGCCTTCGTATTGATAGCGATTCTGGACATAGGCCTTGCCGTTCCAGCGGAGCACCGGGAAACAGAATCCGGGTCCACCGACCGACATGTCGGGCATTCTGTCCACGCCTCGCGTTGCGAGGAACTCTGCGATTCCCTGCGATTGATGGAGCAGCTTCCATTTGCCGCTCGGGAGCTTGGTCAAAAGTCGGAAGCCGGCACCTGTATTCCCGTAACAATAGGTTCCGCCCTCGGTGACCACCGCTTCCGGACGGCCGTCGCCGTTCAAGTCGCGAAACGCCTCGATGGATCCGGGCTCATAGCTGCCGCTATCCTGCTGGTCGCAATCGGTGCGCCAGGCGCCTCGGCTCAGCTTGAATCCAGCAGCAGTAAATATCGCCGTCTGCTCAGCGGCAGGGACGGAGATTGCGGCAGCGAGCAGCAAAGCCAGCATGCCGGGACCTTATCGGATGCCAAGCTTCGCGACTAGGCAGCGAGCGCTGTCTTCAGCTCGTCGACCAGGTCAACGCGCTCCCACGGGAAGTGGTCGCCGTCGGCCTTGCGGCCGAAGTGCCCATAGGCCGCGGTCGGCTGGTAGATTGGCTTGTTGAGCCCGAGATGGGTGCGGATGCCGCGTGGCGTCAGCCGGCCCAGCTTCCCGATTCGATTGATTGCATCCTCGATGGCGTCGTCCCCGACCACGCCCGTACCATGCGTATCGACATAGAGCGAAAGCGGCTCGGACACGCCGATGGCATAGGCGAGCTGGATTGTGCAGCGCTTGGCGAGGCCCGCCGCGACGATGTTCTTGGCGAGGTAACGCGCGGCATAGGCCGCCGAACGGTCGACCTTGGTCGGGTCCTTGCCGGAGAATGCGCCGCCGCCGTGGGGAGCCGCACCGCCGTAGGTGTCCACGATGATCTTGCGGCCCGTCACGCCGGCGTCGCCGTCGGGCCCGCCAATCTCAAAGCTGCCGGTAGGATTGATGTGATAGACGGTCTCGTTGCCGAGCAGTTGCTGCGGCATTACGCGCGACACGACTTCCTTCACATAAGCGTGCAGCTGGGCCTGCTTCTCGCCCCTGTCATAACCCGGCTTATGCTGGGTCGAAACCACGATCGCGGTGGCCTTCGCCGGCTTTCCGTCTTCGAAACGAAGCGTGACCTGGCTCTTTGCGTCAGGTTCGAGGAAGGGCGCGGCGCCGCTGTGGCGGTCCTTCGCCATCTCCATCAGGATCTTGTGGCTGTAGTCGAGCGTCGCTGGCATGAGATCCGGAGTCTCGTCGCAGGCAAAGCCGAACATGATGCCCTGGTCGCCGGCGCCTTCGTCCTTGTCCTCGCCAGCATCGACGCCCTGTGCGATGTGCGCCGACTGCGGGTGGAGGTGGTTGGCGAAATCGAAACGGTCCCAGTGGAAGCCTTCTTGCTCGTAGCCGATCCGCTTCACGACGCTTCGGACGGCCTCCTCGATTTCCTCGCGGACGCCGGGCGCCCAATTGCCCGCCTCATCCATGATTCCTTCACCGCGAATCTCTCCTGCAAGAACCACGCGGTTCGTCGTTGTCATGGTTTCGCATGCAACGCGTGCTTCAGGATCTTTCGACAGAAACAAGTCCACGATCGCGTCTGAAATCTGGTCGGCGACCTTGTCGGGATGGCCTTCGGAAACGGATTCGGAAGTGAACAGGTAAGAGCTGCGCATGGGAGAGGAACGTCCTCGATTAGGGATATAAGGAAAGCTTTATATGTCGCCTCTAGCGGCGCCGGCGGCCCAGCACAATGCCGCTCATGATCAGCAGGAATCCCAGAGTGAGCGGAATGATATTGCCGAGGCGCGCGAAGGGCGGTGGAGAGTTGGCCGCGGGCGGAAGGACGGCGTCGATCACTCCGGCCTGCCGCCATGGAAGCGACTTCACGATATTGCCCCGACCGTCGATTACCGCGCTGATTCCGGTCGGAGTCGCACGAATCACTGGAACGCCTTCCTCTGCAGCGCGAAGACGTGCCTGGGCCAGGTGCTGCGGAGGGCCCCAGCGCCCGAACCACGCATCGTTCGACGGATTGAAGATGAATGACGGACGGTGCTTCTCGTCAACGACATCGCCCGAAAAGATGATCTCGTAGCATAGCTGCAATCCGACCTTGCCCCATTGGCCGCCCAGATTGATCGTTCGAGGCCCGGGACCCGACGAGAAATCGAGATCGCCCGGTGCAAGCCTCGACAAGCCAATTGCCGAGAGCACGGGGCGCATCGGCAGATATTCCCCGTAAGGAACGAGATGAGCCTTGTCGTAGCGGCCGATCAACTTGCCGCCAGGGGCAAGGGCGAAGACGCTGTTGGCAGCGCCATCGACGTGGATACCGTCCCTCGAAGAGATGGCGATACCGCCGGTCAGGAGACGGTCGTCCGGGCCGAGGAGCGAGGCAGCGCGCGTACGTTCGAACTGGGCGAAGGCTTGGTGCTGGTCCGTCCGGGCGTCGTCGAGCGGCTCAGTGACAGCGGCCTCGGGCCAGAACAGGAGGCGCGGCTCGTTCGATGCCGGGCCCGAGAGCATGGCAAGCCGGCGGGCGGCCTCGTCTTCGAAGCCGGGCCGCCATTTGTCCTGCTGGCCGATGTTGGGCTGAACGACCCGGATGTTCATCACTGCGAGGGGATCGGGCGGCACCGGCGATGAGGGCAACACCCACATCAGGGCCGTCACCGCAACGATGACAACCAAGGGCAGCCACTTCCTGTAATATTCGAGCCAGATAGCGCCGCCGAGAAGGACGACGAGTCCTGACAGGCCATAGGTTCCGATCAACGCGCCGATTGTGATGAGCGGCGTTGAAGCAAGTGTGGCCGCGGCCGGATTCCAGGGAAACCCTGTGAACATCGTCCCGCGCAGCCATTCGGTGATGGCCCAGGCTCCGCCGAACACGACCACGAGAGCCACCCGGTCCTCACGGCCGAAGCGCCATGCGAGCCCGGCAGCCATCGCCGGATAGATCGCGAGATATAGCGACAGGAGGCCGACCGCGATCCACCCGAGCCAGGCAGGCATGTTCGACTGGAAGGTGAAGGCCGTCGCAATCCAATTGAGGCCGAGCACGAACTGGCCGAAGCCGAAGGCCCAGCCGATTAGCAACGCCCGTCCCAGCCCTTTTGATCGCGAGACGAATTCGCAAAGTAGCGCGAAGGCGACCAGGAGCAGGGGCCAAAAACCCGTCGGCTCGAACGCGAACGCAGAGCCCAGTCCGACAAGGAACGCATAAAGGACGTAAATCATCGGGCAACAGGGCTAGCCGGTACGGCGGTTCAACGAAAGCCTCGACAATGCGCACTGTCCCGAGCAGGAGCAGGACGATGACCGTTCCGCCTTTCCATCTGGCCTTCCCCGTTGACGATCTGGCCGCCGCCAGGCGGTTCTACGGCGAGCTGCTCGGCTGCCCGGAAGGCAGGAGCGCCGACCATTGGATCGATTTCGACCTCAAGGGGCATCAGATCGTTGCCCATCTCGCGCCCGACGCGGCAAGAGCGCGCGCAGTCAATCCGGTCGACGGCGAAGACGTGCCCGTTCCGCATTTCGGACTGGTGCTTCCTATGGACGAGTGGAAGGGCCTTGCGGAACGCCTGACCAGCGCTGGAGCGGACTTCGTGATACCGCCTACCATTCGCTTCGAGGGCCAACCCGGCGAGCAGGCGACCATGTTCCTCCTCGATCCCGCCGGGAACGCGCTAGAGTTCAAGGCAATGGCGAACCCCGCGAACCTGTTCGCGAAGAACTAATCCTTCCGCTGCGTCTCCGGTGCGTGGAGGCGGACACGGATGATCCGCCGCGGATCCGAGTCGATTGCTTCCAACTTCCAGCCGGATGGATGGGTCACGCACTCGCCCTTGTGCGGAATGTGGCCCGCGAGGAGGAACACGAGACCGCCGAGAGTGTCGACCTCGTCCTTGTCGGAAGAAAGGCGCGCATCGACGGCTTCGGCCAGCTCTTCCAGCTCTAGCCGGGCGTCGGCTTCCCAAAGACCTTCGTCGAGCATGGTCAGCATGCCGCGCTCGGCCTCGTCATGCTCGTCCTCGATCTCGCCGACGATCTCTTCGACCACGTCCTCAATGGTGACGAGCCCCTCGGTGCCGCCGAATTCATCGACAACGATGGCGAGGTGCATTCGCTGGGTGCGCATCCGGGCCAAAAGCTCGATGACACCCATGGATTCCGGCACGAAAAGGGGATCGCGCATCAGCGCTCCAATCGAGCGATCGCGCGTGGCGTCGACGCTTGCCATGAAGACGTCCTTGATGTGGACCATGCCGACCACCGCATCCAGGCTTTCGCCATAGACAGGCAAGCGGCTGTGGCCTGCATCCGCAAAGGCGCGCACCAATTCGTCGAAGCTGATTCCGGAGGGCACGGCGATGATGTCGCCGCGGGTGACGCAGATGTCGCCCGCTGTCTGCTCTCCGAAATGCAGCAGGTTCCGCAGCATCTGCCGTTCGGCTGGCGAGAGATCGCCTGCGACCGGCCGCGAATCTTCTGCTTCGTCGATCGCGTCTTCGATTTCCTCGCGCAGAGTCGGCTCGGAATCCTCGCCGAAGAGTAGGTGGCGCATTCCCCGCCACAGGCGCGATCCGCCGTCATCCTGCCGCGTCGCCATCAGGCGGTGACCTCATACGGATTGGAGATTCCCAGGCGTCTGAGAGCGCGGATCTCGCGCTCCTCCATGTCGGCAGCTTCGCCATCGTTGTGATGGTCATAGCCAAGCAGGTGCAAGGTTCCATGGACCAGAAGGTGGCTCGCATGCTGGTCGACGCTAACCCCTTTTTCTGCCGCTTCGGCTTCGCACACGCCCCGAGCAAGGATGATGTCGCCCAACAACAGTTCAGGTCCGGCAACATTTGTATCTCTCAAATCCCTCTCGCCAAGCATGGGAAATGAAAGGACATTTGTCGGCCGATCCTTGCCTCGCCATTCCGAATTGAGTGCGCGCACCTCTTCGTCACCGGCCAGTCGGACCGAAAGCTCGACGGAGCGACTTGAGCTAGACAGTTCGGGAAAGGCACTTTCGGCGATCGCGGCTTCGGCCGCATCGCGAACGAGCCGCTCCCAGGAATGGCTACTGTCCCATTCCTCGTCGGCCTCGACGGCGATCTCCAGCATCACCGGCCGGGTCCCTCATAAGCTTCAACGATGCGTCCCACCAAGGGGTGGCGAACGACGTCCGCCGAAGTGAAGCGTATTGTCGCGATCCCCTTTACGCCCTCGAGCTTTCCGACCGCGTCGGCCAGGCCCGACTTGCTTGGGTCGGGAAGATCGACCTGGTGCGGATCGCCGCAGATCACCATCCGGCTTCGCATTCCGAAACGGGTCAGGAACATCTTCATCTGCAGTGGCGTGGTGTTCTGGGCCTCGTCGAGGATGATGAAGGCATCGTTGAGGGTCCGCCCCCGCATGAAGGCCAACGGCGCGATTTCGATCTCGCCCGAAGCGATGCGCCGCTCGACCTGCTCGGTCGGAAGCATGTCGTAGAGGGCATCGTAAAGGGGACGCAGGTAGGGGTCGACCTTTTCCTTCATGTCTCCCGGAAGGAAGCCCAGCCGCTCGCCCGCTTCGACCGCGGGCCGCGAAAGGATCAGGCGATCGACGCTTCCGGTGATTAGCTGCGAAACCGCCTGCGCGACGGCGAGATACGTCTTGCCCGTACCGGCAGGGCCGAGCGCGAAGATCATGTCGTCGCGGCCAAGCGCTTCCATGTAGACCGTCTGCACCGGCGAACGCGGAACGATCGTCTTCTTGCGCGTGCGGATCATGACCCGCGGTGCCGACGTCACCTCTTCCTTGATGATTCCGTCGAGATTCGGCTGTGCTGCCATGCCGAGAACGGCCTCGACTGCTTCGGCATCAACGTCATGCCCTTGATCAAGCCGATTGTAGAGGCCGATCAGGACATCGCGCGCGCGAGCAGCCGAGTCCGCTTCGCCTTCGATCTGCACCTTGTTGCCGCGGGCGGCGATGTGGACGCCGAGCCGGTTCTCGATCGTGATCAGATGACGGTCGTAATCGCCGAACAAGGGGCCGAGCAGGTAAGGCTGGTCGAACTCCAGCTCGAGCCGGGCGCGGTCGGGGACGGCCTGTAATTCACGGCGAGCCATCAGGCGGCAACCCCTTCGACAAAGTTCAGGACAGGCTTCCTGCGTTCGACACCAGCCATGCTGTTCGGGCCTCCGGCAACGATGGCCACGTCGACGATTTCGCCTGGGCGGGCAGCCGTCTCCACATGGATGGACTGAAGCCAAGGAGACCTGCCGATCATCTGGCCATCCTGCCTCCCCTTCCGCTCGATGAGGACCTGCGTTTCGCAGCCGACCTTGGAACGATTGAATGCAAGCTGGTGGTCGTTGATTCGCGCCTGCAGGCGCTGAAGCCGATCATCCATGATTTCGCGCTGAATCTGGTCCTCCATCGTTGCGGCCGGAGTGCCCGGCCGCGGGCTGTATTTGAACGAATAGGCCGAGGCGTAACCCACCTCGTCGACGATCCGAAGCGTCGCCAGGAAATCCTCCTCGGTCTCACCGGGGAAGCCGACGATGAAGTCACCGCTCAGCGCAATATCAGCCCGGGCCGCCCGCATCTTTTCAATCGTGAGAAGATATGTCTCGACGGTGTGACTGCGGTTCATCGCCTTGAGGATGCGATTGCTCCCGGACTGCACGGGCAGGTGCAGATAGGGCATGAGCTTGTCGACGTCGGCATGCGCGGCGATGAGTTCGTCGGTCATGTCCGCCGGATGGCTTGTCGTATAACGGATGCGCTGCAGGCCATCGATTTCCGCAATTGCCCGAATCAGCTCGGCAAGGCCGCGCCGCCCGTCTTTCCAGGCATTCACATTCTGGCCGAGAAGCACGATTTCCCGCGCTCCGCCATCGACCAATGCCTCGGCCTCATGGACGATGTCGCTCCACGGCCGCGAGATCTCCGCTCCTCGCGTGTAGGGCACCACGCAATAGGTGCAGAATTTGTCGCAACCTTCCTGGACCGTGAGGAACGCACTGGGATTGGCGCGGCGACGGTCCGGCAATGCGTCGAACTTGCTGATCGCCGGCATGTCCGTATCGACCGGCCGGGCTCCCCGCGAGGCCTCGGTCACCAGTTCCGGCAACCTGTGATAAGCCTGGGGACCGACCACGATGTCGATCAGCGCCGATCGCCGCTTGGCTTCCGCGCCTTCGGCCTGGGCGACGCAGCCGGCGAGTGCGATGAGCGGCTTTGATCCGTCTTCGCGCCTGAGGCGGCCGACGTCGGAATAGGCTTTCTCGGCAGCTTTTTCACGGATGTGGCAGGTATTCAGGACGACGAGGTCGGCATCATCGCCATCGCTTGCCGCGCTCATGCCCGTGGCACCGAGAAGTTCGGCCATCCGTTCGCCGTCGTAGACGTTCATCTGGCAGCCGAAGCTTTTGATCTTAAAGGTCTTGGGAGTCATTCTTCCGGGTCTATAGGCGAGTGGGCGGGCGACGTTAAGCCGAGCCTTTGCGCAATCTTCTGCCGGGCTTCATGGGCGAGTTGCTTGCGGTCGCCGCTGCGGTCGAGCGGTTCGAGCAAATGGACCGTCACAGGCAATGTTCCTGACCGGCCAAGAACGCGTTTCACATTGTTCAAGCCGGGTTCGTGCCACCAGCCGATCTCAGGGGCCGCGTCGCCATAATCGATCGCGACCGGGCGGAGTGCGACATCCTTGGACGCAAAGTTCGCGGCTTCCAGCAGGGTCGAACGAAACGGCAGCAGGTGCGTCCCGGGACTGGTCGTTCCTTCGGGAAACAGCGCGATCGGCTTGTCATCGTCGAGCGCCTTGGCGATCGCATGCGCCTGATCCTTCGCGCCCTTCCGGTGCGCTCGTTTCACGTAAACCGTTCCGTTCTGATCGGCGAGCCAGTGGATGAGCGGGTGTCCCAGAGCCTCCTTGGAGACAAAGGCGCATTTCGTCGCTCCGCCAATCACCAGGATATCGAGCCAGCTGACATGATTAGAAATGAGCAGCGTGTGCGCCCGCAGTGGCCGTCCCGAGCGATGCACCCGGGCACCGATGATCCAGGCGGCGGCACCCAGAAAACGTGGAGGCCAGGGGGAACGGCCGCGCAACGCCTTGGTGACCACATGAATCGGCCCGAGAATCGCGAAGAGGCCGACGAGCCCAGCAATCCGCAGGACCGCAAGGCCTGTCAGGCGCGCGCCGGTCTTATCGATCGCGGCTGAGCGAGACGCCGTAAAGCTCCATGCGATGGTCGACGAGGCGGAAACCGAGCTTTTCCGCAATGCGCTTCTGAAGTGCTTCGAGCTCGTCATCGACGAATTCGATGACATTGCCCGTCTCGACGTCGATCAAATGGTCATGATGGGTTTCGGAGGCGGCCTCGTATCGGGAACGGCCGTCGCCGAACTCATGACGTTCGAGAATGCCCGCCTCTTCAAACAGCCGTACGGTCCGATAGACCGTGGCGATAGAGATGTTCGGATCCACAGCAGCGGCGCGCGCGTGCAGGGTCTCCACGTCGGGATGGTCCTCGCTGTCGCCAAGCACCCGTGCAATCACCTTGCGTTGCTCGGTAATGCGCAGGCCCTTGTCGGCGCACAGCGCCTCGATATCGATCGTACGCGTCATGAGCCCAGACTAAGTAAGCCGGGCCCTATCGTCCAGCGAGGTGCGATTACTTTCCGCCGCGAGTGCGCCGCCGCTTGGTGCCGAGCCCGATGGACTTGGCAAGGTTGCGCCTCTGTTCGGCATAATTTGGCGCGACCATCGGATAGTCGGCGTTCAGGCCCCATTTCTGCCGGTATTGATCGGGAGTCATATTATAGTGCGTCATCAGATGCCGCTTGAGCATCTTCAGCTTTTTCCCGTCCTCCAGGCAGACGATATAGTCTGGCTTCACGGATGCGCGGATCGAAACCTTCGGCTCAGGCTTCGGTTCAGCGGCAGAAGCATTGCCCGCAATGCCCGACAGAGCCGCGTGCACGTTCTGGATAAGGTTCGGCAAGTCATTCACCGCGACGCTATTATTACTGACGTGGGCCGCGACGATGTCGGCAGTCAGCGTGAGGAGCGTGTCCTCAGAGCTTTCAAGTTCGGCCATGAAACTTTTCCACTTCGAGCAGAGGTCGCGCAGACAACGTCCTGCACGAGCATTCTTTTAATACGCGTCTTATTGATGACGCGCAACGAGTGAGCAGTGAATTTATTGCAATGAAGCTTAACTAAAGTTCGGTCGATAACGTAATTGCGTCGAAACGCGTGCCATCTGCCGCATGATAATAGTTCCGTCTCCGTCCAATCGGCATAAATCCGGAGGACCGATACATTGCGACGGCCGGGTTTCCGTCCCGGACTTCAAGATGAACTCGGGCTACTCCATCGTTTCGAACCCGCTCAAGAAAGTCTTCCAGCAATTGTCTGCCAACACCCTGCCGGCGGTAGTCGGGGAGGACGGCAAGCAGTAGAAGCTCCGATTCATCGGAGACTGTCCGGAATAGCGAAAATCCAATTGTTTCTGTTCTTCCCGGCGTGCGGGCGAGCATCAGCGACACTCCATTCATCGGCAGGATTCCTGCCAGCTGGGAACGAGTCCAGGCTTCGCCGAAGCTCTTGCCGAAGGCGGCTTCCATCACGATCATCGTGTCGCCGATATCTTCGGACGATCCGCGTTCGATGCGGACGTCCTCTCCGATCGTCGCCATCAAGCGGCCTCCGGCACACGCGCGTCGGGCGAACGTGCGTAGACTGGCTTGGGCAAAAGACTCCTTAGCTCCTCCGGCAACATCAAGGCGTTGGCGGCCGTTGGCCAGGCTTCCCTTGCCTGCCCTCTGCCACGCGCCTCGACCAGCTGATTTGCGCCCGAGCCGACCACCAGATCGGCAGAGACGAGGCGCGCGGCTTCGGCCGGAGCGACGTTGCGAAGTTCTGATCGCGGCGCCAGGCTCACAGCGTCGAACTGTTGGAAGAACAGCTCGCCGTGACCGCCAAGGACCGCCGCGGCGACGTCGCCTTCCTCAGCGGCTCCGGCGGCCAGCAGTGCAAGCGAGGACATGCCTTCGAGCTTGGCGCCCCAACCGATCGCCAGGCCGTGCGCCGCCGCTATGGCAACCCGGATACCCGTGAAGCTGCCGGGGCCCACGCCGACCAGGATCCTGGTTGCGGCACGCCCCGACATCAGCTCCGCGATCATGGGAACGAGCCGTTCCGCATGGCCGCGGCCGATCAGCTCATCAGCGCGCGCGAGGCATGCACCTTCTGCATCGAACAAAGCGGCGGTGCAGGCGGCGCTCGACGTGTCGAATGCCAAAAGCATGGATGAGATAGTGGTCACATGCGGCTCAACGCCGCAAGCCCCTGAAAGTTAAACCGCTTCGACCGTTTCCACTTCCGGAACGTAATGCCGGATGAGGCTTTCGATTCCGCGCTTAAGCGTCACGGTAGAAGAGGGGCAGCCCGAGCAGGCGCCGTGCATCGACAGATAGAGCCGGCCGTCGCGGTATCCCTTGTAGGCGATGTCGCCGCCGTCCTGTGCAACCGCAGGGCGGACCCGGGTCTCGATCAATTCCTTGATCTGGTCGATGATGTCAGCGTCGGCCGGGTCTTCCTCAAAGTCAGACTCGGCGTCGACGTGGATGCCGCCCGCGCTTCCCGCCACAAACAAGGGTGCACTGCTGACGAAATGGTCGAGCAAGGTCTCGAGGACCAGCGGCTCCAGATCCGACCAGGAAACACCGGACGCGGCCGTGACCGATACGAAATCGCGGCCGTAGAAAACGCCTTCGACAAGTCCGCTGTCGAACAGCGCCCTGGCGAGCGGCGAGACCTCGGCGCTGTCCGCGTCGGCAAAATCGCGTGTCCCCGCTTCCATGACGGTCTGTCCGGGCAGGAATTTGCGGGTCGCGGGATTGGGCGTCTGTTCGGTGCGGATCAGCATGGGCGCGATGTGGCCCTGAAGGCCTGTGGCTTCAAGGGAAAGTCGGGTCAGCCGAAGACCTGGTTCCAGAGGTGGACCACTGCCCAGGCAGCCGCGCCCAGGGTAACGGAGACCAGCACGACGCTAGCCACAGCGGCTACCGCTGCGAGAATGACCAGCACGCCGTCGCGGTAGATCAGCGCCAGCGCGAAGAGGGTCATGGCCAGGGCTGGAACGTGATTGCCGAGCGGGATCGGCAGCCAGAGGACAACGGACAGCAGGAAGCTGACGAGGCCTATCACCCTCGCCGCGCGATGGTTGGTGAGCGCGTAAAGGCGAGGCCTGAAGATGCGCTCGATCCGCTCTTCCCATGGACCGATCTTGGCCGCGATGCGGGAAAGATGCTCGCGCCCAATCCCTCGCTGGTCGAGCTTCTTGGGGAACCAGGGCCGGGCTCGGCCGAGCGCCATCTGTGCCGTGATGACAAGCAGCGGGAGTCCGGTCACGGTCGTCGCTCCCGGCGGCAGCGGCAGCAAGTTGAATGCCGCAAAGATGAGCAGCAGGCCGCCCCAAGCGCGATCGCGCAATCGTGCCGCGAGCTCGCTGAACGTCAGCCGCTCGCCGCCATGCTCGTCGAGGATATGCGTGAGGAGCTGCGAAAAAGGGAGCGGCCCAGTGGTCGGTAACGGTGCCGCTTTGTTCACAAAGACTCCGGATTGAGTTGAAGCGGGTGACTCGACCCGAAGTATGATCTTGCCATTAACATCGACGGGCCGAGGTCAGGATGAAAACGGCGGCGCTCCGGCGATGATCCAACGAGTAACGCCGATTCCGATCGCGAGGCAGATAAGGGCTGCCCACCATTTGCCCGGCCGCATAGGCTGTACGCCGGGTTCGAGCACCGCGTGTCCCGTGATCATCGGCTTGGTCAGCTTTCTGCCTCGGACCCGGTAAAAAATGATCGCCGCAATATGGAGCACGATCAGTCCGAGGATGACGTTGAACCAGAACTCGTGCAGGTCGCGCGCCCAGTCCGACGTATCGACGGACACCAGACGATAGAGCGGGCCGGTGTAGAGACCGTCCTCATCTTCCGAGATCAGGCCCAGGCCAACCTGGACCGCGAGGGCGCAGAGCAAGGCAAGGACGCTGAGCGCTCCTAGGGGCGTATGCCCTATTCCGCGCCACCGTCCTCGGAGATAATCGGCGACGGCGCGCGGGCCCCGGACAAAATTGAAGAAGCGCGCGGTCGAGCTTCCGACAAAGCCCCAAAGAAGTCGGAAAATGAGCAGGGTCAGGATCGCGCAGCCGGACCAGATGTGCCAGTCGGTGTGGTGGTTGTGAACCGACCACCAGCTGAACGCGATCAGACACGGCAGCAGCCAATGGACCAGCCTTACAGGAAGGTCCCAGACCGGCTGCCTCGGCCCTACCGGCGAGCTCAGTGGTGCATCTCCGTCCGATATTTGTCGTGGCATGCTTTGCAGGTGCCTCCGAGGTCGGCGTAACGCGCCTTGGCGGCGGCCATGTCATTTCCCGATGCCGCGGCATTGAAGACCTGGGCGGCTTTCTGGAATGCGCTGAGTTTCGCAGCGAAATCCTGCGGGTTCTGCCAGATCTCGGGCTTCGCTCCCGTTTTCCCGACGTCGGGCCCGGTGCCTGCGGGGAACCAACCAGATGCACTTTTCGAGAGGTTTGCAATCTGGGCGGCAGAAGACCGAACTGTCGGTACGAAGGGGGAGCTTGCGTCGAACTCCCGGTGGAGAGCCTTGAAAGCCTTCCCGATGGTTTCCATTCCTTCATGCCGCTCATGCATGACCTGGGCCGCCTTTGCGCCCGTTACCTTGGTCGCGGCGGCGCCGGCCGCCACGCCTGCAACCATTGCTAGAGATGCAATTGCAATTGAAACGATACGCATGGGCTCTCCTATTCCTGGGGTACTTTCCAGCTATCGTCGATCATCTTGATGAGACCTGAAAAATCCTTGTTGCCACCACCGCGATCGACAAACCGTTGATAGAGTTCTTCCGCTTCCGCGCCCATCGGCGTGTACGCACCGGCCGACTGAGCGGCCTCCATCGCGAGCTTCAGGTCCTTGAGCATCAGCGCGGCAGCGAAGCCGCCCTCATAATCATGGTCGGCAGGAGTGTCGGGTCCGACGCCGGGCACCGGTGCATAGCTCGTCATCGACCAGCTCTGGCCCGATGCCTTGGACGAAATGTCGAAGAAGGTCTGAAGGTCGAGGCCGAGCTTTTTCGCGAGGACGAACGCTTCGCAGGTGGCGGCCATGGTCGCGCCGAGAATCATATTGTTGCAGATCTTGGCCGCCTGTCCGGCGCCTAGCTGACCGGCGTGGATCACGGCCTTGGCCATGGGTTCGATAAATGGCTTCGCGCGCTCGAACTGCTCGTCCGTCCCGCCGACCATGAATGTCAGGCTGCCGCCTGCGGCCGCGGCGATGCCACCGGAAACAGGCGCATCGAGGAAATCGAAGCCAAGCTTCTTCAGGCCTTCGCCGACTTCACGCGCACTGGCGACGTCGATCGTCGAGCAGTCGATCAGGAGCGCTCCGGGCTTCGCATTCGGCGCAACATCGTCATGAAAGACGGCGCGGACGTGCTTCGAAGCAGGCAGCATCGTGATGACGACGTCGGCGTCCTTTACCGCTTCGGCGGCCGATGGTGCGGCAGCGCAGCCGCCTTCCACCGCATGCTGGACAGCTTCCGGAATCAGATCGAAGGCGCGGACCTCGTGTCCGGCCTTGGCGAGATTCGGGGCCATTCCGCCGCCCATATGGCCGAGCCCGATGAATGCAATCTTCGCCATGTTCAGCGCCCCTTCCAGTTACCCGGCCGCTTTTCGACGAACGCGGTCATGCCTTCCTTCTGGTCCTCGGTTCCGAATAGGCCGTGGAAGAGCCGCCGCTCGAAACGAATGCCCTGCGCCAGCGGCATTTCGAACGCAGCGTTCACCATTTCCTTGACGGCGATCGCCGCGAGCGGCGGCATTGCCGCGATGTTTTCCGCGACCTTCAGGGCTTCATTGACCAGGTTGGCGGCAGGTACGACGCGCGCGACGAGCCCCGAGCGCTCCGCTTCCTCCGCGTCCATCATTCGACCGGTCAGGCACATATCCATCGCCTTGGCCTTGCCGACGGCCCAGGCCATTCGCTGCGAGCCGCCCATGCCCGGGCTGACGCCGAGCTTGATCTCGGGCTGGCCGAATTTCGCGCTGTCCGCCGCGATGATCATGTCGGCCATCATCGCCACTTCGCATCCGCCACCGAGGGCATAACCGGCGACCGCCGCAATCCATGGCTTGCGGGTTGCAGTGACCTGTTCCCAGCCGGCAAAGAAATTGGTCGAATACATTTCGGCAAAGCCCTGGGGCTGCATTTCCTTGATGTCGGCGCCGGCTGCGAAAGCCTTCTCGGAGCCAGTGAGCAGTAGGCAGCGCTGCGACGGATCGGCATCATAGGCAGCGAAGACCTGGATCAGTTCCTTCAACACTTCGCTATTGAGTGCATTCAGCGCTTGCGGCCGGTTCAAGGTGACGAGGGTCACCGCGCCACGCTGCTCAACCAAAATCGTATTATAGTCGCTCATTCGTGCGTCTCCGGGAACGGCGTCCAGGCCTCGGTGTCGGGAAGCGGGGCGAAGAGAACGTCGAGCATTTCGTCCGTCACCTCTTCGGGCGTTGCCGGTTCCCATTGCGGATTATTGTCTTTGTCGATCAGCAGCGCGCGAACGCCCTCGCGGAAGTCGTGCGTTCGGACGATCCGGCCCGCGAGTGCATATTCGGCGCGCATTTCGTCCGCGAAACTGGCTCGCTCGGCTCCTTCAGCGAGAAGGCGCAGTGAGACCTTGCAGGACAAGGGACTCTTCGACTTCAAGGTCGCGAGCTCGCTTTGCGCCCAATCACTCTCATCGGCTTCGAGCGTTGCAATGACCTCTTCGAGAATGTTCGAGGCGAAGAGCTTGCTGATCAGCGGAAGATTCGCTTCGATCTTGGCTTCGGGAGGCGGTCGCGTGAAGGCGCCGATCGCACCCTGAACCCGCTGAGCCGTCTTTGCGATCCGATCGATCATGTCCGGCAGCGAAGCTTGTTCGACATAATGAGTGGCAAGGCCGAGATACTGGCATTCGGCCCCATCGAGCCGTGCGCCCGTCAACGCCATGAACTCGCCGACACGGCCTGGCAGGCGAGGCAAATACCATCCCCCGCCAACATCCGGGAACAGGCCGATTCCGGTTTCCGGCATTGCGAGCCGCGTATTTTCCGTCGCGATCCGGAACTCGCAGGGCTGCGAAATTCCCACGCCGCCACCCATGGTGATTCCGTCCATGATCGCGACGGTTGGCTTGGGGTAGGTGAACAGCAAATGGTTGAGTCGATATTCCGCGAAGAAGAAACGCTTCGCGTCGGCAGCGTCTTCGTTGCCGCTACGGGCAATCATGACGACGTCGCCGCCTGCGCAGAAGCCGCGCCCTTCAGCATGATCGATGATTACGACCTCGACTGCAGGATCATCTCGCCATTTGAGGAGGGCGCCGCTCATCGCTTCGCACATCCCGGTGTTCAGCGCGTGAATGGCCTTCGGCCGGTTGAGCCGGATGCGGCCCGCGCCATGCTCAATGGAAATCAGGACGTCGTCGGTCATTGCGAGCGTCCTTCGAGACGCCGCTTCGTCAGGCTCAGCGTCTCCTCAGGACGAACGGAATTGCTCGCACACTGATCGTCCTGAGCAGCGGCTGTGTAAGCGATGCGCATCGAAGACCCCAGTCGGAGGATCACTGGCGAAGCAAGTCCCGGCTGACGATCACGCGCATGACCTGGTTTGTTCCTTCGAGGATCGAGTGGACCCTGAGGTCCCGCCAAAAGCGCTCGATCGGATAGTCCATCAGATAGCCGTACCCGCCATGAAGCTGCAGAGCGCGGTCCACGACAGATGAGCCGGTGTCGGTTGCCAGCCGCTTCGCCATCGCTGCGAACTTCGTCTTGTCGGGTGCATTGGCACTGACCTTCGCAGCCGCGACGTAGAGGAGGAACCGGGCTGCCTGCAGCTCGGTCTCCATGTCGGCGAGGGTGAACTGGGTTGCCTGGAAGTCGGCGATGGGGGAGCCGAACTGCTTGCGCTCCTTCGTATAGTTGATTGCCTCGTCGAGGCAGCGCTGCGCCCCGCCAAGCGAGCAGGCACCGATGTTCAGGCGCCCTCCGTCGAGGCCCATCATCGCGATCCGGAAGCCTTCGCCCTCACCGCCCACCCGGTTCTCGACGGGTACTCGAACCTCGTCGAAATTGACCTGGGCGGTTGGCTGCGAATGCCAGCCAAGCTTTCTCTCCTGCGCGCCGAAACTGACGCCCGGCATATCCTTTTCGATGACGAGGCAGGAAATCCCCTTTGGTCCCTCGTCACCCGTGCGGACCATCGTGACGTAGATTTCGTTTTCGCCGCCGCCCGAAATGAACGCTTTGGATCCGGAGACGACATAATGGTCCCCATCGCGGACCGCGCGCGTCTTCAGCGCAGCGGCATCCGATCCGGACGAAGGCTCGGTTAGGCAATAGCTGCCCATCCGTTCCATCGTGATCATCGATGGAATATATTTCTGCTTCACCTCGGACGAACCGAAACGGTCGATCATCCAGGCGGTCATGTTATGGATCGAGATGAACGCGCTCGTCGAAGGACAGCCATACGCCATCGCTTCCATGATCAGCGCGGCCTCGAGCCGGCCTAGGCCGATTCCGCCGCTTTCCTCGGCCACATAGATCGCGCCGAAGCCGAGCTCTGCAGCTTCGCGGATCGTGTCCCTCGGGAAGATCTTCTTCTCGTCCCATTCGGCCGCGAACGGAGTGATCGCGTCAGCAGTGAATTTGCGGGCCATCTCCTGGATTTGAAGCTGGTCCTCGGTAAGGTCGAACTGCGTCATTGTGCGAGGGCCTCTAGGGCGGGTCGCAATCGGCAGCAAGGCCGCAGGACTGTGCCTCCTCAGTCGGAATTCGTGGCCCTATTGAGATCGTTTACGTCCGGATTGTCTTCGCCGGCGTTCAACTCGCCCGAAGTGGTCTCAGTGCTCTCGTCGGGGGGAAGCGTCTCGATCTCTGCATTCGCGGGAAGCTGCCCGTCCGCAAAGTTGCTCTCGATCGAGAGGTCCTGGTTCGCGGCCTCGTTCGACTGCTGATTCTTGCAGGCTGCCAGGGCGACGACGCCGGACAATATGGTCAGAATCTTAGCTGCATCTTGCATAGCGGAAACTCGCCGTTGGATCGGTTTCTGTTCGTGTAAGGCCATGCTTGTCGAGGTTCAGCGCCTCATATTTCGTCCAGCTCTGCCCTTCGCCAGTGAAAGCGAAATTGCCGCTGATTGAATTGGCGTCGCCCTGCACATCCGTGCTCGGTACCGCGCGCGATTCGTAGAAATGGAGCTTGTCGCTGGCAATGACGAGCAGACCCTTGGCGTCGCTCCTGCCCGGCATGCAATCGACGGGGGTCAGACCCCAGCGCCCTTGCAGCGCGGCTGGAATCGTTGAAGCCGCAGCCGGCAGCGGCTTGGCGGGCTCCGTCTTCCCATGCGGTTCGCCGTTGGCCGTCGGACCGGTCGCCCTCGGTTCCGGGAGACGCGCGGACGGATTGGCCTTGTCGTCCACGGGGTCGTTTCCGCCGCATGCCGCGACGGCGAGGGCGATGGCGATACTGAAATAGGGCACTCGAAACATGCCTCATCAACAACTGCAGCACGCATCTTGTTGCAGCGTCCAGTTAAGGCACAGTGCGCAAGCGCCTATCAATAGCTGTAGGCGGCGAGGCACTGGACGCCTCGTTCTGCATCCGAACTGAAATTCGCGTGGCGGAAGAACCAGGCGTCCTTCTTGAATCCCTGAAAGGCTTCGCTTGCCACGTGAAGGCCGTAGTTCGTCTGGTCCCTGATCGTGTAGACGATCCTCCCGTTGTCGCTTCCCTGCATCACGGCCACGTCGCCATAGCTTTGAACGACTGGGCCGGGCTGGCCGATTGCGCCTGACCAGACGTTCACCTCGCCATGGGAAAGCACCAGCCGGGTTCCTTGAATGCTGGCACTCGCGCTCTGGGGCAGGACAAGCGCCCGCTCGCCTCGCCCGAGCTGGATGGCGTAGCCTCCACCGCAGAAAAATCCGGGACCTGTATATTCAACGGTGCGCGGCCCGGTCCATTGAGCAAGCGCGGCCACTGCAAGTGCCAGAATGACCATGGATCACCCCCATCGCCGTAACGATGGGGGTACTATTAGCGCGGAAGCAGTCTCGGGGCCAATGTCCCGGTCAGCCCATTGTCGGGATGATGAACGCGCTTTCCCCGTGAGCGCCGCCATCGGGCCAGCGTTGCGTGACGACCTTGTTCTTGGTCCAGAAGCGAACGCCTTCCTGGCCATATTGTCCGATGTCGCCAAAGCCCGAGCGCTTCCAGCCGCCGAAGCTGTGGTAGGAGACGGGCACGGGGATCGGCACGTTGATCCCGACCATTCCGACATTGACTCGGGCCGTGAACTCGCGGGCCGCATGGCCGTTGCGCGTGAAGATCGCGACGCCGTTGCCATACTCATGGCTCGACGGGAGGCGGAGGGCTTCTTCAAAGTCCTTGGCACGCACCATCTGGAGCACGGGCCCGAAGATCTCCTCCTTGTAGGTTTTCATGTCGGGCGTGACGTGATCGAAGAAGGTCGGGCCGATGAAGAAGCCTTCCTCATGCCCCTGCAGCTTGAACCCGCGGCCGTCGACGACGAGCTCAGAGCCCTCGTCGATCCCCATCTGGATGTAATTCTCGATCCGCTCCTTGTGAGCCTTGCTGACGACCGGGCCGTAATGAGCCTCGGGGTCGGTCGATACGCCGACGCGCAGCCCTTCGATGGCCGGGATAAGCTTGGCACGCAGCGCATCGGCGGTTTCATCACCGACCGGCACGACCACCGGAAGAGCCATGCAGCGCTCTCCGGCTGAGCCGAAGGCAGCTCCGGCTAGGTCGTTGACGACCTGGTCGAGGTCGGCGTCGGGCATCACGATGCCGTGATTCTTGGCGCCGCCGAAGGCCTGGACGCGCTTGTTGTGCGCGGTACCGCGCGAATAGATGTACTGAGCGATGTCGGATGAGCCGACGAAGCTCACCGCCGCGATGTCCGGATGGTCGAGGATCGCATCGACCATCTCCTTGTCGCCGTGAACGACGTTGAGGACGCCGTCGGGCAGGCCCGCTTCCTTCATCAGCTCGGCAAGCCGAACCGGAACGGTCGGATCGCGCTCGGACGGCTTCAGGATGAAG
>Ga0207683_10001535_pt1 | contig 20805 bp, 26 predicted proteins | sample KBSM73metaG_FD_184333 | JGI IMG/M metagenome (GOLD analysis project Ga0207683, IMG submission 184333) | Miscanthus rhizosphere microbial communities from Kellogg Biological Station, Michigan, USA - KBS M7-3 metaG (SPAdes) (version 2) | ecosystem: Host-associated > Plants > Roots > Rhizosphere >... | reverse complement strand
TGCACATCGGCCCATCTTCTAATGGTTATGTCGCCGGTGGCTTCGTCGTACTCAAAGGTCTCGTAAATGCCGGTCTGAAGGTCGCGGTTGAGGAGATATTCTGTCATTGTTCTCTTATCCCCAGAAAGAAAACAGCCCCTCTCTTTCCAGAGAAGGGCTGTTCCTGTTCCGAACTAGGGCGCTGTGAGATCGAAGATGCCCCCGTTCCCGGCTTCATTGTTGGCCCGCAATGTCCATTCACCCACGAGCATCCGCTTCTCGGCATCGCCCGTCTTGGCCAACTCGAACTGCCGGATCGGCCGCAACCAATCGACCGACCAGAGTGACCAGTTCAGCAAGAGAGCATCCCGCACCCGCATAAAGCGGTTGGGGATGATCCGCACCGTACTGAAGTCGCCAACGTAGACATCAATAGTTGTAACAAGCTTCCTGTCACTAACGTCATACGTTTTCTGTGCGCCGCCGGCAAAGCCGCTGGCGACCGCCTTGTTCGAGGCGCCGACCATCAGCACGTCGAGGTCTTCCGAGCTGTTGGTGTAGACCGACGCCATTACTGTTTTGAGCATCGCCTCAGTGAAAGCTCTTGGCGTGCCGTCGACCCTGGCGTCAGTACCATCCCCCGTGGGATTTGTGCCCACGTGCGAGACGTTAGTCTTGATCCAAGATAATACCGAAGCAGCTTTGGGTGCTGTCGCCGCCGCGCCAACTACTTTGGCTTGGTTACTAAGCATTATGGCCTCTATATCGACCTTCAACTCCTTCGCGCGCTTTGTTAGCTGATAAGCAAGTTCGGTTCGCCTGCCAGCTTTGTTAACCGCATCGAGCGTCGCACTGATTATTACTTCTTTTCTCGATATCTGCTCGGTTGTTCCAACAGGAACGCTACTCCTGCCGCGTCCCTCGCGGGACCGCTGCATGTCTCCATGCAGGACAGATCATTTCATCACCCCCCGCCTTCGCAGGGGGGCTGGGCGCTTCGGGGAGGCTTCTCCCCTACTCCCCTCGCGGGGATGATCGTTGAACCTTCCGTCTGATACCGGCTTGGCTGCAGATTGCCCTCGGCCTTACCCGTTAGGGGTTCCCTGACAATTCACCCAGTGCTTCAAGACGGCTTACGCCGCCAGGGACCAAGATTTAGTCCGATTGCCCAGCCTTGTCGTGACGCTGGCCGGCGTAAACGTCGCGATATCGTCGCCCTGGAACTGCGCGTTAGCAGTATTCGGGGCGGCGAGACTATCGGTTTGCCATTCTTCTGTTGTTACTGCGGCAGTGCATTACTGCCGCGGGACGGTCATTTCTGCCGGCCTCTCACACTCTCATGTGAGGACGGACTCTATCATCACCACCACAGGCGCGGTGGCGTCTGGCGTATTAGTCTCTGAGGTTAGTCTTCGCTTTCTTGGGTGCAGCGCGCGTCGCTCGTAAGGACCGACTGATCCCCACTCATCGACGCGAGCTTGCTTACGGGCGATGTTGAAACGGCAGCCGCTGTCGATCCACGACTGCATTTTCACGTGAAACCGCATCGACGGCTTGCGTCCCGGCTTGTTGACCTCGTGGCCAACCTTGCCGAGCCGCAGCCCGATGCTCTCCATCACCCGGATCAGTTCCGGCACCCACGGGTCGCAGGACTTGTAGCCCATGTAGAACGAGCGGTTGGTCGCCTGCCAATCATAGCCACGGTGGCGGTGATTGGCCGCGACGAACCCCTCGCTGTCCATCAGCCCGATCACGAATTGCTGCCGTAACTCACGATCCCAGCCAAGCACATACTCGGGAATGCGCGCCTTGCCGCCAGTGTCGGCGACGAACCGCTGCAATAACGGGCGATCGGAGCACAACACGGTCCATTGCGGACTGCAATTGCGCCCCTTAACCGGCTTTTCCATGTAGGTGATCCGGGCCGGGCAGGCAGCAATCGTATCGAATGCCTGCTTTACCGCCTCGGCAAAATCCTGGTCGATGGTGTTCTGATAATAGTAACCGCGCGCGTTGACGCAGCCATCACCAAGATAGACACCGAGGATATAAGCGAAACTCTTACCTGCTGATTGGCCCATAATGTGCGACTTTTCCGCTACGGGGCACACATCTTCGGGCTGTTCCAGCCATATAGCCAGATTTTACTACCACAAATGATAGTTAATGGTAGACGGCGTCTGCTGTACCTCGCCCGACATTGCTCGTAAAAGGTGTATCCGACGGGCTGAGGTTGTAAATCATATCCGAAAGATCCTCGCGGAGGCCAGCCATTCCTGGACTTCCCGCAAAGGTTGTAGCCGTACCTGAGATTATTGCCATGGAAAAACTCCACCACATCAAGGGGTTACCCGCCTAAGCGGGCGTGTTTGATTTCAGAGGATCTCCATGAGATAGCCGATCGCGTCTTTTTCACTGCCGCTACGCTTGAGCGCTGCCATTTTTTCATTGCGGCGTTGGGCCGCCCGACTGTCCGGCCTCTGACGTGAAGCACCGGGCGGTTGTACGGGAATGCCATTGCCGTTGCTGCGCTTCTGCTGAGCCTCCCGGCGGATCACTTTCTGCCGGTCAGCCTGCATCGCCTCCTCGACCACAAGCAGCACCCGGTGATCCACCACCTGGCTGATTTCCTGGTCGGCAAAGCCTTTTTTCTGAAGCCACTGCCGCATCTCCGCAATTTTCCGTGGCCCCTTCTCGGGGTCGGCAAATTCCGGGATGGCCTCACGCAGCTTCGCTTGCTCGGCCTGCACGGTCTGCTGGAATTGCCACGCTTGCGCCTGCTGGCTCTGCGCCGCAACCCGTTGTAGCTCTTGCTGAATACCGCCGATGCGACCTCTGAGAGCGTCGCGTTCGGCAGAGAGCCGCACATAGTCGGCCGGCTGTTCCTGGGCCAGTCGCTGCCAATCGATCTCTTGGAACTTCTGAGCCTCGGGGGCAGCGACAAACAACAGTTGTTGCAGATTATTAGCGTAGGCTTCGCGCTCCTGCTGCACGGTAGCAAAGGTGCTTTCGAGGGCTTTGCGGTGTTCGGCTATCTCTTGGGTCTTTTGGGTAAAGGCTTTGTTTTGCTCGCTCTCCCGCCGGGCAATAACCGCCTGGGCTTCGGGTGAGAGCGAACGAAACACTTCCTTGTCTTCGGCTTTAATCCAACTGTCTGGCGGCTCGATCCCTTGATGGTCCGCATCCTCGCCCTCTTCCGAAGGCTCCAGATCGGGTTCGTAGGGCTCCTCCTCCTCTTCATCTCCGGTGGCCGGATCTTCCGGTCCGGGCTTCGGGTCATTCGACCCTTGCTCACTATCCGCTGCGGGGACGCGATCCTCCGGCAATGGCCGGGTCTCCAGCGTTCTCGGCGGTTGTCGCTTTTTCGGTTTGTCGTCTAGCAAGCCTTCGATGCCCTCCATGACCTGTGCTTCGGTCATGGCGCGGCTGTCGCTGGGCAGCTCGGATATTTCGCCGCCCACAGTGGGGGCGTTGTCGCTCATCTGGTTTGTCCTATGAAAAAGCCCGGCTCAAGGCCGGGCGGTTCAGATTTTCTTGCTCGGCTTCAGCTTGGCCAAGCTCTCGGGCTTTTTGTTCCTGACCACTTCGCCGAGCGCGGCGCGGGCAAGATCGAGAGTGGCGTCCGACACCAAGCCTCCCTTAAACCCGGGCAACTTGGTGTTGTCGGCATCCCGCAACACCTGCTGCAAAGCTTTGACCAGCAATTGCCGATTTGTCAGGCCCTCGACGTTCACGGCTCTTCCGGCGGCGCCAAGAGACCGCGCAGGCGAGGGCGTAAGACCTGCTGGGTCTCACCGCCTCGGTCCATAAATTGGTGCAGCAGCCCATAACGATAATCGGCCGTCTCGGCATTGCCGTAAGACGGCCAATGTTGCCAACCCTGCTGCGCCGCTCGGGCAATCGCCTCGTCCACGGTCAGCGGCTGGGCATCCCACACCGTCGGGATCGAGTATTGCCGGCCACCCGGACCCGGCACCACCGCTTGTAACATGGTCGATACGTCACCCGCCGGCGACACGTAGCTGTCGGGCCGGCGCAGATTGCCCAGATGGTGCCACCACAGGTTCAACTCTTGCGGGCTGAAATCGGGATAGGTCGGGTAATCAGGCATTTCGATCTTCGGCGCGCTGCCACGCTGCTATGCCGGCATTAGCGATCATCACCTGGAGCTGCCCACGAAACCGCTGCATCCCCTGATACACCGCGAAAACCGTCTCGCGGCCCTCGTTGTCGGCTGGCTCGCTACGCTTCCAGGTTTCGATCAGGGCGCGCTCCACCCGGTCCATTGCCTCGTGCAAGACCGGGTTGTCGAGGAGCTTCCTAGCCTCCTCGCCCAACTCGCCCTGGCTTTGCGGCACCGGTTGGGTAGAGCGCCAGGGCTTCTTAACCTCCGCCAGAAATCGGGCAAACCGACCCCAGATCATGCTATAGCCGGACCCGACGGCGGATAGGGCGCGGCCGACCCGACAAGCACTGGTGTAGTCAGGCTTCCGTCCGTCACCGTATTAAGCAGGCTCATCCGCTTCCGCCACCACCACCGACCACTGCCCCTTCATTGTGTTGGCAAAGGCGTCGCACTGCATGCACTGGATGCGACCGTCCTCGTACAGCCAAAACGCCTCGCACTCGCAGTTGCAGACCCAGATCCGGGGTTTTGGCGGTTCCTTCTTGGCGAAAGCGATGACGGTCACGGCCCGCCTTGCCCGTTCGGCGGGCCGACCGGGCGCTGGTCGTAAGCCCCGGCAGCGTATTTCAGCTCGATCTCGCGCTGTTTTGCTTCGCCCGCGATCCTGACCTTGGCCATGCCAACCGCCAGGTTGTTCTCCGCCTTCTGCCGCTCCAGCTCCTTTTCGTACTCGGCCTTGAGGAGCCCCATCTCCTTTTCGTGCTGCAGCTTCTGCTGCTGGATCGCTGCGTCAGCCTGGGCTTTCTCGTTGAGCAGCCGCTCCTCCGCCTGCGCCTTGATGACGATCGCCTGAGAATTGGCCTGCGCCTGCATCTGCTCCTGTTGGATCTTCGCCTGCGCCTTCAACATCTCCGGATCAGGCGGTTTCGGCGGCGGCGGCGGGCTGCCCGGTGGCGGGCCTTGTCTGGGATCAGCGAAGAAGCTGCTCTTGAAGCCCGCATTTTCCTGCAAAGCCTTCAGCGCATCGTAGACATTCTGCGGGTACACCAGGGGCCCGCCGACACCGCCCTGCTGCTGCACGATAGTGCCCTGCAGTTGGATCACCTGCATCAAATGCTGCAATATCTGGTCGCGGTTGCCGGTGCCGAGACCGACCGACACCGTCACCGGCATCTCTTGCCGCCACTCCCTGGGATCGACATTCAGCCAGCCACCGGTCACCCGGATGATACGTTCCTGCTGCTGATTTTTCCGAATGAGGCGCATCACCCCACGCATCAGTTCTTCCACCCCGTGGGCGAAGATCCTGGCGAACAACTCCACCCGCTGCGCCGCCGATTGCTGCAACATAGCGATCGAGGCGGCGGCGGTGTTGTTCAGCGCGTCCGGGCTGATCATCTGGCCCTGAGATGATATGCCCGTCCTGAGCTGGGCGATCTCGTCCAGGTATTGCACCAGGGGGAAAGACTTATCGGCGGTAAACGGGATCATCATCGGCTGGACGCCGCCCAGCCTTCTGGTTCTGACGATCCCGCCCGGTCTTAGGGTCAGCAGATCGTCGTAAGTATTCTCATTGACAATATCGTCACCGACCTCGATACGAGGCCAATTGCTCAAGAAGGCGTTGTCGATCATCTGCCGGATCAAGGTCGACTTGATCAGTTGCAGATCCATCGTCAGATCGGCGAGAGACTGCCCGACCAACTTGTGAGAAGCCGGGATCGGGCAGATGCTGATAAACGGCACCTCGTCGACGCACTCGACCGCGGCTTTGCCGTCTTTCGTGAGAATGACCATGCCGTTGCCGGCAGTCATCACCCGGTAGAGTTCAGATGTCTTGCCGCCTTCGTCGAACTCCTCGACCGCTAATTTGCAGTAGTTCTCCTCGACCCAGATCTCCCTGCGGCTGCCCTTGGCGTTGCCGTGCGGCCAATCCTGCTCCTCGCTGTGCCGCTCCACCCGCTCCATATTGTATTCGCCGCTGTCATCCCACGGCACCAGGTCGAGGCATTCCTGGTCGTACCCTTGCTCTACCAGGTCACTGTAGGTCCATCTGCGGCGGTGGGACAGAAACGGAATGTCGCCGCGTTTGGCCCGGCGGGAGAATAGGATCTCCTCCGGCGGCACGTTCTGGATGCGCACAACACCGTGCTCGCGGGTAACCCGCAGAGTACAGTCGTACAACTCAACCGGCGGAGGCGGCAGTGGCGGAGCCAGCGGCATCGGCGGCATCATACCTGGAGGCGGCCCGGCAGCACCTGGGGGCGGCAGTGGCGGCCCTGGCATCGATCCCGACGGCAGCGGACCACTCCCGTGTCCGCCCATCATTCCCCCCATACCAACCCCACCTGGCAGAGGCCCTGAAGGCGGTGGCACGGGCATTGGAGGAGGTGGCGGCGGCACAAAAGGCCGGTCCATCGTGAACTCGTCCGCGTCCTGGGTGTATTTCGTCAGCTTGACGACCTCGATGTCTTCGTCATCGCCTAAGAGGGCGTCGTATTGCTCCTTGGTCAGTCCCGTATATGTATAGGTCTCGGTGGTCTTCTGGGTGTCCCAATAATATTTGACCCAGCCTAAGCGTTCGAGTAGCGCGTCCTTAAACCAATCGTGAAGCAACATAAACCCGTTATTGTCGCTCATCAGGGTATAATTGAGAAAGTCGGTTGCCTGTCGCGCTATGCCTTCCATTCCCGGCCGCGGCGGCTCGACAATGCAGAGCTTGTCTGATGCCGTGAAGATCCGGATAAGTGCCGGAATGACCCACTCCACCGCCTCCAGCACGGTGCGCATGACGACTTGTGATCGGTCCGCCACCTCGTTACCGAACAGCTCGCCGTTGTAATACCGCATCGCTTGCATACGGTCATGGCTGAGCTGCCCGCCATCCTTGCCTAAGGCACTGTCCAACTCTTCCTGGATGATCGACTTGACGTTCGCCTCGTCGAGTTCGTCTAGATCGAGACCCTGGACAATCTCCTCCTGGCGTTCCGGCTGCTGTCTGCCGCCCGGGCGCATGCTGCCCGGCAGATCGTCGCCGGCAAAAGCCGAGCCCAGGGTTCGGTAACCGTCGCTCATCGCTTGCGACTTGCTCCTTTAGCGGCTTTCTTGCCCTTAGCCGTGACCTTGCTGCCCTGCATCAGGCCGATCTTGTTCAAGGTCGCGTAAACCCGCGGATCGCCCTTGCCATAGCGTGAGGCAAGCTTGTCCTCGACATCGGCCACCGCGGTCTTTTTGCCGGTCGGGGTTCGGCGCGGCATCAGCGCGCTCCGGGCGGCCGGCCAGGACCCCGACGCGCCTCGCGCTCCTCGGTGTGGTTGACCTCCGGACCGTAGAGATCGCCGTGCAGCTCCTTGCCCAGCACCTTTTCCATCAGCTCCGCCACCTGGCCTTCGAGCTTCTCGATCCTTGTCGTCAGGCCCTGCAGCATCGCGCTGTCGCTCGCACTCATCTCTGCTCCTAAAAAGGAAAGGGCGGCTTGCGCCGCCCCTGTTTGTTCCTACCGCTTCGGTTCAGCGGTCGGCGGCAACGTGTTGTCCGGCCGCGGCGGCACCCCCTGCCCCGGCGGACGATTGGCCGGGTGACCGGGTTGTCCAGGCAGTCCCTGATCCGGCCGCGCGCCGCTACCAGGCAGGCTGTTATCCGGCCGCAAGTTCAGATCGACGCAGACGTAGCGCCACCCCACCCCCGGGATGCCAACCACCACCCAGAACTCGCCGTCCGGCAACTGCTCGGCCACCGGCGGCCATACCGTCCCCGGCGGCGGCTTGGTGCTGGCATCCGGCGGGATCGGCAACCACGGATGCCCCGGAGAGGCCGGCGGCCAGATCCCCGGCGGCGGATCCGGCAGAGAGTTATCAATTCCGCCTCCCGGTACCGGTTGGCCGCTGATGTGCCCACCGCCCGGGAGCGTGTTGTCGATCTGCCCGCCACCGCCCTGGCCATAACCCGGATCAACCGCCCCGCCGGTCTGGCGCACCCGGATCGGGCTGTTCGATACTGCGACGTAAGCCATACTGTTCTCCTACCTAGGATGGGATATAGTCCAGACTATGATAGATCGCACTTGCGCCATGTGTGGCGTCGCTTTTCGGTGCTATCCGGCGGACATCCGGAAAGGTGGCGGTCTTTGCTGTAGCGTACTCTGCCGAAACCGGCGGATGGCTCTTCGCAAGTACGGGACCTTAATCGAACGGTTCTGGCGAAGAGTGCGAAAAACTAAAACCTGCTGGCTTTGGACCGGGCCAAAAATACGGAACGGCTATGGCCAATTGGGCGACGGAGATGGCGGTTACGTTAAAGCTCATAGATACTCTTGGGAGTTCCGTTACGGTCCCATCCCGGATGGGATGTTCGTCCTCCATACCTGCGACAACCCGTCTTGCGTGCGACCCGATCACCTCTTTCTCGGAACCGCCGCCGACAATAACGAAGACGCCCGCCTAAAAGGCCGCCTCGCCCATAGCGAGAGAAACGGTAACGCAAAACTGACAGCCGCCATCGTTACAGCTATGCGCGCCGAATATGCGGCCGGCGGCGTGTTCGTTCGCGAATTGGCCGAAAAGTACAATGTCAGTTCAAGTACCGCCGACCACGCCATTCGCCGCATAACATGGCAATACGTGCCTTAAACTATACCCATTTCTTTATATTTCAACTTAACTGGCCGCCCCTGCGGCATCTCGTAAGCTACACACAATAAACCGAAAGCGTCACTTCCGTTGCTCGACCAATCGTGTTCAGGCCCAAGCCCAACGTCACGAATGTCCTCTGACTTCTTTTCGTGATACCACCCCAAGGCATCCCGGCCGGCTTCAGTCGTCTCCTCATTGAACCACACGCTCGGAAACAACCGTCGCGCGGCTTCGATCCGCATCTTTGCCGCGCCGCGGCCCTGGTTCGGGATTACCTCGACCGGGAAACCCGCCGACCGGAAAGCACTCTCGAAACTTACGTCATAAATTCTGTCATGTGTCGCGCCATCATGCGGGAGATATATTTGTGCTTTACCCCAACCGCTATCACGCAGCCACTCGATATGTGCCGCCAGCGGTTGGCCCACCGCCTCATAGTAATCTAAAATATGAACTGCGTTCCTGCCGGCAAATTGCGCAATCCACACCGCAAAAGCATCAGACTTAGCGCCAGTTCCCCCTAGATCGCAGAATGCCTTAATACTAAGAAGCGGATCTCGCGTTACTTTGGTGATCCGACCCTGTTCCTTTGCCTCATTTAAATGTCGCGCAAAATACGCCCCCGTGTGTGCACTCGCATAGTCGCCGAGCCACACATGGGCGTATTGCTCTGGCCTAACCCGCTCATCTTCCTTGCGGATTTGCTCCAAAACGGTCGGAAACCAAGGATTGTCCTTATAGTTAACCTCGACGATTTTACTATTTATCGGCGGGTTAACTCTAAATCTTTGATTGGTCGCAGATGCTCTTCTTTCAGGGTTCCAGGTAACCCAGATCTCGGCCCCTTCTTCGCGAACAGTCGGGATAGCCTTTTGCCAAGCGACCTCGGAGACAGGTTCGGCTTCATCAACCCAAAGGAGCCTAATTCGTGCCGTGGACTTGACGCTCTCGATATTTCTTCTAAGTCCGACAAAAGTGAAATCAATACGTCCGTCTTTAGTCCTGATGTACTTTTCCCCAATCTCGTAATTCTTCGCCAGCCACGGCTCACTCTCAATTGCTTGCTTAACCTCCGCCATGCTGCTTTCATCAAGCGAGTTTTGAAACTCTCGACCACAAACAATAACCCCGCTCTCCTTCGCCTGGGCGCATCGGAGACCATATACGGCAGCCATCTTGGCAAAACTTCTACTTTTGGCACTACCCCGACCACCATAGGCACCACGGTACAAGGCTTCACCTGAGAATACCTCAACCAACTTCTCCGGCAGCTCAATCTGGCCGCTATTAGACGAACGCATTAACTTTCTCTTGTCCAACCCATACTACTACGGGCTCCCGGCAGGGTCGGCGGTCTCGTCGGCAAGCGGCCCAGGTCAGGGCCCTCCTCGATGTTGTCGGCAAAGCAGTCGGGCGGCAGCTCGACGGGATCGTATCGGGGCCAGTTCGGCACCGGCTGCGGTTTGCCCCGCTGTAATGGCAGCCAGCGGTCGCACGGCTCGGTCACCCGCTCGCCGCACAGCTTGCAAAACGGCAATGGCTTGGCCCAGAACTTCGGCTTGGTCATGTAACGCGCCCTCGGCGCGTCCAGGAAGAAAGCGTCATCCGGTTCCGCCGAGGATGTAGCCGCCAATAGCCGACAGGGAAGCGAGCGCCGCCTCGCCCGTTATCCGCTCCTGCACGCACAGGATAGCGATCGTCGGCACCACCAGAAACAGCACGATCGCTCGCGAAACGATCTTGCCCTCGATCATCGTCTTGACCGTCTGCTCGCTGGCATACAGCGTGCCGAACGCCACCGTGCTGATGGTCATGACGACCAGAAGCCCCAGCACCGCCAGGACCGGCCACAGGGGGCTCAATGCGCCTCCCAACTCGCGCCGTTGCAGAACGCGAGGACCGCGATGGCGCCGCCGCCGGTCAGGGCGCCACGGTAAGTCGGGGCGCCGTTCTGATCGGACACGGCCATGACGGCATTCTTGGTCGCCACCGCGCACGCCGGCAACGTTGCTACCGTTGCCGTCGCCATCCGCACCGGCGCCTTGTCGAACTCGAAGATCCCAGTGCCGGCTATGCGGTTGAACCGCAGGTTCTGCCCCGCGCCGCCCGCTGTATTGTCGATGCTGAACTTGCTGCCGCCAATGCCATCGAACGTGACATACGGCGTGTTGTCGCTGTCGCACAAATACAACACGTTGGTCTGCCCGGCGGCGTTCTGGGTGCAAGCCCCCCAAATGCTGTACCCCGCCGCCGCCAGCAGTGCCGGCTGGCGGGTGCCCAGCCCGATCAGGCTGAGACCGCTACGATACCCACTGTTGCTGCCCCAGTGCAGATCCGCCCCCGGTTCCTGGGTCGGGGCAGGGGTGCCGTTGGTCTGGTCGATGTCGACGAAGTTGTTGTAGGTGCAACTGCTGTACGGCGCGCAGGTCGGGAACGTCGTCTGGCCGCGCGCGATATAACTGCCGTTGTAGCCGAACGGGGTGAGCTGGTTGCCGTTGGCGGGGAACATGTGAGCGCCCGAGACCGCCACCGTCATGTCGACGCTGGTGCCGCTGTTGAAGATGCGGCCGCTGATGTGGTTGTTGTCGCAACCCTCGCATAAGAACCCCGTGCCGGCACTGCCGCCGATAAAGATGTTGCGGGCAAAGTTAAAGGCGGCGTTGCCGTGCACCCCGGCCGCATCCATAAAGGCGCCGAGCTTTAGCTGGTTGCTGGTGTACGGAAAAGTGCCGCCCCAGTTGGTGCCGTTGTCGATGTAAAGATTGTCCAGGGTGTTCTGCTGACTGCCGGCCCCCGTCGCCGCGTCCGCCGTCAGCGTCACCACATTGCCGCCGCTGAAACCGCCGGTAAATGTCAGGTCGTCGAAATGCCCGTGGTAGCTGCTGGCAATGTACAACCCGTCCGCTGCCAAGCCGAGATTGCCGTCAAATGCGCAGTTCTTCAACTCCGCGCCGTCAATCTGACCCGTCAGCGTCCGAACTTCAGCCATCCTACCGGCGATTGCGCCGATCCACTTCAATCGCGTCGATACCCCCGCGCCCATCCCCGCCGGGCAGTGCAAGCCGACCGGGCCGCCCGTCGCCGGCCAGACGATCTTGGTGGAAAGCCCGTAAGTCCCGGCCGGCACCACAACCGCGCCGCCGCCATTGTCGGCCGCCGTGTTCAATGCCGCATTGACGCAGGCGCCGACATCATGGCTTGCGTCCCAGGTACATGACCCAAACGCCTGCGCGTAAAAGGTGCCGGCGCGCTTGCCGCCAACGGCGTTGCTCATGTCCTGGTACATGTCGGCATAAGCTGGGCATGCCAACAACAGCGCCGCAACAGCGCCGGCAACCCTCACGGCGTGCCCCAATACGATTTCTGGTTCGCCTGCAATGCCGCCCGCTCACCGGCCGAGAGAGCGTAGCCGTCCCACCAGATCAACTCGACTTCGTTGCACGTCGCCCCCGCCGCGCCGGGGCTGAAATAAAGCGGCCCACTGCCGGCGACCGGTGCCACCGTGCCGGTCGTCTCGGTGCCGTCGATGCCGACCACGCTCGACGCCCCGTTCATCACCCCGGTATGGCTGTGCCAGGCGGCAAAGGCCGCCGTCGCATTCACCGCCCCCGTCGCCTGCAGGACGGTTATGTCCAACGTCGCGTTCTGCCCCAGGATATTGCTGAAATTCACCGCCGCGTAGGTGCACCCGCCCGGCCGCACCGCGTGCTGGCCAACCGCACTTACGCTCAAGGGCGAAGCCGGACTGACGCTAGAGAACGCCATGTTCTGACTGACATCCGTCGTCCGCGTACACGGCAGCGTGCCCTTGCAAGGCTGGATATAAGCCGGCTGCGCCGTGGTGCCCGCCTGCGTCAAATGGCGGTTGTTGCCCGACTGGTCGTACCAGGTATCAAGAAAACAAGTCGTGGCATTGCAAAAGGCTTGTGCCGCCGCAGTGTCGAGCGGCGCGCCGGTGAAGCCGGTAAAGCCGAGAAAGCCGATGTCCTGGGTGCCGCCGGTGGTCCGCCTGAGCTTAACGCCAGGCCCGGCGTACGTGCTTTTAAGCCGACGCAGCCCGTAGGCCGCCGCGGGTGCGGCAAAGGAACCCCCACCGTCCAGCGGCGCGATCGTGCCTTGTAGCCGATGCCCCGCCTCCAGCATGTTCGGCCCGGCATGCATGCGCGGCCAGGCCGACGTACCGCAAAGGCCCGCAAGCCCAGCAGCCAAACCAACCGCGACGCCGACGCCGAGCCTCACAGGCCGGCCCCGGGCGTCAAGTAAACCGTCGCCGCGGTGCCGCCGCTGATGCCCGCACAATAGGTCTGGCCACTGCCGATCACCTCCACCGTCCCCGGCGCGATCGGCAGCCCGGCGGCAATCGTGGCAGTGACGCCACTGACCCCGCAGTTCAGAAACACCGGCACCGTACCGGCATTGTAGATGCGGATCGCCGGGCTCGCCGAGGTGGCCTGCACCTGAACACTCGCGGTCGTACCCGTCACCGCCAACGTCACCGTCGGGCCGCCCGCCATAAACGGCTTGTCCTGGGCCGACGCGGCCGATAATGTCAAATTAGACATTATGAATAATACTAGCAACACCAAGGCTTTACGGAACATCTAGCACTCCATTTCTACCTTGGCGTTCATGTCACTTACCTTCACAACACCTTTTAGGGCGAGATGCGAACGGTTCGCAAGGATTTAGTAAGCATGGCTTACTAATTGATACTTGATGAATACTTGCTGTCCGGTTAGATCAACAAAAAAATTATGTTGTTCAGGTTACGGGCGGTTTAGGAAAAAATATCAGGGACTTAGCAAAAAAAAATACAGGATGCGGGGGTAAACTGGCGGACGGGACGGGGCCACCGCAGCCGCGATGGGAACCCATTTTTTCGGGGGTCTGAGGGGGGGGCTTCGAAGCTGGAGAGGGTCGGAAGCGGCCGGCCTGGCCCGCTGAACTTGGGGGTCATCGAACCCGCCGGCCGCTGCCTCGCCCGGGCCGAAGTAGGGGCGCTCATCCCCGGGCGTGAGACCCGTTATCGCACATCCCTCGTGTGCGCGTATATATAAGGCAACGACGGCAACCAGCCGGACAACCGCTATGATGGCGGTTGCTCCGTAGACGAAACCCTAGAGTTTCAGCCGTTTTCTCGTTCCCTTTGGGGTTCGGGCTTCCACCGGGCTACCGTTAACGCTGTCGTCGTGCTCGATCGTGCGCGGCCGAGCCGCGACAGGAACCAGCTCAATTCGCGTGATCAACGGCCCGCCGTCCTCGCCCACGACCTCCTGCGTAACCTTGTCGCCGTAGCGCTTGGGCTGCATCTTTGAGAGCAACCACTTCCGATTGTCGCTCAACAGCCTCAGCCGCTGGATCTCACCGTTGTCGACGAAGCCGTCCGGCCCCTTGTAATCGTTAAGTCCAAATCCGAGTATTTGCTCCGCTATACTTTCGTATCCAAGTTCCCGCGCACGGGCGTATCGCGGAACAAACTCTGGCGCTCGTTCTTCATCCATTGCCCATAGTCTAACAGCTTTCTCGTCTGGCATATCCGGGTCGCGACAGATTTCGCGCAATGTCTCTCCGGTAGCCAGGCGGGCGCAGATCCTTTCTCCGAGTTCCTGGGTATAGAGCGAGGGGCGGCCTCGGGTGCGCGGCGGTTCGTTTGCCTGCTGTTCCGGCCGTTGCAGCGCCTTAGCTAATTCCCGGCGCGCCACCATACCGCCATCTCTTCCGCACAATTCGGACACAAATCGGCGCGGGACGGCAGCATGGTCTCATCGCTGCTGCTGGTCAGTCGCGACAGCCGCGCCTCCCACCAGCCGGTCCACGCCTCCGGCGTCGCCATCAGTTCGACCTCCCGGCCGCAGCGGTCGCAAGCCCTGGTCTCATACTTCCTGAGCGCCATCGTTGCGCCACCGCGCGATAGCGAAGCCCGCCAGACCACCTAAAAGCTTTTTGGCTACGATGGTAGCCGAAAACCCTTTCCGCCCACCTAGCGGCCTTCCCTGGCGATCTATCGGGCATTTCACGGTGCCAACCCCCTTGCCCGCGCTGGCGTGCCGTTAAGCTTGCTGAGAATGCGCGCCTCGCCATCTTCCATGATGTTCCTGAGCTGCCGGGCGCCGCGGCCTTTGCCGTGGTTGGTGGCGTGGTCGAGGTATTCGATGCGGCGCCAGGTCAGGCCTTCCGCCCTGGCCCACAGCACCATGCGTTGAGTTGGGCTCAGCAGGTGGAGCCAGGCGAGGCATTCGTCGAGGCGGGTAATCGCCTGCGGCGTCGGGGCGGAGCGTTTGACCTGGGTACGGTCCCAACCGTACGCCAGCCAATCCCTGAGCATATCCGGCCAGGGGCTCTGGAGTGATCGTTCGAGCCCCTTTGGTTTCGGCAAGCGTCTGAGGGTATCGGCCGCATCGGCCAGTCGGTCTCTGAGTTCGTCGACCGTCACGCAAGGGCTTTCCGACCTTGGTGGCGGCCTCATCCAGGCCGGCGCAGCTTGCCGCTGCGCCTGCCCGGGGATGGCCCCCGAGAGCATATCCAGAAAAGCTAACAAAACCGTGCAATATGTGAAAGGGGTGAAATCAACATTTAGTCGCCCGGCTTCTCCCGCACACTGGTCACGGTGGCGCCGGGGAGGGCCGCCCTGGCCCGCTCGATCTCGTTGTCCTCCATCCGCTTCAACGCCGTCGCCCAACCGCGCTGCATCGCCGCCCGGTGCTCCGCCAGCATGCTTTCCTGATCGAGCAGCGCTTCGTGTAATTCCGGATCGATTTGTTTCAGGTCGTCCAGATCCCACCGAGTCATAAATAATTCCTCCTCACCCATCGTCGTTACCGGCCTCCATTGCAGCCATCACCTCGGACAAAGTAACAACTTTTATATTTGAACGGCTGAAAATCTCAACAACCTGCTCGTATGTTGCCCCGATCCCGGTATATCGATACAGCAATAATATCCGGCTACCGGGCGCCCTGATATTTCTCATCTGCCTTATAATTGCCGGATAATCGTCTCCGACAGCAGGCTTAATCTCCACCTTGAAAGATAACGATAAACCAATGCACCAGATAAGAACATCGGCACCATTTACCTCAAACTGCACCTCCCATCGCACAACCAACTCGTCGGGGTAATCGGTCAGACCGGCCCGCTTATGGCTATCCCTACGATCTTCCCAGTCCTTGACCGCATCGGCAACCATCTTCCTGTAACACAGAAATACAACCCACTGAGCAAACACGTCATCAAGGAATAAAGCCTGCAAAGCATTATGCTCAGGCGTTTCGCTGGGTTCAGTGAAATTATTAATTATTAGTGTGTAAATATTCTGATAGCGGTCCTTAAACCAAGACTGCCCCATCAGCCAATCAGTATACTCTCGATCCTGCGCCAGAACCTCAACCGGCTGATCCTTGTACTTACCAAAAGGCACAATGTTATTGACCACATCAAACCTCCGTCAGGCCGCCTATTGCCGACGCAGCAATTCTGTGAAAAGAATTGCTAATGACACATATGACAGATATGACGCTGGTTTCATGTTGTTATAGGCTTTTCTAGGTTTTTCGCGCGTATTAGGTAAAGTAGCGTCATATCTGTCATATGTGTCATTAGCAATTACTTTTTATTTTGAGACATTCTCATCATTCTTCTCCCTCTCGGCCTTCTCTTTTTCAGCCTTCGCGGTCAATTTATTTTTGTATTCTTCAGTTAAATCAAGACCATCCCGCTGTCGCTCGGTCATCGTCCGTTTGCCGGGCGGAAAACCCTGCTCGTCGAGCTTGCCGGCAAACGCCTTCTTTGTAACAGGCTCCTCGTCGGTTTCGGAGCACCACAGCTCGTAACCGGCGTAAAGTTGCCGACTGGCACACTGCAGCCCCCTCGACTGGTGGCAGGCGTCCCGCACGAAGCCCGTCACATTGTCCTCGCTATCCTGGTAAGCCTCGGTCGCATCCTGCACCGCCTTGGGTGGTTTTAGTCCAATTTGTTGCCAAGACAAACAACCCCGCACCATCCAGGCTAGAATACCGTCATGCTCCAACTTGAGCTTTTCCTTGAGGTCGGGGTCCTTCGCCAGTTGCGAGCCCTCGACCTTGTCGGCGTCGACAAACTTAACCGTAAAAGGCAATAAATAAATCCGCCGCCAGATCGCGTAGTCGGTGCCCTTGATCTTCGGCCGATGATTAGTCGCGAACCACAATTTGAACTGCGGCACGAAAGAAAAGAACTCTTTATGATGAAACCGCGCGGTTATCGTGTCGCCACCGGACGCCTGCTTAACCAACGCTTCGGCCAGATGTCGGTCCTGCTCTGTCTCCACCACCGATACCAGCCTAGCGCCGACCAGCGCAGCAATATCGTTAGTTAAGGCCCCGGCCGGTTTTGCCGCCCAGGTATCGGCTGGCGACCGCTTGACGTAATCCCCGAGCACTGCCTGGATAGTTTCAATCAACACGGTTTTGCCGTTTGACCCCGAGCCGTGCATGATAAATAGCACCTGCTCGCGGGTAGAGCCGGTCAGGGAATAACCCAAGCCGCGTTGCACAAACCCGACCAGATCCATGTCGCCGCCGAATATCTCGCCGATAAACTTCTCCCATTGCGGGCAGGGAGCATCGGCTACAAAGGATGCGCCGCATAGTTTGGAGATCAGGTCGGCTTGGGCGTGCGGTCGCAGCTCGCCCGTCCGCAGGTCGACCGTGCCGTTGAGGCAGTTGAGGAGCCACGGGTCGGCGTCGAGGTCGCCGGCCTCGACCGCCTGATAGGGCTCGGCCTCGTGCAGCATGTTGGCGAGCCGCCCGGTATTGGCGCAGCCGACCGCGAATTTGATGATCTTCTCACGGCTTTTGGCCGAGCCGCCGGCCTTCCACGCCGACAGCAGCATGACCTTGACGACCTCGTGCGCCAGCCGGCGGGCTCTCCCACTCTCGGCATCGTAGCGAAACCGTCGCCTGTCCCAGACGTGCCAGCCGATGCCGAGCACGTAGCGCAAGGCCGCGCGATGGGCTTTGAGCAGCCGCAGCGCATTGCCCAAATCATTGAGCGGCAGCCCGTCAAACTCCGGCGCGATCTCCGCGTCATAGGCTGGCCGCGGCTCCTGTTCGGCTTGCTGGCCGGGTCGGAGCTGCACCACCTTGGATGAAGGCGGCCATTTCTTATGCGCCGAGGCGATCTCGCGGTGGATCGCCGCCTCTTCCCGGCGCCAGTCCCAACGCTCGCCGGCCAAGCCAGCCGCGCGGTGCGTCGCGACCAGCAAGCGCTCGAATATCGCCTCGTCGTCCAATTCGCCGCGCTGCACCATCGAGGCGGCGGCCTTCAGGCGGGTTTGGTGGATCGGGTTGTCGGCGTCTTGATAGGACATCAGGTCGAGCCGGCCCATATCGAACGGCTCGCGCCAGTTGGTGCCGTAGGCGGCGTAGGGGTCGTCTGGTGCCGCCTCTTCCTGCCCGGTCGGCCCGTCGGTAGCCGGCGCTTCTATGAGGACGGGCGACAGCGCCGCGAAGGCCTCGACCTGCTCTAACTCGTAGCGTGCCCACGAGGCATCCAGCACCCGGCACTGAAGCCAGTCGCCTTCCTTAGTATTGTGGGTGCCCGGCAGCCGCAGAACGCGTGTCAGGTCGCAGGCATTGATGTCGCCGTGGAAGATCCGCGCCAAGCCCCGGGTTACCAGCTCGACCCTCTGCTTCTCCAAATCCTCCCCGAACGGCGCGAAGGTCACCGACAACGGCGAGGCCAATAACCAGTAGACGTGCAGGCCGTGCCCGGAAAACACGATGACCGATGGCGGCAACGGGCATGCCAGCAATATCTCGACCGCGACCGCGACAGACATGCCGAACTTTTCGAGATCGATTTCGGTCCATGCGGCTGGTAATTCCCGGCAATGCTCTCGCTTACCACCGCGGCCGTCTTCGTCCCGCGTAGCAAGTCCGAAGTAAATCCCCCAGCCAACCCCATCGTAATGCTGGCAGAAGGCGACGACCCGCAGCGGGTTGCGGGTGAACTCGACTTTCGGAACACCGCTTCCGGTGGGTAGTGCTCGGAGTTCTACTGCCTCGGAAGTGTCACGAAAAAACGCGCTTAGAAACTCAATAGTTTCGGTATAATTAGCATCGCGCATGGGTGGCGTCCGGCGATTGAACGGGCGTCTGCGCCTACTAGGCGTTAAGAGCCCGTGCGTTCGTGAGGACCGCCCCCTCCCTGCCGCCAAGCTTACGGAGGGGGCGGTTTTTTGTCGGGCATCAGATTAGCCGATGATCGGCCGGCTCCCTCAGCTAAAACCGCGGGCTTTTGGCTTTTAGTACCGGCACCGGCTTCTTAGCCGCTGTTTCTACGGGTTTTTCCGCTGGCGGTTCTGGGGTGTTTTCTGGATCGAACGGGTCGGTCTGCTCGGCCTGCTGCCCCGCCGGAGTGAGCGTCGTCTCGTCGACCCAGTCGACGATGTTGAAATCCGGCTCCCACACCTTGGAAAACTTGGGGTGCGGATACCAGTGCTGGCCGAGTTCCACCAGGGGCACCTGGCCGGGCCTGGAGCGGCGTTCGCGGGCGTAGTCGTAGCAGAGCTTTTTCACCCCCTTGGTGCCACCAAACGAGCTGGTGGAGAAGATGTATTGCTGCCCCTGCCCGTCGACCAGCTCCAATTCAGCCGCCTGTTTCCACGGGTCTTGGCCGGGCATCTCCCACAGCGAGGGGTCGAGGTCGCCGAGTTCGTCGCGGCTAATTTTGCGGCGTTCGGTGACGAGGCTCAGCATCTTTTCAGGTTTGCCGTCGACCCATTTCAGCCACCCGACCCTGACGCCCGCCATGTTGGCTGCGAGCTTGGTGCCCAAAGGCAAATTCGTGCTGTCCATGCCGTAGGTGAAGCCTTGGCCGTCGCGGGAGAATTTGAGGAAATTGGCCCCGGCGGTGGCAGCTTCGATGCCGTAATCGAGGTAGGGGTCGTCGCTGAAGTTGGCGGGCAGGTTGCCGGTGCGGGTGGTGACATCGGTGAGTGTCATGTGGATTGTCCTTGTGCGGGTGGTTTTGGTTTGTGGTGGCGGTCTCATGGTTCGGTTATGTGTTGTCCTCCCTTCGCACGTTAAGGTGGCTCAAGCGCCTTCCTGGTTTTGATGGCGAGCTTTTCGGCTTTGTCGACGAGCTTGCGGATGCTGTCGGGGATCGGTTGATTTTCAGATAGCCGGTCCACGATGGTTATCATTAGCTCCAGGCTGTCGAGTAACTGCGTTACATCTATCGGGTCGCGTTTCATGTGACGATCAGCCTTTCCGAAGCATTGCCCTCCTGTTCGAATGGCGCGAGATCGATCCCGGCTTCTGAGACCGCATCCTTGTTGAGTGTCACCCGGCCTTTGACGGTGCTCCACGTCACCGACCAGCCGTCGCCCTTGTGGGCCCGCACCTGGTGGTCGTGTAGAAACCGCTTGATGGCTTCCTGGGCGACCAAGCGCATCGAGGAGTTGTCGTCGATCGCGCCCGCCAGCGCGCGCTCGGCGTCGCGCAGCAGCTTTAGTTCAGAAACAGCATCATTATCCAGCCGCACCCCGCCCGCCGGCACGCGCGACACCTCAGCTTCGCCGCATTGCGCCGCCCAGCCGCAGTACTTGCATTCGTCGCCGCCGGCCAGCTTGCCCTCGGGCGGCATTTCCTGCGGATCGGTAGCGGAGAACACCGCCCGGGCCCGCTCCGCGCCGGCCTGGTAGACCCGCTCGGAGTAGCGCACGGCGAACTCCGTCACCTGGTCCCAAAAGCTGGCATTGGTGTAACTGATCACCGCGTATTCCGGCGCGAAGTCGGTACAGCGCCTAACCAACCCCATCGCCATCTGCACCTGGAACTCGTGGTGCGGCCGGGGCTTGCGCAGGAGCATGCGCGGGTCGGCAGTCTTGCACTCGACCAGCACGCTGTCGGCTAGGCAATCCTCGATCCCGAACCCCAGGAGGCAATCCCGCGGCAGACCCACGATTAAACCGTCTGGGGTGGCCGACAGGCGCGCTTCTTCGTCCACCATGGTGCACTGATCCTCGCCGGCAAATAGCAGCTCCACGCCCTCTGGGAGGGCCTCTCGCAGGGCCGGCACCCAGCAGTG
>Ga0207683_10001534_pt1 | contig 20806 bp, 12 predicted proteins | sample KBSM73metaG_FD_184333 | JGI IMG/M metagenome (GOLD analysis project Ga0207683, IMG submission 184333) | Miscanthus rhizosphere microbial communities from Kellogg Biological Station, Michigan, USA - KBS M7-3 metaG (SPAdes) (version 2) | ecosystem: Host-associated > Plants > Roots > Rhizosphere >... | reverse complement strand
ATACGAGTTACTTGCAGCGGCGGGTACCCGAGTCGACTTACAGTCATGGTTACACGCGATGACTTGCAGTCTTCGTCATTCCCGACGACTTACAGTCATCGTTATTGACATTCGACCCTTCGGGTCGTGTGCTTGCAGTGACGATTCCTCCGTGTTGATACTTGCGACGACTTACAGTCATCGTTACTCACATTGAACCCTCCGGGTTCGGCGTGAGCGTTACGGATAACCCGAAGGGTTGAATATCCATAACCACCGGTGTATCCGGTGGATACCCGTACATTACAGACCCGGGGTGAGTGATAACTCCCGCGCGTACATCTTACTGAATCATTTTCAAATACCGACCCATCCAGTACGGCAGCAACCAAAACACCGGTTCCCTTTCCATATCAGGATAACCGTTAGTTGCTACCCATGGATTCTTATCCCATCTCACGGCAACGCGTATACTGGCCGGTGGCAATTGATCGACTTGCAGGTCATCCAGAACGGGCGACCGGACAATCTTTACATCTTCCCGTTTTGTATGATCCACCGTCCAGTCAATAAGATCGAGCGGCGTGTCTGTTAAAAATTCGATGGATGCAGGTAATCCCTCTTTTTTATTGCGGGCATAGGAATAAAAGAAATTAATCAACGGGCTTTTATCGTTCCTTCGTTTAGTCATCCACTTATCGGCAAGCTGTTGATAAAATGCGAGTAGCTTCGGATCTTTTTCACAATGCAATAAAATGGGGAACAGGTAAGCCTGCAACGTAACATCATAATAAATAAACCAGGCAGGGTTTTGCTCAACCAGCTTAGAAGTATTATCGAGGTAGTGTTCCTGTTCAATCAAGCGGCGGTAATGATCCTGGTATTTGTTGTCGCCGGTTATATAAAAACCAAGTTTAAGAAAGGCAAGCAACTCCATTGAATTAAGATACCGGTCGGGACGCCATTCGGCATTACGGTTAAGATCATCCGGCGACCAAACGGCCCATCGCGTATGTGTGCCATCAACATCCATCATGTTGAAATTGTTTGCAACGAGATGATCCAGTAATAACGCAATGTGCTTTTTCACAATTTCCTTTTCTTCTTCATCAGCCGCCAGTTGATAATAAAAAAAATAACCCATCATATGCCCGCACCATTCGTCGCTGCTCGCATCACCTTTCCATAACCATCTGCCGTCTTTAGATTTTCGCCAGCGCTCCTCAATCGGCTTATATCGCGGCTCCTTTACCAACTCTTCGGCGATCTCTTTGTCGGTATACGTGCGGTTCTTATCGTTCACCCGATAGGTCCAGTCTGCCGGAACAATTGACCGTGCAAAATATCCATCGCCGTCCGTCACCTCCTGTAATTGTTTCAGAAAGTGAAACGCCTTTTTCGCTTTTGACCGCGCATCGTCACTTTTAGTTGCGGCATAACGAAAGCTTTCCATTGCCAGGTAATTGCCGGTAAACTCACCATCATTATCATCGTCAGCAGCCTGCCAGGAATTGATATCTCCGGGAATTGTTAAACGACATTGCCCCGCGATCCATGGCTCGCGGATATGCCGTTTCATCAGTATATCATAAAAATAATCCTGCTTCGACACCAGGTTCATTTTTCTTTTTTTTATTGCACTTACGCCGGCAGACGTAGCGATCCACGCATTTCCTTCTTTATCAAAAGCAATATCTTTTACATTATCATCGGTCAGCCATCGCCGTGAGAACCGCAATGAGTGAGATCCGTTTTTATAATATCGTACCACTCCCACCTGCGTACCCACCCACATTACACCATCCGGCGATCTTGTTACACTATTTACGTAAATAGAAGGGCAGCCCTCTTTAGGCGTTATAAATTTTGTCTTCCTGTCCGGCTGCAATACAGAAACACCACCAAGACCACCGGCCCATAGTTTATTCTCCCCATCGAATTCCAAACCCTTTATGTAAGCACTGAGCAAACTATCTTTTTCATAAATACATTTTGCTGTGTTTTCATTGCAGTGATACAATCCCACATCCGTGGCAATCCATATTCCTTTGTTGCCATCAGATACTGCAGCCCTTATCGAACGGGCTACCGAATAATTTTTCCTGGTAAAGCGGTTGCCATCAAAAAGCCATATTCCATTTGGTCCCAGCGCATACATTCCTTCCTTCGCGGAACATAACACAGCTATTGGCCCGAGCGTTCCCGTTACATATTGCAATTCATTTTCTTTAAACACAAACACACCTTTCCATGTGGCCATCCACACTGAATTGTCTCTTGATTTAACGGCATAAGCGGGACCGCGATCATTATCACTTAATATATGGCTCCAGCTTGTATCGGCCGGTTTTCTCCTCAATATTCCTTCCACGGTCGCAATCCAAATGTTTGATTGATCATCTATCGAAATACTTCTTACTTCATTCTTAACAGCATTATTGGATACAGGGTAAGACTCATGATATTCCTGCCAGAAATCCCGGTCAGTAACAGATGCTTGCTGCGCATACGAATACGAGGTAACAAGGAAAACGCTGAGTGATTGTAGAAATCGTTTCATTTGGATAGGTTTATTATCGAATGCAATTAATTCATTGATACGTGCAATATCATTTCGTCAGTTTCTGACGACATATGTCAATATATCGGAAGTATCGGCCCTGGTTTCTTCATTTCCCCCTGCAGCCCTGATTAATTTTTGTATGGGCTTTATCACCTGCAGATCGCAACGACCGCTTTGCTCTTTGGCCTTTTCTGTAATACTCATCTTTTGTTGCACCCAATCATTATCGGCAACATCGCGTTGATGAATGAAAGCAATGGCTTCAAGACCAGCTGATGCGATCTTCGCTAAATTTTCAGAAAGCAGTTTCGCTTCTTCCAGTACAGGTGATTTCTTCAACAATTGCATAAACGCTTCGTGATTCTCCTTCCAGGCCGTTAATTGTTCCCTGATCTTCTTTTCGGCCAAGGGTGAATGTGTTTTTAAAAAGCTGTCCACAAGGTTGTTGAAATTTCTTGGCAATTCCTGGTCAGGCGTAGCTACATCGGCCAGCTTGGTATACGGAGAGAAAACGGTATACATTGTGTCGCCCTGGTTACGTTCATAGATCTTTAATGGCTCAATAACGTTGACCAGCATTTCCAATGCCTTTGTATCATATCCATTTGCTAGCCTGCGAAGAAAACCTTGCTTATAGGAAATATGTTTCAGCCCTAAACCATCGAGATACAGACTAACGGCATCGAGCCGGCGATACATGTCATTCACATCATTTACTTCACGGGGCGACCATAGCCGCTCTGCAATTGCAGCCGTCCGTGGCCATATTCTCGAATCGACAGTTTGCGGTGTTACATGCTCACTCCACATCGTAGCTTCTCCGCCGAGCACTCTTTTTTCCTCGTCACGTGTTAAATGAATATCTTTTGGCAAAGGATCATTCAGGTAATGAAAATCGGCAGGTTGAATCAGGTCTATGTAATAACCGTTGGAAAGTATGGCCTGGTATCCTTTCCGTATCGATTCATAAAAAGCATCTTTTCCCCTCCACGATTGAATCACGATATCATTGGGCACGCCGGGCTGCAATATTTCATCCCATCCCATCATCGTCTTGCCATTCTTTTTTACTATGGGCAATATCCGTTTATTGAAATAAGTCTGCAGCTCCATAAAGGTTTTCATTCCTTTCGCCTTCATGAACGCTTTGATATGGGGCGTGTTTTCCCAATCCTTTCCGGTGTTTTCATCTCCGCCAATATGGAAATACTGATCGGGAAACAGTTTCGCCATTTCTCCAAACAACTTTTCAAGGAATACGTATACCTTTTCATTTGTCGGATCAAGCACGGGATCAAAAACGCCGAAGTAACGCTGAAGCGTATATGTTTTTTTTACACTTGCCAGTTCGGGAAAGGCGCAAAGTATAGCCGTAGTGTGTGCCGGTACAACAAACTCGGGCACAATGCGTATACCCCGCTGGCCGGCATAAGCGATGATCTCTTTAATATTTTCCTGCGTAAAATAAGTTCCGTCAGAAGCTGACTGCTGCAATTGCGGAAACAATTTAGATTCTACACGAAATCCCTGGTCGTTGCATAAGTGAAGATGCAATACATTCATTTTTACGGCTGCCATGCCATCCAATGTGCGTTTAATTACATCCATTGGCATAAAATGGAGTGCAACATCCAGCAGCATGCCGCGCCATGCAAAACGCGGCGAATCGACGATGAGAAGCCCGGGAAAATAATATCCCTTTTCATCAGCGCTTACCAACTGCATCAGTGTTTCTAATGCATGTATCGCACCCAGGTCAGTCTCTGCAGTTACGACTGCCTGTGTTGAATTTATTTCAAGAATGTATGACTCGTTTTCATTGAGCATTAGTTTTCCCGGCCTCTTTATTCTCAATAAAAGAGAAGCCGTTATCGAACTATCACCAGCTGTAACGTAACCCTGTTTGTCCAAAAAATAACCGGTCTTCTCTCCAATTCTTCTCATAAAACGGCTGGCTTCTGCATATACCCGGCGATCCGGGTTACCGATAACGGACAAGCGAAATTTATCTGTAATTGTAAACCGTTCACTATTCCGGGTAAGGCTGGCAGGCTGCGGCATTAACGTATAAGAATTATCCTGCGACAGTGCCGAAGTAATGAAAGCCAGGTTGAGTAAAATAGTAGACGTGATTTTCATGCAGGCATTATTACTCTATTACTTTAAGATAACGTGCCATCCAGTACGGCAACAGGTATTCATCGCCTGCCAGCTCCGACCGGCCGCCATCACCACCATCCAGGTCAAATGAGTTTGCGTTGTGCCGGTGCATCGGTGCTTCGCCGGGCGGCAACAGATCTTTGGTATATTGTTTTCTGAAATTGTCAGGCAACAGCACAATATCTTTCCGGTGCGAGTTTTTGATCGTCCAGCGAATAAGATCAAGCGGGTACTCACGCAGGTGCCATAACGTCGACGCACGATCGAAAGATCCACAGGTGCCAAGACTTATCAGGTTCCACACCGCATTTCTTTCCGGTTGCTCTATTTTCCAATGATCATTGATGATCCACGCGTATTGTTGCTGCAACTCTTTTGTAAATGCATATCGATACAACACCCAATATGTAAGAAAGGCCATCTCATCATCCGAATGGTTCCATCCGCCGAGGCCCAGGTCTACACCCATGTGAATTGTACCCGGTGTTTCTTTTATTTTGTCATAACTGACAAGCATGTTTTTCAGGTAGCCATACTCGTTCATTAACTTATCGGCTTCTGTTTTATATTTTTCTTTTCCCGTCAATGCATAGCCTAATTGTAAACCGGCAAGTATATGGGCACTACCCAACTTGCGATCTTCCACCGATTCAGGAAATGAATTGATATATTCCGGGTTCCATCTTCCCCATAATGTTGGCTTACCATCTATATCAACAAAGTAATAGTTGTTATCAATTATATGCGTGAGTATCTTATCTATAAAATCAGCCACTCTTTTCTTTTCACTCTCTGTTTCCGCCACCATTTCGTTCATGAGTGCCGTTATAAAAATGTACCCGCAGTATTCGTCACTGCTGGTCGTTCCCTTCCATTCCCATTCGGCATCCTGCGAATCGTGCCAGCGTTCGGGATCCGAAACTTTGAATCCCTTTCGTTCAAATGTTCTTGCAGGAAAATTCTTCAGCGGATTCACTGAAATGATCCGCTCAAATGCTTCAAATGCCTCCCACGCATAACGCTTGGCTTCTTTCTCCTTTGTAACAGCATACCGGAACGCCTGGCTGCCGAGATAGAATGAACTCCACAGGCCATCGTTATCGGTATCAGTCATTTTAGCGGTTGAAAGATCGCCGGGCTTTTCCATCGTCACGTTTGATATAAACCCATAGCGTATATGCCGCTGGCGTATATTGTCCTGGAAAAGCCTCGCCTTGCCGGCAAGCGTTTCATCAATAAATTTAATTTCGTTTACTGCTGAAGGTGAGAGAAGAAAAACATTTCCCTTGCTATCCGATGCAATGCCTGTAAGCTTATTTTCATTCACCCATCTTTTGGAAGCGTAATACCGGTATGACCCTGCGGCTTCGTGCATAAATGCGCCATTGTCGGTGGCGGCCCATATATTATTGTCAACCGTATATAAACAATTGATCGCCGGGACCGGGATCTTTGTTTGCAGGGAAAAAGTTGTATCGCCGGAGTAGAGATTAATCCCATAAAAGCCCTGCGATGTTCCCAATACTATTTCATTATTGCGGAAGCACATTGTCTTCAGATCATCTCCTTTGTGTAATTTTTGAAAATTGTTCCCGGATAGTTTATACACTCCTTTTTCTGTAAGGGCGTAATAAGAAGCGTTGTAGACGTGAAGGGAAATAAACTTTTCCGATGGTTTATTGATATCTGTTAGTTTATCATTTAACCATAAACTCACCGATGAATTGCCCGCAAGCAATACCGACCCATCTGCAGCTACGGCCAGCATTGAAAATTTTCCCGCCGGCAAATTTTTATAAGGAACACCGGCATAACCGTTTGTCAGCACCTTATCGTTGTATAGATAATATAAATGACCGCTGTTTTCCTGCACGGCGATATCAACCGGTATTTTTTGCGCCAATGGTGTATAGCGCAGGTCCCTCACGAGCTCCTTATCATTTATCCTTAACAAACCTTTATCCGAAAGAACATACACGATATCGTTATAATCCACAACAATCTTTTTTACGGTTGCTCCTTTTAAAGATTCATGTAAATAATATTTCACCGACGTTGCCTGCACGAATGGTTTGTCAGGTTCCTGGGCCGACAATAAATGCGTCGCCGACAATATGAACATCAAAACGAGTAATGCCTGCACTGTCTTCTTTGATATGTGTGATTTATTCATGCAATTATTCAATTTCACGGCAAGTGATCATTGTTGCGAAGAGCGTAAGGATTTTACTGCCGGAGTTCAGAAAATATAAATACTAAAGAGACCAGGTAAACAGGATAATACTCAATAACAAAACAGATTCAACACTCTTTTTTAAAAAAAGGAAGCTGCCTTTGCAGGCAGCCCCTATATAACTGAAACCATAACTTCCTTTATTGCAATAACCACATCTTTGAAAACTGGTTATCTACAGCAGGCTGAAGCGTAGCGACGCCGGCATTATAAGCGTCTACGTTTTGTCCGAGCTCTTTGCCTGGATAGATCAGGCGCAACGGGAACGGATACGTTGACAACAAGCCATTATTGAATATATTGGGTAATTGTGTTCTGCGTATATCGAGATATGTTTCGGTTGCGATCATAAATAAAGCCAGCCATTTCTGATCAGCAATTTTTACAAGATTACCCTGGTCGTCACCCGGAAGATCAATAGATGGTTGCGCAAGATAATCCTCTATATCACTATCGCCTATGCCCCACCGTTGCATACTTAACGTTATCCCTTTGCGATAATATTCATCTGCATCACCGGTAATTAAACCTTTCACTGCGGCTTCGGCAAGTATAAACTGCACTTCGTCTGCATTCATGATCATAGCCTTCAGCAGCGGGTGTTCATTTTGCCTGAATAACTGGGAGAACCGCGATACTTTGAAATTTCCATAGATACCGGCGTTTGTGATATCATAGTTCCCGTTGCCGTACGCATAGTCGCCATACATACCGGCAATAAAGCCTGCGTAAATCACATTCGAATCAAGGATATTTGATGCCTGTGCAGCAATATCGGGGTTGCTTCTATCAATATATTCCCATGTTGATTCATCGGTGAAACCATTGGCATCTGTAGTCTCGAAAGAAGTGCCGTCGAGTGCCGGGTTATTTGTCCACGGTTTTTCAATCGGTGCCACCCATATACCAAGACGCGGATCATTTAATGACCTTAATTTATCGACCAGCGTTTTCGCCGGTCTTCTCCTGTCAAATTCAGTATAATCCCAATTCAATCTTCCACCACCCCATGAATTATCGCGTGTTGTACCAATGTAGGCAATAGCGGCATTGTCTTCGTTGTCGGTAAAGATCGGCCTGTCTGCAGGATTATTTAAAATTGCCGTCATTTGCGCACCTGCATCAGCCAGTTTTTTTGATGCACGCATCAACAACCGCAGTTTTAATGAATTTGCAAACTTCTGCCATTTGGTTTTATCTCCACCGTACATCAGGTCGTATGTGGCCGACACTTCGTCTGTTCCCTGTTTGATCAGCGTGTTTGCTTCGTCGAGCTCTGTTAATATCCCTGTATAGATATCTGCCTGCTTATCGTATTTAGGATATAATATCCCGTCACGGCCCTTCAATGCTTCGGAATAATAAATGTCACCATAAAAATCTGTCATGAATGAAAAAAGCAATGAACGGAATATTTTAAAAATACCCTTGTGCGTTGTCGAACCTCTTTTATCTGCAAGGCCGATCGCGCCATCAACGAGTTTCAATACATTCATTGCATCATACAACGTATTTGAAGGGTCTTTAAAGCCCGCATAATAGTTATCACTGCCCTGGAAATTCCGTTCCATATATTGAACAGCGCCGGGAAAGCGGCTGTCATCATACCCGAGACGCTGGTAAAATATGGCCGACTGTTTTATAATCGACGACAGCAGGAACGGATCATTCACATCCTCTACTGCATCCAGCTGCTGCTCTGAATCGTAACTTCTCAATGCATCTTTGCCACACGATGCAATCACCGCGAGAAGAACAACCACTGCGCTTTTTATAAATAAAGATTTCATCTGAATTAATTTAATTAGAATGATTTATTAAAAACCAACCGTAAGTTTTACACCATAAGAGCGTATGCTCGGCAACGTTGCCCTTAATACACCCTGGTCTGTACCCACACCCTGGAATGCTGACTCAGGATCTTCATGCCGTCCCGATTTGTTCCATTGCAACATATTTCTGCCGATCAATGAAATGGTAATATTCATAATCTTGTACCGGCTGATCAATTCATTCGGCACTGTATACGCCAATGAAATTTCTCTCAACTTGAAATTCGTTGCGTCATATGTACGTGTTGCAGAAAAGTTCCAGATACAATCACCGTAACTATTGGTTGGTATTTGATAAAACGTGTTGTTGGGGTCTGCTCCGTTTACAATATAATCGGCATCTGTTGCATCTGCAGGATCTCCGGTGTAATCCGGGTTGAGAAATACTCCTTTTGCATAACTCGCATCCTGCAATACATCAGAACGCTGACCATCATTGTTATTATTTATTGCATCATAGGCACTGGAGCCTTCAGTGGGCCATGGATGACCACCGTGTTGAGCATCACGGCCTCCACTCCACCATGGATTGTTCGGACCGGAACCCAATGTTGTGGCGGTCATACCGTCAGACTCCATGTATTTCTGATTGACAGAAACATATTCGCCTCCATATCGCAGGCTGCCTACGAGATTCAAAGCAAATTGTTTATACCGGAATGTTGTATTAATGCCCAATATAAAGTCGGGATTAAAGTTGCCGAGTTTATTTCTATCTCTTTCATCGCCTGAATTCTGAAATTCTCCTCCCGAACCATCCAGCAAATACATACCTGCATATTTACCCGTTTTTACTTTCAACACCGGGTTACCTTCATACATATTTCCGATTTCTTCACCCACCGCAATCTTTACTTTTTCATTTCTTCCATAGTCAGCAAAAACATACCCGTTTGGCGCAAACTTATCGGAGAGCCGCGTGATCACCGCTTTGTATTTTGTAAAACTGGCGGAAATATCCCAGCTGAAATCTTTATTCTTTATCGGCGTAATGCCCAAACCCATTTCAATACCGCGATTGCGAACATCGCCGATGTTCGTCAGTATTCCATCATAGCCTGTTCCCGGCACTGTGGGTATATAATCGATCTGGTCCTTTTGTTTCTTAACAAAATAAGTAAAATCAAAATGTACCCGGTTGTTGAACAAAGCAAGATCAAAACCGGCTTCTGTTGTAACCGAGTGCATTGGTTTGATATCTTTATCAACAAGATTTTTGATGATGTTGACTGTTTTTGCAGATCCCCAGTCACTCGCATCAAAACTATACGTATCCACGCTTCTTTGGCGAAGCAGGCCATTACCTACATCGGCATTGGCTACACGAAATTTTAAAAGGTTGATTACTTCCGGCAGCTTAAAGGTTTCAGAAGCAACCCAGCTCAACGATGCCGATGGATAGAAGTAATTAATTTTTTGTTCCATTAACACGCCGTTCCAGTCATTGCGTCCTGTAAGATCAAGGAATATCTGATTATCGTACCCGATAGTTGCGGTACCATATACGCTATAGTTTTGCCCTGTGCCCCAACCGGAACCTGTTGTCGTAAGGGTGCCCGGTACGGCATTAGTTAATGTAAATAGTTTTGGTGCTGACAGCCTTCCTGCAGTCATTTCTAAATTGTTGTTGTTTGAATATGCATAGTTCGCACCAACAGAAGCACCCAGTGAAAGTTTACCAAAATTATTATTATACGTAATAATAGCATCGCTGTTGATAAGCGACGTATTATTATTGCCTGTTACAAATTTACCCTGGTTATCCGGATCGCTCCACGACATCCTTTGCTCATAATATTCTTTTACATTTTCCATACCCGTTCTTACGAGAAAAGAAAAGTTTCTCGACAACTGCCAATCCAGCTGGATCTTTCCAAAGAAATTATCGCGTTGAAAACGATGCACATTTTCATAAGCCCACCAGTAAGGGTTACCAAGACCAACACCTGCCTGGTCTACAGGATCAGGACGGTTATCATTCATAATCGCACCATTCTGCCTGATGCCTTCAAACCCTTTTAGCCAATACGTTCGCATTTCCGACATCGGCTGCAAACTTGTTGGCCATGCATATAATAATGTATTTAAATTATTATCATCACCACCGCCGGCAGTTCTTGCTTTATTCGGCGCATAGGTGCGGATATAACTTGCACTGGCAGATACTCTAACCTTATTGGTTAACCGGTATTCAGAATTGAACGTAATTGACTTCTGATCGGTTTTTGTATTCGGCATTACGCCCTTGTTATCAAGATTAGACAGCGATAAACGAAACGCACCTTTATCATAGTTACCCGCCACACTGATCGTGTTTGTAACGGTGTTGCCTGTCTGTAAAAATGCCTTTACAGGGTTTTCACCGCTGGAGTACATGGCTTTTGTTTCCCATTGCTGCGTCTTTACATTCCAATAATCAGTAGTCGTCGATCCATCCAGTTTTGGTCCCCAGGTATCCGTTCCATCTATTGCCCATTCGTCGGCTCTCGGACCCGGACCAAACTCCGTTTGCACCGGCATAAACTGGTAGGCTTTATCCACTACACCCGATACAGAATAGGTAACGCCAATTCCTTTTCTTCCACCTCTTCCATTTTTTGTGGTGATCATTACAACACCATTACCACCTTCTTTCCCATATAGCGCACCTGCACTACCGCCTTTTAATATCGTTATGTTATCAATGTCTTCCGGGTTTAACTGCGAAAGAATATTACCAAAATCAACATTATCTTTTGTGGTCACCGTTTGCGTTCCTACCGGTATACCGTCAATCACATATAATGGTTGCCCCTTCAGCGCCACATTCCTGTCGCCGGTTGTTGGTAATGCCGTCGTACCGCGGATGTTGACAAGCACAGACGAAGTTGGATCGCTGCTCACATTGGTAAAGTTTACACCACTCACTTTACCATCCATTGACTTCAGCACATTTATATTACTGGCTTTAACGAGGTCCTCATTTTTTATTTCTCCTACCGAATACCCCAGCGTTCTTTTGTTTCGCGTAATGCCCAAAGCCGTCACCACTACCTGTTCCAGTTCTTTAGATGAAGCAGAAATACTGATATTTAACTGCGATTGACCTTCCACCGCAACTTCTTTTGTTGCGTAACCCACGTGGCTTATGACCAATGTTGCATTTTGATTGGCAACATTTATTGAAAAATTTCCATCAAGATTGCTGGTCGTAACATTGTTCGTTCCTTTCTCCGAAACGGATACCCCGGGAACGGGACCATTCGCATCCGTAATCGTTCCCTTCACTGCAAAATCTGCCGGAACGGCTATGCTTTCGGGTGCATACACGGTATTGATTACTGCAGACTGTTTGATAATGTATACATTGTTTATCTTTTCGAATGTCAGACCTGCTGGCGTCAATACTTTTTTCAATAATATGCCTGCGTCAATTTTTTGTTTTTCTTCGCCTTCTGCGTATATCACCATTGTTTCTTTCAACGCATCGGCCTGGTAACTGAAATAGATACCAAAACTCTTCTGCAGTTTGAGCATTAATTCCTGGAGTGAAATAGCTTTTAGTTTTCCCTGGCTTTTTGGAGGCGCACTCTTTTTTACAGGCTGCGGCACCGATGCTACATCCTGTGCGTTTATACCGTGCGTACAAAGCAACGCAATTGCCATTGCCAGTAACCATACCGGTAACGTTTTAAAAAAGGTCAATTTTCTTTTCATGTCAGTGTAGTTTTTATGAAATGATCATCCGTTCATTTACCTGTTGTATCTGTATATGTAAAGTTTTTGAAAGCACTTGTGTTAATTGATCCAGGCTTGTTACCGGGATCACCGCGGTTATCCTGAGTTGTTTGTATTTTTCTTTCTTAAACTCAGGAACAATGCCGTAGTACTGGCTTATCAGTGCAGCCACTTCTGCCAATGTCGTTTGCTCAAACCGCCATTTATTTTCGGTCCATGCGGCATACAACCGTAAATCAAACTTTGTTTTTACCAATGAATGGTCCGTTGTATCCAGCCTAATTTTTTCACCCGGCAGCATTAGTGCTTCGCCGGTGTTGCCGGGACGGGTAATTTTAACTTTGCCGCTCGTAAGGCCGACTTCGATCGCTGCTGAACGGGCATCCACATTAAACTGTGTGCCCAGTACCGTTACATCCAGCGATTTTGTATGCACGATAAACCGCCTCTGGCTGATTTCTTTTTTTACTTCAAAAAAGGCATTGCCTTCCAGGGATACCTCACGGTCAGGCTGGTTTAAAAAATCATTGCTGTATTTTAAAGAAGATCCGGTATTCAGAATAACAAGCGAGCTATCGGGCAACATCACTTCTTTTCTTTCCACCACATTGCTCACATAAACCATTAACGATGGCGTTTCCTTTTTCGCTGGTTTAGCAAAAAAAAGAAAAGCGGAAGTAAGGGCCACTACCGCAACAGCAGCCGCAGCTATCCAGGTATAATATTTTTTTCTGTATGGAATAACCGGGGTTTGCTCCTCTATCTGCAACCGGTCAAAAATATTTCTTTTCAATGCCGCCTTTTCTTCAATAGTCAGCGGTTGAAGGTTGTAGTCATTATCCGCCAATTCCTGCACAAGCTGGCGGGCCTTTCGCACCGCGTCGTTTTGAGATGGATACAGGTTCAGGTAGGATTGCCAGAATTCATCTGTTGTATAATCCGCAGAAAGCACCCACTGCTGAAAATATTCATCCGCAGCAAACTGCTCTTCATCAAAACTTTTGTAGTATGAATGATAATGCATCATCACTTTCAAAGAGAATAAGGCTTTCATCAAATACTCAGGCGTATAGAAATATTTTTACAAATGAATCGTGGTTCCTCCGTTTGAATATTGTTTCTTACAAAGCCTGCAAAGAAACCGTATTGCTTTTAACAGGTAGTGATCGCTGGATTAGGGGAAAATGAAGCCCGCACTTTCTAATAAAACTGGATGCACAGGAGAGAAATAACAATAAGAAGATGGCTGCGGAGACGGTGAATAGTACGGAAAGCAAGATTATTAACCGATTGATAATTCATCCTTAATTTATCGGCAATCTGTTCATAGGTCAACCCCTCATAAAAGCGCATTTCCAAAACCTGCTTCTGGCGGCTTGTAAGGTTGGAAAGGGCGATATGCAGCTTTTTCTTTTTTTCTTTATCAATGTCAGAAGAAATGATCATCTCCTCCATACTCTCCTCAGAAGATGCCAGTGTATCGCTGGCGACATAGCGAGTAATACGACTTTCTTTTTTGAGTTTTTTCAACAATACGCTGCGCATCACTTTTACGAGATAACTCTGCGAATGCATCACATCGCCCAATGTGTTGCGGTAATTCCAGATTTCAATAAAGACTTCCTGTATACAATCTTTGGCGAGTTCACGATCAGTGGTCATTCTCAGGGCAGAAGTGAAGAGTTTGTCGGCATAGGTGTCATACAAATAACCAAGTGCCTGGGGATCTCCTTTTTTCAGGCGGCTCCAACACGCAGTATCCATGTTAGCAGTTTTGGTCTTCATTCTTCGTCAAATGTATTAAAAGCAGTATTTAAAAGTAACTCATTCTCCTGCATTAATAAAAAAATAATAACTGACTCATAACCATTCCGAACACCGCATGTTAAATTGATCCTCTTTCCGCTCTATATAAATTACCTTTCCATCCTAAAATCGCTCAACTTTGCCGTTGTAAAACCATTTCACACAAAGTCATTGACCTCACAAAGTCTTATTGTTTGAAAATAATTCTTCGAGGTTGTTGTGTCCCGATAGCTTTCGGGATACAGGAACTATAATCTGTTGAAATGGAAATAAAGTAAAAAAGAGTATTCTTATTAAACAGACAAGCATTTAACGGTTTTTGAATGATGCGGCGAACCGAAATTACCGGGAAGGGCAAACTTAACTGTCCTGAACTGTCCTGATTTGAAAACGAGAAGATTAGAAATTGATTTTTTTCAACAATTATTTTTAAATCCGGAGTATGTTTTCAAGGCGGTTATCTCTACATCAGGAACCGGAAACTAAAACTAAAGAACTATTAAATTCATGAAGCCGATTGTTCAGATCTCTCTTGATCTTACCAATATTGACGAAGCCCTGGAAACTGCTGCGATGGCATTACGGGCGGGTGTTGACTGGTTGGAAGCGGGCACACCGCTGATATTAGCAGAAGGTCTGCATGGGGTTAAAAAATTACGGGCCTCATTTCCCGGCATACCGATCGTTGCCGACTTGAAAACAATGGACGGCGGCTATCTTGAAGCAGAGATGATGGCAAAGGCAGGCGCTACGCATGTAGTGGTGATGGCAAGAGCTCACGAAGAAACAATACATTGCGTGGTGAAAGCAGGGCGTGATTTTGGCGTGAAAGTAATGGGTGATAATTTAGGTTGTGAAGATATGGTAGCAGCCGCAAAGTGGCTGGAAGACCTCGGTTGTGATTATATTGTTCATCATATCGGGTACGATGAACGCAGGGGCATCGCCGCAAAAGGCAAACGGATGCCAAGCCCGCTGGACCAATTAAAAGAAGTTGTTGCTGCCGTAAAGATCCCGGTTCAGGCAGTTGGCGGTTTATCGCTGGAACAGGCGATACAATGTCCCGCATATGGGGCACCGTTAGTTGTACTGGGCGCACCGTTGACGATTGATGCGGATGCTTTTAAAACTGCCGATGGCAACCTGGAGGAATCGTTGCGGCTGATTTGTGAGAAGATACATGCAGGTGAGTAGTGAATGAATGAACTAAATTTGTATCCACTATTTTACCAACAAAGTTTTTATTTCATTGACTATTCATTATTCACTATTGACCATTCACTTTTAATAACTCGATAAATCAACGCGCCAGGCCGGAAGTCTTTATTTTGCAAATATCTGAAGCAACCGCCCCGACGCTTATGTAAAAATGAAATCTGCAGCAGTAGTAAACTTTGCTCCTGAAAAAGGATCAGTAGAAATAAGAGAAATTGAAAAGCCGTCTGTCGGCGATGAAGATGTATTGCTCGAAGTGGCAAATGTAGGTGTGTGCGGAAGCGATTTGCATCAATGGACAGCAGATCACAGCTGGCCGGTGAATTACCCGGTTGTGTTGGGTCATGAGTTTGGAGGACACATTGTCGAAACAGGTAATCGCGTTACAAACTGGAAAGAAGGGCAACGCGTAGTAAGTGAGACGGCCGCCATAATAAACCCGAACAGCCCGATGACAAAAGCGGGATTATATAATCTCGACCCGGACAGGAAAGGATTTGGCTACGGCGTAAACGGTGCAATGACACGTTATGTAAAAGTACCGGCCCGTTGCCTTCATCTTGTTCCGGATGAACTTCCTTTCGAACAGGCATGCCTGACCGAGCCTTGCTGTGTTGCTTACAATGCGATTGTTGAAAATTCAAGGATCAAACCGGGTGACCGCGTGATTGTACTGGGCCCCGGTACCATCGGTATTCTTTGTGCCGCAGTGGCGAAACTATGCGGTGCTGATGTAGCAGTAGTTGGTTTGGAAACGGACATGCATCGGTTGAATATCGCCAAACAATACGGATGTGAAGCAATAGCCGGTGATGCAACGGCGTGGGCTAAACGAAAAGATGGATTGGGTGCCGACTTTATTATTGATGCTGCCGGAACAAGTATAACATTGAAAATCGCCCTGCAGCTGGTAAGACCCAATGGTCATATCACCAAGGTTGGCTGGGGACCGCAACCCATGGGCTTTTCATTGGACCCGTTGGTGCAAAAAAATGTCACGTTGCAGGGAAGTTTCAGTCATAACTGGCCGATCTGGGAAAGAGTCATCTCATTATTGGCAAGTGGGCAGCTCGACGTTAAACCGATCATTGGTGGCGTTTGGCCGGTTACGCAATGGCATGAAGCGTTTGAAAAAATGCACAAAGGCGACGTAGTAAAGAGTGTTTTAAAACCAGTATAATCAGTAACGATGCGCTTGCAGAACAAAGTTATCATTGTTACCGGCAGTACGACCGGTATAGGCAAAGCAATTGCGAAACGCTGTGTGGAGGAAGGGGCAAAAGTCGTGTTGCATGGATTGGAAGAAGATTGGGGTAATGAAGTGCTGAACGAAATCGGGAAAAACGATGCAGTTCTCCATATTGAAGACATCAGCAATGATGGGGCACCGCAACGATTGGTTGATCTTGCCATAAATACATTTGGAAAATTAGATGCGGTGGTAAACAATGCGGCCATTGTTGCTTCTTCCAATATTCATACAACGGATAAGAATTTTATAAGGCGTATACTGGAGGTAAATTCAATTGCGCCTTTTGCATTGATAAAAGCAGCGCTACCCCATTTATCCCAACAAAAAGGATGTGTATTAAATATTGGTTCGGTGAATGCATATAGTGGCGAGCCAAACCTGTTTGCATATAGCATAAGCAAAGGCGCTTTGATGACGCTGACGCGAAACCTGGGCGATACACTATTCCGGGAAAACCAGGTGCGGGTCAATCAAATCAATCCCGGCTGGGTGCTCACTGAAACTGAAAAGCAACGCAAAAAGGAACATGGGCTGGCGGAAGATTGGTATAAAGATCTTCCATCAGTATATGCTCCGGCCGGAAGGATACTGTGGCCGGCCGAAATCGCGGCTGCGGCTGTGTATTGGCTTGCCGATGAAAGCGGCCCGGTCAGTGGACAGGTAGTAGATATAGAGCAACATCCTTTTATCGGTAGAAACCCACCGAAAGATTCGTCGACGATAAAAAAACCGTAACCAGCAAAGGTTCACACTTCAACTTTTATATTCTTAATTTACGTTTCTAACAGTTACCCACATGCCAAACCTAGCAGCATTTCCAAAAGCATTTATGCAGGCGCTTTGCAAAGACGGTACGATGAAAGTGAAAGAATGGATTGAACTCGCCGTCCGGTTAGATATTGACGGCCTGGAATGGTATGCCGGTTTTTTGGAAATGAGTGACAGAAACAATTGGCCGATGTTCCGGAAGATGGTAAACGACTACGGGAAAACAATTCCCATGATGTGTTGTTCTCCTGATTTTACGCATCCTGATAAAACATTCCGGAATAATGAAATTGAAAAACAGAAGATATGGATTGATATGACACATACGCTCGGCGGCTCCTATTGCCGGGTACTATCCGGTCAGCGACGGCCTGAGTTGTCGATTGATGAAGGTGTAAAACTGGCAGCTGACTGTATTTATAACTGTCTGCCCTATGCGCAGGAAAGGAACATCACGTTGATTTTGGAAAATCACTATAAAGACGATTTCTGGCAATACCCGGAGTTTGCACAAAAAATGGATGTGTTCTGCAAACTCGTTGATGCGGTACAGCATCCTTTTTTTGGTGTGAACTATGACCCAAGCAACACTTATCTCGCAGGCGAAGATCCGCTTGAATTACTGAAACGCGTTTCGCATCGCGTGGTCACCATGCATGCAAGTGACCGCTATCTGAAAGAAGGAACGATTGAAGACCTGCGGAAAGAAGAAGGCGGCGCAGCCGGTTATGCAAAACGGCTGAGTCATGGAGAAATTGGTAAAGGACTTAACGATTATGATGCGATTTTTTCCGAATTAAAACGCGTCGGATTTAACAGCTGGATCAGCATTGAAGACGGCGTGGAAGGAATGGATCAACTGGAACGAAGTGTAACCTTTTTGCGAAAAAAAATGAAACAATATTGGCCTTAGCTAACAGAAGTTATTATTTATGCGATAATTTACAGTGCTGATAAAGTTCCGATTCATTTATTATCTAAGGTTTGCTATATGAAAAGTAAAAGACAACCGCTGCTTGTCGTACTTGTATTCGTGGTTTTTTTTGTGATTTCATTTCTTACAAATATCCTGGGACCGCTTGTACCAAACGTTATAGACAGCTTTCACCTGAGTCTTGGCCTTGCAGGCTTCCTTCCGTTTTCATTTTTTGTTGCGTATGGTGTAATGTCTATTCCGGCTGGCATTCTCACAGAAAAGTTTGGTGAAAAATTTGTTTTGATTTTATCCTTTGCGTTGGCATTGGCCGGAGCACTTGTCTTCGTTTTCTTCACCAGTTTTGGAGTAGCCTTGTTTTCCCTGTTTATCATCGGCCTCGGTATGGCCATGTTGCAGGTTGTTATTAATCCCTTGCTTCGCACAGCCGGCGGAGAAGAGAATTTTGCTTTTTACTCTGTTATGGCACAACTGTTCTTTGGACTGGCTTCTTTTCTCAGCCCGCTATTATATAGCTATCTTGTTCAGCACATCCACACAAGCGATAGCAATTTATTATTGAATACACTCAACAAGGTTGTACCTGCAGAATTGAAATGGGTATCACTGTATTGGGTATTCGCCGTTGTGGTGTTGCTCATGATCGTTCTCATTGCACTAATAAAATTTCCCAAAGTAGAATTAAAAGAAGATGAAAAAATCGGTACGGCAGCAAATTTCAGGGAGTTGCTGAAAAACCGGTATACATGGCTTTTCTTTTTAGGAACCTTTACTTATGTTGGTACTGAGCAGGGCATCGCGAACTGGATTTCAAAATTCTTACAGCTATATCATGGAAAAAGTCCGGAAACGACAGGCGCAACTGCAGTTGCATGGTTTTGGGGTTTAATGACATTGGGCTGCCTGCTTGGTTTGGTGCTGTTAAAACTGTTTGATAGCCGTAAAATATTGATGGCCTTCACAGCCGGTGCTATGATCAGCCTGACAGTAGCATTAATAGGTAGCGCCAACGCTGCGGTGATTGCGTTCCCGCTTTGTGGCTTTTTTGCTTCAGTAATGTGGTCAATCGTCATATCGCTTGGATTAAATTCTGTATCCACTCACCACGGCACATTGGCGGGCATTCTTTGTACAGGTATTGTGGGAGGTGCCATTGTACCGCTTGTTATCGGCGGTCTTTCTGATTTCATTGGGTTAAGGTCGGCAATGTTTTTAATTTATATCACCCTTGGTTATTTATTCAGTATGGGTCTTTGGGCAAAGCCGTTAATCAATAATGCAGTGAGCAAATTTTCTTTTGCAGATATTTTTAAATGAGTGATAAACATTCTTGCCGTCATTTGAAACATATCGTAGCAAAGATTTCTTTTTGACCCATACAAGACATTCAACGAATACAAGAGGTATTTTTAATTGCAGGCAGTTAATATCAAACTATACGGTTTCATTGAATAACTAAAAAGAGATTCAAGTCTGATACGTTGTAGCTTACCTTGTATGCCTTGCATAGTTGACAAATCCTGACTGTTCAAAGTCTTTGTCTTATTCTGTCATATCTTGCAATAACCTGGAATAACTTACAATGGAGAAAAAAAATATTATCGGCATTGATCTTGGTGCCACCAATGTACGGGGTGGCATTGTCAGCGGTGATAGCATTACTAAAATACATTCATCCCGGATACATAGTGACGGGGCTGCAGAAGAAGTATTGCAGGATATCATCAAGGTAGCTGATCAATTGGTTGACAATTCGGTAACAGCAATCGGCATCGGTGTACCCAGCGTGGTAGATATTGAACAGGGAATTGTATATGACGTACAATATATCCCTTCCTGGAAAGAAGTGCCATTAAAACAATGGCTCACCGAAAAATATTCTTTGCCTGTATATGTTAATAATGACGCGAATTGTTTCGCTCTCGGCGAATATCATTTTGGTAAGGGAAAAGGAACCGATTCAATGATCGGTCTTACACTTGGAACGGGTATTGGCGGCGGCGTAATTGTGAATCGCCATTTATATCCCGGGCACAATTGCGGTGCGGGTGAATTTGGCATGATCCAATATCTTGACCATGTGTTCGAATATTATGGTTGCGGACAATTTTTTCAAAACGTTTATCATGCCGACGGCGAAATCGTTTTTCAAAAAGCAAAAGCCGGCGATAAACAGGCATTGCAATGGTATAAAGAAATGGGTACACACCTGGGCAATACAATTAAAGCCATCATGTATTCATACGATCCGTCACTCATCGTTTTTGGTGGGTCTGTGCGATTCGCTTATCCTTTTTTCCAGGAAACGATGTGGGAACGTATCCGCACTTTCGCGTTTACAAGATCG
>Ga0207683_10001533_pt1 | contig 20807 bp, 21 predicted proteins | sample KBSM73metaG_FD_184333 | JGI IMG/M metagenome (GOLD analysis project Ga0207683, IMG submission 184333) | Miscanthus rhizosphere microbial communities from Kellogg Biological Station, Michigan, USA - KBS M7-3 metaG (SPAdes) (version 2) | ecosystem: Host-associated > Plants > Roots > Rhizosphere >... | reverse complement strand
ATGCTTATTAAACATCGATGTCGGAGGGTCAGCCGGGGGCAGCCCCAGCGGCCGATGGTTGGGTGACCAGCTTGGACAGCTCGGTGAAACCGACGGGCGGCACCGTCAACCAAGGAAGCGTGAACATCCGTTTGGCAAGCCCTTGGGCCATGCGTTTGAACTGCTTGCGTTCGCCCACCAGTCGCGCCGTCAGCAAGGGATCACGCGTGCCGGCCGCCAGTACGCTCTTGTTGAGCACCCAGGCATAGGGTTCGATGTTCGCGCGGCGAAGATCCTCCTGCAGCGCAGCCGCCTGCGACACAGGCGTTATTTCTGGCAGCGTCACCAGGATGATCTTGGTGTACGCGGCGTCCTGCAGCCGCATCAACGGCGTGACGATGTGGGCGGTGCCATGCCCGAACTCCCGCGTCATCTGTCGGTGGTAGGCGCCGGTCGCGTCCATCAACAACATGGAATGGCCCGTCGGCGCGGTATCCAGGACGACAAAGGCGCTGCGGGCCTCGCTGACGATGCGAGAGAAGGCGTGGAAGACCGCGACCTCTTCGGTGCAGGGCGATTGCAGGTCCTCCAGCAGCAGTGCCTGCTCTGCCGCATCGAGCTTGGGCGACTTGGTCGCCAGGATCCTGTCGATGTAGCGCTGCGTTTCGACCTTCGGATCGATTCGGCTCACCTTCAAGCCCGGTACTTCACCGCTCAGTGTTCCCGCCAGATGGGCGGCCGGATCGGTAGTGCTGAGGTGCACCGTCTTGCCGCGCTGGATCAGCCCCAAAGCCAGAGCGGCGGCGACCGTCGTCTTGCCGACGCCGCCCTTGCCCATCACCATGATCAGCCCGTGCCGGGCTGAGGCGAGATCGTCGGCCAGCGTCCCAAGGCCCTGAAGCCGTTCGCTGGTGTCTACAACCGTGGTCGTCTGCGGTGCGATCCGCCCCGCACCAGGGGTCAGCAGTGCGCGCAAGGCGACCAGGCCGACCATATCGAAGGCCCGGAGGGGGACCTGGTCCTGTGGCAGCTCGCGCAACGACGGGGGCATCGCGTCGAGTGCCTCCTGCCCCAGCGCTTCGATCGCACACGCCACCGCGTCAGTACGTTCGCTGGCGTGAAAGACGCCGTTGATCGCGAGCCGTTGATTGTTCAACCCGAGCGCATGCAACTCGCTCGACGTATGCGCCGCTTCGGCGATTGCGCCCTTGTCGGGCCGCGTCACGAGGATCACGGTGGTGCTCGCGGGATCGCTCAGAGCGTCAAGCGCGGCCTTGAACCGGACCTCCTGCATCTTCAGGCCGGAATGCGGCCCGAGGCACGAGGCACCGCGATCGTTGCCCGCCAGGAATCCGGTCCAGGCCTTGGGCAGGCTGAGCAAGCGCAGGGTGTGGCCCGTCGGTGCCGTGTCGAAGACGATGTGGTCGTAGTGCTCGGCACCGCCGGACAAGAGGGACGAGAATTCGTCGAAGGATGCGATCTCCGTGGTGCATGCGCCAGACAGCTGCTCGCGCACGGTCGAGAGTTCTTCCTCGCTGGCTGCCGCGCCCATCTGCGCCAGAACCCGTTGGCGATACGCTTCGGCTGCGTTGTCGGGGTCGATGTTCAGCACCGACAAGCCGGAGGCGCCGGGCACGGCCACGGGTGTGTTGCAAAGCTCGATCCCCAGCATCTCGTCGAGGTTCGACGCGGCGTCGGTACTGACCAGCAGCACTTTCTTGCCCGCGTCCACGAGCGTGAGCGCGGCGGCGGTCGAAAGCGATGTCTTGCCCACGCCCCCTTTTCCCGTGAAGAACAGGTGCCGGGTCGGATGACTCAGAAACCCGATCGTGCCCGGCCTCAGCCAAGCTTGCACTTCCTCGTGCGAGGGAATGCCGCCGCTGTGCACCAGCTTCCCGTCGATCATGACGGCAGGGGTGGCTTTGACACCTGAGCGCCTGATTTCTTCGGGGCTCTCGACCTTCACGATCTCGACGTTGACGCCACCGGCCTGCGCGGCTCGTTCAATGACGCCGATGGTGCTGCGGCACTTGCTGCAACCGGATCCGAGCACCTTGATTTCCACTTGGATGACCTCTGGACTGGAGTCATTGCAGGCGAGGGCTGACGCACTCTTCGCCACGCAGTCACCTGTCTATGTGCCGCCCCGTCCCGAGGTCGGGTGGACAGCCATCATGCAGAGGGAGGGCGCGAGAACTCGTCGAAGGCGGCGACGGCGCTGGCCGCGTACATCAACGAAGGACCGCCGCCCATGTAGGTGGTGACACCCAGCGTTTCGTCGATCTCCTGACGGGTCACGCCCAGCTTCACCAGCGTTTGCATGTGAAACCCGATGCAGGGATCGCACCTGGCGGCAACGCTCAGGGCGAGTGCGATCAATTCCTTTGTCTTCCTGTCGAGCACCCCGTCGGCCGTGGCAGAACGACCTAGATCGTTGAAGCTCTTCATGACTTCAGGCGTGCTTGCCCTCAACGTCGAAAGGCCTGAGGAAACCGACTTCGTCAGCTCCCGGAAGTTGTTGGTTCGGTCGGACATGGCGTTTCTCTCTCGGGACACTTACTGATTGGCGTTGGCCGTCCTCGGGAGCATCCATCCGACGTTGCGTATCCAACGTGATGCAGATCAAGACGTGCGCGTTCTGCCATCGCGAGGCTGGCGAGAAACACTTCTAGTCGTGCTTCGCCGCCAGGTCCAGGACGAAAGCGATCTCATCGCCGCCCGCCGCCGCCGGATCGGCTTCGACCGCGAAGCCCAATTCCCCGACCAGCGCACGCATGGCCTGGTTCTCGCGCAGGACGCGGCCGACGATCCTCTGAGTGCCGCGCGCGGCAAGGTAAGCCACCATCTTCTCGAGCAGTAGCTTGCCGAGACCGCGGCCCTTGAGATCGGACCTGACAATGACGGCGAACTCCGCGTCGACGTTGTCGGGATCCGCGACGGCACGAACGACGCCGAGCGTTTCTTCTTGACCGCCGACGTCGTGTCGCACCGCGATGAACGCCATCTCGCGCGCGTAGTCGATCTGTGTGAGCCGAGCGATTTCGCTGCGCGGCAGCTCGCGCCGGGCGTAGAAGAATCGCAAGCGGAGGTCGCTCGGGGCGAGCCTCTCCACGAAGGCCCGATGTTGCGGCTCGTCCTCGGGGCGGATCGGTCGGACGACGATCGTCTCGCCGTGCCAGTCGATCGTCGCCGTGAGATGGGCCGGGTAGGGGACGATGGCGAAGCTGTCGGCGCCGGCAGGGCGGCCAGCGTCGAGCCGGACGCGCGCGTCCAGCGCGATGACGCCGTCGGCGTCGGCGAGCAGCGGGTTGATGTCGAGCTCGGCGAGTTCGGGCAGGTCGGCCAGCATCTGGGCCAGCGCGATCAGCACATCGTGGATCGCGTCGAGGCGCGCCGGCGGGCGGTCGCGGTAGCCGGCGAGCAGGCGGGCCACGCGCGTTCGCGCGACCAGGTCGGCGGCGAGGACGCGGTTGAGCGGTGGCAGGGCGATGGCGCGGTCGCCGATCACCTCGACCGCCGTGCCGCCGTGGCCGAACAGCAGCACCGGCCCGAACACCGGATCGATGCTGGCGCCGGCTATGAGCTCTTGCGCGAGCGGGCGGCGCACCATCTGCTGGACCGTGAGGCCGGTGAGACGAGCCTCGGGGCTCGCCCGGCGGACGCGCGCGAGCATCGCGTCCACCGCGGCCCGCAACGAGGCCTCGTCGTCGAGGTCGAGCTGCACCCCGCCGACGTCCGACTTGTGGCTGATGTCCGGTGAGAGGATCTTGAGCACGACCGGAAAGCCCAGCTCTCGCGCCGCCGCGGCCGCGGCGTCTGCGGAAGGTGCGACGGAGAGCGTCTTCGCGACCGGGATGCCATAGGCGACGAGAAGCGACTTGGCCTCGCCCTCACCGAGCAGAGAGCGGCCCTGCGCCACGGCGCGGGCAATCATCGAACGCGCTTCCGCGACCTTGGGCGGTGCGTTCCCACTCGCAGCCGGTGCCTCGAGCAGCAGCGCCTGGTTGCGCCGGTACGTCGCGAGCATGGCGAATGCACGGACCGCTTCTTCCGGGGTCTCGTATTCGGCGACCCCGACGTCGGCGAACACGCGCCGTGCCTCGACGACGGCGCCGTCGCCGAGCCAGCACGCCATCACGCGGCCGGTCGCCCCGCGCACGATCGGCGCGCACGCGCGAGCGATGTCTTCGCTGCGGACGATCGCCGTCGGTGCATGCAGGAACAGCACCGCGCCACTGGTCGGGTCGGCGAGCAGCGCCTGCAGCGTCTCGGTGTATCGATCGATGGGTGCGTCGCCGATGATGTCGATCGGATTGCCGTGCGACCACGTCCCCGGCAGCGCCGTTTCGAGCCTGGCGCGGGTCGCCGGCGCCAGGTCGCGCAGCGTGACGCCCGCGGCTGCGGCGGCATCGGCAGCCATCACCCCGGCACCGCCGCCGTTGGTCATGATCGTGAGCGCGTCGTCCCGGTTGGCGCCGAAGCGGGCCAGGGTTTCCGCGGCCATGAACAGGTCCTGCATCGTGTCGACGCGAAGCATGCCGGCCCGCCGGATCGCGGCGTCGAAGACGATGTCGGAGCCGGCAAGCGCGCCTGTGTGCGAAGCCGCCGCCTTGATGCCGTTCCCGGCGCGGCCGGCCTTCACGACGATCACCGGCTTGTTGCGCGCCGCCGCGCGCGCCGCGGACATGAACTTCCGTGGCGCCTCGATCGATTCGATGTAAAGCAGGATCGAGCGGGTATGCCGGTCGCTGGCGAGGTGGTCGAGAACGTCGCCGAAGTCGACATCGAGACGCTCGCCGAGCGAGATCATCGTCGAGAAGCCGACCTGGCGAGCCTTCGCCCAGTCGAGCATCGCAGTGACGAGTGCGCCCGACTGCGACACGAAAGCGACGTCACCCGGCAGCGCGTCGGTGTGCGCGAAGCTTGCATTGAGACCGAGCCGTGGCGTCAGCACGCCGATGCAGTTCGGGCCGAGCACGCGCAGCAGGTGCGGCCGTGCCGCGTCGAGCACCGCCCGCTTCTGGCTCGCGTCGAGGCCGGCGGTCATGATGATGGCGGCGCGCGTGCCGAGCTGGCCGAAGGCGTCGATCAGCGCCGCGATGGTCGCGGGCGGTGTGCACAGGATGGCGAGATCGGGCGGATTCGGCAGGTCTGCCGGTCTCGCATGGCAGGGCTCGCCGTCGAGCGTGGCGTGCTTTGGGTTGACGGCGTAAATCGTGCCGCCGAACGTGCTGGCGCGCGCGTTTCGCCAGACTGTCGCCCCCACGCTACCGGGGCGGTTCGACGCCCCGACGACGGCGATCGACGCCGGCTCGAGAAGACGATCCAGGTGACGGACGCTCACGCGCTCCCGCCAGTGCCGGCGCGCGGAACTGCGCTCTTGCCGCCTTCCGCGACGATCTGGCATTCGCGGCATCGCAAGGCGATGGGCTGGGCGACGAGGCGGCGCGGGTCGATCGCGCTTCCGCACTCGTTGCAGATGCCGTAGCTGCCATCGGCAATCGCGCCCAGCACCAGGCTGATATCGCGCAATTCGGCGAAGTCGCGTTCGACTTCCGCATCTGCGACGGCGGCTTGGGCGGTCGCCTCGGCCGCGTCCTTGGCGTCGCGGAACTCGTCGGGTGCGGACTCTCCGGATCGCGCTCGCACGGTCGCGATCTGGTTCTTGAGTTCTTCCGCACGAAGGCGGAGGCGGCGTTCGAGGAGCGGATTGACGGCAGGCATAGGGATCTTCGAAATTGAGCGGCGTTGCGCAATGCGAGCTTGACGGTCAAGCGCGGGCGGTCAATCGGAGTGGGTGAGGAACCAGATGACCGAAAGGAATCCCCATGTCGTCAGCGCCACGACTATCGCGGCAGCAGCAAGCGATGCCCAAAGCCACGGGCTCCGTTCGTGCACGGCAGGCATGCCCCTGCCTCCTAGCCGGCTGGCGCCGGCGCCCGGACGAGCAGGACGGGCACCGGGCTCGAGCGCGCGACGTTCTCCGCATCGCTCCCCATCATCGCCCGGGAGACACCGCGCCGACCGTGGGTGCCGATCACGATCAGGTCGCAGCGACTCTGCCGGGCTTCTTCGACGATCGCATCGGCGACGCGGCCACCACGCAGATCGTGCAGCGACGTCTCTGCGGTGACGCCTTGCGCCTTGGCCTGTTCGCTCGCCTTCGCAAGAAGGTGTTGGCCGAACTGATTCAAGCCTTCGCGAAACTTGTCGTAATCGATGGCGCTGGTCATCTCGACCATCAGCGCGAAATCGCTCGTCAGGTTGAGCAAGCGAATCGTGGACTTCAACTCGCGCGCGAGGGCGATGGCTTCCGCGAGGCCACGCGCGGCCGTGTCGCTGCCGTCGATCGGGACGAGGATGCGTTTGTACATGTCGGCTCCTGGTGTGAGTGGATCGATGAGGCACTGTTCAGACTAGCCAACCACGCCCGCTCCTTCTTGCGCTGGATCAAGGACGACATGAACCCGCGTGCGCACTGCGGTCGCGCCTCAGACGCTGAGCAGCTCGCTGACCACCTGCTCGACGCCCGGCGCGGACCACGCGGCGGCCTCGGCGACCTCGCGGTCGCGCCAGCAGTTGACCAAGCCGGACAGCTTGACCGTCTTTCCGTCGACGCAGACATGGATCCGGCTCGACTCGCGCGTGGCCTGCCGCGTCAGTGCATCCTCGATCCGCTGCGCAAGGCTTGCGACCCGAGAGCGGGGGCACAGGGTGACTTCGTCGCGCAGGTCGACGACGCCCATCAGGCCGGCGACCGCGTGCACTGCGGCACGTCGCTGGAACTCCCAGGGCACCTCGCCGCGGAGGGTGATGCAACCTCTTTCGACAGTCAACCGGATCGCATCGGCGGGTATCAGCGTGTTCCAGCCCAAGGCCTGCGCGGCACTTGCCGCGATCTCGGCGTCACTGCGACGGTGAGGAATGGCAAGCGTCACCTCGAGCTCCATCGCTACCGCATGCACGCCGGCCACTCGTCGCACGGCTGCGGCGACGGCCTCCTTCTCCGCGAAGGTTCGGACGTCGCCGGCGACGGTGACGACGCCCTCCTGGACAGATACCGCGATTCCGGGCGCCTGGACTTCCGGATCCCAATCGAGCTCGGCGAGGACCTTCCTCTTCAAGCTTGCGTCGGCGTTCATGGCATTCCTCCAGTGACCAAAGCGATCGAAGGAAGCCAGTCTAGGAACGCCTCGTCGCGCCGCCTTGATTCGTATCAAGCGCCCGGCAGGCGCGGTGAAGACACTGGCCGCGATGCTTGTCTGCCGCCGCCAATTCACCATCGGCGTCTGCCTCGCCGCCTTGGCAGGCGTGCCGATGACGATGGTCAGCGCAGTCGTGCCGATGACGGGCGCGACTGCGCTGCGCGCCGAGTTCGCGCAAACCGTATCGCCCCACGTCGTTCCGGCGGCTGCGGACGTCGCCGGCTATGCCCAGCGACTCGACGCTGCCCTCGTCGCTGCCGGTGCTCAGGTCGACCAGCGGCGTTTCGTCGTGCTGGTCGACCGCAATCCCGGTGTGCAAAGCCTGCTTCTCTTTCTCGGTTCGCACCGCGCATGGCAGTTCATCGGGGCGGCGCCGGTGTCAACGGGTCTCCCGGGCCGCTTCGACCACTTCGAGACGCCGCTCGGCGTCTTCGACCACAGCATCAGCACCCCCGACTTCCGTGCCGAGGGCACTCGCAACGCGCTGGGCATCCGTGGCTACGGTCGCAAGGGGGCGAGGATCTACGACTTCGGCTGGGTGATCGCGAGCAAGGGCTGGGGCGATCGCGAACGGATGGCGATGCGGCTGCAGATGCACGCGACCGATCCGGATCGACTCGAGCCGCGACTCGGCACCGCGCAGTCGAAAGGCTGCATCCGGATTCCCGCTTCGCTGAACGAGTTCCTCGATCGTTGGGCGATCCTCGACGAGGACTACGAACAGGAAATGAATGAGGGCCGTCGCTTCTGGGTGCTCCGTGCGGACCGCGCGCCGACGCCGTGGTCGGGCCGCTACCTGGTGGTCGTCGATTCGCGTCAGGCTGCGCCAGTGGACCCGGTCGTGATCCCGGAGCCCTGAGCGGCGCGGCGTGGGTGCGAGCCCCGCAACCGCCCCGCTCCGGCTTGCTCAGGCGACGTGCAACTCGTTCACGACGAACCGCACTCCCGGTGCGGACCAAGCGACGCCTTGCGCCGCGCGGCGCTCCTGCCAGGTGTGCACCCTGCCGGTCAGCGTCACGGTGTCGCCGGCGACGGCGACATGGATCTGCTGCGCCTCGCGCAGGGCCTGGCGCTTGAGCGCGTCCTCGATCCTGCGCGACAGGTCGGCGGCGGTCGCCTTGGCCGTGAGCTTGATCTCGTTGCCGATGCCGACGACGCCCATCAGCGGGCGGATCATCTTCTCGGCGTGGCTGCGCTGGAAGTCCCATTCGACTTGCCCCTGCAGCGTCACCCATCCGTGATCGACGGTGACGCGAACGGACTCGGGCGGAATCGAGGTGTTCCACTTGAGCACCAGCTCGACGGCCTTGGCGATGTCGGTGTCGCTTCGCTGATGGGTCGGCGACAGCTTGACGTCGATCTCGACCGCGATCGCCTTGACGCCGCCGACGCGGCGCACGGCGCGCATCGCCGCATCCTTCTCGGCATAGGTGTCGAGATGGCCAGTCAGCGTGACGACGCCGTCCTTGACGGCGACGCCGATCGCGGTCTCCTTGACCGCCGGGTCCCATACGAGCTCACCGATGACGTCGGCTTTCAGCGCGATGTCTGTCTTGGTCATGTTCCTTCTCCATTGACGTTGCTGCTACTGAATGGCGATCGGGCGCGCCGTCGTGCCTTCGCGCTTGGGCAGCGTGAGCTTCAGGACGCCGTCCTCCACCTTGGCCACGACGCCGTTGCCGTCGATCTCGTGCGCGAGCGTGAATACACGGGACGCGCTGCCGTACGAGCTTTCCCGCACGACGACACGGGCGCCTTTCTTCTCTTCCTTGTCCTGCTTGACCTCGGCGCTGATCGAGACGAGGTTGCCGTCGACGCTGACGCGGATGTCGTCCTTCTTGGCGCCCGGGATCGCGGCGCGGACCTGGTAGTCCTTGTCGTTCTCGATGATGTCGAGCGTGATGTCGCCGAGCGTCATGTCGCCCAGGGCGAATGGGCGCGCGAAGCGGGTGAACAAGGCGGGAAGAAAGTCTTCGATGCGATCGAAGCGGGTGAGTGCGTTCATTGCTCTCTCCTTGGGGAGACGTCTGCGTTCGCCGATCGGCACCGCGCCGATCGGTCGATTCAGTCTAGAAACGTGCGCTGAGCGATCGTTGATCGGCATCAAGTCAGCGCCATCGAGACTGGGTGCTCGGGCGTCGATGGATGACGTCTTGCCCGCAATGCGTCGCCGAAGGCGCGCAGGCGCGCTGCGCAGCTGCCGTCTTCGATCTCGCGGGCGGTGAACTTGGCCTCGAGCAGCGGCGTCCGCTCCGCCGCACGGGCGATCTCGGTCGCCGCCGATGTCTTGCCGTTCGATCCCATGACGGAGATCACGGCGATGTCGGGAAGCGAATCGGCGTAGTTGGCGACGAAGCTTCGCATCGGCCCTGCGAGCCGGCCGCGCCAGATGGGCGCGACCAGAACTGCCGAGTCGAAGTCCTTGAGCGGTGGCCCGACGTAGCGCACTGCGGGATGGCGCTTCAGCAGCGAGTCCAGGACGCAACGCAGCCTGCCCCACGCACCGGCGCGCGACCGCAGTTCGAGCACGTCGCCCGCGAGCCAGCCTTGCTGCGCGCAAAGCAGCTTTGTCAGCCTGCGGCCGGTGCCGGTATACGAATAGGTGATCACCACGGTCTTGCTCATATGCATTTCCTCCGAAGGGCGAGGCCACTCTAGGGAGACCGCAGCGCGTACCCTTGCGGAAGGTCAAGGTAAAGGACGCGACGAGTCGGCGCGCGCGTTGCGGTCGATCAAGGCTTCTTCTCGATACGCGTCTCCAATCGGCCGAGAGGTGATACCCGTGGCCCATCCGTTCGATCCCTGGCACTCGATGACCATCGCGGCAGATGTCTCGATGGCTTCGCGGGCGAGCGAAGCGGACCTGGCCGAACGGACATCGCGCCGCCTCGACGACCTTCTCGAAACGGCAATCCATCGGTCGCCGCTTTACCGACGTCATCTGCGGGGCCGGTCGGGCACGCCCCAGCTCGCGGAGATGCCGATCGTGCGCAAGGCCGATCTGATGCGCTCCTTCGACTCGTGGTGCTGCGATCCGGCCCTCCGCCTCGCGCCGCTGCGCGCCTTCGTGGCCGATCCAGGGAACATCGGTCGGCCGTTCCTCGACCGCTTCATGGTCTGGGAAAGCTCGGGCAGCAGCGGCGAGCCCGCGGTTTTCGTCCAGGATGGCGAGGCGATGGCGGTCTACGACGCGCTCGAGGCGCTTCGCAAGCCCGACCTCCGGCCGACGCGCCGGGTCTACGACCCGCTCGGCCTGGGCGAACGGATCGTCTTCCTCGGCGCGATCGGCGGCCACTTCGCGAGCACGGTGTCGATCGAGCGCCTGCGCCGGCTCAATCCGCTGCTCGCGATGTCGATCTCGAGCCTGTCGTTCCTCGAGCCCGTCGAGCGGATCGTGGCGCAGCTCGATTCGTGCCGCCCGAGCGTCATCGCCACCTACCCGAGCGCTGCGGTCCTGCTCGCCGGCGAGTTTCGCGCCGGCCGGCTGCGCTCGGCGCCGAAGGAGGTCTGGACCGGCGGCGAGACGCTGACGCCGGCCATGCGGAGCTTCGTGCAGGAGTCGTTCGGCTGCCCGGTCGTCAACAGCTACGGCGCGTCGGAATTCTTCTCGCTCGCCTGCGAATGCCGCCTCGGCGCGCTTCATCTCAACAGCGACTGGGCGATCCTCGAGCCGGTGGATCGAGATGGCAGGTCCGTCGCGCCCGGATCAGCGGGCTCGACGACCTTGCTGACCAACCTCGCCAACCACGTGCAGCCGCTGATCCGCTACGACCTCGGCGATCGCGTCACCTTCCTTGAATCGCCTTGCGCTTGCGGTTCGCACCTGCCGGTGATCGAGGTCGTCGGCAGATGCGACGACACGCTTCGGCTCGGCACCGCAGGGCACGGCGTCCAGGTCCTGCCGCTGGCGCTTAGCACGGTGCTGGAGGAAGAGGCCGGCCTGTTCGACTTCCAGCTGATCCAGGACGGCCCGCGCGAGCTGTCTCTCAACACCGCCGCTCGCGGCAAGGCCGCGACCGCCGCGCTGCAACGCGGCCGCGCTGTCCTGACGACTTTCCTGCGCGAACAGGGCGCTGGTGCCGTCCGCATCCATTGCGGCATCGGCCACCCGCCGCGCCGCGGGCGGACCGGCAAGTTGCCGCGGGTGATCGGTTGGCGGGGGTGAGCCGGCGCGGCGGCGCTGACGCGTTGGCGCCAGCGAGGATGCGCTCGCTCCCCTGCCGCAGCGCCGGCAGGACGGTGCCTGCCTAGGTGGCCGCCCTGGCGCCGACGAGGCGCCCTTCAGCCATCGAACGGCACGCCGCCTGTATAGAGCACGGCCCATTGCTCCCAGAAGTCCTTGCCGCAGGTGGCCAGCGACTCCTGCCACGACATCAGTGCGTCCCACTGGGCGCGTTGCAGGTCGAAGAAGGCGTTGAAGAGCGAGGTCGGGTCGTCGAGCGATCCCTCCGGCCCGGGCCGCGCTGCCTCTTCGGAGATGTGACGGCTGCTTGCCATGCGAATCTCCTCGTTGAGTGAGCTTCGATCTTCGAGGCGAACCGCAGGATGGCGTTGATGCAGATCAATCGCCTTGTAGCAGCACCCAGGGACTGTTGGCCCGAGGGCCGACGATCCGCTTGGCGTGCCGGGTCAGCGCTCGTGCACGTAGAGGCCGGGCGCAGCGTCGAGCGGCGGCAGACCCGCGGCGACCGAGCCCATCGAGGGCGGTGCGGCGCGACGACCGGAACGGTCGCGCAGCCACTCGAACCAGGGCGTCCACCACGTGTCGGCGACGGGCGTCGTGGCCGCGATCCACTCGTCGGGTGTCAGCAGGCGGTCGCCCGCGCGCCAGGTGCGCATCCGGTAGCTCGACTTCGCCTGGCCGGGCGGGTTGACGATGCCCACGTTGTGGCCCCCGGCGGTCAGCACGAAGGTCTGCTCCGCGTCGGTCAGCGCGTGCAGCTTGAAGACGGATCGCCACGGCGCGACGTGATCCTGGACGATGCCGACGTTGAAGATCGGCACGCGGATGTCGGCCAGGTTGACCGGCCGTCCATCGACGCGCCATTCGCCGCGCGCGAGCGCGTTCTCGAGGAACATGCCGCGCAGGTACTCGGAGTGCATGCGCGCCGGCAGGCGCGTGCCGTCCGCGTTCCACGCCATCAGGTCGGTGACCGGCCGGCGCTCGCCGAGGAGCAGGCTGTGCAGTCGGTACGACCAGATCAGGTCGTTCGAACGCAGCATCTGGAAGGTGCTCTGCATCTGCTTCTTGTCGAGGTAGCCGCGCCGCGCCATCAGCTGCTCGAGGAAGGCGATCTGCGACTCGTCGATGAAGAGGCCGAGCTCGCCGGGCGCGGTGAAGTCGGTCTGCGCGGCGAGCATCGTCAGGGTCTGCAGCGGCGAGCGGCCGTCGCGGCCGAGCGCGGCGGCGGCGATCGAGAGCAGCGTTCCGCCCAGGCAGTAGCCGGTGGCGTGGATGCGCGTGCGCGGCACGATCCGGCCGATCGCGTCGAGGGCCGTGCGCACGCCGAGCTTCTCGTAGTCGGCCATGCCCAGGTCGCGGTCGGCGCCGGTTGGGTTCTTCCACGAGATCGCGAACACCGTGAAACCGCGGTCGACGAGATGGCGGATGAGCGATTTGCCCGGCGCCAGGTCGAGCACGTAGTACTTCATGATCCACGCCGGCACGATCAGCACCGGCTCGGGATGGACCGTCGGCGTCGTCGGCGCGTACTGGATCAGCTCCATGATCCGGTTGCGCAGGACCACGCGGCCGGGCGTGATCGCGACCGTGCGCCCGGGCTCGAAGGCGTCCGCGCCCGCCGGCGGCAGGTCGGCGAGGTCGCGCCAGAGGTCTTCGGCGGTCTGCTGCGTGCCGCGCAGCAGGTTCATGCCGCCTTCGGCAACGATGCGCTCCTGAACGAGGGGATTGGTGGTGACGAAGTTCGATGGCGCGAACATGTCGAGCCATTGGCGCGCCGCGAACGCCGTCATCTCCTCGTGATGGCGGGTGACTCCGGGCACGCGGGTCGTCGCCGCCTGCCACCACCGTTCCACCATCAGGAAGGCCTGCGCGATCTCGTCGTAGGGCGCGCGCTGCCACGCCGCGCCGGCGAAGCGCTTGTCCTGCGGCATCGGCGCGATGGATTCGCCCGCGAATCCCGGGGCCCAGAAGTGCAGGGCCTGCTCGGCCGCGAGGCCCGCCAGCTCGAGCTGCTTGCCCGGTGAGGCGGCGAGGTGGATCCACCAGTCCATGAAGGCGCCGGCCGCCGTCGGCGGCGCGACCGGGCCGGCAAACCACGGCATCCAAGGCTCGACCGGCGAGCCCCGCGCCGCCGCCGGGACCGTGGCGCTCGCGGAGGCCGCGCGAGGTCTGAGCCAAGGGCTCGCGGCGCGCTCGCGCGTGCCGGCGAGCGGGTGGCCGGACTTGTCCCGACGCTCGCGAACCTCGGCGACCATCAGCGTCCGGTCGTGGTGATGCCGAGCGCCGTGTAGAGGGGGCAGCGCGCCGCCAGGCCGGTCAGCAGCGGGACGACGCCGACGTAACCCCAGGCGCCGACCGTGCCGGTGGCGGCGAGGCCGATCAGGGCCAGACCGACGAGGATGCGAAGCAGGCGATCGATGTTGCCGACGTTCAGGCGACCCATGATGTGTCCTTGTGAATTCGATGCCTCACCATAGGCGCTCGGCGGTGGCGCGACCTTGACCGGGCGCAAGGGGCGTCGCTCATGCCCAGCCGCGGGTGACCGCCGGCGGATGACGAGGCTGGCGCGACCGGTCGACGCGATAGAAGAGGCGCTTGGCCCCCTCGGTCACGGCGAGGTAGGCGAGCGTCAGCCCGGCGACGACGGCGAGCACGGGCGCCGGCATCGGCACGAAGCCGAAGAACGAGCCCCACGCGCTGTAGGGCAGCACCGCGGCCACGGCGACGATGGCGACGCTGCTCAGCGCGAGCAAGGTCGACGGCCGCTCCTTCCAGGCGGCACGTTCGGTGCGGATGACGAACACGATCAGCACCTGGGTGGCCATCGATTGAACGAACCACGCGGTCTGGAACAGCGCCGCCGGTGTGTGCAGGACGTAGTAGAGGAGGGCGAACGCCAGCAGGTCGAAGAGGGAGCTGAGCGGCCCGAAGGTGAGCATGAAATTGCGGATGAAGTCGGTGTTCCACCGCCGCGGGGCGAGCAGGTCCGCCTCGGCGACCCGATCGGTCGGGATCGGCAGCTCCGAGACGTCGTAGAGGAAGTTGTTGAGCAGGATCTGCAGCGGCCGCATCGGCAGGAACGGCAGGAACAATGCCGCCGCCGCCATGCTCGCCATGTTGCCGAAGTTCGAGCTCGTCGCCATCAGCACGTACTTGTTGACGTTGACGAGGGTGCGCCGGCCTTCGCGGATGCCGTCGCGCAGGACGCCCAGGTCGTGGCGGAGGAGCACCAGGTCGGCCGCCTGCTTGGCGACCTCGGCGCCAGAATCGACCGAGATGCCGACGTCGGCGACGTGCAGCGGCGGCGCGTCGTTGATGCCGTCGCCGAGGTAGCCGACGACGCGGCCGCCAGCCTGCAAGGCGCGCACGACGCGGCTCTTCTGCTCGGGCGTGACGCGGCAGAAGATGTTCGCTCGTGCCGCCGCGGCGCGCAGCCCCGCATCGTCGAGGGCGGCGACCTCGGGCCCGTTGAGCACGCCGTCGACCGCGATGCCCAGCACGCCGCAGAGATGGCGGGTGACGGCCTCGTTGTCGCCGGTGACGATCTTGACTGCGACCCCGTGCTCGGCGAGCGACGCCAGCGCGGCCGGCGTGGTGCGCTTGGGCGGATCCGCGAAGGCGACGAAGCCGGCGAAGACGAGATCGTTCTCGTCGGCCGCCGAGACGCCGGCGGTCGTGCCGCTCCGTCGGGTGGCGACGGCGAGCAGGCGCAGCCCTTCGCCGCTTCGTTCGGCGAAGAGGGCAGCGATGCGCGCCCGGCCGGCGTCATCGAGCGGCACGACGCCGTCGCCGGCGGCGACGCCGCTGCTCAGGCGCAGGATCTCCTCCGGCGCGCCCTTGACGATCAGCAGGCCGATGCCGCCGCGCTCGAGCAGGACCGAGACGCGGCGCCGCTCGAAATCGAAGGCGACCTCGTCGAGCTTTCGCCAAGGCTCGGCGTCGACGGCGCCGTGGGCGAGGATGGCGTCGTCGAGCCCGGACTTCAGGCCTGTCTCGAAGTGGCTGTTGAGCCAGGCCAGCTCGAACACGTGGTCGCCGGGCAGGCCCTGCGCGTCGAACACGCCTTCGAGTCGCAGCTGCGCTTCGGTGAGCGTGCCGGTCTTGTCGGTGCACAGCACGTCCATCGCGCCGAGGTCCTGCACGGCCGACAGGCGCTTGACGATGACGTGTGCCTTGGCCATCCGGACGGCGCCCCGCGCCAGCGTCACGGAGACGATCATCGGCAGCAGCTCGGGCGTGAGGCCGACCGCGAGCGCGACCGCGAACAGGAACGACTCCAGCAGCGGGCGCTGGTACAGCGTGTTGATCAGCAGCACGAACAGGACCAGCGCCACCGTCAGGCGCGCCAGCAGCACGCCGAAGCGGCGCGTGCCGCGCTCGAACGACGTCGGCGCCGCGGGCTCGGCGAGCGTGTGGGCGAGCTGGCCGTAGACGGTCCGCGGTCCGGTGGCGCAGACGAGCATCCGCGCCGAGCCGGTGACGACGCTGCTCCCCATGAAGATCGCGTGCGCGCAGGCCAGGGGCTCGTCGCCGAGCCCTTCGCTCGCCGGCTCTTTCGCGACCGGCCAGGCCTCGCCGGTGAGCGAAGCCTGGTCGACGAAGAAGTGGCTGGCCGAGAGGATGCGGCCGTCCGCGGGCACCAGGTCGCCGGCCGCTAGGTCGACCACGTCGCCGACGACGACGCGGACCGCGGGCAGCTCGTCGAGGCGACCGTCGCGGCAGACGCGCACCCTCAGGGCGACGGTGCGGCGCAAGGCGTCCATGGCGCGGCCGGCGCGGTGCTCCTGCACCATGTCGAGGGCGATGCTCATCAGGACGATCACGACGATGAAGCCGAAGCTGACCGGGTCGCCGGTGAAGGCGGCGATCGCCGACGCGCAGAGCAGGACGACGATCAGCGGATTGGCCAGTCGCTTCGCGATCGACCTGACGACGCTGGGTCGCTCTGAAGTGGCAAGGCGGTTCGGGCCGTCGCGACGGAGGCGCGCGGCCGCTTGGGCATGGGTCAGACCTTCCGGCCGCGCGTGCAGCTCGCGCAGGATCGTGGCCTGCGGCAGCCGCCACCACGCTGCGACCGAGCTCGCCGGCCCGCGATGTGCGCGAGCGGGCACGGCCTCAGGTCAGGTACTTGCCGCCGTTGATCGACAGCGTCGAGCCGTTGACGAATCCGGACTCGTCGGCAGCGAGGAAGAGGACGCCGCGCGCGATCTCGGCCGGCATGGCGAGTCGCCCGGCCGGTATGGCCTTCAGGATCTGCTCGAGCACCTGCGGGGCGACGGCGCTCACCATGGCGGTGTCCGTGTAGCCCGGTGCGATGGCATTGACGGTGATGTTGCGGGAAGCGCTCTCGAGCGCGAGCGACTTGGTCAGGCCGATCATTCCGGCCTTGGCGGCCGCGTAGTTCGTCTGCCCGGCCTGCCCGGACTGCGCGTTGACGGAGCTGACGTTGACGATTCGCCCGAAGCGGCGCTCGCGCATGCCTTCGATCACGCTGCGGCACATGTTGAAGCAGCCGCCGAGATCGACGTCGATCACTTCGCGCCATTGCTCGGCGGTCATCTTGTGCAGCATCGCGTCGCGGGTGATTCCGGCGTTGTTGACGAGCACGTCGATCGGCCCGAGCGTCGACTCCACGCGCGCTACTCCGTCGGCGCAGGCCGCCAGGTCGGCGACGTTCCATGAGAACACCGGAATCCCGGTGCGTGTCGAGAAGGCGTCGGCAGGACCGTGCCGGCTGGCGTGATTGGCAGCGACGCGATAGCCGGCGGCCAGCAATGCCTCGCAGATCGCCGCGCCGATGCCGACCGTTCCGCCGGTGACCAGCGCGACGCGGGAAAGCCCGCTCGAACGATCGCTCATGATGAAACTCCTCCAGGCGCCGGCGCATGGCCGAGCCGAGTCACAGGCCCGATTCGCGCAGCCGACGCAAGAGCTCGTCGGTCATCGGCAGTTCCCGCGAGGCGACGTGGTGATGCGGCGTATCGGTCATGACTTGCTCCTGACGAAGGGCACGGGGTGAGCACGTTCTGATCATCCGAGGGTGGGCGATCGATGGGTTGACTTGCATCAAGCCGGCAACGGCGGGCGCGAACGCGGGTCGGCAACGGGCGCCCGAGCGCGAGCGCTGCTTTGTCGCTGACCGCGCTGCGGTTGATGCCTGTCAAGGAGGGTCAGCTGATCCGCGCCCACACTGGAAACGTGCTGAACAGCGTCCTGCTTGTCTTGCTGCTGACCCTGGCGTCGGCTTTCGGCGGCTGCGCTTCCGGGCGCCTGCTGCCCGATTCCAGCGTAGCCGTGCGTGCTGCCTTCGCGGACTTCGACAGTGCCCGGAGCGCATTCGAAAGCATTGAGCCTTACAAGACGACGGTCGACGACTTGAAGACGATCGGCTTCGATACGGGGTCGGCGAATGTGCGATTGATTGGCTATCCCGATGTCGTCGGTCGACTCGCACCGAATTCGTCGCTTGCCATGGACCAACTCGATCCCGGAATCCGCGACTGCATCCTCGCCCGTCTGGAGTGCCGCGTCTTCGAATATCGGGTCGCCAACGAGACTCGGGTGCGCAAGGGCGCCTTCGTGCTCGACTGGCTGAATTTCAAGCGGACGGTCGAAGTCAAGAGCTGGCAGTTCGACGCCATCGTCGCCGTGCGCAAGGGCGTGGTCCTGTTTCGCAACTATGGCGGCGCGCCCTACAACGAGCGCACCGAGCGGCAATTCAATCCACTGGGGCCCCTGCAGGGCATCGGGGACTCGGTCGCCGGAGGGCTGTTGCGATAGCGAGGCACGCCAGGGGCGTCACGATGCCGAGCCGATGCCGTCCGGCCCGGGGACTCCTCGCGACGAATTGCTCCTCTTCTTGTCGCGTGGCGCTGGTCCCGCAAACTGATGCAGATCAACTCGCAGCGCCGAGGAGCACCCAGGATTGCAAGCTCCCAATGAAGGAGTCGACATGAAACGAACGTTGCTTGCGATCGCCGTGCTCACCGGGCGCACTGTTGTGTAGCTGACGAGTGATTGCGGCGTGAACGACATGAATCGAAAAGGCGGCGCCCTGACGCCTTCGCGACGGCTGACGGTGACACCGACGGACTTCTCGCTGGTGCTTGGCGGCCCGATGTACCAGTTTCTTCGGCGTTCCCATCTGACGGGCGACGCCTTCGAGCTGGCCACCCGCCGCATCGTTGCAATCTCGCTGTTCGCCTGGCTTCCGCTGCTGGTTCTTTCGGCGATCAACGGGGAAGTCTTGGGCAGCGCCGTCGCGCTGCCATTCCTCGCCGACATCGAGGTTCACGTCCGCTTTCTGGTGGCGATGCCGCTGCTGATCATCGCCGAGCTCGTGGTGCACCGTCGGATGCGCCTCGTCGTTCGGCAATTCCTCGACCGAAAGCTGGTCCCCGATGAGGGATTGAAGCGGTTCGACGACGCGATTGCCTCGGTCATGCGTCTCCGCAACTCGACCTGGATCGAGGTGCTGCTGATCGCAGTCGTCTACGGCGTCGGGGTGTTCTGGGTCTGGCGACTGTATGCGGTGCTCGACAGGACCGCGTGGTACACAGTGCCGACGGTCGCTGGCTCAAGTCTTTCCGTCGCCGGCATGTGGTACACGTTTGTGAGCGTACCGCTGTTCCAGTTCTTGCTCTTGCGCTGGTACTTTCGGCTGTTCGTGTGGGCGCGATTTCTCTGGCAGGTGTCGCGGATCGACATCAGTCTCGTACCGACGCATCCGGACCGGGCTGGCGGCCTTGGCTTTCTCTCGTCCACTGCCTTTGCCTTCGTGCCGCTGGCACTGGCGCATGGCGCAGTGCTCTCGGGGATGATCGCCAACCGCGTCCTCCTCATCGGCACACCGCTGACCGAGTTCAAGGTCGAGATCGGTGTCGTCGTCGTTTTCGTGCAGTGCCTCGTGTTCGTTCCGCTCCTGATGTTCGCGCCCCAGCTCGCCGAGGCCAAGCGGAGGGGTCTTCGCGAGTACGGCACGCTCGCCGAGCGGTACGTGCGCGAGTTCGATGTGAAGTGGCTACGTGGCGGCGCCCCGCCCGTGGAGGGCCTGATCGGCAGCGCCGACCTGCAGTCGCTCGCCGATCTGGGCAACAGCTTCGAAGTCGTTCGAACGATGCGTGCTGCCCTGATGACGCGTGACGCGATCATTCAGCTCGCGGTCGCGACGCTCCTTCCCCTGGCGCCACTCCTGCTCACGATCATGCCTCTCGAAGAGTTGCTGAAGAAGCTGTTCGGGATCCTGTTCTAGGGAGCACCACGAACTTCGGCGGAGACGTCAACGCCGAGTGGAGCCAGAGTCGGAAGTGTGCTGCCGCGTCAAGGCGGCGACGATCAGGGCTTGCTCCTGACGAAGGGCCAGGCGGCAGGTTCCCGTCATTCGGGCGTGCGTGAACGAACGCGTTGACGTGCATCAAGCGGGCAACGAGAGGTGCCGAACACACTTTGTCCTGTCCCGCCCTGGAGACCGCCATGTACCAACGAATCCTTGTTCCCATCGACGGCAGCGCGACGTCGGATTGCGGGCTCGACGAGGCAATTCGCCTCGCCAAGCTGACCGGCGGTCGCCTCCGCCTCGTCCACGTCGTCGACGGCCTGGTCTTGTCGACGGGCCTCGAGTTCGCCACCTGCGACGTCGTCGGCCTCCTCGTCGAGGCCGGCGCCGAGATCCTCTCCGCCGCTAGAGCGAAGGTCGAGTCCGCCGGCGTTGCCGTCGACACCTTCTTGTCGCACACCTTGGCCGAGCGGGTCTGCGATGTGGTCGTCGCGCAGGCGCGGCAGTGGAAGGCCGAGCTGATCGTGATCGGTACGCACGGCCGGCGTGGCGCCAAACGCCTGTTGATCGGCAGCGATGCCGAGCAGATCGTGCGCGAGGCCCCGGTCCCCGTGCTGCTCGTTCGGCCGAAGGCGGAAGCGCTCGCCGTGGCTCGCGCCGCTGACGCCGCGGCCGCGCAGCCGGAGGCCTTCGCGGCCTGATCTTCCAGAACTCCGTGACGCGCGTCGTCACGCGCGGACGTGGTCAGGTCGATGGTGCGCGCCGTGAAGCGGCGAGCCCGAGACCTTGGGGCGACTTCTTTCCCTTGCACGGAGGGGCACCACCAACGGATCATTCGTTCCAGTGTCATGACTGGAGCGCAGATGGCAGGCAATCAGGAAGTGCGGCGAAGACGCGACGGCGCTTGCGGGGTCCGAGCGTTGGTTGCAGCAGCGCAGACGAAGTTGTGCGGGACCCGCTGCAGCGCCGCCCTCGCTCCTGGGGAACGGTCCGTGCGCACGAGAGGGGCTCAGCAATGCCGCACGCGGTCAGTCTGATCAGCACTCTCGCCGTCGGGTTCGGCCTCGCGCTCGTGCTCGGCTTCGCAGCCGCGCGGCTGGGCTTGCCTGCACTCCTTGGATACCTGCTGGCTGGCGTCGTCATTGGCCCAGCGACTCCTGGATTC
>Ga0207683_10001532_pt1 | contig 20815 bp, 15 predicted proteins | sample KBSM73metaG_FD_184333 | JGI IMG/M metagenome (GOLD analysis project Ga0207683, IMG submission 184333) | Miscanthus rhizosphere microbial communities from Kellogg Biological Station, Michigan, USA - KBS M7-3 metaG (SPAdes) (version 2) | ecosystem: Host-associated > Plants > Roots > Rhizosphere >... | reverse complement strand
CGGCACGAGCACGATCTCGATGCGGCGGTTGAGCGACTTGTGCGAGCGCGACACCGGGCGGTACTGGCCGAACGCGAGCGCGGCGAGCCGCGACGGATCGATCTTCGCGGTGTCCTGCAGGTAGTGCACGACGTTGAGCGCGCGCGCGGCCGACAGCTCCCAGTTCGTCGCGAACCGGACCGGCGCGGCAGCCGGCGCTGCGGCCTCGGGCGGCGCGCCCTTCTTCGGCGGCTTCGCCTTCGGGTCCTTCTTCGCCGGCGGTGCCTTCGGCGCGGGCGGGATGTAGATCGGCTGATCGTCGGTGTGCCCCTGCACCCACACTTGCTTGTCGGGCAGGTCCTTGAGCGCGACCGCGACCTTGTCGAGCACGGCCTTGCCCTTGTCGGTGAGCTGATCGTCGCCGGTCGCGAACAGCACCTTGTCGACGAGCTTCAGGTGGATCTCGTCGCCTTCCTGCGAGACCGAGCCTTGCGACTTGTCGATCGTCGCGGAGAGCTTCGCCGCCGCTGCATCGGAGGCCTTCTTCTCGGCATCGGCCGCCTTCGTCGACAGCTCGGCCGCCGCCTTCTGCGCGGTGTCCTTGTCCTTGTTCGCCTGCTCGAGCTGCACGGCGAGGCCGTCGGCGCGATCCTTCTCGACGGTCGCCGCCTTCTGCGCAGCCGCCGCATCGGCCTTCGCCTTGTCGGCGCCGCCATCGCGATGCGCGAGATAGCCCACGCCGAGGCCAAGCACCGCCGCCGCTGCCACGACTCCGATCAATTTCATGTTCATCCCGCCACCCTTCTTCGTAGGCATCTTCGGATCGCTCAGCTTGCCCTTCGGCACCGGGAGCCGCGGATATACGCTGATGCCGCTCGCGTCGGGATCGTCGGCCATGCCGCCAGTGTAGATCAGTCGCCCATCGCCGCGCCGCCGTTGCGCGGATCCGCCGCACCACGCCAGCCGGAATCCGTACGCACGATTGCATTGGCTGCACCGTAGATGCGCTCGGGCTCGCCCATGACCAGCGTGTAGCCGAGCGAGCGCAGCGTCTTCGCGGTGGCCTCGGTGATCGCGTCGTCCTCGACGACCACCTCGTCGGGCAGGTGCTGGTGATGCACGCGCGGCGCGGCGATCGCGGCCTCGACCGGCATGCCGAAGTCGATCACGTTCGAGATCGTCTGCCACACCTCGGTGATGATGCGCGGACCGCCCTGCCCGCCGACGACCATCACGACGCCGTGATCGTCCTCGATGATCGTCGGTGACATCGACGACAGCATCCGCTTGCCAGGCTCGACCTGGTTCGCGGTGCCCTGCACGAGCCCGTAGACGTTCGGCGAGCCGGGCCTGGTCGCGAAGTCATCCATCTCGTTGTTCATCAGGAAGCCCGCGACCATGACGCCGTTGCCGTAGCCGGTGTTGAGCGTGGTCGTCAGCGCGACCGCCATGCCGTCCTTGTCGACGACGCACAGGTTCGTCGTGTGCGTGCCCTCGAGCAGCGAGGCGATCGCTTTCGACGGTGTCGCTTGCGTGCCGATCGTCGCGACGAGTGCGTCGGCGTACTCCTGCGACACGAGCCGCGCGACCGGCATGTCCTTCACGAACGCCGGGTCGCCGAGCACCTCGTTGCGCGCGGCGAACGCGCGGCGCCAGATCTCGACGAGCCAGTGCACGTGCTCCGCCGAATGCCAGCCGAGCTTCGCGAGATCGACCGCGCGCAGCATGTTCGCGGTCATCGCGATCACGATCCCGCCCGACGACGGCACCGGCATCGTGATCAGGTGACGGCCGCGATAGTCGACGCGCAGCGGTTCGCGCCAGATCGCGGTGTAGGCCTCGAGGTCGTGCGTCGTGATCAGGCCGCCGTCCTTCTTCATCTCGTCGGCGATCGCCTGAGCGACCGGACCCTCATAGAACCCGGTGACTCCGCGATCGGAGATCTGCTGCAAGGTCGCGGCGAGCTCGGGCTGCTTCACGTTCTCGCCGGTCGCGTGGCCGGTCGACCACACGCCGCCGGTGATCGGTCCGCGCTTGAGGCGCTTCTCGAGCCCCTCGTGCAGGATCGGATCGATCGCGAACCCGTCGCGGGCGAGTGCGATCGCCGGCGCCACGTCTTGCGCCCACTTCAGCTTGCCGTACTTGAGGTGCAGCTCGAAGAGTCCGGCGACCGAGCCCGGCACGCCGCTCGCCTTGGCGCCGACGAGCGAGGCCATCTTCTCGGCCTTGACGAACATGTCGGGCGTCGCCTTCGCGGGTGCGGTCTCGCGGAAGTCGATGGCGCGCGCTGCCTTCGCGGTGCGCACGATCGCGAAGCCGCCGCCGCCGAGGTTGCCCGCGCTCGGATGCACGACCGCGAGCGCGAACGCGGTGGCGACCGCGGCGTCGGCGGCGTTGCCACCGGCGGCGAGGATGTCGCGACCGACCTTCGTCGCGAGCTCGGCCTCCGACACGACGAGGAACGTCTTGCCGGTGCCGACGAGCGCCGGATCGACGTGGAACGTGCTGCTCGCGGTCCGGTAGTGCGCATCTGCCGAACCCGTTGCGACCGGGACGGGAGCAGGTTCGGGCGCAGGCGCGGGCGCGGGCGCCTGGTTCTTGCCGCGGCACGCGACCGCGAGAGCGAGCAGCACTGCGATGCGCGTCTTCATCCAGCGCGCATCCTACGACATCGATGTCAGGGATCGCCGCCTGCCGGCCAACTCGCGCGCGCTAACTGCCCGCCACAGCTGCGGAACCCGCGGCACGACGGGTGCTGAAGGGCTGGACCATGCGCAGGCACGTCCTTCCCCTCAAGCTCCCCCTCTGCCTCTCCCTGCTCGCCGCATGCGGTGGCAGCAGCAGCGATTCCGGCTCGAGCGGCCCCCAGTCCGGTGCCAGTGCCGATGCCGGTGCCGGAAGCGTCAGCTTCGGCGGGCAACAGGATATCGGCGAGTTCCGCGGCATCATCAATGCCGGCGGCATCCCCGGTCCCGACACGCTCGACGCGAACGGCTTCTTCAACGAGCACTACGCGCCGCCGCCGGCCTCTGGCTGTACGAACACGCTGTGCCTGACGCCCGGTCTCTCGGTCGGCTACGACTGGGAGCAGGAGGGCAAGCAGGCAACGCTCCAGATCTCGATCAACACGAACGTCGATCCCGCGAACTATCCGAAGCGCCCGCTCGATCTCGTCGTCGTCGTCGATCACTCGGGCTCGATGGCGCAGGACGGCCGGCTCGTGAAGGTGAAGTCCGGCCTCGACACGCTGATCGACAACCTCGGCGACGGCGACCGCCTCGCGATCGTCGAGTTCGACGACCAGGTCCAGGTCGACAGCCCGCTCGCGACCCTCGATACCGCCGGGCGCGCCCAGCTCCACCAGATCGTCGCCGGGCTCACGCCGCGAGGCGCGACCGACATCTACGACGGCCTCAAGGCCGGCTTCGACCTCTCGGTCGCCGGCTACGACGCCCAGCGCGAGTCGCGCGTGATCTTCCTCTCCGACGGGCTCGCGACGTTCGGCAACACGAGCGACCCGGCGATCCTGACGATGGCCGACGGCTACGTCGAGCGCGGCATCGGCCTCACCACCATCGGCGTCGGCTCGGACTTCGACGTCACGCTGATGCGCGGCCTCGCCGAGCACGGCGCCGGCAACTTCTACTTCCTGCAGGACGCCTCGGCGGCAACCGAGGTGTTCCAGCAGGAGCTCCAGTACTTCGCCTCGCCGATCGCACTCGATATCCAGATCGATGCGGTCGCGGGCAGCGGCTTCAACTTCGGCGGCGTCGTCGGGTCGACCCTGTGGTCCTCGTCGACTCGCTCGGGATCGATGCACGTCCCCGCGGCGTTCGTCGCGAGCCGCACCGACGCGAACCCGGATCCGAACACGGGCGGTCGGCGAGGCGGAGGGAGCATGCTGTTCATCGCGGTCCAGCCGACGGGCAACAACCCCGACAACAAGATCGCCGACATCACGCTCAACTATCACGTGCCCGGCAGCGCGCAGGTCGTCACGCAGACGGTGACGCTCCAGTACCCGACCGACGGCAGCGAGACGGTCGACGCGCCGTACCTCTCGGCGCCCGAGATGGCGAAGCGCTACGCGATGTACAACCTGTTCCTCGGCCTTCGCGACGCGACGACGCAGACCACGTACCCGGCATGCGCGGCGAATCTGCTCACGACGGTGCGCACGCATGCGGCCAGCTGGAACGCGACGCGCGAGGATCCGGACATCGCCGACGACATCTCGCTCATCGACCACTTCATCGCGAACCTCCAGGCGGTCGGCGGCTACGGCCAGTGTGGCACCCCGAACGACCAAGGCGGCGGCGATGCCGGCTACGACGACTACCCGCCCCAGCACGGTGGGGACGTCGCCTACGCCTGCTCGGCCGGCGGCGGCCCCGGCTGGCTCGCGGGCGTCGCGCTCGCGCTCGCGCTCGTGGCGGTGCGCCGCCGCAGGCGGTAAAACCCAGAGCATGTTCGACCCCGCGGTGTTTGCCGCGCGCCGCGATGCGTACATGAAGGCGATCGGCCCGACGGGAGTCGCGGTCGTTCACTCACTCCCGGAGCGGCTGCGCAACGGCGATGCGTTCCATCCGTTCCGCCAGCTCTCGGATCTCCACTACCTCACCGGCTTCATCGAGCCCGACACGACGCTGATCCTGCGCCCGGGTGCCGAGACCGAGCGCGTCGTGATGTTCGTGCGGCCGCGCGATCCCGAGATGGAGACGTGGGAAGGCCGGCGCGCCGGCATCGAGGGTGCGAAGTCGCAGTACGGCGCCGATGCCGCCTACCCGGCCGCCGAGCTCACCGCCAAGTTCGCCGAGCTGGTCGCGAACCACGAGGAGCTGCACTACTCGCTCGGCCTCGACGACGAGATGGACAAGCTCGTCACCTCGACGATCGCGCGCCTGCGCAAGACCGAGAAGCGCGGCAAGCGTCCGCCGCGTGCCGTGGTCGATCCGCGCGACGCGCTCCACGAGCTGCGCCTGCACAAGCGGCCCGAGGAGCTCGCGGCGCTGAAGACGGCCGCCGATATCTCGACCGAGGCGCACATCGCCGCGATGCGCATGGGACGGCCCGGCGTCGGCGAGCACGAGCTCGAGGCGATGATCAACTACACGTTCCGGCGTCGCGGCGGTCAGGGCCCCGGCTACACGTCGATCGTGGGCGCCGGCGACAACGCGACGATCCTCCATTACATCGACAACCGCTGCACGATCGCCGACGGCGACCTCGTGCTCGTCGATGCCGGCTGCGAGTACGACCACTACACCGCCGACATCACGCGCACGTGGCCGGCGAACGGCCGGTTCTCACCGACGCAGCGCCGCGTCTACGAGATCGTGCTCGCCTGCCAGGTCGAGGCGATCGAGATGGTGAAGCCCGGCATCACCATCGACGACATCCACAACCACTGCGTGCGCCGGCTGACCGAGGGCATGATCGCGCTCGGCCTGCTCGGCGGCGCGGTCGACGATCGCATCAACGATCAGAGCTACCGCCGGTTCTACATGCACGGGACGTCGCACTGGCTCGGCATGGATGTTCACGACGTCGGCGCGTACGTCCGCGATGGCAAGGCGCGCGGGCTCGAGCCGGGCATGGTGCTGACCGTCGAGCCCGGGCTCTACATCGCCCCGGATGCCGATGCGCCGCCCGAGCTGCGTGGCATTGGCATACGGATCGAGGACGACATCCTGGTCACCGAGCACGGCCATGAGGTCCTGACCGCCGCATGTCCGAAGAAGATCGAGGACATCGAGGCCGCCATCCGGGGGTGAATTCCCCAGCCGGCCAGATGATTTGAGCTCCAAGTATCTGGAGCTGCACAAGTTGTTCTGGCACGGCTCGTGATGAGGCTAGGAGGCCATGAGGCTCCTTGCGGTTCTCGTCCTGGCCCCTGCCGTCGTCCATGCCGACCCGATCCGCACCGACATTGTCGTAGAGGGTGGGCTCGCGCGGCAGGTCCTGCCGGCTACGGGCGCTCCGGCCGGCGCGGTCGCGCAGAGCCGCGTCATCTACCTCAACCACACCGGCGTGCTGCTGCGTCCGGGCAACAACGACTCGACCACGAACACGTCGTCGATCGTCCAGCAGCAGGTGCAGATCCCCGCGTGGAACACCGACGCACAGACGTGGTCCGACACCGTGTCGTGCTTCCGCGATCTGTGGTCGCGCTTCGATGTGCAGGTCGTCGACACCGATCCGGGGAACGTGCCCCACATCGAGGCGATCTTCGGCGGCACCCCGACGCAGGTCGGTCTCCCGTCGAACGTCGGTGGCGTGTCGCCGTTCACGACCGACTGCTCGATCATCGAGAACTCGATCGTGTTCACGTTCACGCAGGCAATCCCGAACATCACGTCGCGCGAGGCGTGCGAGATCATGGCGCAGGAGGTCGCGCACTCGTACGGGCTCGATCACGAGCTGCTCGCGTCGGATCCGATGACGTACCTCTCCTACAACGGCAACCGTGCGTTCCAGGACCAGGACGTCTCGTGCGGCGAGTACCAGTCGCGCCAGTGCGGCATCAACGGCTCGGTGTGCCGCGCGACGCAGAACTCGGTCCAGCTGCTGCTCGCGCGCGTCGGCCAGGGCGACTCGATCTCGCCGGTGCTGATGTGGTCCACGCCGAGCGACGGCGAGACGGTCGCGCCCGGCTTCTCGGTCGAAGCGGCCGGCACCGACAACGTCGCGGTCACCGGCGCCACGCTGCTCGTCGACGGCGTCCAGGCCGGCACGCAGCCGGGCGCCGGGCCGTTCGCGTTCCCGACCACGGCGACGCTTGCCGACGGTCCGCACACGCTCGAGCTCCAGATCACCGACGGCCACAACGTGCAGTCGCAGATGCGCACGGTCACCGTCGCGCAGGCGCAGGATCCGGGCACCGGCAGCGGCGACACGGGCGGGGGCGGCGGCACCGACCCCGGCGGCGGTGGCGGTGGCACCGGCCCGAGCGGCGGAACCGGCACCGTGGGTGGCTGTTCGATCGGCGGCAGCGGCGGACCGACGGGCCTGCTCGGCGTCGTCCTCGGCCTCGGGCTCGTCGCGCTTCGCCGCCGCCGGTAGCGAAATTGAACGTATGGCACGGTGCGTGATCCGGTTTCGGAGCCATGTGGCTCCTCGCGCTGCTGCTGTTGATCCGTACCGACGTCGTCGTAGAGGGTGACCTCGCACGGCAGGTGCTCCCCGCGACACACGCGCCTGCCGGCGAGGTCGCGCAGAGCCGCGTCATCTATCTCAACCACACCGGCGCGGTGCTTCGCCCCGGCATCAACGACTCGGTCGCGAACACGTCCTCGATCGTCGAGGCGCAGATACGGATCCCGCCGTGGAACACCGACGCGAAGACGTGGGCCGACACGGTCGCGTGCATTGCGGACCTGTACGCGCGCTTCGACGTGCAGGTCGTCGATACCGATCCAGGCAACGTCCCGCACATCGAGGCGATCTTCGGCGGAACCGCAACGCTCGTTGGATTACCCGCGAACATCGCCGGCGTGTCGCCGTTCGCGACGGACTGCTCGATCATCGAGGACTCGATCGTGTTCGAGTTCACCGGCGCGGTCCACAGCATCACGTCGCGCGAGGCGTGCGAGATCATGGCGCAGGAGGTCGCGCACTCGTACGGGCTCGATCACGAGCTGCTCGCGTCGGACCCGATGACGTACCTCTCGTACAACGGCGACCGCGCGTTCCAGGACAAGAACGTCTCGTGCGGCGAGTATCAGCCGCGCCCCTGCGGGATTGCCGGCTCGGCCTGCCGTCCGGATCAGAACTCGGTGCAGCTGTTGCTGGAGCGCGTGGGTCAGGCCGGCGACACGCCTGCGTCGGCGGGCGATGCATCGCCGCACCACGACTCTCCAGCGGGCCCGAATTTCATCGGAGCCTGCTCGACGGGCAGACCGACCACCCTACTGGGCGTCGTCCTCGGCCTCGGCCTCGTCGCCCTTCGCCGCCGCCGGTAGCTCGATCGTCGGATCCTCGGGATCCGGCCGGTACAGCAGCACGGTGTTGCCGAGCACCTGCGCGACCTGGCTGTTGGTCTTGCCCGCGAGCTGCTCCGCCACCTCGTGGCGATCCATGCCGGCGTTCTCTCCAACTTTCACCTTGATCAGCTCGTGATCGGCGAGCGCCTGGTCGACCGCCGCGATGAGCCCGTCGTCGATGCCGCCCTTGCCGACCTGCACGAGCGGCTTGAGCGGGTGCGCGAGCGCGCGGAGGTGACGGCGTTGCTTACCGGTCAGCATTGGTCGGGCTTTGTAGCAGGAAATGCCGTGAACAGATGGCCACTTCGCCCGTCTTGATGGGTGATGCGCGCCGTGCCCGCGGTCCTCGCGATCCTCCTCCTCCTTGTGACATCGACCGCGGGCGCGGACGCACGTCACATCCGCATCTCGACGCGCCACCACGGGGCGATTCACGTCTGGATCCCGGACGGTTACGACGCCGAGCACGCGGGTGTGGTCGTGTACGTCCACGGCTACTTCACCGACGTCGACGATGCCTGGCGCAATCACCAGCTCGCCCACCAGTTCGCCGACTCCGGACTCGATGCGATGTTCATCGCGTGCGAGGCGCCCGAGAGCGCCGTCGATGCGGTGACGTGGCCCTCGCTGCGCGAGCTGCTCGCGCGCGTCGATGCCGAGCCATCGCTCGACCTGCCGGATGGTCCACTGATCGCTGTCGGTCACTCGGGCGCGCATCGCACGCTCGGCGAGTGGCTCGACGATCCGGATCTCCACACCGTCGTGCTGCTCGATGCGCTCTACGGCAAGGTGTCCGAGGTCGGGGCGTGGCTCGCGCAGTCGCCCGACCATCGGCTGATCGACATCAGCGTGCTCACGCGGCCGTGGGCCGAGGAGCTGCACAAGTCGCTGCCCGAGACCGTGGTGTTCGAGGGCCTGCCGTCGGTGCGCGCCGATCACGGACAGACTGCGCGCAGCGCGCGCGTCGTCCATGTCCGCGCACGCGTCGGGCACATGCCGCTGGTCACCAATGGCATCGCGCTGCCGACGGTGCTGCGCACACTGCGGCTGCCGCGCGTCGAACGCCAGGACTAATCGTCGTCACCGGCGAGCCAGCGATTGAGCGTCTTGACGTCGACGCCGAGCTCGGCCGCCGTGCGCGCCTTGTGGCCACCGAGCCGCTCGAGTGCCCAGCGGGCGTAGCGGCGCTGGAGGTCGCGCACCGGCATCACCGAGCCGTCGAACGCCTGCTGGGTCGGAGGCGGTGGCTCGCGCAGCTGCGCCGGCAGCTCGGCGGCGGTGACCTCGGGGCCGTTGCCGAGCAGGACGGCACGCTCGACGACGTGGGCGAGCTCGCGGACGTTGCCGGGCCACGCGTGATCGAGGAGCAGCGCGAGCGCGTCGCGCGTGAAGCCGGTGACCGGCGACTGCGGGTGGCGGCCGCGCGACTCGGCGAGAAAGTGCTCGAGCAGGAGCGGGATGTCCTCGCGGCGGTGGCGGAGGGCCGGCAGCTCGATCGAGACGACGTCGAGGCGATAGAGCAGATCCTCGCGGAACGTGCCCTCGCGGATGCGCGCGCGCAGATCGCGGTGGGTCGCGGCGAGCAGGCGGACGTCGACCGTGCGCTCGCGGGTCGCGCCGACCGGCCGCACCGTGCCGGACTCGATCACGTGGAGCAGCTTCGCCTGCAGCGCGGGCGACATCTCGCCGACCTCGTCGAGCAGCAGCGTGCCGCCGCTCGCCTCGGCGAACAGGCCCTCGCGATCGGCGACCGCGCCGGTGAACGCACCCTTCGCGTGGCCGAACAGCTCGCTCTCGAGCAGCTGATCGGGGAGCGCGGCGCAGTTGACCGCGACATAGCGGCGCGATGCCCGCGGGCTCTCGCCGTGGATCGCGCGCGCGACTGCGCCCTTGCCCGTGCCGGTCTCGCCGGTGAGCAGCACGGAAGCCTTGCTCGCGGCGATGCGCAGGACGACCGCGAGCACCTGCTGCATCGCCTCGCTCTTGCCGATGAGCCCGGCGACCGAGTAGCGCTCGCGCATCGACTTGCGCAGCGCGACGGTCTCGCGGCGAAGGTCGCGGTCGGCGAGCGCGCGCTCGACGAACACGATCAGCTCGTCGAGCTTGAACGGCTTGGTCAGGTAGTGGAACGCGCCCTTGCGGATCGATTCGACCGCCGAGTCGATCGCGCCGTAGGCCGTCATCACGATCACCGGGACGTCGGGCGCGATCACGCGCGCCTGCTCGACGAGCGAGAGACCGTCGAGGTCGGGCATGCGCAGATCGGTGACGAGCACGTCGGTGTCGGCGAGCGTCGCGAGCGCCTCGCGTGCCGAGCCGACCGCACGCGCCTCGAAGCCGCGATCGGTGAGGCCGTCGGCGAGCGTCTCCGCCATCGGCAGCTTGTCGTCGACGACGACGATCTTAGGCACGCGCGGCCCCCGGCACCTTGATCGACACGGCCGTGCCGCGTGGAGCCCTGGCTACGATCTGTAACGAGCCTCGATGCGTCGTCGCGATCTCGTTCGCGATCGCGAGACCGAGGCCGGTGCCCTCGCCCTTCGTCGTGAAGAACGGCTCCTTCGCCCGCGCTGCATGCTCCGGGGTGATGCCGTGGCCCTCGTCGCTGACGATGAAAGCGACCTCGGCGGCATCGGCGTGGACTTCGACCCGCACGGTCGATCCGCGGGGCGAGGCCTCACACGCGTTCAACAGGAGATTGACGAGCGCGTGCTTGAACAGCAGGGGCTCGCAGCGAATAGGCGGCGCATCGGCGCTCACCGCCGGCAACAGCGTCACACCGGCTCGCGAGAACCTGTGATCGACAAGTGCGGCTGCCTCGCGGACGAGCTCGCGCGGCGAGATGTCCTGCATCGCGATCGGAGCGCCGCGTGCGAGCCCCAGCAGCCCCCGTACAACCTTGTCGATGTGCTGGGCCTCATCGAGGATCGCCTGCGCGTTCTTCGTGATCCGCTCGTCGCCGGCCGCCCGCGCGAGGATCTGCTCCGCCCGTCCTACGATCACGCCCAGGGGAGTCGACAGCTCGTGGGCGACGCCCGATCCGACCGCCGCCATCGTCGCCGCCCGCGACAGGCGCTCGAGCTCGTTGTCGCGCGCACGCGCCGTATCGGTGACCGCGAGCTCGCGCTCGAGCACCAGCTGTTGCTTCTGCCGCGCGAGTGCGAGACCGCCAAACGCCGAGACGAGCCCGGTCGCCAGCAGGATCGAGCCGAGGAGCCGCTGCTGTCCCGCGAGGTCGCGGTCGCGCTGATCCGCGGCACTCGACACGATCGCGATCGTCTGCCCGTCCGGCGTGGGCGCCAGACCCGCCATCGCGGTGCGCTCGGGCAGTCCGAGCCGGGACGCTCGATCGCGATCGAGGCGGCTGATCCGTGAGCCGCGCTTGGCGGCCGCGACGAGCCCCGGGACCTCGACCGGCGCGCCGTCCAGCGCGCGCGCCTGACCATCCGCCGCGATCACGATGACGCGCGTCATGCCGGGCTTCTCCAGGTCGCCGAGCGTGCCCGATGCAAGGCGCGGCAGCGCCGCCTCGGCCACGGCCCTCTGCTCGCGAGCCAGATCCGCGAGCTCGGCCTCGGAACGCCGGCGCTCGTTGATGAACGCCAGCACGCCGATCGCTGCCACCGCGACGATCATCGAGAGCAGGAGCCAGCGAGTGCGGATCACCAGGACACTCCACCGGGGGCGTTCAGCAATTGTCGCGCCACCAGCGATCTCTCGTGACCTCGGTGAGTTGGTGCCATATGCCCCGGGAATCGTTCCCGTCGCGCAGGGAATTTCTCCCTCTGGCGTACCTCGATTGCCACGGAGTGTCGATGGTTAGCCTGCGGCACGCCGGCTGCTTTGGCCGGGACCGAAATGCGGGTGCTCCTAGCGTCGCTGGTCCTGGCGACGACGACCTCGGCGCTGGCGCAGAGCGCGCCGGATGCCGCTGCCACGACTGCACCTCGCGCCATCACGCTGCGCGAGGCGATCTCTTATGCGCGGATTCATCAGCCCTCGCTGGTGGCCGCACGCGCGCGCGTCGCGGTGGCCCGCGGCCAGGCGCAGCTGCCTCGCGCGGCACGCAGTCCGAAGGTCACTGCGGGTGCCGAGCTGCTCGTCGGCACGAACAACAACACGACCGCATCCTACGGCGGCCCACTCGGTTTCGACGTCCCGCGCATCGGCGGCACGCCGGCCAATGCGAGCGCGTCGCTGTCGCCGGAGCCCTCGACGTTCGCCGGCATCGGCGTGCGCCAGGAGGTCTACGACTTCGGCCGGTTGTCGGCGCAGGCCGACGCGCTCGACCTGTTCGCGCGCGCCACCGAGGAGGACGCGCAGTCGGCCGATCTAGATCTCGTGCTGTTCGTCGAGGAGAGCTTCTATGCGGTCCAGGGTGCGCGTTCCGTGCATCAGGCGGCGGATGCCGCGGTCAAGCGCGCGCAGGAGCACCGCAATTTCGCGAACGCGAACGTCACCGCGCAGCTGCGACCCCCGATCGAGCTCACGCGTGCCGAGGCCGACCTCGCGCGCCGCCAGGCCGAGCTCGTGCATGCAGACGGCGCGCTGCGCGCGGCGCAGCAGGTCCTCGCGGCCGCGATCGGCGCGACCGAACCCGCACTCGACGCCGGCGCCGACGACATGACGTACGTCGCGCCCGTCGCGATCGGCTCGGCGCTGGGCGATCTCGATCGGCGCGAGCCATCTGTGCGTGCCGCGATCGACTCGCTCCACGGCCAGCATGCGCTGACCCGGGCGATCGAGGCCGAGCTGCACCCCGACCTCAGCCTGTCGGCGGGCGTCACCGGGCGCGCCGGTGGCTCTCCCGTGGCGACGAACCCGACGCCGGCGGGCGCCGGCTGGCTCCCCGACGTCCCGAACTGGAACGCGATGGTGGTGCTGAGCTGGCCGCTGCTCGATCGCACGGTCGATGTGCGGGCCGAGGTCTCGCGCCGGCTCGAGCAGGTCCGCGCCGCCGACGTCGATGCCCAGCGCGAGCACCTGCGTGCGGCGGTCGGCCAGGCGTACGAGGAGCTCGACGTCTCGACGCAGGCATTGCCGGCACTCCAGCGCGCCGTCGACGCCGCGACCGCCAACCAGGCACAGGCCGATGCTCGCTTCAACAAGGGTCTCGGGACGTCGGTGGAGCTTGCCGACGCCGAGGCGTTGCTCACCGACACGCAGATCGACCTCGCGGTCGGTCAGTTCCAGCGCGCGCGGGCCCGTGCCCGACTCGCGCGCGTCATCGCGGAGGTAGTCCCATGAATGATGAGCATCCTGAACCGGCTCCCCGCCGCAAGCTGATCGGCTTGCCCTCGATGATCTTGCTCGGCGCGCTCGGCGGCCTGCTCGGTGTGGGCGGCGTGCTGTACATGCGCGCGGCCTCGAGCTCGAACCAGATCGCGCTCGCGCAGCAGCCCAAACCGGTGACCGCGATCGTCGGGGTCGCGAAGCCGTTCCAGCCGACCCGCCGCTACGTCGGCACGATCGAGCCATGGCTCGCCGCGAACGTCGGACCTCAGATGGTGTCGGCCTACGTCGATACCGTGCTCGTGCGGCCGGGCGACAGCGTCAAGCGCGGCTCCGTGCTCGCGACGCTCGACTGCCGCAACGCCTCGGCGATGAGCAAGGTGGTGGCCGCGCAGGCGCGCGCGCTCGATGCGATGCGCACGGCGTCGGCGAACGAGGCGTCGCGCGTCTCGAGCCTGCTCGACGGCAAGTACGTCTCCGAGAACGAGGTCGACCAGAAGAAGGCCGAGGCGGCGAGCAAGGAAGCGCAGCTCGCGGCGCTGCAGGCGCAGGCGATCGGCACGACGCTGCAGGTCGACGACTGCGTGCTCCGCTCGGCGTTCGATGGCGAGATCGCCGATCGCCGCGCCGATCCGGGTGCGTTCGTCCGGCCGGGCTCGTCGATCGCGACGGTGATCGATCGCCACATGGTGCGGGTGTCGGCGGAGGTCCCCGAGGATGACTTCGATGCGGTCGCGCCGGGCACCCCCGTGCGCCTGCACGTGCTGGCGACAAACAAGGATCTGACCTCGCGGATCGCGCGCCGCGCGCCGGCCGCCGATCCGGCCACGCGCACGACCCACATCGAGATCGACATCGACAACACCGACAAGAGCCTCCCGGTGTGGACGACCTCCGAGCTGTCGATCGACGTCGGCCAGCCGATCGCAGCCACCGTGATCCCGCTGCCAGCCGCGGACATCAAGAACCACAAGGCGAAGGTGTTTGTCGTCGACAAGGGCGTCGCGAAGCTGCGGCGCGCCGCGGTGATCGGCGAGCGCGACGGCCAGCTCTACGTCGATCCCAAGGCGCTCCCCGCGAACACGCCCATCGTCCTCGAGGGGAAGAACTTGCTCAGCGACGGCGACGCCATCGCCGCGAAGGTCCAGCAGTGACCGAGCTCTCCCTCAAGAATCCGATCGCGATCGCGATGATGGCGATCGGCGTGATGGTCTTCGCCGCCGTCGTGACGCCGAAGATGTCGGTCGACACGTTCCCCGAGCTCACCCCGCCGGTGCTCGTGATCGGCACCGCTGCGCCGGGCCTCGGCGCCAAGGACGTCGAGAAGACGCTGACGTGGCGGTTCGAGAAGTACGTCAGCGCGACGCCGGGCGTCGACCACGTCGAGAGCACGTCGCGAAACGGCCTCTCGGTCGTCTACGTGTGGCTCAAGTGGGGCACCGACCTCAACGCGGCGCAGACGCTCGTGCAGCAGCAGGTCCAGTTCGCGATGGCCGCCGTGCCGAAGTCGCTCGGCGTGATCCCGCCGTTCGTCTTGCAGTACGACCCGTCGAACGCGCCGGTCGTGCAGGTCGCGGTGTACGGCGGCGGCCTGTCGGGCCCGCAGCTGTACGACTACGCGCTCAACGAGATCGAGCCGCGCCTCGAGTCGATCCCGGGTGTCGCGAGCGCATCGCTCAACGGCGGCCGCCAGCGCCAGATCAACATCGTCGTCGATCCGGTGAAGGCGCAGGCGCGTGGCCTGACCTCGAGCGATGTCGCGTCGGCGGTGGGCAACGCGAATGCGCTCTTGCCGTCGGGCGAGCTGATCCAGCCGACGTTCGACGCCATCGTCTACACGAACGCGATCGCGAGCGCGGTCTCCGATATCGGCGATGCGATCGTCAAGCGTACGAACGGCAAGCCGGTGCGGATCAAGGACGTCGCGAAGGTGATCGACGGCGCGTCGCCCCCGACGCAGACCGTCGGGATCAACGGCCAGGACGCCGTCTACCTCAACGTCCTGCGCGTCCCGGGCGGCAACACGCTCGCGATCGTCGACTCGGTGAAGGACACGATCAAGCACCTCAAGGGGCTCCCGCAGGGCCTTCACGTCGAGCCGATCTTCGACCAGTCGACGTTCGTCCGGACGTCCTACGACGGGCTGAAGAAGGAGATCGTCCAGGCGCTCATCCTGGTCGCGCTCGTGATCCTGGTGTTCTTGCAGAGCATGCGCGGGACGATCGTCGTGTCGCTCGCGATCCCGCTGTCGTTCGCCATCACGCTGATCGTCCTCTACGCGACCGGCCAGACGCTCAACGTCTTCACGCTCGGCGGTTTGACGCTCGCGATGGGCCGGCTCGTCGACAACGCCGTCGTCGTGCTCGAGTCGATCCATCGCTATCGCCAGCGCGGGTTGTCGAGCTACGACGCGGCGCTGCAGGGCACGAAGGTCGTCGTCCTGCCGGTGCTCGCCTCGACGCTGACGACGATCGCGGTGCTCCTGCCCGTCCTGTTGTTCGCCGGCCTCGCGAAGAAGCTGTTCGTGCCGCTCGCGCTGACGGTCGCCGTCTCGATGGTCGCGTCCTACTTCGTCTCCGTCGCGGTCACGCCGGTCGCGTGCCACCGCATGCTGGGCCACAGCGAGCCCGGACGCCTCGCAAAGCGGCTCGAGAGGATGATCACCGCGCTCGCGGAGGGTTACTCGCGCTCGCTGCGCCGCATGCTGCCGTTTGCGTGGGGCATCATCATCTGCTCGGTCGTGCTCGTCGTCGCGTCGGGCTGGGTCGCGGCACGCCTGCCGAGCCAGTTCTTCCCGGCGATCGACGAATCGATGGAGCGCGTGTACGTCCGGCTCGCGCCGGGCACGTCACTCGAGGACTCGTCGAAGCAGATCGCGGAGATGGGCGAGACGCTGCGCAAGGAGCTGCCGCCCGGCATCGTGCAGCTGGTCCTGACCAACGTCGGCTCGCCGATGTCCGCGCGCTCGGCGATGAACAGCCCGAACTGGGGCCCGCACATGGGGTTCATCCGGCTCGCGCTCACCGATCCGGAGCACCGAGCGATCTCGCAGGACAACCTCGCGTACCAGATCCGCGCGATCCTGAACAAGCACTACCCGGGCGTCGAATTCTTGCAGTGGCCGGGTGGCCTGGTCGCGAGCGTGTTCTCGAACGGCTACCTCGCGCCGCTCGCGGTCGAGGTTCGCGGCGACAACCTCGAGCTGCTCGGCGATCGCGCGCGTGTCGTGGCCGAGGTGGCACGCACGGTGCCCGGCATCCGCGACATCTACCCGACGCTCCAGCTCGACTACCCCGAAGTCCACATCGACACGAATCGCGAGGAGGCTGGCCAGGTCGGCGTCACCGCGCGGGCGGCCGCCCAGACGACGCTCGAGGCGACGCTCGGCAACATCAACACGCCGAGCATCTGGGTCGACTCGAGCAACGGCGTCTCGTACTACGTCGTCACGCAGTACGATCCAGCGCGCCTGTCCGATCCGCAGCAGCTCGCGACGGCGCCGGTCAAGGTCGGAGGCGACCGCGCCGCCGCGATCACCCTCGGCTCGTACGGCACGGTGCGGCGATCGACCGGCCCGATCGCCATCGAGCGCAATCAGCTCGCGCGTGCGGCGCACGTGCTGATGCAGGTCGAGGGCCGCGACCTCGGCAGTACCGCGGCGGATCTCGAGGAAGCCCTCAAGAAAGATCCGCGCACCGCCGGTCTCCATGTCGATTTCGTCGGCCAGGTCGAGCTGATGCGCACGACGTTCTCCGGCCTCGGTCTCGCGATCGGCCTCGCGATCATGGTCGTGTTCATGATCATGGCGTCGCAGTTCAAGTCGCTGAGGCTGCCGTTCATCATGCTGTTCACGATCCCGTGCACGCTGATCGGCATCGTGCTCGCGCTGCTCGCAGGTGGGCTCGGGTTCTCGGTGACCGCGCTGATGGGCGTGCTGATGGTCGTCGGCATCGCAGTGTCCAACGGCATCCTGCTCGTCGACCATGCCCGCATCCGCCTCGACGAGGGGCTCTCCAAGGTCGAGGCGATCATCGACGCGGCGCGCACGCGCTTCGTCCCGATCGCGATGACGACCCTCGCAACGGTGATCGGCCTCGTACCGACCGCGCTCGGGCTCGATCGCGGCGCCGAGGCAAACCGGCCACTCGCACTCGCGGTCGTCGGTGGCCTCACGTCATCGACGCTGCTCTCGCTCTACCTGGTGCCGGTGATCTTCGTGATGCTCGCGAAGCCCTCGGTGCCGACCACGGCGCACGAATGAGGCACATCCTCGTGCCGCTGGCACACACCGCGAGCAATGCGGGCGTCCTCGAGCTGGCTGCTGCGATGGCGACCGGCATCGAGGCGCAGATCACGCTGCTGCACGTCTACGAGCCGCCCAACTCGATGGTCGGCATCGTGCCCGGCGCGACCGTCGGCAACGAGCTCGATCGCGATCGCGATGCCGGTCGCACGTTGCTCGTCGATGCCGCGGAGACGCTCGCCCGCGCCGGGATCAGCCGCGTGAGCTCGATCCTGACGCGCGGCGCGGCCGAGGCCGCCATCCTCGAGAACGCGCGAGACGCCGATCTGATCGTCATGGGCACGCACGGCCGGCGCGGCATCGATCGCGCGCTGTTCGGAAGCATCGCCGAGCGCATCATCCGCAGGGCGCCTTGTCCGGTCATCACGATCCACCTTTGATCGGGAGCGCTACGGGGATCGCCCCCAAGGATTGACAGTCGCGACGTATCGCCGTCACCTGAGCGTCATGGAAGCGCGCCAGGGTGTCGGCAACATGACGAAGTTAATCGGACTTGTCACCGCGACGATCCTGCTCGGAGCCGGCCCTGCGCTCGCGCAGCCCGCTGGCGAGCCCACCCCGCCCCCGACGACGACGACGCCGACGCCGACCACGCCGACCACGCCGCCGGCTGGTCCGCCGAACACGACGATTCCGGTGGAGCCCACGCCGCCGAAGACCACGCCGGTCGTGGTGCCGCCGCCGGTCAACACGCCGACGCTCGCGCCGACGACGATGGAGAAGCCCGCGGGCAAGAAGCCCTCGGCAGGCTCGGTCTCGAGCAAGATCGACGTGACGGTCTACGGCTTCGTCGAGCTCGACTCGATCTGGGACTCGACGCAGGGCCTCAACGACCTCCAGGGCAACACGGCGATCGCGCGGCCGAACACGTACACCGGCGATCACCCGCAGCTTACGTTCGGCGCGCGCAACTCGCGCATCGGTCTCAAGCTCGCCTCGCCGACGAACACCGACGACTTCAAGGTCACCGGCCAGATGGAGATGGACTTCCTCGGCAACCAGCCCGCGGGCATCTCCGAGGCCTCGTTCTGGCAGAACGCGCCGTTCCGGTTCCGCCACATCAACGTCAAGCTCGAGACCAAGGTCGTCGACATGCTGTTCGGCCAGTACTGGCAGCTGTTCGGCTGGCAGGGCATCAACCAGCCCAACACGGTCGCGATCCAGGGCATCCCCGGCGAGGTCTACTCGCGCGCTCCGCAGATCCGGATCAGCAAGAAGATTCCGGGCGGTGACGCGGTGTCGCTCGATATCGCGGTGGCGGCCTCGCGCCCGGTGTCGCGCGCGTCGTCGTCACCCGACGGCCAGGCCGGCCTGCGACTCAACTTCGACAAGCTCAAGGCGTGGCACACCGGTGGCAGCACCGGCAGCTCGCTCGACTCGGCGATGATCGGCGTCTCGGTCGTCGGTCGCCGCCTCGCGGTCAACGAGTTCTCCGCGAACCCGCACAGCCAGGTCGTGCGCAACGGCTACGGCCTCTCGGTCGATGCGCTGCTGCCGATCATCCCGGCGAGCAAGGAGCACCACGGCGGCGCGTTGACGATCCAGGGCAGCTACGTCAACGGCGCCGGCATCGCCGACCTCTACACGAGCCTCTCGGGGGGCACCGGCAACCCGGGCCTGCCGAACCCGTCGATGGCGAACCCGGCTCCGGTCTACACGCCGAACATCGACGGCGGCATCGTGCTCTGGCACAACGACGGCGGCGGCATGTTCTCGCTCCACCCGATCCAGTGGACGTCGTACCTCGCGGGCGCGCAGTACTACTTCCCGGGCTCGGGCCGCGTCTGGCTCGCCGCGAACTACTCGCACCTCGAGTCCGACAACGCACACCTCTACGGCGGCCCGACCAAGGTGTTCGACAAGCAGGACTGGTACGACGGCAACCTCTTCGTCGATGCGACCGCAAACGTGCGGTTCGGCTTCGAGTTCTCGCGCACGCAGCAGACCTACGTCGACAAGACGGAAGCCGACGACAACCGCGCCCAGTTCTCTGCCTTCCTCCTGTTCTGATTCCGTCACCTTCCTGTCACGGAAGCCATGCTAGAGGTGACGATATGAGTGGACTCGTGCTGGTCATCGAAGACGAGGTCGACCTCGCGACGACGCTCGAGTACAACCTGCGCTCCGAGGGATTTCAGGTGCGGCTCGCGCACAACGGCCGTCAGGGCATCGCCGCCGCGACGGCCGATCCGCTGCCAGACGTGATCGTGCTCGACCTGATGCTTCCGGATCTGTCGGGCACCGAGATCTGCCGGCGGCTGCGCGAGGGCGATCGTACGCGCGACATCCCGGTGCTGATGTGTACCGCGAAGGGCGAGGAGATCGATCGCGTCGTCGGCTTCGAGGTCGGCGCGGATGACTACGTCGTCAAGCCGTTCTCGGTCCGCGAGCTGGTCCTGCGGATCCGCGCGCAGCTCCGGCGGCGCAGCCAGCGCACCGAGGGCGAGCCATCGCTCATGCGGTTCGGCCGGCTCGAGATCGATCGCGACGCGCACCGCGCGTGGGTGGACAAGGCCGAGGTCTCGCTGACCGCTCTCGAGTTCCGCCTGCTCCATCAGTTCCTCGCGCGGCGCGGCCGCGTGCAGACGCGCGATGCCCTGCTCTCCGATGTGTGGGGCATCGATGCCGACGTCACGACGCGCACCGTCGACACGCACGTCAAGCGGCTACGCGAGAAGCTCGGCGACGCCGGCACGTACATCGAGACGCTGCGCGGTGTCGGCTATCGGTTCAAGAGCGAGCCCGACGAGCCCGCCGAGACCGGCGCATGATCCTCGCGGTGGTCGCGCTCGCGCTCGTCGCCGCGGCCGCGCTCGTCACTGCCGTCGTTGCCAGGCGCAGCGTGAGCCGGCTCGCCGCCGCCACGCAGCAGATCGTCCGCGATCCGAAGAAGCGCGTGCCGGTCGCATCGGCCGGCGGCGTACATCGCGAGCTCGCCCAGTGGATCAACGCGCTCGCCGACGAGGCCGCGGATAGTCGCGATGCCCTCGGCCGCGAGCGTACGCTGCTCGCCTCGGTCGCCGACGGCCTCACGCAGGGCGTGATCGCGCTCGACGGCGATCGCAAGATCGAGATGCTCAACGAGGCGGCTCGCCGGATGATCGGCGCGTCTGCCACGATGATCAGCGAGTCTCTGCTCGAGCTGGTTCGCGTCCCCGAGCTGCGCGCGCTCGTCGAGGAACCGCGCGATGCGAGCGCGGAGATCCAGCTGCCGAACGGCCCGCGCGCGCTGATCCGCGTGGCGCGCACCTACGGCCGCGCCGGCTGCGTGCTGCTGCTCGAGGACGTGACGCAGGTGCGCCGGCTCGAGACCGTGCGC
>Ga0207683_10001531_pt1 | contig 20821 bp, 13 predicted proteins | sample KBSM73metaG_FD_184333 | JGI IMG/M metagenome (GOLD analysis project Ga0207683, IMG submission 184333) | Miscanthus rhizosphere microbial communities from Kellogg Biological Station, Michigan, USA - KBS M7-3 metaG (SPAdes) (version 2) | ecosystem: Host-associated > Plants > Roots > Rhizosphere >... | reverse complement strand
GCCTGGCGGGCGGCAATTATTCGGTCGAGTGGCTGCGGGCCGAGACGGGCCAATATTACGCGATGACGTCCCTCGCAGTCGCGGGCGGCACACTGCTGGCGAGAGTCGAGGTGGAGGGCACGTCGCGCCAAGGCCGATGCGCGTGGTTCATGCAGGCGGACGAGCTGTTGCTCGAGTATGCCGAGTGGTGCGCTGAACAGGCGCTCGAGGTCGCAGCCACCGCGGACACTCACACCACCGCTGCGTTCCGGGAGATGTTGCGCGAGATGCGAAATCTGCGCGAAGGCGGCGCTTCGTTTGGCGAGAAGCAGGCGCACTGGGCAAGAGTCTTCGCCGCTTCGGCCCAGCTGTGGCACGAAGGTCACGCCGCAGCGGGCGCCGCCTGCGAGTCTCCGCCGGCTGAGGCGGCCTACGGCGCGCAAACGTTGGCGCTGCAGGCGCTGGCACGACGCGAGGCGGGTGCGGCCGCGGGAACGAAGCAGGGTATGGATGCGTATACGCGCCGGTACCAGGTCGAGCGCGCTCGCTTTGGTGCCGAGCTCGAACGGCGCGTGGCGATCCGCGCGCGTGAAGTTGGCCTCGAATGGGAGTGCGCATGAAGGTGCTGCTGCACTTCCCGGACGTGAATGCCGCGTCGACGTCGATGCTGGCGCGCGCATTGATCGAGCGCGGCCACCACGTCGTGTACTCGGCGATCGACGATGAGGACGCCGCCGGGTGTCCGCCCGGCGCAACCCGCATGCTCATCCATGCTCGCTGGCCGATGCGAAAACTGTTGGCCCGCCTGCGCGATGCCGCCGATGCCGCTGAGCGTGACTGGCTGCGCCTGGAAATCGATGCGTTCATCGCGCGTGACTATTTCGATGGCGACACGATGGAACGCGTGAAGGCCGCGGCTCCGGACATCATCGTCGCCGACAGTGCGCTGTTGTCGCCATTGCAGTTCGTGGCCCGTGCACTGCGGGTGCCGTGCGTGCAATTGTCGCTCACGTTTTCGAGGCGCTGGAGCGCGGGGCCTCCTTTCAACTCGAGCCTTCGCATGACCGCGCCTGCTTTGCAGCTCGCAGGCGCACGCTGGCAGGGCTCATGCCTCAACCGACGCATTCTCGATGTGCCCGCGCCGATGCAGGTGGCGGCGTCGATCGAACGGCTCGCGATCAGCAGCGGATATCCATCGAGCGAGGTGTCGTTCGATGCCGCGCAAGTTCCGGCGCTGACGCTATTCCCCGAGATGATCGCCTGCGAGGCCAGTCTCGACTTTGGCTCGAACGTGCTGTCCGCGGAGCACTACCTAGCCGTCGAGCCCGCCAGGACGGGTCCGCAGGAAGTCCCCGCGGCACTCAGCGCGTTCGTGGATCCCGACCGGCCACTCATCTATATAGCCCTCGGTGGCGCAGACCTCGACCGTCCCGGCAGCGAGCGGATCTGGCCGCCGCTGCAGGCAGCACTCGCCGAGCGAGCGCCGTGGAAGACCGTGGTCGTGACCGGCAGTGAAGCCGCCGCCGCGCGGCTGGCGGTGCAGGGCGATGACGTCCTGGTTCTCGCTCAGGGACCTCGTTCGTGGCTTTTGCAACGGGCCGCGGCGCTCGTCACGACCGGCGAGCTCGAGGCGATCCGCGCCGCGATCGCGCATCAGGTCCCGGTGATCGCCATGCCTTTGCGTGATGATCAGCCGGGCAACGCCGAGCGGGTCGTCCATCACGCAATCGGTGTGCGCCTGCGCGCGGAACTGCTAACGGCGCGCGTGTTCAATGCCGCGGTTCGCGCCGTGCTCGAAGACCTGCCGCGGCTGCGCCAGAACCTGCTGCGGCTCGACCATGCCTGCCGCGAGGAGCGCGCCCGGCAGCGCGGCGTTGCGATCCTCGAGAAGTTAGGCGGCGCGGCGCCAGACGATACACGGCGAATCGCTGCTCACACCGCGCCGGCGCCACGCCCCGGCTTGCCCGCACGACTCGACGAACTGCGGCATGCAACCGGGCCCGACGAGATGTGGTTCGACTACGCGACGTGGTGCGTGGAGCAGGTGCTCGAGCCGTTGTGGGCATGCGAGCCCGATCGCGTCGAGGCGTTCCGAGACCTGTTGGCCCGGTACCGTGATCTGCGTCGCGAGAGGAGCGATCCGGAGTCGCTTGCCAGACTGCGTCGGTCGGCGTGCGAACGTGCGGCCCCGCATTGGCACAAAGGTTACGGCGCGCTGGTCTGCGCGCTGCATCCGGACCCGCAACGAGGTGCATGGCTCGCGCGCCTCGAAGTGGCCGCCGTGCTTGCCCGCGCGGCTGCGGGAGCACACTGCGACGAAGAGCGCAGTCAGCGTTTCACGCGGCGTTACGCCGAGGTTTCACGACAGCTCGATGCCGAGCTGGAGCTGCGCCTGGGCGGCCGCGCGCGGGTGGCACGATGAGCCCCCGCTGCCTATCACGACGAAACGGAAACGACTTCCGGAGAGTCGGCGAACACGCGCGCCTGCAAGCGGAAGAGGTGTGCGTACTGGCCATTCGCGGCCAGCAGCTCTTCATGCGTTCCAAGCTCGCTCACGCGGCCGGCGTCGATGACCGCGATGCGATCCGCGATGCGCGCGGTCGAGAAACGGTGCGTGATGATGATGGCCGTGCGTCCCTCGGTCCACTGACGAAAGCAGTTGAACGTCTGAATTTCGGTTTCCGGGTCCATGGCCGAGGTCGGCTCGTCCATGATCCACAAACGGCTGTGACGCATGAAGAGGCGCGCCAGCGCGAGCCGCTGCCATTGTCCGCCCGACAGGTCCTGCCCGCCGAATGCCGGCCCGAGAGGCGTGTCGAGTTCGTTCGGCAATGCGCTGACAATACCGGTGGCGCGAGCCATTTCGAGCGCGCGCGCAATGCGTTCCTGGTTGGCGGCATCCGGAGTCCAGCCGACGCCGACGGCGTCGCGCGCCATGAATGGATAGCGGACGAAGTCCTGCAGCACCACTCCGATGTTGTCGCGTCGGAAGCTCAGCGACCGCTGCGCGAGATCGATGCCGCCGAGAATCATCGAACCGCGATCCGCCGGATACAGACCGAGCAGTACTTTCACGAGCGTCGTTTTTCCGATGCCGTTTCGTCCGATGATCGCCAGCGTCTCTCCGGCACGCACCTCGAGCGTGAGGCCGCGCAGTACCGCGTTTTTTGCGCCGGGGTATGTGAACCACAGATCCCGGATGCAGAAGTCGGGCGCGCGTTCGATCACGTTCGCGGGGTCCGGCGCCATCTGCGACTCATCTTCGGGCATACCCAGAAGGTCGAGCGCGTTGTGCACGTACAGGTAGTGTTCGAACGCGGTTGCGAACGACGCGAGCATCTGATTGAGCGCCGAGGTGCACTGGTAGAAAGCCAGCGTGAAAAACAGCATCTGCCCGAGCGTGCGCTCCCCGTGGATGGTGAGCACCAGCACGTAGACGTACGGCAGATAGAGCATGGCCTCGGTGAACAGGGCCGCGATGCTCACGCGACTGAAATGCCGTCTCGACAGCTCCCTCTGTCCGTCGCGGAAAGGACGATGGATGCGGTCATGCATCGCGAGCAGCCAGCGGCCCGCGCCCGAAACGCGCACTTCCTTGAGCGGCTCTGCGGTGGACAGCAGCCAGTCGAGATACCAGGCCTGCCGTGTGCGGTACATGTTCTCGTGTTCGAGCGCGAAAGACCGGCGCGCGCGCGCCACGTCGAGCAGGAAGACAGGCGCGGCGGAGAGGGCCACTGCGAGCAGCGTCCACGCGGGCGCGGTCCAGATCAGAAGCCCCAGGCAGCCGAGGAATGCGAAGCCGTTTCGCGCCATCGACGCGAAATTGATGACGTAGGTGACGGCGTGGGTGGGCGCATCCTGGCGCGCGCGCGACAGCCGGTCGAGATAGTCGGTCGACTCCATGCACTGGTAGGGAACATTGCAATTCTTCTCGAGCACGCGCTCGACCAGAAAGGGCCCGGCCTGCAATTCGATGAGGCGACTGCCGTGACGGAACGCGTAACTCGCTACCAGCCTGACCAGCATGAGCACGGCTTCGATGGCGAGCCATGTGAGCGGGACGAGTGCGACGCCTGCGAGCCGAGCGGGACCTATCGAGTCGATGAGCTGCTTCGTCGTATAGGGCAACGCCGCCATGACCAGTGCCTCGATGAGGGCGGCGCACGCGATCATGCCGAGCGCCCGCGGTGCCGCGCGCTCCACCATGGGCAGCAATGCGCGCAGGTCTTTCACCATGACCGTGCAGGCATTGCGCAGCGTCATGCGCGATACATCGAAGGGCTTGGTGGCATCGCGCGCGGGCATCGTTCACCTCTTCGGGGGGCGGATCGGGATGCTACTACTCCGCGGCCTCGCGGAAATCCTTTTCACGAGGGGTGCGGCACGTGACGCCAGCTGATCAACCAGTGGTCGCGATCACCGAGGCCGGCGCGCTCGGGCACGCGGTGACCGGATACCTGGTGGCGCGCGGCTGGCGAGTGGCTATCTACCACATGCCCTGGATGCAGGCACATGCCACCACTATTCGCGATTCGCATGGCTCACAACAGGTCTGCGTGCAGGCCATCGATCTCGGCGACTGGGCGAGCGTGGCGCGGGCGACGGATGCGGTCCGTTCGCAGTTCGGCTGCGCGCCCGCCGCCGCGCTCGTTGCCTTCGACGACCTGTACACCGACGGACCCGTGCATCACGGCCGCGGTGAGGGCGATGCTTTTGCGCGCAATGCGACGTTGAACGTCGAGGCGGTCTATCGACTCCTCCATACGCTGCTGCCTCCCATGGTGGCTGCCCGGCACGGCAGCGTTGTCGTCATGGGCTCGCGATTCGCCGAGCGTCCATGGGAAGGCGCGGGCGCCGCGGCATTCACCGCGGCCAAGAGCGCGACGACCGCGCTGGTCCAGGCCGTGGCGCAGGAGGTGCTCGAATTCGGTGTGCGCGTCAACACGATTCTCGAAGGCATCGTCGATGAGCCGGGCGCGCGTGCGTGCGTGCCGCATGCCGATCACTCGCGCTGGGTGCCCATGCATTCGCTGGTGGCCGTGATCGGTTTTCTGCTGTCCGATGAAGCGCGCGCCATCAGCGGCGCGGCAATTCCCCTCTATGGCCGCAGTTGAGCTCCAACAAATGCCGCAGCTGACCGGTCACGAGCTCGCGACCACGATGGCCGGCTGCGTCGCCGAACTCATGGTGCAGGGCAGTGCCCTGCCGTTTGCACAACCCTGGTTCGAATCGATCCCCACGTCGGTGCTGACCTGCGGCATGCCGATGGGAGGTATCGGCAGCGCATTTTCCCTGACGCCTGCGGGGACCACGCCGGTGATGAGCTTTCTGCCGGGCTATCACTTGACGGTGGTGGACTCGCCACCCGTGCGGCTGCACAACTTCTTCTTCAGCGAACGCGAGAATCCAACCAGCGGCGAGCTTCAGGTGCCCGCTGACGCGGACTATCTATTCCGCCGTCGCAGCGCGTTCTATCCGCTGCTGGATCCGCAAGGCCTGCCGTGGTTCGAGGCCGGCCAGTCGCACGACGAGGTCATGGCGCGCGTGCGCGCCATGGTTGCCACGCGAAGCCTGCATGCGGACAACCGCGAGCGGCTCGCACGCTGGCGGGTACCGCTGTCGCCGCGCACGCTGCGCGAGATCGCCGCGCGCCCGGGTTCCGTGCTCGCCAATACCTATCTACTGCTCGATTTCTACGGCGGCGCGCTGATACTGCGCGACTACTGCGCTCGCAGTCTCATTGCGGACACCGAGGGGCCGATCATCGCGTGCTGGGAAACGTACCCGGCCGAATCCATGCAGTACAGGGCGTTGTACCCGGTCGCCGAAACACGTTACGAGCACCCCGAACACCAGGCGCGAATCCTCAAGCGTTGCTACACCGCGCTCGTCCCGGGTGAGGCGGGGTCCTGCGATCTGCCGATCTCGCTGGTCGAATTCACGTTGCACAATCCGGGCGCGCACGCCGTGCAGACGAGTCTCGTGCAGACTCTCGAGAATCTCTGCGGCAGCCATATCGTCAAGCATCGTCCCGGGTTGCAGGATGGCTGGTGCCGCCTCGTGCGAACCGCCCGTCATCACTCCCACGTGCGCGTGGATCGCGCGGTTGCCGGTGGCACGCTGACCGGCGCGCTGCTCGGACAGCGCAAAGGCAGCGAGGGTGGCGACCTTCGCGGACACATGTTCCTTGGCGTGTGGCACGGCGCTGATGATGAGACTTCGTGTGTGACGGTCAACCCGGCCTATGCCGCCGACCGCGAGCACCAGGTCATCGCCGAGGGTTTGCACTGCGGCCGTTTATCGCCGGCGTTCGACAAATCGCTGTACACCGGCCGCGAGGGATTGTCGGCTGCGGTGTGCGCGACCTGCGACCTTCCGCCCGGTGCAACCAAGACCGTCACGTTCGTGCTCGGGATCGACTTCCCGGAGATCGTGTTTCCGGGGCTCGTTTCCCGCAAGGCATATGTCACGCGATTTCCTGGCGACGAGCGCGTGGTCGACATGGCGGCGCAGGCATGCGCCGACCGGCCACGTGCACGCGCGCAGATCTCGCAGCTGCAGACATCGATCGCCGGTTCGCAGGGACTCGACTGGCTGTACCCGGACTTCGCGTCCCCGCAGCGCGCTCGCTTCGTCACACTGCTCACCAACCTGCTGGCCTTCTACGCGGATGCCGCGTTCGAGGACAGCGAGGGCAATGTCCTGCTACGCGAGTCGGTGGACTATCCGTTCTTCAATGTGCTCGATGTGTATTTCTACGGCGTGTTCTCGCTGCAGCCTTTGTGGCCGGACGCCGACCGCAGCATCCTGCGCGCATATGCCGCGGCCATCTTCAGCGAAGACCCTGCGCTGCGGCGCTTCGGGCACTACACCGAAGAGCCGTTCGCCGATCTGCCGGACCCCCGGCTCGAAGGGCCGCGCGCGGTGCGGGGCTCGGTGCCGCACGACCTGGGCAGTCCCTTCGATTGCCGCGCTGACGCGTATGTGTGGCGCAACGTCAAGGAGTGGAAAGACCTTGCACCGAAATTCGCGTTGCTGGTGCTGCGCAATTTCCAGCGCAACCCCGACCTGCGATTCCTGCGCGATTGCGCGCCCGCCGTCTTCGCGGCGCTCGACCTGCTAGGGGCGAGGTGCGCGCCCGGCGAATCCATTCCTCTCGCCGCGGGCGCCGACGACACGTTCGACAACCTCGGCGCGCACGGAATCTCGGTGTACTGCGCATCGTTGTGGATTGCCGGCCTGCGCGCCGGCGCGCGTATCGCCTGTTTGTCAGGTGACACTGCACGTGCCGCCCGGTGGACTGCGCAGGCCGCCGCCGCGCAACACGACTTTTCGGCTGCGCTGTGGGACGAGCGCGGTGGCTATTACCATTTCTACGCCACCCCTTTGTCGAGATCCGACGTGCTCGGGGGCCAGGAGGCCGCCCTGGCCGCGCTGCTCGTGCAATTTGGCGCTCCACCCACCCAGGAGCTCGACGTCGCGCTGAGACGGCTGAATGCCATGCTCGACTCGGATCTGGAGCCCACGGTCGATGCGCGTGCATGGGAGACCGCTCGCGACTGGACCCACCGGCACTTCCCACAGGCGGCAGACTGCTGGGCCGACGCAGCGACGACACGGCGGCGGGCCCAGCGCACACGCAAGAAGCTGCTGCTGGCGGCCTTGTGCCCCACGGCGTGGACAGACTCCTTCCGCGACAAACTACTGCTGGATTCCGACGACATTCTCGCCGCGCAGCTTCTCGCGGACACCTGGCTCGACCTGCTCGATCTGGAACCCATTACGCCGCCAGCGCGACGGCGGCGTGCACTCGCCTGCATCGTCGAGCGGAATTTCCATGTTCACAGCCCGACCGCGGGCGCTGCGAACCTGGTGGCGCGCAACGGCGAGCCGCTCGATGGCTACCAGGCCCAGGACGTCTGGCTAGGCATGCAGTTCGCGCTGGCCGCGGCGCTGGTAGCGGCGGACATGCCGGATCAGGCGCGGGAGATCATCGACGTCGCCTGCGTGAACCTGTACGACCGCGCGCGTATTCCGTTCGCCGCGCCAGAAGGATTCAACGGGAGTTCACCTCTGACGGTGAATGACATCTCGCGCGAGCTCGAGCTCGAACGTGAGTGCAGCGAGCGGCTGCTCGAGGCTCTGCAGGCTTCCGGCGTCATCGATGCGCACCTGCGGGTCAATGCGATCGTGCTCGGTGACGATCAACGGTTCGTGGATGCCTTGCAGAAGTCGGATCTCGCGGCACGCGATCCCGGGCGTCTGCCGGCACGACTGCGGCACCTCGTGCGGTCCTGGAGTCTGCGTTACACCGCCAGCCGCTATCACCGCCCGGGAATGGCGTACTGCGTCCTCGAAATGCTGCGCAAGCGCGGCGCGAATCTCTAAGAACTTCGGAGCATGACAATGCAAGCACTGATGACGGCAAGGCCCTTGGATTCAGCGAGCGTGATCGCCAAACTCCCCAGTGTCGACGACGCGCTGCTCGCGCTCGAAGAGGCCTGCGTAGCCGACGCGAGGCTGCGGTCGCTCGTGACGTGCTGTCGTGGTGGAGCCACGAGCAGCTTGCCTTCGTTGCAACCGGTCGGAGTGCCGCTTGCGACCGGAGCGTTGATCCTGCATCTGCTCGCGGAGCGGTCGCGGCCAGAGCTCACGCTCGAAACCGGTTTCGGTTACGGCGTCTCGGCGTGTTTCTTCGCACTCGCAAGGAAGCCCGGCGATGACTCGCTCCACTACTGTTTCGATCCCTATCTGGACTGGACGCAAGGCGTCGGCAGCGCGCTGGTCGATCGGATCGGGCTGACAAACAACATCCGCGTCGTCGAGCAGCCGTCGTGGTCAGGGCTGCCGGATCTGCATCAACGCTTCGGGCCCGGCTGCGTCGGCGTGGCGCTGATGGATGGCAGCCAGCTGTTCGACGAGGCCATGGCGGAATTCGTCGGCATCGAGAAGTTGCTGGCCGCTGACGGCGTATTGCTGATCCGCGATCCCTACCTGCCGCATGCCCAGGCGCTCATCTCCTTTCTGCAGACGAACGCAGGGTTCAACGTCACGCTGTGGTCGGACCAGCTCGCGGTTGCGCGGCGCACGCCAGGTGCGGAACGCCCGTGGTTTCAGTACGAACCTTTCGAAGTTCCATTCATCGGCCGTGTGCAGCCACCGGGAGGAACGGCGCAGATCCGCGCCCCCGACGGCGAGGAGTTCACCTTCCTCGATGAGCCTCACCACCAATACTACTTGCGGCGCGTGCTGCACGGCCGTGAGTACCCCGCGCTGCATCCGGAGATCTACAGCCCCGCGGTGATTCTCGATATCGGCGCGCACGTGGGTTCCGCAGCGCGCTACTTCGCACAGAGATTTCCCGACGCGCGCATCGTCTGCATCGAGCCGACGCCGGAGAGTTTCGCGCTGCTCGAGCGCAATACGCGGCACCTGCCCAACGTGGAATGCTTCAACCTGGCCTTCGCGTCGAAGCCTGGCGTGCTGCGAATCTGGCGCGGCAAGATTACTTCGGGACAGAACAGCGCCCTGCCAAACGAAGAGAACGGTGAGAATTTCTTCGAAGCGCAGGCTGCAGTACCGCTCGATTTCTGCGCCGCCCAACGCCTCGAGAAAATTTCCGTCATCAAGATCGACGTCGAGGGCCTCGAGCTTCAGATCCTCGCCAATCTCGCGCCGCTGCTGCCGCAAGTGGACATCTTCTACGTCGAATACCACAGCGAGCAGCTGCGTCGCGACATCGAGAAGTTGCTAGGCCCCGACTACAGTCTGTTCGCAGCGGAAGCCAGCGAGGCGGACCGCGGTACGGTCTGCTATGCGCGCACCAGGCTGATCCAGAACCTGCGTCTCGCCACCACGCGAGAGCGCTACGTTTACGCCAAGCACGGGACCTGACGCCGTGCGGGCCTCTTCAGTTGCCGCGAAGCCCTTCGACGAGCGGCATGCGGGCGGCGCGCAGCCCGGGCGGCAGGCCGCTCAACAGCCCGAGCACGAGCGCGTAGAGCACGCCTTGCACGAGCAGCGCGGGCGTCACCGTGAACGCGAAAGTCACCTGGCTGTAGGTTGCGAAGTTGATGGTCGATGCGCGCATGCCGTCGAACGCGAAGTAGGCGAGCACGGCGCCCACGACGCCACCGGCGAACCCGATGATCAGCGATTCAGCGAGCAGCGACGACACGACGGTGCCGCTTCCGAAGCCGAGCGCGCGCAGGGTTGCGATTTCCTTCGTGCGCACCGCTACGGCCGAATACATGGCATTGAGCGCTGCAATGATCGCCCCGAGTCCCATGAGCAGCCCGATGGTCGTGCCGATGGCGGTCGCGATGTTCACGAGCATGCGGGACTGGTCGGCGAGAAATTTACGCTCCGGGAAAACACGAACGTTCATGCGTGGATCGCGCCCCATGGCGTCAGTGAACCGGCGCATGGAATCCGCCGAATCGAGGCGCACTCGGATCGACTGGTAGGACGGGCCGCGATTCAGGAAGTTTTGCAGGACGGCCGCATCGCCCCAGATCTCGGATTCTGCGACTCCGCCGCCGTCGGCATGCTCGCCGACGATGCGCCAGCGCGACGTCCCCATGACCACGTCCGAGCCGACGCGCAAGTCGGGAAACTGGCTGGCCGCGCCGAGGCCCACGGTCAGCTCGGAGGTTCCCGGATGACGGTCGCGTCCCTTGACGATGCGGAAGGACCGACGCAACCGCGGCGCCACGGGCGTGACGCCACGCAGGGTGAAATTGGCTTTCATGCCGCTCGCCCGGAGCGGCACTTCGGCGATGGTCAGCAGTTCCGGGGAGACGAGAGCGCCGCCTGCGTCGCGTGCGACGTGGTCGGCGGAGGCGGCGATCTTCGCCGGTTCCTGGTCGATCTGGCTCCCGAGCTCGTCGGTCGCTCCCGCGCGCAACAGGATCGCGACGTCTTCGGCGCCCGCGCTTTCATGCATTGCGCGGAAACCCTCGGCGATCGACAGCAGGCCGACGAGAACGGCGACCACGCCGGCGAAGCCGGTGAGCGCGACAGTAGTGGTGCCGATGCGGCCGGGAATGCTGCGCAGGTTCAACGACGTGACGGCCATCATCTGCACCAGGGAGTTTGGCTTCATGGTTCAGATCCTGGGTCAGACGATGCGCAGCGAGTCGGTGATCGTGAGGCGATGCGCGTACAGGCACGGCATCGCCGCCGAGATCAGGCCGACCGTGACTGCGACGGCAGTGCCCTGCCAGTAGGCGCGGGCCGGCACGTAGAGGAACGGAAAATATTCCTGCACCGACGCGCTCAGGACTCGCGCGCCAAGATTGGAGAGCGCGAGACCTGCCAACGCGCCGATCGCCACCAGCAGCACGGTTTCGGCGACGATCAACAGCGTGATCTCGTGGGCCGGGAAACCCAGTGTCTTCAGGATGCCGATCTCGCGGGTTCGTTCGCGGATCGCCTGGCTCATCGTGTTGATGGTGATGAGCAGCATGACGACGAACACCGCCGTGGCGATTCCGAGGATCAGCGCACTGATGCTGCCGAACTGCGCCGCCATCGCCTGGGCCTCCAGGCTCTCGCTGGTGGTCGCCGTCTCCGCGGAGGAGTTCGCAAACGTCGCGTCGATCGCGCGCGTGACTTCGCCCGTCTGATCAGCGTCGCGTACGCGCGTGACTATCCACCCGATGACGTCGCGCTCGTAGGTATGGCTGCCGTTGAAGAAATCGTAGTGCATGAAGACGCTTACGTTTTCGGTGCGCGGCGCGTGATAAATCCCGGCGATCCGCACGTGCCAGACGCGCGAGCCGTTGGGCTTCGAGTAGATGTTGGAAATCAGCGGCACCAGGTCGCCCGGCTTCCAGCCAAACCGCGTGGCTATCACGCTGCCGACGATCACGCTGTCGCGTTCCGCGAGCCACCGCCGCGCCGCCGCATCCTCGAGCGAATATTCGGGGAATACCTCGTGAAACGACGCAGCGTCGACCGCGTAAGTCAGCACCTGATTGCGCTCGCTGCGGTACATGCCGCCGAACCACGTGTGCGGGCATACGGCGCGCACTCCAGGCAGCGCGGCGACGCGCGCGACATGCGCGAGAGGCAGTGCCTGTATGCGGGAAACCCGGTGGTAGGTGACGAGGCGATCCGCGCCGGCAAGATCCACCGCGCCGACGAACGCGGTGTTGACCGCATGCAGTACGCCGAACAGCGTAAAGGCGACGACGATCGAGGCGATGGTGAGCGCGCTGCGCGTCGGCTGGCGCGCGAGATTCGCGACGAGCAGCGGGAAGTTCCGCAGGATCATGCGCGCGGCCCAGCCTCGTTGGTAGTTAGGCGAGATCGAGGGCGGGCGATGGGCTGATCGTTCACGCGGCGCAGGCTAACACGCCAGTAGTTGGCAACGTTCGACATTTTTTTCCGGCAACGTGCGCTGCCGGGACGGCGCGCTGCTGCCCGGGCCGGGCGAACTATCTACTCTGGCCGTCGCTCCGCCAGGGGCAGCAGCCTGGGCAGGTCATTTTTATGCGTTACGACGAAATGAGGAATGTCCCCATTTACCGCGCGCGCGATTGCTCGATGGCGCGGAGCTTTTCTTCCATCAACGGGCCGAAATAGCTTTGCGGCTTGGAAGCCCTCATGCCTTCTTCTTTTTCACGACTGCGGATTGTGCGTTTCGCCGCTTCGAAAGCCGCGCGCAGATCCGTGGCGCCCGGTAGTGAATCGCGATAGAACGCCTCGCCGAAGTAAGTGAGCTCGCGCGTGTCGGAGCAGCCGAACGAGGTGCGGTACTTGGAAGCTGCCGTTAGGACGATGGTGTGGTCGTCCGCCAGCGGCTTGATGAATGCGCCCGCGAAACACGCCGACACCACGACGACCCGCCAGCGGATGCCCGAGTCCGCCAGCAACTCCGCCAACGTGAACGCGCCGAGCGCCTCCGGCTCTCGGCCTTCATTCGATACGTCGATCGTCGCGTCGCTCGCGCCGTGCGAGGACAACGCCAGGAACAGCACATCCTCGTCACGATTCATCACGCGGGCGAGCGCGGCGAGCGCGTAACGCAGCGAAGACTCGGACGCCAGTGGATAGGTTGTGAGGTCGCGCCGGTCATTGAGCAGCAACACCGAGCGCGATGCGGAGCCATAATTCTCGCCCACGACTCTCGCGGCGAGCTTGATCTCCTCGGCGAAGACGCGCTCCTCGCCGACGCCCGCAAATCCAAGAAAGAATACGCGGGGCGCGCCGGTCGGTGCGAGGTCGAGGTGCGCGACCTGCGCATCGATCAGCTCGCGTTGTGCTGCGGCTGCGTCACCTGCGCACGCGCTGCCGCTTGCCAACAGCAACGCGATCGTAAGGAAGAACCACTTCGGCATGTCGCAGTGTCGCGGCGATCACCCGCGACGGCAAGTGGGCGTTGTCTCGCCGACCCTAACGTCCCGCTGTTCGGGATGCTCGCAGCGCCTCGAGCGCCGCAAGCCTTGCCACCATGGCGGTGCCGAAATGAGCGCGCGGTTGCGACGCTGCAAGCTTTTCGCTGCGCTCGCGCATCTCGATCTGCGACACGGCGTGGGCAAAGGCCGCCGGCAGATCCGGTGCCGTGGGCAGCGCATCGCGATAGAACGCCTCGCCGAAGTAGGTGAGGTCGCGGCGATCGTTGCAGCCAAACGAGACCTTGTCGGGTGCGGATGCGGTGATGACGATGGTGCGGTCGTCGCGGAGGTGCTCGATGAATGCGCCGGCATAGCACGCGGAGATCACGATCACTTTCCAACGGATGCCGGATTCGCGCAGCATTCGCGCCAGCTCCGCGCCCGTGAGCCAGTTGAGCGGCAGAGCGCCGTTCGTGACCACCAGCTTGGCGTCCCGTTTGCCATGCGAGGACAGCGCGAGGAACAGCACGTCCTGTTCGCGATTCATGCGCTGCGCCGTACCCTGTAGTGCACGCTGCAAGGCGGCCGGCGAAGCCAGGGGGTGCTTGTCGTAGTCGCGCCGGTCATTCACGAGGAAGACCCGGCGCCCCTGCGTATCGTAGCGCTCGTGAACGCGATGCGCCGCCAGCGCGATCTCCTGCGCGAAGACCTTCTGCTCGCCAACCCCCGCAAAACCGACGAAATACATGCGCGGCCGAGATGCCGGTTCACGGTCTATCGCACCGATTGCCGCCTCGATGCGTTCCGGTTGCGCGTACATGAGATCTTCGGCGCGTGCCGCGGACTCGCGCTGGTGAGCCACCTGGTCCGGGTCCTGGCGTACGGCCCAAAGCGAGGGGTCGAGCTGCATGCGCGAATCGAGGCCCACCAGGCATACCACGCTCATGGCGATGCCGAGCCAGCCAAACCATTCGACCCGGCCCGACAGGGCGCGCAGCCCGAAGAAGAAATAGAGGGCCGCGTGAACGGCGAGGATGGTCGCGATGGCCGCAAGTACCGCGGGTGCCAGGTGCGCGCCGAGTACCCAGGCGCCCGCGGCGACTGCCGGTAGATAGCCCGACACGAGCCACAGGGCGCGCCGGAACGAAACCCTGGTGAGGTGTGCGAGCAGCCAGGCGATGCCGAGCGCGGCCGCCGCCACCGCTCCCATGGCCGGCATTCCTCTCAGATCGAAGTCCAACGGTGCATCGAGCCTGACCGCTTCGAGCGCAGCCCAGAGCACGAGGCTGCAGATCCAGAGGAGTGCAATCGTGACCTCACGGCCGATGATCGCGGATGCATCCAGCCGGAACGTGAACGCCAGGCGCAATACGCCGACGATCTCGCCACACACCCCGCGCACCGCGCGGGAACGATCGAACCGCATTGAACTCCCTCCGGACATCGGCCAACGGCTAACTACGCGCCGTGAGGACCGGGCTTAGGATTGCGCGTGTGGGCTGGCAAGGGTTACGAGCAAACCTCTTTTTGCTTCACCACGATGCCGGACGACGGAGGGGTGTGCGTGAGATCGTCCTGACAACCCGCTACCGGCCGCGGTTGTTCGGCGCCGGGATCGGTTGCAGAATGCCGGCGTCGGATAACGAGAACCAGGGAGATCCTCATGACCGAACTCAGTGCGTTGTGGCTGCCTATCCTCTTGGGAACCGTCTTCTGCTTTATCGCGAGTTCCATCATTCACATGGCGCCGCTCTGGCACAAGAACGAATATCCGCCGCTCCCCGATGAAGAGAAGGCCCGCGCGGCTATCGGTGCGCTGAATGTGCCGCCGGGCGACTACATGCTGCCGCGCTGCAAATCGATGAAGGAGATGGGCTCGGAGGGCTTCAAGGAAAAATTGCGCCAGGGCCCGAGGTGGATCATCACCGCGCTTCCGCCGGGCGATACCGGCATGGCAGCGAGCCTGGTGTACTGGTTCCTGTTCCAGGGGTTGGTGCTGGTGTTCGCGGCGTACGTGTCGAGCCATGCACTGGCTCCCGGCGCCCACTACCACGAAGTATTCCGCTACATCGGCGCCACCTCGTTCATGGGTTTCGCGCTCGGGCAGTTGCCGCAGTCGATCTGGTACCAGCGCGCGTGGGGTACCACGCTGAAGCTCATGTTCGACGGGCTGATCTACGCGTGCCTTGCCGCCGGCACGTTCGGCTGGCTGTGGCCAAAAGCTCTTCAGATGTGAGCTGCGCTAGGAAATGGGGGCTGCCCCCATTTGCGCCCTGGGCACCGTGCGCATCGCGATCAGTGCGCAGCACAGCACCAGCGCGCCCGCCACGAGATAGGGCGCACCCGGCAACTGCACCGATGCACCCGGCGTCGAGTAGTGACTGAACAGCTGCGTCATGAACAACGGCGAGATGATCGCAGCAATGCTCGTGATGCTCGCAACGGCGCCCTGCAGTTCGCCCTGCGAATTCGGTCCCGCCTGCTTTGACATCACGCTCTGCACGGCGGGATTGGCGATGCCGCCGAGCGAGCCGATCACGAGCGCGGGGTAGATCATCCAGCCCTGGGGTACGAGTGCGTATCCCAGGAAGCCCAGCGTCATGAGTGCAAAGCCGACCACGATGGCGCGCCGTTCACCAAGCCGCGGCACGACGTAGCCAGTCAAACCACCCATGACGATGACCGTCATGATGCCGACGAAGGTGAGCGACCAGCCGGTCTCCGCCGGACCCCAGCCGAACTTGTGCTGCGTGTAGAACATCCACACCGCGGGCAGCGAGTCGTGCGCGATCTGGTAGAGAAATACGGCGAACAGCAATCCGGCCACCATCGGTAGATGGGCGAGGCTCTTCAACGCGCCGAACGGATTGGCGCGCACCCACTCGAACTTGCGGCGCCGCTCGACCGGCAACGATTCCGGCAGCGCGAAGAACCCGAAGGCCACGTTGGCGAGCGCCAGCGCAGCGGCGACGAAAAACGGCGCGCGCGGATCGATGCTCTCCGCAACGAACCCGCCGATCACCGGCCCTAGAGTGAAACCCGAACCCCAGGCGGCGCCGATGAAGCCGAAGTTCTTGGCGCGATTGTCGTCGTTGCTGATGTCACCGATGTAGGCGCCGGCAGTCGAGTACGAGGCTCCGAAGACTCCCGCGAACGCGCGACCGACGAACAGCCAGGTCATGGATTTCGCCAGGCCCGTCAACAGGAAATCCACGCCAAAGGCCAGCAACGAGAAGAGCAGCAACGGCCGGCGGCCGAAGCGATCACTCAGGTTGCCGAAGATCGGCGCCATGAAAAACTGCAGCAGCGCATACACCGCCATCAGGTAGCCGCCCCAGTCGGCGGCGGTGCTCACGGGCTCCCCGGTGAGATCCATGATCACCGACGGCAGCGATGGAATGATGATTCCGAAACCCAGGCTGTCGATGAACACAGACAGCAGGACGAAGGTGAGGGCGGCGCGGGATGACGGCATGGGTGCCGCGATTGTCCGACATAAGATAGTCTGCATCCAGCTGCGAATCATCCGCGTAGGACTCTGCATGAACCGGATCGACACCCTGCCACCGGAGATCGAGCTCGCCCAGCTGCTGCAGCGATGTGCCGCGCAGGACTCCGCGGCGTTCCGCACGCTCTACGACAAGACTTCGCCCATCATCTTCGCGCGACTGCTGCGCCTGCTCCGCCGCCGGTCGGTGGCCGAGGAGGCGCTGCAGGATGTGTACGTACGCATCTGGCAGCGCGCCGCGCAGTACGAGCTCGGCCGCGGCCGCGCGCTCGCCTGGATGGTGACCATCGCGCGCTACTGCGCCATCGACCTCATGCGCCGCGAGCGCATGACGCTGGTGTCCGACGATTCGCTCGCCGAGATCGCCGACGAATCCGCCGTGGAAGATGGCGGGCTGGAAAAGCCTAACAACTTCGAGCACTGCATCGGGCTGTTGAACGACAACACGCGCCAATGCCTGACGCTGGCTTTCGTCGAAGGACGTTCGCACGATGAAATCGCACGCCTGACCACCAACCCCCTCGGCAGTGTGAAGAGCTGGATTCGCCGCGGACTGCTCGCGCTCAAGGAATGCCTGTCGGCCGAAAGGCAGCCGACATGAAGAGCGCCAACCGCGAACTGCTGGACCGCCTCGCGGCGGAATACGTACTCGGGACGTTGCGGTACCGTGCGCGCCGGCGCTTCGAGCGCTGGCTGCTGTCGCCACAGGTGGGGGCACTCGTGAAAGCTTGGGAAGAACGGCTCGCTGGCCTCGAGCCACAGCTCGCGCCGGTCGCTCCGCCCGCAGCGGTGTGGCACGGCATCGAAGAGAAGCTGGAACTGCGCCGCATGCAGCGGCGTCCCGCTGCGCGTTGGCTGGCCATCGCGGCTTCGCTCGCGTTCTTCGTCATGGCTGGCGTCCTGCTCACCTGGCAGCCGGGCGTCGTGCCGGTGCCGACGCTCGAGCGCACCGCCGAGTCGTCGCTGCAGACGGATCCGCAGACTATCTACTGGCACGTGCAAGTCCTTGGCGACAACCAGGAGCTCGACCTGCACGTGCAGAACGTGCACGACCTGCCACCCGGCAAGTCGCATGAACTCTGGGCGTTGCCCGAGGGCGGGGCGCCAGTGTCGCTCGGTCTGCTGCCGCACACGGGCGATCACCATCGTGTCCTGAATGCCGCCCAGCGGGCAGCCCTCGCGGGCTCGAAACAGATCGCGGTCAGCCTGGAACGCGAGGGCGGCTCGCCGACGGGAACTCCGACCGAAGTGCTGTTCGCAGCGCCCTTGTCGCGAGCCTGATTTGTAGGCTGCTTTCGATCCGCCGGATGGCTGTGAAGCCGTTCTCAATCGGGCACTTACGGGCGCCCGCATTATGAGAGCTGGTGCCGCCTTCGTTGCAGTGCGGCTGCCAAAATTATGCCCATGAGATTGCCGTTCGGTCACGGCGTCCGCCGCCCGAAGAGCAGCGGATGCCTTCTTGCATTGCTGCTGATGTGGCTCGGCGTCAGCACGTCGCAGGCGCAGTCGCAGGCCCCCACGCTGGCGTTGCGCGAGACCGGGCACATCAACTTCGTCAGCACCGGCGGCTCGCTGCGCACGCAGGACAACAACGGCAACAGTTGCGCCGTGGGCACCACGAGCTCGCAGATGTTGAGCGGCGTGCCGCTCAACCCCACGAGCATCCGCGCGTTCCTGTACTGGGGCGGCTCGGGTGGCACGGCCGACACCTCCGTCACGCTGAACGGCGTCACGGTGACGGCACAGAACACCTTTGCCGCGACGTATCAGGGCGTAACTCCAAACCTGCCGTTCTTCGGCGCCTTCGCGGAAATCACGAATCTCAACATCGTGACCGGCAACGGCAACTACACCTTCGGCGGGCTGACGGTGGTCACCGGCTCGCCGCATTGCGACGTCAGCGCGGTAGTTAGCGGCTGGAGCCTCATCGTGGTGTACGGGCTGCCGAGCGAGCGGCTGCGCGCCATCAACCTGTTCCATGGTCTCGCGCCATTCCGCGGCGGCCAGCACATCCAGACGCCCGGCGGCTTCCGCATTCCAAGCTCCAACATCGACGGTCGCGTCGCGGTGTTCACGCTCGAAGGCGATCCGGCGAACTCGACCACGCAGGATGGCTTCGACGAAGCGCTGCGGTTCAACGGCAACCTGCTCAACGACGGCATCAATGTCCCGGGCAGCGATCCGCTGATCCAGCAGTACGACGGCACCATCAACACCCAGGGCATTTCCACGAGCTACGGCATCGACGTCGACCAGTACGACGTGAGCGCGTTCCTGTCTCCGGGCCAGACATCCGCCACGCTCACGTACTCGGCCGGCGCCGACCTCGTGCTGCTGATGACGCAGATCGTCAGCGCCACCTCGGATCCGATCGTGGATCTCAGTGTCACGAGCACGCACACCGGCACGTTCGTGTCCGGTGGTACGGGCGAGTACACCATCACCGTGTCGAACGCGGCAGGGACCGGCATCGAGCGCGAAGACAACATCGTCACCGTCAAGGACACGCTGCCCGCAGGCCTGACCTTCAATTCGGCCGCAGGGACGGGCTGGAGCTGCAGCGCCGCCGGCCAGGTTGTCACCTGCACGCATGCGCCCACGTTGAACCCGGGTGCGTCGTTCCCGCCGCTGACGCTCACCGTGAACGTGCTCGAGGCGGCGGCAGCATCGGTGACCAACTCCGTGGTCGTCAGCACGCCGAGTTACGAGGTGATCACGCCTAACAACACGGGCACCGACACCACGGCGACGCTCGATTCGAACCTGTCGACGTCGACCAAGACCTACGTCGATCTCAACGGCGGCGAGGCGTCACCCGGCGACACCCTGCGCTACACCGTCAAGCTCCTCGAGAGTGCGGGCGGGCAGGCAATCAATGTGGCTCTCACCGACAACATCCCGGACAACACCAGCTTTGCCGGGTTCGTCTCGATTCCCGTTGGCGCCACGAGTGCCTATGCGCCGCCGCCCGCAGGACCACCGGTCAACAACGGCATGATCACCGTGTCGGGCATCACGGTGCCGGCCAGCAGTTCGGTGAACGTGGTGTTCGATGTGACGGTGATCGCCGGCACCGCGCCTGGCGAGTTCATCAACAACACCGCCACCGTCAACAATCCCAACGGCCCGGAGAACAATCCGGCCGCGCCGCAGATCACGGTGAACCCCTCGCTGATCCCGGCGAACGGCACGAAGTTCCTCTACCTGCGGCGCGACGGCACCGGCGCCAACAAGAACCTCTCGAGAATCCGGCCCACGACGGCCACGGACTCCAACGAAAGCGTCGCGGGCGGCGGAAGCGACGATTTCATCATCACGCCCGCGCTGCGCGCCCCGCTGACCATCCCTGCGGGAACCATTCCGGTCCGCTTGTGGCTCTCGCGCAATGGCGGCAGCGGCTCGCGCAGCATCACGGTGACGTTGAGCTCGACTCCGGGAGGCACCATCGCGTCGCAGACGTCGACCATCAATCCGAACAACAGCACCACCGTGCCGGCGCTGGCAAATTTCACGCTCACCAACGCCGCAGTGCGCAACCTCGCGGCGGGCACCACGCTCACGCTGACGGTAGCGAACGCGGGTTCGAACGCCTTCCTGATATGGCCGAATGGCGATGGCGGCAGCACCGTCATCGGGCCCAACACCGTGCCTAACAACTCGCGCGTCGAGCTCAACACCACGACAGTCATCAACGTCGACAGCGTGCTGACCTACAACGCGGCGTTCAACGGCGGTGCGGTGCAAGGCACGTTCTATCCGAATACCAACGTGTTCGTGCGCGCGCAGATCAGCGATCCGTTCGGCGCTTTCGACATCTCGGGCGCGCGCATCACCATCATCGACCCGAACAGCGTCACGCACGTGAACAACGTGGCCATGACGGCGCAGAGCGCGCCCGCTACCTGCGGCCCGACCGCCACTGCCACGGCCACCTGTATCTTCCAGACCCAGTTCACGGTGCCCGCGTCGCCGGCGCTCGGCGGCTGGACGATCA
>Ga0207683_10001529_pt1 | contig 20829 bp, 18 predicted proteins | sample KBSM73metaG_FD_184333 | JGI IMG/M metagenome (GOLD analysis project Ga0207683, IMG submission 184333) | Miscanthus rhizosphere microbial communities from Kellogg Biological Station, Michigan, USA - KBS M7-3 metaG (SPAdes) (version 2) | ecosystem: Host-associated > Plants > Roots > Rhizosphere >... | reverse complement strand
ATCACCGGCGGCATGTTCGCCGGCATCATCTCCGATCACCTGTTCCATTCGCGTCGCCCGCCGGTGGCCACGGTGCTGTTCGCGATGCTGCTCGCCGGTGCGATCACGGTGATGGCGCTGCTGGGGTCGCCGATGATCGTGAGCTGGGTCGTCGCCGGCATGCTGATGTCCGTCATCGGCGTCAACGGGATGCTGTCGGGTGTCGCGAGCATGGACTTCGGCGGCAAGCGCGGCGCCGGGACCGCAACGGGGCTGATCGACGGCTTCGTCTACTTCGGCACCGCGATCCAGGACGTCGTCTACGGCGGCCTGCTCCCCGAGAAGGGCTCCGCCGCGGCGAAGGTCGTCCACAACTGGTACGCGTGGCCGATCGCGATGCTGCCGGTCGCGGTCATCGGCATCGTGCTTTCGTTGACCGTCTGGAACGCGCGCGTGGGGGCAAAACCAGCGGTTCACTGATCCCTGAGCCGAATTTATTTTCATGCTCTCGAGCGCTGACTTTCGTAATCGCGCTCGCGGCCAAGATGCTTTGAGTACCAACTTCTGTCGCGATATCGCGCTCGGAAATTTGCCGAGCGAGGTAATGTGCCGTCGTGTCGGAGAAAAAACACAGCGACTAGGGTGGCGCGTTCTTGCTAACCCGAGCGCGCATGAGACACGTACGCGAACTTCTTTTCGCTGTTCTCGCGGTGGCGACGGTCGGCTGTGGGACGAACGGCAAGAACAACAACGGAGATAACGGGTCGGGCGGCGATTACTCGGGCAGCGGAAGCGCCGGGGATACCGGCGGCGGTAGCGACGGCACGGGCAGCGATAGCGGCTCGGATGACGGCGCAGATGTCCAGCCGACGTACCCGGTACAGCATCCTCGGATCTACATCGCTGCGAACAAGTCGCGACTCGAGGCTGCGCTGACGGCGCACTCGGCAGCTGCGACGAGATTCACGCAGGCGGTCGACAGCTATGTCAATGGCGGAGACCTCTGGGGCTTCCGGCCGTGGAACGCGGCGCTGCTCGGTCAGCTGACCGGCACGCCGAAGTACTGCACGAAGGCGGTTGCCGAGGTCGAGGCCCAGGTCTCGAGTGCCGAGGCGTCGATCGCCGCTGGCACGCAGCCGGAGGTCGCGGCCGACAGCTACCTCGAGATCGGTGACGACATCGGCGACGTCGCGCTCACCTACGACTGGTGCTTCGACAGCCTGACCGCGTCGCAGAAGCAGCGCTGGCTCGCCTACGCGAACCAGGCCGTGTGGAACGTCTGGCATCCGACCGCCGCGAAGTGGGGCAGCCACACGATGACGTGGAGCGGCTGGGCGATCGACGATCCGAGCGACAACTATTACTACTCGTTCCTGCGGGCGACGATGCTCCTCGGCCTCGCCGAGAAGGGCGAGGATCCGCAGGGCGATACCTGGATCGATCAGTTCCGCCAGACCAAGGTGCTCGCGCAGCTCGTGCCGACGTTCAATGCCGACCTCGTCGGTGGCGGCTCGCGCGAGGGCACCGGCTACGGCGTCGCAATGCGCAACTTGTGGAGCCTCTATGACTTCTGGAAGTCGACGACCGGCGAGAAGCTCGCATCGAAGACGGGCCACACGCGCGCGTCGCTGCACTCGATGATCCATCAGATCGTGCCGACCCTCGATCGGTTCGCGCCGACCGGCGATCAGTCGCGCGACTCGACGGCGTCGATGTTCGACTACCAGCGCAACTACCTGCAGGAGCTCGTCACCGTGTACCCGACGGACATGGCCGCGGGCCCGGCGCAGACCCTGCTCGCGCAGTGCAGCGTTCCGTCGATGAGCACGTCGTTCATGGCAGTTGACGACTTCCTCTACGAGAACCGCGACGTCGCGCAGGCGCCGCTGTCGAACCTCAACACGTCGTACTACGCGTCCGGCATCGGCGAGCTCTACACCCGCTCGGGCTGGGACACGCACGCGACGTGGGTCAACATGATCGCGGGCCCGTACACCGAGTCGCACGCGCACCAGGACCAGGGATCGCTGATGATCTACAAGGACGGTTGGCTCGCGTACGACGCGGTGATCAACTCGGCCTCGGGCCTCACACAGGCGACGACCGCGCACAGCCTCGTGCGTATCGACAGCGGCGGCTCGCCGATCCAGCAGTTCAGCAACACGCAGTCGAAGATGGCGGCGCTGCACGCTGGAGCGAACTGGCTGTATGCCGCGGCGGACCTGACGCCCGCGTACAACGGCAACTCGAACATCCAGAAGGTCAACCGCGAGATGGTGTATCTGCAGCCGAACGCGATCGTCGTGTACGACCGCGTGCAGTCGAGCGCGGGCACCACGCAGACCTGGCAGCTCGCGACACCGAAGGCGCCCTCGATCAACGGATCGACCGCGACCATCTCGAACGCCGGCCACACGCTGACCGTGCAGCGGCTCGCCGGGAACGCGTCGTCGTCCGTGCACAGCATGACGAGCGAGTCGGACTACAACGGCGGCTATCGGCTCGACGAGACCGCGTCCGGTGGCAACAACCGGTTCATCCACGTGCTGTCGATCGATGGTGCCGTCACCACGGCCACCGCGTCGGGCGACACGGTCACCGTGCAGCTCACCGGCGGGCAAACTGCCACGATCGCGTTCAATCACGACGCGGTCGGCGCGACCATGACCTATGGTGGCGCAAACGTGACGCTTTCTGCGGGCGTCGACACGCTGGCACCCTGAGCTGCGGCTGTGGTAACCCGGGCGCCAAATGAAGCGCCTTGGTTTCGTCGCGGCGATGGTGATGGCAGGGTGTGGCGGTGGGGGGGACAGTGGCCCGACGTTTCAGGGCCAGCACCCCCGGATCGCGTACGGAGCCGGCAAGGACAGCCTCGTGGCGGGGCTGTCCCGGCCGGCCGGCGTGCGGTTCCAGAAGATGGTCGACAGCTGGGTCGGAGGCGCCGACGTCTACGAGTTCCAGCGCTGGAACGCGGCCCTCATGGGGCAGCTGACCGGCGACGCGAAGTACTGCAAGGCTGCGGTCGCGTCGATCGACATGGACGTGAAGACGGCCGAGTCGGCGATCGCCGCGGGCACCAAGCCTGACGTCGCGGGCGACGACTACCTGAAGATCGGCGAGCAGATCGGCGATCTCGCGCTGGTCTATGACTGGTGCCACGACGCGATCCCCGGCGATCGCCAGAGCGCCTGGCTCGCCTACGCCAACCAGGCCGTCAGCAATGTCTGGAACCCGGACACCGCGACCTGGGGCGGCATGGACGCGAGCTGGAGCGGCTGGGCGATCGACGACCCGAACGACAACTACTACTACTCGTTCTTGCGCGCGACGATGCTGCTCGGGCTCGCGGCGCACGACGAGCTGCCGGCGGCCAATCAGTGGCTGCCACAGTTCCACGATACGAAGCTGCTCGGCGAGCTCGTTCCGGCGTTCGAGTCGGATCTCACCGGCGGCGGCTCGCGCGAAGGCACCGGCTACGGCGTCGCGATGCGCTCGCTGTGGGAGCTCTATGACCTCTGGCACGGCTCGACCGGCGAGGTGATCGCGACCAAGACCTCGCACACGCGCGCCTCGATGCTGTCGTTCATCCACCAGACGCTGCCGACGCTCGATCGCGTGGCGCCGACGGGCGATCAGTCGCGCGACTCGACGGCCTCGTTCTTCGACTACCACCGCAGCTACCTCCAGGAGCTGATCGCGCTGTTCCCCGACGATCCGGTCGCGCCGCGTGCGGCCGCGCTGCTCGCGAATTGCAGCGTGCCGAAGATGGGCGACCAGTTCATGTACGCGTACGACTTCATCTACGAGAGCCCGACGGTCACGCCGACGTCGCTCGACGGCCTCGGCACCGCGTACTACGCGCCCGGCATCGGCGAGCTCTACGCGCGCTCGGGCTGGGACACGCACGCGACCTGGATCAACCTGATCGCGGGCCCGTACACCGAGTCGCACGCGCACCAGGACCAGGGCTCCTTGATGATCTACAAGGACGGCTGGCTCGCGTACGATCCGGTCATCGACTCGCACTCCGGGCTGCCGCAAGACGTCGGCTCGCACGGCACGCTGCGCATCGACGACGGCTCTGCGATGGAGCAGAAGCTCGGCACGTCGTCGAACATGCTCGCGTTGCATCGCGGCGACGGCTGGCTGCACGCCGCGGCCGACATCACGCCGCTGTACGCCGGCAAGATCGGCAAGCTCCAGCGCGAGGTCGTCTTCCTGGAGCCCGATACGGTCGTCGTGTACGACCGCGCGACGACGACCGCGAGCCAGCAGCAGGTGTGGTCGCTCGCGTTCCCGGTCGATCCGTCGATCAACGGCGCCGAGACGTCCGTCACGACCGCGGATCACACGATGACGATCCAGCGGCTGGCGCCGGCCGGTGCGACCGGCAGCATCCACCAGTACTCGGTGGACAGCGACTTCATGAACGGGTTCCGGCTCGACGAGCAGATCGCCGGCGGCGACCAGCGCTGGCTGCACGTCATCACGATCGACGGCGCGGCGACGAACGTCACGGCGGTCGATGGCAATACGGTGTCGCTCACCGTCGGCGGCAAGACCGTCAAGGTCGGCTTCGATCAGGCGGGAATCGGCGGTACGCTGCAGATCGGCTCCGCGACGACCGCGCTCGGCGCTGGTATCGACGAGCTCCCCGAGTAAATGCCCCGCTGGTTTCGCACGTTCCTGCACCTCACCCCGGTCGTCGCCGGGACGTCGCTGGCGTCGGTGCTCGGTCTGCTTGCGGTGCGCCAGCTGATCACGCCCGCCGAGCTCGCCTCCTCGAGCGACGCGGTCGGTAATTACCTGCAGACCGTCGGCGGGATCTACGCGGTGCTGCTCGCGTTCATCGTGTACGTCGTGTGGGGACAGTTCAACGACGCGCGTGGGTACGTCGATCGCGAGGCGACTGCGCTCGTCGATCTGCACCGGATCGCCAGCGGGCTGCCGTCGGCGACGCGCGTGGAGATCCAGCGCGAGCTGCGCGGCTACATCGACGCGGTGATCGCCGACGAGTGGCACGCGATGGCGAAGGGCGACGAGCAGACGATGGAGCGCATCGGCGAGCGGCTCGAGCACGTGTGGGTCGCGATCCACAGCTGCGAGCCGTGCTCGGAGTGCCAGCACGCGATCTACAGCGAGGTGCTCTCGCGCTTCAACGACCTCTCGGATGTACGGACGAGCCGGCTGTCGTCGTCGCGCGCGCGGATGCCGATCGCGATGAAGATCCTGCTCTACCTCGGCGCGTTCATCATGATCGGCTCGATGTGGCTGCTCAGCTTCGACAAGCTGTGGTTGCACATGATCGTGACGGCGGCGCTCGCCGGCGCCATCTCGCACATTCTCTTCCTGATTCAGGATCTGGATGATGCGTTCGCGGGCGACTGGCAAGTTTCCAAGGCGCCGTTTGAACGTGCGCGTAAAGCGTTCCTTCGCGATACCCACCAGATCGAAGCGAGCGTCGCGGCGTAGGGATTGCACCGTCTCGCCCCATGATCATGTTGCTGGTCGTGGTCGCCGTGTTGCCGCTGATCATGGTCGGAATGGCGCTACAGGCGCATCCGCCCGAAGAGCTCACCGAGGATCTGAGGTAATCTCTCAGGTTGGATGGAGCTCGCTGCGGGGACGCGAGTCGGACCCTACGAGATCGATCGAAAGATCGGCGCCGGAGGTATGGGCGTCGTCTACGGCGCGCGAGACGAGCGGCTCGGCCGCCACGTCGCGATCAAGGTCTTGCCGGCGGCGGTCATCGGCGATGCCGATCGGCTGCGCCGGTTCGAGCAGGAGGCGCGCACCGTCGGCGGGCTCAACCACCCGAACCTCGTCATCCTCCACGACGTCGGTCGCCACGAGGGCGCGCCGTACCTCGTCACCGAGCTGCTGTCGGGGACCTCGCTGCGCGCGCGGATCGCGGAGAGCCCGCTCGGGCTGCGCGAGGTCGTGCGGATCGCGGGCGAGGTCGCTCACGGCCTCAACGCGGCGCACGGCTCGGGCATCGTCCACCGCGACATCAAGCCCGACAACATCTTCCTCACGCGCGACGGCCGCGTGAAGATCCTCGACTTCGGGATCGCGAAGCTGCGTGACGTCGATGCCGGCACGGCGGCCACCGCGGCGACCGGCAGCGGCGTCGTGATCGGCACCCCGGGCTACATGGGCCCGGAGCAGCTGACCGGCAAGCCGATCGACGCGCGCACCGACATCTTCGCGCTCGGCGTGGTGATGTACGAGATGCTGACGCGGCGGCGGCCGTTTGCGGCGGACAACCACGTCGAGGAGCAGTACGGCGTGATGAAGGGCGCGCCGCAAGCGCTGCCGACCACGGTGCCGGGCTCGATGGCGAAGATCGTGATGCGCTGCCTCGAGAAGCGGCCGGACGATCGGTTCCAGTCCGCGGCCGACCTCGCGTTCGCGCTCGAGTCGCTCGACGAGGTCGCATCGGGCCGGCTCGCCGCGACGCCCGGGCATGGAGTCCCGGTGCGCGCCATCTCCTCGGATGCCTTCGCCCAGACGGCGGCTCCCGATGCCGCGCCGACGCCGGGCGGCGGCAGCATCACGCCGGGATCCTCCGCGCGGGGAGCCGCGATCACGCCCGGTGCCAGCGCGCCGACCTCCTCCGCGCAAACGGCCGCGCCGAACGCGCCGCTCGAGGGCACGCGGTCGATACCGCAGGTGGTGCCGCCGTCGACGATCGCGCCGGTGCGCTCGCGCGTGCCCTTGCTGCTGACGATCGTGGCGCTTGGCGCGCTCGCGGCGCTGACGATCCTCGGAGTCTTGTGGATGACCCGTCCGCGCGCGATCACGCCGTTCGCGGTGGGGCAGCGGTCGGGCTTCCCGTCGGTGGTGCCGGGCGGTCCGCAGTTCACGCGCGTCAGCTACCACACGCAGCAGAAGTGGTTCGCACGGTTCGACGAGAAGGGCGAGGCCGTCCTGTTCTCGCGGCGCGCGTTCGACGACGTCGCGCAGAAGACCTCCGACGAGTGGGAGGTCGTGCGCTCGGTGCCCGGCTCGAGCGCGGTGCTTCCGGTCGGCAAGCCCGGCCGCCTCCTCGACGTCGACCGCAAGACCGGCGAGCTCGCGCTCCGCCTCCGCGACTCCGGCGATGGCGGCATCCTCGCGCGCGCGACGATCGGCGGCGCCGCACCGCGCCCGGTCACCGATCGCGTCAAGGATGCGGCCTGGCTCCCCGGCGGCGAGCTCGCGATCCTGCGCGCCGACGATCAAGGCAACACCGTCGAGTATCCGATCGGGCATCCGCTCGTGAAGCAGCACGGCGGCGAGCTCGCGGCCCTCACGGCCTCGCGCGACGGCAAGCGCCTCGGCGTCATCGAGCACGCGACGTTCGACGACACGCGCGGCCGCGTCGTGATGTATCGCCTCGACGGCATCGAGCTCGCGCACTCGAGTGCGTACGCCGGCGTGGAGGGCATCGCCTTCTCGCCGAACGGCGATCTCTACTTCTCGACCAACAACACGATCCGCGCGCTCTCTGCCGACGGCCACGAACGAGTCGTGATGCGCAGCTACGGCCGCCTCCAGCTCCGCGACGTCGCCGCCGATGGCCGCCTCCTCATCGCGCCCTCGGACACGCGCTACCGGATGTACCAGCGCACCGCCGACAACCCGGCCGACGAGCCGATCGAGTGGCTCGACGAATCGGTCGCGAAGTCGATCTCGGCCAAGGGCGACTGGCTCGTGTTCCTGCAGATCGCCGACGCCGGCCTCACGCCCGACGGTTACGCGACCTTCGTCCGCCACGGCCGCGACACCCCGGTGCCGATCGGCAACGCCTACGCCGCCGCGCTCCTGCCCGACGGCTCCGCCGCGCTGTTGTTGTGCGGCGCGGGCGCCCCCTTGCGCATCATCCCGACCGCGATCGGCGAGTCACGCCCGCTGCCGAGCGGCCCGATCAAGAAGCTCGACCTCAACGACACCGTGGCGATCCAGGGTGACGGCAAGCACGCGGTCGTACGCGCCGCGGCCGACGACGGCGAGATGCGCCTCTGGCTCGTCGATCTCGCGCTCGCGGGCGCGCCCCCGGTCCCGATCGGGCCCCGCTCGGTCCGCCACGGCAAGCACCCGATCTCGCGCGACGGCGAGTGGATCGCGCTCGGCACCAAGGACGGTATCTCGCTCGTCTCGACGTCGGGCAAGCCGGACCGCACCGTCGCGCCAACGCCGCCGGACTCGACCATCCCGAACGGCTGGTACGAGCCGCTGACGTTCAGCGACGACGACCAGAGCATCATCGTGATGAACTTCCACAGCTACCCGCGCGTGATCCTCCAGGTCACGCTCGCGACCGGCGACACGCGCGAGCTATGGCGGATTTCGCCGCCCGATCGCCCGCGCCTCTTCGAGGCCACGGTCGCGGCCGACGCCTCGACGCTGGTCTACTCGCTGTCGTCGGAGACGTCCGATCTCTACGTCGTCGAGCAGCCGACGAAGTAGCGTTACCGCTTCGTCGCCGTGCAGGCATAGTCGCCAAACGCGATGTAGGGCCGGCGGCACGAGATCGCGATGCTGGCGCCGTTCTGCATCGTGAATTCGAACGATTCGCTGAGCACGCCGCGCTTGCCCTCGATGCGCGTGGCCTTGCAGTCGTGACAGGTGTCGTGCGCGAGCGTCTCGGCCATCGCGCGCACCGCGGAGTCATCCGCAAGCACGTTGCGGTACACCGCAAATGCGGTCAGCGCGATGAGCGCGATGACGAAGACCAGGCCGATTCGTTTCGCCATGGACTGATTAGAACCGCAATCGAGGGGCGCCGACCAGCTACCAATCCGGCTCTTCAACCTATGCGCGGCCTTTGAATCGCTTGGCCGAGGGCAGCACGACCTCCCACAGTCCGAACACGCTCGCGATCATGTGGTCGAGCTCGCGCGTTTGCTTGCCGCGCGCCAGCGTCTCGCGATCCGGCAGGCAGTACGCAGCCAGCTTCGATCCCTCGAGCGTGTGCAGCACGCCGCGCGACCAGCCCTTGCCCGCGTACGCGAGGCAACCCGGAACCCACAGCGCTTCGAGATCCTGCAGCGCGTATGGAATCTTCTCGTCGACCGTGCCGAGCGAGTCCTGGTACTTGCACTCGATCGCGATCGCCTTCCGATCATCGGGCCGGATCACGAACACATCGATGTAGCGATCCTTGCCGATCACCGTCTTGCCGAGCGCGATCTCGACGTACACGACGAGCCCGAACGGCCCGTAGCTCTCGTGGATGTAGCTCGCGATCAGATCGCGATACTGGTGCCCGGTCACCGCGAGACCCTCGCAGCATAGGCCGAGGTCCCGGCGTTGCCCGGCTCCGATGCTTCACCGGCGATTGCAACGCTACTAGCGATCACAGCGTTAGCCGCGTTCACAGCGTCAGCCCGAGCTGCGGCACCGTCTCCTCGCGCAGCGCACGGCCGCCTTCACGCGCACCCTCGGCGATCAACCGTGACTTCGCGATCTCGACCGCCTCTGCGCACAGATCGTTGCCGCGGAAGTCACGCCCGTTGCGCACCGCCGCAACACCCGCCGATCCCGAGCCGGTGAATGGATCGACCACCAGCTCACCCGGCTCGCTGCTCTGGCGCACCAGGACCTCGCTCACCTCGGGTGGCTTCTCGGCCGGATAGCCGCCGTTGATCCGCTTCTGCTGGATGATGTCCGCGATGCCGAGATCGTTGAGCTTGCGCTTGCCCTTCTCGAAGAACAGCACGCACTCGTACCGCGCACGGTAGTGGTAGCCCATGCCGATCGTGCAGTTGTGCGTGACGACGCCGTTGGCGAGCAGGAAAAGCTCGTCGGGGTGCTCGACCGAGATGTCCACGAGATCCTGCACGCCGACATCGTCGATCGCGACGACCGTCGCCGGCTCGAGCCGCACCGCGCGTGCGACGAGCTCGATCTCGAGGGCAAGCTGCGTCGTGCGCGGCAACTGAACGGGCCGCGTGCATAGCCGGCTTCCGGGCCGCAGCGTGATCGTCTCGGTGAGCACGCCGTCGCTGCGCAAGAATCGATGCTCGCGCGACGCGATCACCTCGGTGCCATCCGAGAATGTGAGCTTCAGCGCCGGCGAGCGCGTCTTGCGCGTCGCCTTGACGCGCGTCGTGCCACCCTCGGGAATCGCGACCCGATCGCCGGGCTCGATCTCGGCGATACGCATCACGCCGCGCTCGGTCCATACGAGCGTGTCCGGGCCGAGGCACTTGTCCCAGATCACCGGCTTCCAGAACTTGAAGCCGGCGTCCTCGGCGAGCGGCTTCGCGACGAACATCGTCTCCGGATCGCAGAACAGGTAGAAGTGCGCGTCCTTCTTCAGCACGCGGTAGACCTCGGTGAACAGCTCGGGGAACCGCGCGTTCGGGAAGATCGTGAACCAGTCGTTGCTCGACGCCTTGCTGTGCTTGAGGCGCGTGGTCGTGCCGATCGCGCGGTGCTTCTCGAGCGACTCGTAGGGCGGATCCGTGATCAGGAGATCGACCGACGCCGCGGGTAGCGTCCGCAGCCACGCGACCGCGTCGCCCTGCGTGAGCTGGAAGCTCGGCTTGTCCATGCGAGAACCCTCGCACGGAGGTCTGACAATCCGTTCAGTAGGAGATCGTCCGAGCACCGGCCAGCGCGTCCGCGATCCGTCGGACCCGACGCGGCGGATCACCGGACGCGGCAGATCACCAGACGCCGCAGGTCTTGCCCGGGTTCATCGGCGTGCCGGCCTTGCACGAGAACGCGGCGCCGAAGCCGGGCTGGTTCACGATCACGCCGTTGACGCGCCACATCGGCGGGCTGTGCGGGTTCGAGTGCGCCATCGTCTCGAGCAGCTCCGGGGTGACCTTCTCGCACCAGCTCTGCGCGTAGGCGAGGTAGTAGAGCTGGTCGTCCGAGTAGCCCTCGACCTGGCGCGGGACGGACTTGCCCTCGCGCCACGTCTTGTAGGCCTCGTAGGCGAGCTTGACGCCGCCGTTGTCGGCGATGTTCTCGCCGGCGGTGAGCTTGCCGTCGAGCTTGACGCCCGGGACGGCCTCGTACTGCGAGTACTGATCGACCACGCACTTGGTGGCGTCGGCGAACTGCTTCTTGGTCGAGGCGCTCCACCAGTCGCGCAGGTTGCCGCTCGCGTCGAACTGGCTGCCTTCGTCGTCGAAGCCGTGCGTCATCTCGTGGCCGATCGTGCCGCCACCCGTCGAGCCAAAGTTCACGGCCGGGTGGAACGTCGCGCCGAAGAACGGGGCCTGGAGCTGGCCCGCGGGCAGGGCGATCTCGTTGAGCGTGGGGTCGTAGTACGCGTTGACCGTGGGCGGCGTCATCTGCCAGTCGAAGCGGTCGACCGGCTTGCCGATCTTGCCCAGCTGGCGCTGGAGCTCCCAGCGGGTCGCGGCGCGCACGTTCTTGGCGTAGTCGGTGCGCGTGATCTCGAACTCGTACTTGCGCCACGTCTCGGGGTAGCCGACGAGGTAGGCCATCTTGTCGAGCTTGGTCTTCGCGGCCGCGCGCGTCGCGTCGTCCATCCACGGCAGGTGCTCGATCTCGACGCGCATCGCACCGAGCACGGCCTTCGTGAGATCCACCGCGCGCGACTTCGAGTCACCCGCGAACCGCGCCTTGACGTACGACTGGCCGAGCAGCTCTCCGAGATCCGCATCGACGCGCTGCACGCAGCGGCGCCACCGCGGCGGCAGCTCCTTCACGCCCGAGAGCTCCTTCTGCATCGTGAACGATTCGTCGACCCACGCCTTGCCGAGATCGTTCGCGCTCTGGCGCAACACGGTCCACGTGAGGTAGTCGCGCAGCGCCGCACCGGACTCCTTCTTCAGCATCGCCGCGACGGCCGTGTAGTACTTCGGGTCGTTGACGCTGATCGCCGTGACGTTCGGGATGCCGATGGTCTTGAGGTAATCGGCCCACGGAAACGACGGCGCGATCTTCTTCGTCAGGCCGTCGAGCTCGACGCGGTGATAGATGTTGTGCGGATCGCGGCGGAAGACCTGGTCCTGCTGCAGCTTCGCGAGCGCGGTCTCGATGCGGAACGCGTTCTGCGCCTGCGCCTTCGCCGTCTTGCTGCCGAGCAGGCCGAACATGCGCTCGATGTGCGCTTGATAGGCTGCGCGCGTCTTGGGCATCGTGCCCTTGCTGTCGAGGTAGTACTTCTTGTCGGGCAGCCCGAGGCCGGCCTGATCGAGGCCGGCGATCACCTGGGTCGCATCGGCGAAGTCCTGCTGCGGCTCGATCGAGAAGAACGGCGTGTAGCCGGCCGCCTGCAGCGTGATGATCGCATTCGCCGCGGACGTCTCGACCGCCGGCGGCTTCGCGGACCCGTACTTGACCGGGTCGTAGATCTTCGCGATCGCGTCGAGGTACGGCTGGATCGGCGTGGTGCCGGCCTTCTCGATGCCGTCCTCGTCCATGCATGCGGCGTAGTAGCCGCCGATCTTCTCGGCGACCGGATCGCCACCCTTCGAGGCGGCCGCGTCCTCGAGGACCTTCTTGAGGAATTCCTCGTTGTCCTTCACGACCAGCTGGATCGCGCCCCAGCTCGAGCGGTCCGGCGGAATCTGCGCGTCCTTCGTGAAGCCGCCGCACGCGTATGCGAAGAAGTCCTGGCAAGGATCGGCGCCCTTGTCGATCCACGTCGGCACGATGCCGGTCTGCGAGAGCGACATCGTCGGCGGCAGCTTCTCCATGTGCGGCTCGTTCGGAGCCGGCGCAGGCGCGGGCGGCGGCGCCGCAACGGGTGCGGGCTTCGACGAGCTGGAGCAGGCGACGAGCAGGATCGGAAGGAAGCGCGTTCGCATCGCCGCGCACCATACACGATCACTCGCGCGCGTCAGCCACCCTCGACCGGTGCGACAGGTGCGACGCCCGGCACTACGGGCGACGGTGCGGTCTTGTGCGGCCCGGTCGTGCGGCCCGGGACGATCAGCTTCTCGAGCCGCGCGAACCGGTCGAGCATCTCCTCGTGGATCCGGTCGGTCTTCTCGTGGAGGTGCGCGACCTCGAGCTCGGCCTTGAGGTTGATCTCGTACTCGATGTCGGCGCGGACGCGATCGCGTGCGCCCTGCCGGTTCGACGAGAACAACAGCAGCGTCGACAGGATGATCGCCTCGAGCGAGACGGTCATCGTGAGCAAGTTGTACGGGAACGGATCGAACGCCATCGAGGATGCGTTGAAGGCGATCCACGACGCGAAGAAGAACACGTGCACGACCAGGAACGTGATCGAGCCCGAGAAGTTCGCGACCCAGTCGGCGACGCGAAGCACGATGTTGTCGCGCTCCTCCTCGACCTGCTCGTTGACGTTGCGCGACACGCGCGCCTGCAGGAGCGAGTTCGCCTTGCGCGTCATCCGGCCCATCGCCGACAGCATGTCGAGCGCGGCGTCGGGACGCTTGCGGAACAGCTGCTGGAGGTCCTCTCGATCGATCATGAACAGCGTGCCGGCCTCGGTGACCGCCGCGGTCGCGGTGCGCGAGCCGCCGTCGAGCAGCGAGAGCTCGCCGAAGAACTCGCCGGCCTCGGCGGTGTGCAGCAGGATCTTCTGGCCGGCCTTGTCCTTCACGAACAGGTCGACCTTGCCGGTGTGCACGATGAACATCGCGTCGCCCGGCTCGCCCGCGCGGAACAGCGTCTCGCCCGGCGCGACCACCCGCTCGGCCATGACCTGCGCGAGCACGCCGCGCTCGTCGTCGTCGAGCTGCTGGAAGAGGCTGATCTGTGCCAGGAACGCCGGGTCCGCCGCCATCGCGGCCAGCTTACTAGGTTTCGCGCGTCAGCTCGTAGCCGATCGTCACGTCGAGGGTCAGCGGCTGCAGCGCGCCACCGAGGCTCTCCGGGGCTGCCTGGGTCATCGCCGCGTTGGCCTGCGCCTGCGGGAAATACGCGTTCGACCACATCTGACCGCCGGCGTTCTCGCTGACCGAGATCACGCGGCCCAGGGGGATGCCGAGCGCGTCGGCGGTCTGCTTCGCCTTCGCCTTCGCCGCCGTCAGCGCCATGTCGCGGACCTTCTTCTTTAGCTCCGGCAGGTCGCTGCGCCGGAACTGGCTCGACAGGCTGGTGGCACCGGCCTCGGCGCCGGCTTCCATCAGCGGCGCGATCTTGCTGAAGTCGTGGGTGGTCGCGGTGACCGTGATCTGTGCGCGGTAGGTATGGACCTTGATCTGCGCCCAGCCGAGCTGGTTCGGCTCGTAGATCGGATCGAGCTGGAGGTACGAGAGCTTGAGATCCGCGCCCTCGACTCCGAGCTTCTTGAGCGCCGCGACCACCGCATTCTCCTTCGCCTCGACGTCGGCCGTCGCCGCAGCCGGGCGCAGGTCATCGGCGGTCAGGGTCATCGTGAGGTCCGCGCAGTCGGGGCTGACCTCGAGCGTGGCGGTCCCAGTGATCGTCATCTGGCCGGGCTTGTCGGGCGCGGTCTGTGACGGGAGGATCACCTTGGTGTCGTGGCAGGCGGCGAGCAGGGCGACGGGTACGAGCGAAGCGAGGAGCGTTTTCGTCATGCAGTGAAGACGCTGCTAGCGCCGAAAAGCTGCCTGCCCTTACAGAGGCCTTACATGCAGTCGAGCACCTGCATCAGCTTGTCCATCGCGCCGCCGATCTTGCAGGTGACCGTGACGGTGTCGCCGTCCTTCACGGCCTTGGCCTTCGCGACGTCGGTGTAGGCGAGATCGATGTGGCGGCCGCCGTCGAGCTCCATCCAGAGGATCGGCTTGCCGTCCTCCTCGTGGCCCTTCACGGAGACCTTGCCCGAGAACGTGGCGCCCTCGTGATACTTGTCGAGCAGCGCCATCCCGTCGACGCCGGGCTTCGTGAACTCGTCGAACAGCGCCGTCGGCGTGGTCTTGACCGGAGCCCCGGCGGGCGCGGCGGCGGGCGCCTCGGCGGTCTTCTCGGCGGCGGCGGGTGCAGCGGAGGAGGGCTTGGGGTCGTCCTTCTTGCTGCAGGCGAAGGTGGACAGGGCGAGAGCGAGGAGCGCGATGCGGGTCATGGGAAGTCCTTTCGAGTGCCGTCCGCATCATCAAGAGTCGTGCCCGCTGCAACTCAGCGTTGTCACGTTGCGACCGGGTCTGCGGGGACCCAAGCGGCTAGAGTGGCTGCGTGCTGTTTGACCCACTGACGTTGAAGTGCGGGCTGGTCCTGCCGAACCGGATCGCGCTCGCCCCGATGACGAACGGCCAGTCGCTGCCCGATGGCCAGCTCGGCGAGGACGAGCTCGGCTGGCTCGCGCGCCGCGCCGACGGCGGCTTCGGCATGATCGAGACCTGCGCGGCGTACGTCGCGCGCGACGGCAAGGCCTGGGCCGGCGAGCTCGGGGTCGACCGCGATGACGAGCTGCCCGGGCTCACGCGGCTCGCGAGTCGCCTGCGCCGCGGTGGTGCGGCGGCGATCGTCCAGCTGTTCCATGGCGGCGTCCGCGCGGCCAGCGCGCTCACCGGCGAGCAGGTGTGGAGCGCGAGTACCTGGCAGGAGGACGGCCCGACGTTCGAGGTCCCGCGCACTGCGACCGACGACGACATCGCGCGCGTGATCGCCCAGTTCGCCGCGGCCGCGGAGCGCTGCGAGCGCGCCGGCTTCGACGGCGTCGAGCTGCACGGCGCGCACGGCTATCTGCTCGGCCAGTTCCTGTCGCGCACGATGAACCCGCGGCCGTTCGAGGAGCGCGCGTACCTCATCCGCGCCGCGACCCGCGCGGTCCGCGCTCGCACGAGCCCGAAGTTTTGCGTCGGCGTGCGGCTCTCGCCGGAGGATCGCGGCAGCGCGAAGGGCCTCGATCTCGACGAGTCGCTCCAGGTCGCGCGCTGGCTCGCCGACGACGGCGCCGACTTCATCCACGCCTCGCTGTGGGACGTCAGCAAGCCGACCGCGAAGCGCCCCGACGAGCACCCGATCCCGCTGCTCCGCGCCGCCGTGCCGCGCGACGTCGCCCTGTTCGTCGCCGGAACGATCTGGACCCACGCCGAGGCCGAGGCGGCCCTCGCGCGCGGCGCCGACGTCGTCGCGATCGGACGCGCCGCGATCCTCAACCCTGACTGGCCTCACACCGACGGCGTGAAGCGCACACCGGCCACTCGCGCCGAGCTCCTCGACCGCGCGGTGTCGCCGACGTTCGTGGAGTACCTGACGCGATGGAAGGGCTTCGTCGCCGACTGATCGCCACTAGTGCCGCGGCAAGAGCCTTGCCAGCGCCTTCGCGTCGGCGTTCGCCTCGGTGTTCTTCTGACGGTAGGTGTCGAGCGCAGATGCATTGTCCGCGGGAGCGCGCAGCGTCACGACGTACGCCATCCACGCAGTCTCTCGATCCTCGAAGTAGCGGCGCATCGTGAGGATCAGCTCCGAGTCGGGCGCAGCCTCGACGCGCAGCCGGAACGCGTGCCACGGCGGGAGCACGTCGCGCTCGATGATCTGCGCGAGCATGAGCTCGTCGATCTGGTTGGCACCTTGGCGATGGAGCGCGTCGGTGAACGTCGCGTTGCACTGCCGCTCGACCGTGTGGAAGTCGGAGATCAGGGGATCGGGAGGTGAGCCGCGCTTGACGATCAGGAGCACGACGAGCGTCGCGACCACGGCGAGTGCCGCGCTTGCGATCAGCCACCTGCGCATCGTGTGCCGTTCTAGCACCGAGCGGCAACGCGCGGCGTGCGATGTCCAGCGCACCATTGACGTTTCTCCCCGGAGAGCAATGTTTGGTTCATGGCGTATGCGCCCGTCGGCGAGGTCCCCGAAGCGGTTCACGCGATCGCGCGGCCGATCTATGGGGAGACCGAGGTCGACGAGATCGCCGAGCTGATCGCGCACAAGCGGCTCGTGCTGCTCGGCGAGGCGTCGCACGGCACGCACGAGTTCTATGATCTTCGCGCCGCGATCACGCGCCGGCTGATCGCGAAGCACGGGTTCGCCGCGGTCGCGGTCGAAGGCGACTGGCCCGATGCGCTGCGCGCCGATCGGTTCGTGCGCGGCCAGGTCACCGACGACGAGACCCCCGAGGCGGCGCTCCAGAGCTTCGAACGGTTCCCGCGGTGGATGTGGCGCAACGAGGACGTCGAGCGGTTCGTCGAGTGGCTGCACGCGCACAACGCCGACCTCGTCCCCGAGCAGCGCTGCGGCTTCTACGGGCTCGATCTGTACTCGCTGCACGCCTCGATGCACGCGGTGCTGACGTACCTCGCCGACAACGATCCGCCGGCGGCGGCGCGCGCGCGCGAGCGCTACTCGTGCTTCGACCACGTCCGCGATCCGCAGCACTACGGACTGCAGGCGCACCTCGGCATCGGCCCGAAGTGCGAGACCGAGGTCGTCGCTCAGCTCGTCGAGCTCCAGCGCCGCAAGATCGCGCGCAGCGGTCGCTCGCCGGCCGGCGATGCCTGGTTCCACGCGGTCCAGCAGGCGCACGTCGTACGCAACGCCGAGGCGTACTACCGCGCGATGTTCGGCGGACGCGCGGCGTCGTGGAACCTGCGCGACACGCACATGGCCGATACGGTCGATTTGCTCGCCGAGCACCTCGGCGACGGAGCGCCGGCCAAGCTCGTCATCTGGGCGCACAACTCGCACGTCGGCGACGCGCGCGCGACCGAGCTGGGCGACGAGGGCCAGATCACGCTCGGTCAGGTCTTGCGGCAACGCCATCCCAACGAGACCGCGCTCGTCGGGATGACCACTCACACCGGCACGGTCCTCGCAGCCTACGACTGGGACGAGCCCGGCGAGCGCGAGCGGGTTCGACCGTCACTGCCCGGAAGCTGGGAGGAGCTGTTTCACGCGAGCGAGCTGGCGCGGTTCTACGCGACGTCGGCGCAGCTGCGGCGTGCGGTCGGCGATCAGGTCGACCGGCTGCAGCGCGCGATCGGCGTCGTGTACCGGCCCGAGACCGAGCGGCGCAGCCACTACCTGCACGCGCGACTCGCCGACGAGTTCGACGTGATCGTTCACGTCGACGAGACCCATGCGGTCGAGCCGCTCGATCCGATCGGCGCGCTGCCCGAGCCGGCGCCGGCACCTGATGTTCCCGAAACCTTTCCAACTGGAGTTTGACTCATGGCACACCGTTCTCATCGCAAGCACCTCAAGCACGTTCACCAGCACGAAGAAGTCGTCGAGCACACCGAGGGACACACGCCTTCCGAGAAGGCAGCATCGTTCAGGCAGCTCGGGCGCGATCTCCTGTCGAGCGTGAAGGAGGCAGCGCTGGCGGTGCCGCGGGCGGTGGTGCATCGCGTGCTGCGCCGGCCGCGCGCGATGATGGAGCGGCTCAGCGGGATGTATTCGCAGCACCGCGCGACTGCGAAGTGAGCCACGCTGCGAGCGCGTCGCGGTCGGCCGCGCCGAGATCGGTGCCGGCGGGTGGCATGGTGCGGGTGACGACGACGCGTCGCACGAGCTCGTCGTGGTCGGCGTGCCAGCTCGCGGCCGTCGAGAGATCGATGCCGGCGCTGCCGCCCGGCAGGTGACAGTGCGCGCACACGCGTGCGAACACCGGCTGGATCTGCGCGCGCCACGCCGGATCGTCGGTCGCGGTGTCGAGCGAGGCACGCGTCACGCTGCCGTGCGACGCGAGCCAGGCATCGCCGCCTGTCGAGGCGAACAGGTGCGCACCGTGCGGGACATCGAGTGTCGCGCGGCGCAGCACGCTGCCGTCGAGCGCATAGAGCGCGGCATCGCCGAGGATCCACAGCCGCGAGCCGGCCGCCGCGATCGCCGAGATCGGCCCGTGCACGTCGATGGCGTGCAGCGCCCCGGGCGCCTTGCGATCGTGCGCGGTGCCGGCGTCGTCGTGCGTCGCGCTGGCGTCCTCGACGTAGACCGCGCGATCCGTGGCCGCCGCGAGCCGGCCGCCGATGAACGCGACCGAGCGCGCGGCGATCGGATAGGTGCGCGACTCGCCCTTCGCGAGATCCCAGACGTCGATGCCGCGCGCGCCGATCATCGCGACGCGGCCGCGGCTCGCGGCGACCGCGCTCGGCGCGACGAGCTTCGCGCGCAGCTCGTGCACGCCGTCGGCCGAGACGGCGACGCCGTCGCCGAGCGCGAACGCGGTGGTCGTGCCGGCGGCGGCGACGCCGCGAATGTCGGCGAGTCGGAACCGGTCGGTGATGTCCTCGAGGTCGCCCGCGAGCGTGATCCGAACCAGTCGGCCGTCCTCGGTGACGCCGACCGCCCAGGCGCCTTCGCCGTCGAGGGCGGCCACCGTGGCGCCGCCGCGCCAGCCGCCAGGCGCCGGGACGCCCGCCGCGAGAGCGGCGCCGGGCGCGCTGCCGGGTGCCGGGACGCTGGCCGCGAGCGCGCCGCCGCGCACGACGAATGCGCGCTGGTGATCGAGCACGACGGTGGCGTCGCCGACCTCTGTGATCGCCACGACCTCGCCGACATCCGCAGGTAGCTTCGTCGCGATCACGGGTACGGCGGCGGGCTTCGCGGCGCCGCCGCAGGCCGCGATCAGGCTCGCAGCCCCGCCGCACGCTGCCAGCAACAGCAGCAGCTTCACGCGAGCATCTCCTTCACGACCTCGCCGTCGCGGAGATACTTCCGCGTGTCGATGCCGAACGCCGCGAGGAACGTCGCCAGCACGTCGGGCGGCGCGATCGGCCGCGGCCCGTCGGAGAACGCCAGGCCGGCGTCGGCCGGCAGCAGCTGCTCGTGGTCCGTCTTGCCGAACACGCGCGCGCGCTTGAAGCGCGGCGAGATGATCAGCGCCGAGTTGTTCGGATAGTGATCGCGCCCGCCGGCGAGGTTGATCTGCGGCGTGCGGCAGAAGTCCGAGAACACGAGGATGTGCGTGCGGTCGGAGAGCTTCGCGTCGTCGAGCAGCTTCACCATCGTCGCGATCGTCCCGAACAGCTCCTGCTGGGTGTGCGCGTGCTGCTTGTAGTTCGTGTTGTGCGTGTCGAGCCCGCCGAGCGCGAAGCTCACGCAGCGTACGAGGTTGCGCTTCATCGCCTCGACGGCGAACGCCGCGCCGAGCGCGCCCTGGCCGAGCGTCCTCGCCTTGTAGTCGAGCTGCGGGTAGGCGTCCATCAGCGCCTTCTGCGTGAACGCGGCCTTGAGCTCGTTGCCGAGCAGCTTCGGCAGCGCGCTCTGTTGCGCGGCGATCCGCTCGTAGGTCTCGGGGAACGTCGAGTGCTTCGCGAGCGCGTGCGCCTCGTCGGTGAGCAGCGCGGTGATGCTCGCGCGGTCGTCGTCGCTGAAGTAGGCATCGCTGCGCGCGAGCGACTTCGCGATCGTGGCCGCGCTCGAGACGCGCAGCGGGATCGCGCGACGGTCGAGGGAGTCCCCGACGTAGGCCGACGGAAACTGGATCGACACGCCGGGCAACAGCTGGCCGGTGCCGAGCTCGTTCGCGATCGCCACATCGACGCTCGACGCCGGCGCGCGTCCACCCGCGAGGTGCCGGCCGGTCGCCGAGAAGCAGGTACCGTCGGGATGGCTCACCGTGTTCATCGCGAGCCCGTTGATGATCGTCAGCCGGTCGCGCAGGTCGTAGAGGTCGCCGATGCCGGGGCCGAACGTCATCGGCACGTCGGAGGGCGCGAGGATCTCGAACGTATCGGTGTCGCCGTCGAGCGCGGCGCGCTTCCAGTGCGTGAGGGCCGCGAGCTCGGTGTTGTCGGTCGAGGCTGGCTCGACGAGGCCCTTGCGCTCGTTGCGCGGATCGGCCCACAGCGTGACGTCCCAGCCGCCCGCCGCGTGGATGAAGATGAAGAACTGCTCGGTGTCCTTCACCGCCGCCCACAGCGGGCGCGGCGCGAGTGCCGCTGCACCGACGAGCTGCAGGAACGTGCGTCGCCTCATCTAGTAGAGCTCCGCTTCGGGATGTTGAACAAGCGCGGTGCACACGGCGGCCCACGCGGTCTCGTCGGGAGACAGCGGATTCTT
>Ga0207683_10001527_pt1 | contig 20845 bp, 19 predicted proteins | sample KBSM73metaG_FD_184333 | JGI IMG/M metagenome (GOLD analysis project Ga0207683, IMG submission 184333) | Miscanthus rhizosphere microbial communities from Kellogg Biological Station, Michigan, USA - KBS M7-3 metaG (SPAdes) (version 2) | ecosystem: Host-associated > Plants > Roots > Rhizosphere >... | reverse complement strand
GTCCCGCTGGTCGGGCTCTCCTCGTACTTCTATCCCGCGCCGAGCGACGTCGTCGCGTCGTTCGCGGACCTCATTCGCAAAGGCATCCTGCCGGTCTACTTCGCCGACAGCATGGGCCGCTATTTCGCGGGGCTTGCCGCAGGCGCGCTCCTCGGCGTCGTCTTCGGTGTCGCGATCGGCCTCAACCGCACGGTCGCGGTCACGCTGTCGCCGCTCCTCAAATTCCTGTTCGCGATCGTCGAGGTTGCGTGGATTCCGATCTTCGTCGTCTGGTTCGGCTACGGCTTGAAGACGATCCTACTCGCGCTGATCTACGTCGTGTTCTTCCCGGTGCTCTACAACACGCTGCTCGGCGTGCGCACGGCGCCGCAGATTCTCGTCAACGCCTTGCGTTCGCTGGGCGCGACTCGGTGGCAGGTTCTGCGCTATGCGATCCTGCCGAGCGCACTGCCAGGCATCATCACGGGCCTTCGCGTCGGCGCGGGCTTTGCATTCCGCGGTCTCGTCTTCGCGGAGATCGTGGCGGCGAAGTCCGGCATCGGCTACCTGATCTTCGAAGGCACGCAGACGCAGCAGACGGCCCGCACGATCGTCGGCATGATCGTGATGGGCCTGACGTGGCTCGCGATCGACCTCTGCTATCTGCGGCCGCTCGAACGCGCGACGATCCAGCGCTGGGGCCTCACCGTCGACGCGGAGCAGCGCACATGAGCCCCAAGGGCCGCCAGCCCCTCGCGCCGCCGACGTGGCTTGGCACGCTGCCGTTCCTGGCGATTCTCGTCCTGTGGTGGCTCCTGCCGCGTGTCATGCAATACCCGTCTTACATGCTGCCGCCGATCAGTGCAGTCGTCGACTTCGCGTGGGAATCGATCCGCGACGGCTCGCTGCTCAAGAACACCGCCGCCAGCCTCGCACGCCTCTTCATCGGATTCGCGATCGGGATGGCGCTCGCCGTTCCGCTGGGCCTTGCCATCGCGCTCAACCGCTACGTCGCCGACATGTTCCGTCCCGTGCTGTCGTTCCTGCAGGCGATCGCCGGCATCGCATGGGTGCCGCTCACGATCATCTGGTTCGGCATCGGCAACGGCTCGGTGATCTTCGTCATCGCCAACACGATCTTCTTCGCATCGCTCTACAACACGGTGATCGGCGTGCAGTCGATTCCGACGTCGCTCTACCGCGCAGTGCGAAGCCATGGCGGGAGCGGATTTGCGTTGCTGACGAACCTGATCCTGCCCGGCGCGCTCGTGCAGCTCCTGCTCGGCGTGCGCACGTCCATGGCGTACGGCTGGCGCGCACTCGTCGCCTCCGAGATGATCGCGGGCAGCAGCGGCCTGGGCTACATGACGATGGAAGCCGTGCAGTGGCAGCGCACCGACGTGATCATTCTCGGGATGATCGTCATCGGTCTGATCTGGATGGTGATGGACCGCACGCTCTTTACGGCGATCGAGCGCCGAACCGTCATGCGGTGGGGATTGCTGCAACGCTAGGCAAGGATCAATCGAAGGAGAGCCGGAATGTCTCGCTGGGCCGCCGTCGCCGTTGCGGCGTTCGCAACGCTCGCATCTTTGCCCGCACTGTCGCAGGGGGCGTGGCCGCAGAAGCCGATACGCCTCGTCGTGCCCTTCCCGGCCGGCGGCCAGCTCGACGTCGTCGCGCGTCTGGTCGCCGACCGGATCTCGCCCGCGCTGGGTCAGCCGATCGTCGTGGAGGCGAAGCCGGGCGCCGACGGCAACATTGCCACCGAGCAAGTGGCCAAGGCTGCTCCTGACGGCTATACGTGGCTGGCCGCGAGCCCGCCGACGACGATCCAGCCGAGCGTGCGGCCAACCTCCCTCAAGTACGATCCGCTGCGTGACTTCGAGGGCGTGGCGCTCATCGGCACGAGCCCGTTCCTGTTTGTCGTTCCGGCGTCGCTTCCCGCGAAAACGCTCGCCGAGTTCGTCACCTATGCCAAGACGCGCGATCTCTCGTACGCGGGCTCGGCGCGCGGCACCGTCGTTCACCTCGCCACCGAGCTTTTCATGCACGACGCCGGGATCAGGATGGAGACGATCAACTATCCGGGGCAGCCGAGTGCGATCGCGGATCTCATCACCGGGCGCGTGCAGTTCATGACGCTTGGCCTGATCCTCGCCGAGCCGCAGTTGAAGACGGGCAACTTGAGGGCCCTCGCGGTGCTCGACAAAGTGCGGCATCCACACCTTCCCGACGTGCCGACCGTTGTCGAGCTCGGAACGCCCTCGCTGGTGATGAGCACCTGGTTCGGCATCGCGATGCCCGCGAAGACGCCGCAGGCGATCGTCGACCGCGTCAACTCGGAAATCATGAAAGCCCTTGCAAACCCCGACGTGATCGCCAAGCTCGAGACGATGGGTGTCGACGCGGCGCAGCCCAACAAGCCCGCCGATTTCGCAGCGTTCATGCGCGACGACGTCGCGCGCTGGAAACGCGTCGTCAGGACCGCGAACATCGCGGTGGATTGAAGGCCGTGACGAACACATCACCCGACGGCTCGGGCGAGCTCCAGTCCGACGATCCCGGAGGTGGATGGCAGGGAACCATTGGGCGCACCCTCGCGGATTCGACACCCTGGTGGGCGCCGCGCCCCAAGCCGCCTGCCGGCGCGCCGGACGTCGTCGTCATCCTGCTAGACGACCTGGGCTTTTCCGACTTCGGCTGCTTCGGCGCGGAGATCCGCACCGCGGCCATCGACAAGCTCGCGGCGCGCGGCCTGCGCTTCTCCAACTACACGACGGTGCCGATGTGCACGCCGGCACGCGCGGCGCTCTTGACGGGCAAGAATCCGCATGCGGTGGGTTGCGGATGGCTCACGTTCAACGATCCCGGCTATCCCGGCTATCGCGCCGGCGAGATGACGCGCGATACGCCCACGCTCGCAGAGCTGCTGCGCGCGCAGGGCTATTCGACTTACATGGTGGGCAAGTGGCACAACACCGCGGAGCACAACGTCACGCCGTCGGCGGATCGCTCGTCGTGGCCGCTTATGCGCGGTTTCGATCGCTTCTACGGATTCCTGGGTGGTGAAACGCATTACTTCGCGCCCGCGCAACTCGTCCAGGACAACGCGTTTCTCGATGATGACGCCTATCGGGATGGCTACTACTGCACCGACGACTGGACCGACAAGGCTATCGGCTGGCTCAAGGACCACGCGAGCGCATCACCCGACAAGCCATTGCTTCTCTACGTCGCGCACAACGCGCCGCACGCGCCGCTGCATGCAAAGCCCGACGACCTCGCGCGCTATGTCGACGCGTACGACGGCGGCTGGGACGTGGTGCGTGCCGCACGTGTCGCGAAGCAGAACGCGCTCGGACTCTTCGATATCCCGCCGGCACTGCCGCCGCACAGCCCGAACGTACCGGCGTGGGACACGGTCGACCCTTCGCGCCGCGCACTCTATGCGCGCTACATGGCGCTCTACGCCGCGGTCGTCGACAACCTCGACCAGAACATCGGCCGGCTGATGGACGCGCTGGAAGCGCTCGGCCGCCTCGACAACACGCTCGTCATCCTCACGTCGGACAACGGCGCCAACGGCATCGGGGGTGTCGACGGCGCAGCGAACAACCTGTCGAAACGACTGACCGGCAGCGAAGATCCCGCATGGGTGCGCGGAATGCTGGAGCGCGGCGAGCTTGGCGGCGCCGCCTCGTGGCCGACCTATCCGCTCGGCTGGACGGACGTCTCGAGCGCCCCGTTCCGCCTGTACAAGACGACGACGATGAACGGCGGCATTCGCGTGCCGCTCATCGTGAGCTGGCCGGCGAAGCTGCGCGACGCAGGGCAGGTACGCCGCCAGTGGATACACGTCACCGACATCGTGCCGACGATCCTCGACCTCGTCGGCGCGCCGTATCCGGACAAGCTCGGCGGCTATCGCACCCGCGCGCCCGACGGCGCGAGCTTTCGCGCCGCCCTGGAGAACGGCGCCGCAGCCTCCGCGCGATCGTCACAGCATTACGAGCTGGCCGGCAACCGCGGCTATATCAAGGACGGCTGGAAGATCGTGTCGCTGCAGCCGCCGGGCACGCCGATCGACCTCGACAACTGGATGCTGTTCGACCTCGCCGCCGACCCGACCGAAATGCACGATCTCGCCGCGACGAATCGCGACAGGCTGGTCGCGATGGTGGCGGCCTTCGATGCCGACGCGGCCGCGAACTACGTCTACCCGCTCGACAACCGCGGCGTGCGCCGGTCGCTGACGGTGCCGCCGTACCTCGAAGCAGCGCTCGACGAGGCTCGGACATTCCATCCCGGGACCGGCACCGTCGCGCTCGCGATCGTCGCGCCGATGGTCGCCGACCGCAGCTATGCGTTGTCCTGTGCATTCACGTACGGGGCATCGGATCGGGGGGTCGTCTTCGCCCTCGGCGATCCGATTGCGGGAATGGCACTGTTCGCGCGAGACGGTGAGCTGACGTTCGTTTATCACGGCGGACAGGGAAAGACGGCCGAGTGCGCGCTGCCTGCTCGCGACGGCGACAACCGCTTCGAGCTGCGGCATCGCGCGCTCGGCGGGCGCCGCGGCGCAGGTGAGGTCTGGCTCAATGGAAATGTCGTCGCGACGCTCGACCTGTCGCCAACGACAATCCTCGGACTTGGCGTTGGCGAGGGCCTCGACGTCGGCTGCGATCGCCGCCTGCACGTGACGGCGCGCTACGGCGGCGGCGGCGCCTGCCCCTACACGGGGGCCGTGCGGTACGTGCGCATCGAGCCCGGTCCGCAGGCGCCGGACAGCTACGCCAACCGGCCTGAACGTCTCGCGCAGCGCGACTGACGCCTGCGTGCGCGGGCGTTCATTCCGACGTCTGCAACCTCACCTCGACGCCCACCGGCTGCTCGCGCAGCTTGAGCAGCGCGCCGACGTCGTCGTCGCCGAGGCCGCGTGCCAACCCCTGATCGAGGCTCGCGAGCGCCGCGCGACCCACGGGGGCGCTGACGCCCAGGCCCTCGGCCAGTTGCAACGCGAGCCGGCAATCCTTGTGCGCGAGTTTCATCATGAAGCCCGGTCTGAAGTCGCCGGCGAGCGGCCGCTTGGGCATCGCCACCGCAAGCTGGCTGCTCCACGCCATCGTCGTCCTGAACACCGACAGCATGGTGTCGAGCGTGATGCCGGCCTTGGTTCCGGCGACCAGCGCCTCGATGCTCGCTTCGGCAATGCACGTCGCGAGCAGGTTGTTGATGAGCTTGACCGTCTGCCCCGCGCCAAGCTCGCCGCAGTGGAAGAAGTCCGTTCCCATGCAATCCAGCACGGGCCGCACGCGCGCGATGTCCGCCGCGTCGCCGCCGACCATGAGGGTCAGCGTGCCTGCGACCGCGGCGTCGGCAGTCTTGCCGACCGGCGAGTCGATCATCGCGCCGCCCTTCGCGCGAATCGCCGCGCCGACCTTCCGCGTGGTGCCGGGGTCTATCGTGCTCATGTCGACGTAGATCGCACCCTTGCGCAGGCCTTCGACGATACCTTCGGGCCCGAGCGCGACACGCTCGACGTCGGGCGCATCGGGCAGCATGGTGATCACGACGTCGCTCGCTTCCGCCACCTGCAGGACCGACGCTGCAGCGCGCGCGCCCTGCATGACGAGCCCCTTCACCGCGGGCGGCACGACGTCGAACACCGTCAGCGTATGACCCTTGTTCAGGATGTTGCTGGCCATGGGCGCGCCCATCGTGCCCAGGCCGATGAATCCTACGTTCATGTTGTCGCTTTCATTTGAGTACACGGTGATGGCGGTGCACGGCGTTGCGTGGAAAGACCCATCACGTGCGGTCCTTCCATTGCGAGATGTCCCACGCCGGGAGACCCCGCAGATCCTTGGCGTCGCTCGCCCTGAATGCGGCAGCATCGGGCTTCATACCCGTCTTGTCGTACGCGGTCTTCAAGAGCGGCGCAGCGGCGGCAAACGCATCGCGGACCTGCGACCATGCGAGCGGCTTCGGAATCAGCCGCCCCTCCACCATCACCTTCGAGATCTCGAGCACGGCCAGCGCGTCGCCCTCGGTGGGCCAGCACCAGCCGCGCGCGAACAGCACGTCGTCGGTGACGACCTTCGCGCCGAGCGCGGGATCCAGCTCCCAGTATTTCTTGGACAGGTCCGACACCTGTCCCGGCGCCATCGTGGAAAGCTTTGCTACCGCATCCTGCTGCGCGATCAGGAACGCCGTGACGACGGCGGGATTGTCCTTGACGATCGCGGGAGAGCCGATCCAGAACGAGCGGTGCAGGTAATAGCCGTCCGGATAGAACGCCGACTTCTTCACCGACTCGAGCATCTTGCCCGCGCCTTCGCCGGCCGGCCCCTTGTAGTGGGCTTCCGTGTAGCCGAATGAATTCATGATCCCGGCGGTCCCGAGCTCGGCGTTGGCCTTCAGGAATGCCGGATGGATCAGCACCGCGGCGTCCATGCCGGTGGGAATCGTCGCGGCCTGCGCCTGCGTCGGTGTATTGACGATGGTGATGTCGAACGCGCGCGGATCGGGATTGCCGAGCTCGTAGCGCAGCATCTGCGAGAAGGCGTTGTACGGGTCGCCGCCCAACAGCGCGCCCACGGTCTTGCCCTTGAGGTCGGCAATGTTTCGGATGGGCGAATCCTTGCGCGTCGCCAGCACGAAGCGGAAGTGGCCTTCGCCGACGGAAAGCAGATTGATCGGCTGGCTCTGCGCGATCATCCTCACGATCGGCGTGTTGCCCCACATGCCGAAATCGAGATTGCCCGACACGAACGCTTCCACCATCGGAAGCGCCGACGGATAGTCGCGATAATCGACGGTCAGGTCGTAGCCCGCGTCGGACGCGAATTTCTCGAACGTCTTGTTCGCGATCATGTACTGGGTGACGGGCGAATTCCCGGCGGCCCATGGCTGCCGTCCCACCGAGACCTTGAGCGCCTTCTTTCCCTGCGCACGAACGAATGGGGGTGCGGCGAGCAGCAACGACGATGCGCCGGCGGTCGCGAGAAAGCGGCGTCGCGATGGAACTCGGGTGTTGTCGGTCATCGATTCCTCCTGTAATTCCGACATGCGATCAAGCGACCGTGGCGCGATACGCCTCGTCGCGGATGAGACTCCAGATGTGCTGCGCCAGAGCCTGGAACTGGGAATCCCCGCGCGTTCGATCGCTGCGCGGGCGCGGCAGCGGAACGTCGAGCAAGGCCTTCAACTTCCCGGGATGGCTCGTCATCACCGCTACGCGGTCGGCGAGGAAGACGGCCTCGTCGATCGCGTGCGTGATGAAGACCACAGTGCGACGCTCATGCGCGGGACGGTCCTGTCCCCAGATGCGCAGAAGCTCGTCCTGCAGGATCAGGCGCGTCTGTGCATCGAGCGCGGCCAGCGGCTCGTCCATCAGCAGCACCTCGGGTTCGTTCGCCATCAGCCGGGCGAGCGCCACGCGCTGCCGCATGCCGCCGGAAAGCTGGTGGGGATACTTCTGCTCCGAGCCGCGAAGGCCCACGAGATCCACGTAATGCCGAACTCGTGCCTGGCGCTGCGCAGCGCTCAGATTCCGTCCGGCCGGACCGTAGACCAATCCGTACTCGATGTTGCCGACCACGGTCCGCCAGGGGAACAGCGCGTAATCCTGGAACATCACGCCGCGGTCCGCGCCTGGACCCGTGATCGGATGCGTGTCGATAGAAAGCGATCCGCTCGTCGGCAACTCGAGACCCGCGAGCAGGTTCAGCACCGTCGTCTTGCCGCATCCCGACGGGCCGACGATCACGAGAAACTCGCCCTGCCGCACGTCGAGCGAGAAATCCTCCACCGCTGCAACCGCCTCGCCTGGCTTGAGCGCAAAGCGCTTGCCGACGCGGTCGAGCTTCAACTTCGGCGCGATCAATGCGTCCATGGCATGAGCCACGCGTTGAGCGCACGCAGCATCCGGTCGAGCAGGAGCGCCACCAGTCCGACGGCAATCATGCACACGACGATACGGTTGAGCTCGATGCTGTATGCGTAGAACACGAACATCATCTGCCCGACGCCGCCCGAGCCTCCACCGCCCGCCTTGGCGCCGACCGCCAGCTCCGCCGCGATGATCGCGGTCCAGGCGACCCCGAGCGCGATGCGCAGTCCGACCCCGATCGAAGGCAGTGCGCCGGGGACGATAACAGTGCGGAGAATCGTCAGCCGATCGACACCCATGGTCGCCGCCGCGCGCAGCAGCGTGGAATCGACTCGCTTCACCCCCGCGACGGTGTTGATCACGATGGGAAAGAAAGCCGCATAGGCGACGATCGTCACCGCCGCCGCGGTTCCGGTGCCGAGCCACAGGATGGCGAGCGGAAGGATCGCGATGGCCGCGATCGGCCGGAAGCTCTCGACGAGGGGATCGACATTGCGCTCGATCGCGCGGCGAGTTCCCATAGCGAGGCCGAGCGGGATCGCGATCGCGGCAGCGAGCGCGAAGCCGCCGAACACCCGTCCGACGCTCTGCAACACGCCGAGCGGAAGATCGCCGCTCGCGATCATGTCCACCGCGGCAGCGGCCACGCGCCCTGGCGTCGGCGTGCGCGGGGTCGGATGCAGCGTGGTCCACGCATACCACACGCCGATCAGGATCACAGGCACCGCCACCGCCCGCGCGATTCGCGATTCCGCCGCGGAGTTCATGCCGTTGCCGGCGCCCACGGCGTGAACCGGCGCGACAGGCTTCGAAGGGCGGCGTCGAACAGAAAGCCCAGCACGCCGACCATCGCGATGAAGGCCATTACCTGAGGCGTCATCAGGAGCTCGCGATACCACTCGATCGCGTAGCCCAGGCCGCTCGGCGCGCCGATCAGCTCGGCCGCGACGACCGCGGTCCACGCACTCGCTGCGCCGAGGCGGATGGCCACCAGCAGCGCGGGCGCAGCGGCGGGCATCACCACCGTGGTGACGATGGCGCGGTGCGACACGCCCATGGTCCGCGCTGCGTTGACGAGGCGCCGGTCGACCCCGCGCACGCCGCTGATCGTGCCGAGAACAATCGGAAAGAACGCGGCATAGGTCATGATGAAAACCGGCAGGGCGTTACCGATCCCGAACATGAAAAGGGCAAGCGGAATCCACGCGATGCCGGAGATCGGACGCAGGATCTCGACTACCGGGTCGAGGAGGTCGTCCGCGATTCGCACCCTCCCCATGAGAATGCCGAGCGGCACCGCGAGAAGGATCGCGAGGGCCAGGCTCGCGAGCATCCGCGCGAGGCTGATGCCGGCGTGCTTGAAGAGCTCCAGATCGAGCGCGAGCTCGCCTATGGCCTTCGCCACGAGCAGCGGTGACGGCAGCAACGCCGCGTTGCCCGTCCACGCTGCGATCAGCCACCAGACGGCGGCGAACACCGCCATGGTCCGAAAATAGATGGCGGCACCGGCGACGCCGCGAATCACGGCGTCCTGCCCATCCCCGTGCGGCACCTCGCAGCGAGGCGCGCCATTTTCCGATCGAACATCCTGCCTCTCCGTTGACGCGCCCCGCGGCGGATCGCGGTCATCGCCGATGCGCGCGGCGCAGGGCGGGGCACTTTCGCAATTAGTTGGCGTTGCGCCGCTCGGGCGGCTTTTCTGCGCGCGATGTTACCGCTAACATTCGGAACTGACAAGCGCGCCGCGGCTCCTGCCGCGATGGCCCGACGAAGAGCGAGAAGAGGTCGTTCGAGTGAGCGAAAGAGCCACACCCCAGCGGACGCTTCTGCGCGACGTCGCGGAGCGCGCCGGCGTCTCCGCGATGACGGTCACGCGTACGCTGCGACAGCCGGAAAAAGTCGCCAAGGGAACGCGCGCGCGGGTCGAAGCCGCGGTCCGCGAGCTGGGCTACACGCCCGATCTCAACGCGCGCGGCCTTGCCTCGAGGAAGAGCGGGCTCGTTGCGGCGATCGTCCCGCTCCTCACCAACTCGCTGATCGCCGAGATCGTCCAGGGCCTGACCGACGCGTTGTCGGAGCACGATTTCCAGTTGCTGATCGGCGCGAGCGGCTTCGACGCGGTAGCGGAGGAGTCGCTCATCCGAGAATTCCTGTCGCGGCGGGTCGACGCGCTGTTCCTCACCGGCACGGAGCGCACGCCGGCAGCGATCCGCATGCTGAAGCGCTCGCGGCTTCCCGTGGTGGAAGGGGGCAACCTGTCCGCACGGCCGATCGACATGGTCGTCGGGTATTCCAACGTGCGCGCGGCGATGGAAATCTCGCACCACCTGATCGAGCACCATAAAGGTCCTGTCGGCTATATCGGCGCAACGCCGCGCAACAATGATCGCGCGCGCGATCGGCGGCGCGGTTTCGAGGCGGCATGCGCCGCCGCCAGACGGCGCGTGGACCCGCGTCATTGCATCGAGACCCGCCTCGACCTGGTGGCGGGCGCCGAGGCCATGGCCGCGCTGATCCTGCGAAAGCCGCGCGTTCGCGCCGTCTTCTGCTCCGCAGACGTACTGGCGGTCGGTGCGATGTTCGAGTGCGGGCGCCAGCAACTGGCGATACCTCGCGATGTTGCAGTCGCAGGATTCGACGATCTCGACATCGCCGGTCAGATCGTTCCTGCGTTGACGACCCTTCGCGTGCCGCGTTACGCAATCGGACGGCAGGCCGGCACGATGATCTGCGAACGTCTCGCGGGGCAGCGGGTCGCCGAGCGCGTCGTCGACGTGGGCTACCGGCTGGTGGTGCGCGACAGCGCCTGAGGCCGCGAGCCACGCGCAGGCAGTCCGTTTCTACGCGCGCCGGTGGTCAAGTGTTGCCTGCGTGCCATGCGCGCACACCACAGCGCCGAAACTTCGCGCCCGGCGTTGCGCGGAACTCACCCGTTGTAGTCTACTCAAACCATCGGCTCGGGGTTCGCCGGGGGGAGGATCGCGGGCACATCCCATTGTCGCGAGGGGAGTTTCCGATATGTCCTCCTGCCGTTGCCGTTTCTGCCAGCACGAGAATCCCGCCGACGCCCAGTTCTGCAACGATTGCGGATCTCCGCTCACCTTCAAGCCGTGCACTCACTGCGATAGCATCAACCCGGTCGAGGCGACCACCTGCTTCATGTGCGAGGCCGCCTTCGAGCCGGTGCGCGAGCCCGAGAGCGTTCCGGTCATGGAATTGGTCACTGAGCATGCAGCAGAAGAAGCTTCGCCGCCCCGGCCGCCGCGCGTTCCCGAATCGATCGCTGAATTTCTGGACGAAATGGGCCGCGAGCGCAGCGTCGTCCTGCCGATGCGCGGCAGGCCTGTCCGGAGCGTTCATGATCGCGAGCCGATCTCCGAGGACCACGCCGATCCGGACGACTCAACCGAGGTAACGCGGTCAACCTACGACGAGATCGCAGATACCGAGGCGCACGCGTGTTCCGCCGCCCAGGAAGCGATGGAGACTGCGGCGCGGATAACGGCGCCGCCCGCGGAGGATCGCATCGAACCGATAGCGGACGAGCGCGCCGAAACGACGGCGAAGGCCGAGCCACCGATCGGAGTCGTCTTCCCGCCGATATCCGAGACGGTGGCTGACGAGCCAGAGCCCGACGCGCGGGATGCGCGGGCGCCCTTCGCGGAGGACAGGGTGGACCCGACGGATCGGCTGCAACCCGCGCTGACCTATGGACGGCCCAGCGCAGCCTTCCGGTTCGGGTTGCCGCTCGCGGGGCTCGCGGCCTTGGCCGTCGTCGGCTACTTCGCCTATCGCCCCGGCATGCTGCAGCCGGCACCCGGCGTCGCGCCCACTCCGCCGCGCGATGCGGTTGCTGTCACACCCGCTGCTCCGGCGCCGCCCACGGCCGCCAGTCCCGACGTGACCCCACCGGCCAATGCCGCGACCGCACCATCGACGCCATCGACGGCCGAGCCGACACCACCCGCCCGCGCCGAGACACAGGAAACGTCCACGCCCGCGGCCGCACAGGCTCGTGCTGCGCCGGCGCCATCGTCGCCCGTCCCGGAGACCCCGGCAGAGACCGCCGCAGGCAATTCCACCTCAAAGTCCGCCGCTGGCGAGTCTGCCGCGGCACGCCGTCCCCCGACGCCCTCGCGACAGACCGCCAGGAGCGCGACGGCCCCGACGCCGCCGCAGGCAGCCAATCAATCGGCGATCGAGACCCAGCGGATCATTTCGCGCGAACTGGGCCAATTCTCGCAGCCGACCCCACCGGCGCCGCAGTGATCCCGCGCTGAAGCGCAACCGCGCGCGACTCGCCGGGCCAAGCCGGCATCGCGATCGGCAGGCCTAGCGCCCGGATGATCCCGGGGTGAGTCGCGCCTCGAGCTCCGCAATGCGCGTCTCGAGCTGCTCCAGCTTCTCGCGCGTCTTCAAGAGTACTTGCGCCTGCGTGTCGAATTCCGCGCGCGGCACGACGTCAAGACGCGAGAGTCCGCTTTGCAGCATCGCCTTGACGTTCTTCTCGATGTCCTTTGCAGGCGAATTCTCGATCGCCTTGCCGATCCGCGCCGCCATCTCGTCCAGCATTTTCGAATTGAGCACGTCGCCTCCAGGTCATTGGGTCCGCACCCGTCGCGACGGGTACGCGGGGCCGATCCAGTCTAGCAAAGCGCGCTGACCCCCTCCGGAAATCTTCTGGCGTATTGGACGCGGTTCCAGAACCGGCGAGCCGCAAAGGTCTCGCGCCCAAATCCCGTGCAATCGTGCAAGGACAGCACCCAAATGGTGCGGGGCGCGCGGGCGCGCCGCATTCCCGCGCGCTCGACAACGCTTTAAGCGATTGAATTAACTCAATTTTGTGCGATGGCACACGAAATGCTGACAATCCTGCTGGAAGTGTGCGTTTTTCCCTCCACCCTCTAATCCTAAACGGGAATCCGACCATGCAACGCTCGATGCTCCGCCAATCCGTACTCATCGTCGCGCTCGCCGCGCTTTATTCGGGTGGAACCCTCGCCCAGACGCCACCTCCTGCTGCCGCCCCAGCGCCGGCTGCCGCGGCACCCGAGCCCGACTGGACTTTCACCGCCAACGTCGGCCTCTATTCCCAATACGTATTCCGCGGCATTTCGCAGACCAACGAGAAGCCCGCGCTGCAAGGCGGGTTCGACGTCGCGCACAAGAGCGGCTTCTACATCGGAAACTGGAACTCGAACGTCAGCTGGATCTCGGACGGCAACCCCGACGTCTCCGCCAGTCTCGAATCCGACTGGTACGGCGGCTTCAAGTTCGCCCTTCCCTATGACTTCGGCGTCGACCTGGGCGCGCTGTACTACTGGTACCCCGGCAGCTATCCGAGCGGCTTCGTGAAGCCCGACACCACCGAGGTCTATGCCGGCCTCTCGTGGAAGTGGATCTCCGCCAAGTACAGCTACAGCGTCAACAACAAGACATTCGGATTCCCGGACTCGCGGGGCTCGGACTACTGGGAGCTGAACGCGTCGTACGACCTGGTCGACAAGGTGAACGACGTGATGGGAAAGGTGACGGTCTTCGGTCATCTCGGCAAGCAGAAATTCAAGAACAACGGCTTCTATGACTATGGCGACTGGAAGGTGGGCATCTCGACGGAGCTCTGGGGCGTGACGGTCGGCATCTTTGGGACCGGCACCGATGCCGAGTCCGCCGCCTACACCAATCGGTTCGGCAAGAACATCTCCGACAACCAGTTCGTAGGCTTCATCCAAAAAACGTTCTGATGCTCATCGGCGGGTGCCGCGCAGGCGGCCCGCCCCTTTTGGGGACACCATGAAACTCGTAACAGCCATCATCAAGCCGTTCAAGCTCGACGAGGTCCGCGAGGCCCTGTCGGCGATCGGCGTGCAAGGCATCACCGTGACCGAAGTCAAGGGCTTCGGCCGTCAGAAGGGCCACACGGAGCTCTATCGCGGGGCCGAGTACGTCGTCGACTTCCTTCCGAAGGTGAAGATCGAAGCGGCGATCAAGGACGAGCTTCTCGACCGCGTGATCGAAGCCGTCGAGAAAGCCGCCAACACCGGCAAGATCGGCGACGGAAAAATATTCGTGTTCGACCTGCTGCAGGTCGTGCGCATCCGCACGGGTGAAACCGGCGCGGACGCGCTTTGAGGGGATCATCGATGAAACGACTTCTCACTTTGCTTGCGTTGCTGGTCACGGTCGGCTTGACCACGCAGGCGCTCGCCCAGGACAAGGCCGCGGAGCCTGCCAAGGACGCGGCGCCTGCGGCAGCGGCGCCCGCCACACCGGCCCCGGCGGCGGCCCCCGCCGCGGCACCGGCAGCAGCGCCCGCGGCAACGGCGGCGCCCGCCCCGACGCCGAACAAGGGGGACACCGCGTGGATGCTGACCTCCACCGCGCTGGTGCTGATGATGAGCATCCCCGCGCTCGCCCTGTTCTACGGCGGCATGGTGCGCTCGAAGAACATGCTGTCGATGCTTATGCAGGTGTTCGTCGTCTTCTCGATGATCACGGTGCTGTGGTGCGTCTACGGCTACAGCCTGGCTTTCACCGAAGGCAACGCGTTCTTCGGCGGCTTCGACCGGCTCTTCCTCAAGGGCACGTTCGATTCGTCGAAGGGTGAATTCGCGATGGCCGCGACGTTCTCCAAAGGCACGCCGCTCTACGAGCTCGTGTACGTTGCATTCCAGGCCACCTTCGCGGCGATCACCGTGTGCCTGATCCTGGGCGGCTTCGCAGAGCGGATGAAATTCTCCGCCGTGCTGATCTTCTCCGTGATCTGGTTCACGTTTGCATACTGCCCGATCGCGCACATGGTCTGGTTCTGGCCGGGTCCCGATGCTTACACCGCCGCCAACGTCGTCGATGCGACGAACGCGAAGGCAGGCTACATCTGGCAGATGGGCGCGCTCGACTTTGCCGGTGGCACCGTGGTGCACATCAACGCGGGTATCGCCGGCCTGGTGGGTGCAATCGTGCTGGGCAAGCGGATCGGCTACGGCAAGGAGTCGATGGCGCCGCACAACCTGCCGATGACGATGATCGGTGCATCGTTGCTGTGGACCGGCTGGTTCGGCTTCAACGCCGGATCGGCGCTCGAAGCGAACGGCTCTGCCGCCCTGGCATTCATGAACACGTACCTCGCGACGGCCTGCGCCGTGATGTCGTGGACCATCGGCGAATGGGTCGTCAAGGGCAAACCTTCGATGCTGGGCGCAGCTTCCGGCGCGGTCGCCGGGCTGGTCGCCATCACGCCAGCCGCCGGCAACGTCGGCACTCCCGGCGCGTTCGTGATCGGATTGGCGGCGGGGCTTGTCTGCCTGTGGGGCGTGACTGGGCTCAAGAAGCTGATCCGCGTCGACGATTCGCTCGACGTGTTCGGCGTCCACGCGATCGGCGGTATCCTCGGCGCGCTTCTGACCGGCATCTTCGTGTCGCCCGATCTCGGCGGCCCGAGTGTCGTGTCCGACTGGGTGACCGGCAAGACGGAATATCCCGGCTACGCTGCCCAGCTGTTCATCCAGGCGAAAGCCGTCGGGATCACGATCGTGTGGACCGCGGTGGTGGCGTTCATCGCCTACAAGATCACGGACATGATCGTCGGACTGCGTGTGACCGAAGAAGAGGAACGCGAAGGTCTCGACATCAGCTCGCACGGCGAGTCGGCGTATCGCACGTAACCCGCGTTTCACGCGCGGGCGCTTCTCTCCTGCGCCCGCGTGAATTGAAGGGGGACACTCTCCCTTCACCTTTTTCTCCTCAGTGGCTATTCGGGCGCTCGCAAGGCGCCCGTTTTTTTGCATCTTCCCGGCGCGATCCCTCGGCGCGGCGCAACGACACGTCCGCTAGAATTCGTAAACCCGCGCGCCAAGTTCATTCGCGCAAAACGCATCCGGTCGCTATCGCGAGCTGCTCATGGCTACAACATGATTTCCGTCGAATACTGTCGCTTGCTCGCGCGCTACAACCGCTGGATGAACAAGCGTCTCTACGCCGTGGCATGCGAGCTCGATGACGCGTACCGCAAGCGGGACACCGGCGCGTTCTTCGGATCGATACACCGCACGCTGAATCACATTCTGTGGGGCGACCGGATCTGGCTCGGTCGCTTCGCGCCCCCGCCTTGCAGCGAGCCTGCCTACGGCGCGGACACGTTCAGTGATTTTGCGGTGCTCGCAGTAGAGCGCGCGACGACCGACACAGCGATCGTCGCGTGGGCGGAACGCCTCGACGACGGCTGGCTTGGCGGCACGCTCGAGTATCGCGCCGCATCGGACGGGCGCGTGCGGCGCATGCCGGCATGGATTGCCGCGACGCATCTCTTCCAGCACTCGACGCATCATCGCGGCCAGACGACGACGCTGCTGAAGCAGGCAGGGAAGGATCCGGGGATCACGGATCTTCCCTACATGCCGGGCGTCACGCAGCTCGCGCCGCCCGACTAGCCCGTCCTACCGGCGGGCAGCCGCTGGCCGTAGCACCCGGGTCAGGGCATCGTTTCGAAACCGCTCGACTCGCCGCTGCCTGACATCCGGCCGGTTCCGCTTGTCGAAATCCGTTCGCCGCCTTTGCTCCCGGAACCGGTGTCCGCGATCTCGAGCTTGCGCCCGCGCGCACGCCGCGTGACAGGAACGTCGATCTCCAGCACGCCATCCCTGAACGACGCCGTGGCGGCATCGGCATTCGCGCCGTCCGGCAGCGGGATCACCCGGTAAAAACTGCCGTAGCTCCGCTCGCTCCGGAAGTATCCGCGCTCCTCGCTGCGACGCTCCTGCTCGCGTTGCCCCTGCAGGGTCACAGCATCGTGGTCGATCTGAATGTTGATGTCTTCCTTGCGCACACCGGGGAGATCGGCCGCGATCCGCAGTTTTCCATCGCGCTCATCCACCTCGACATGGGGCGACCACCGCGATGCCGCAGCGTCGGCGTCGCCGTAGCGCCGGAGCACGCCGCCCGGCTCCAGCGTCGACATGCCGAATCCACGTCCCACGCCGAACGCGTCGAAGATACGGTCCATCTCGTCGCTGATCCGTCGCATGAGCGAGTAGGGTCCCGGGTAGCCGCCATAGTAGGGCTCGGCGCCGCCTTGCCCTTGCGTCATCGCGCCGGCGCGGCGGTACGGATCCACGGACCGCAACGGCGGGCCGCCCTGCGGTCCATGGCGCTCGCTGGCGTCTTGGCTGCGATCGCGCTCAGGGGCGTTCTGCGCGCCGGACGAGGACCAGGTCGTTCCCGATCCCTGCTGCGCCGAAGGGGAACTCGTTTGCGCCCGTTCGGACGATTGCTGACGGGTTTGCTTTTCGTTCGCCATGAGTGACTCCTCACTTTAGAATTGCTGGCAGAAGATGCGTGACGTTCGCGCGAGGTCGATGTCGAACCATGTCGGACGAATCGATCCCGACGGCGTGGCCGTCGCAGACGGTCATCGTCGGGAGGATTGCGTCCATGGACCTGCGTCGCGTCGGTTGCGATGTCGCTTCGAACGCGCTCACGATGGAGGCTTCGAATTGCGCCATCCAAAGTGTTGGACCATGAGTTGCGCAAAAATTCCGCCCAATCGGCGACCGCGCTGCACCCGGTTGAAATGCCTGCATTACATTCTCGCCGCCGATTTCTGACTGCGCTCGCTGCGGCCGGCGCGGCGTTCACGCACGCACCATTGCGCGCGCAGGCCCCGTCGCCCATCCTGCGTGCCATCCCGGCGACCGGTGAGATGCTTCCGGCCATCGGCCTCGGCACGTGGATCACGTTTGACGTTCCGCCGAACCAGCCGGCCGAAGCGCCGCTGGTGCCTGTGATGCAGACATTCTTCGAGCGCGGCGGCAGGATGGTGGACTCGTCGCCTATGTACGGGTACGCCGAAGCGGTGATCGGCGATCTCCTGACCGACACCCGCACACGCCCGCGCCTGTTTTCCGCGACCAAGATCTGGACGCCCAACCAGGCCTTCGGACGCCACCAATTCGAGCAGTCGCTGAAGCTATGGGGAATTCCGCGCTTCGACCTGGTTCACGTGCATAACCTCGTGCGGTGGGAGGCGCATCTCGAGACACTGCGAAGCGAAAGGGCGGCGGGGCGCGTCCGCTACATCGGCGTCACGACCTCCGAAGGTCACAAGCACGACGAAATGGAGCGTGCACTGACACGCGAACATTTCGACTTCGTCCAGCTAACCTACAATTTCGCCGACCGCCGCATCGAGGAGCGCCTGCTCCCCCTGGCGGCCGAGCGCGGCACCGCGGTCATCGTCAATCGCCCATTCGACGCGGGTGGGCTCTTCGCCGCCGTGCGGGGGCGGGATTTGCCATCCTATGCGCGCGAATTCGACTGCGTGAACTGGGCACAGTTCTTCCTCAAGTTCGTGATCTCGCATCCGGCGGTCGTGTGCGCGATTCCGGCAACCTCGAAAGCTGCGCACATGGCCGAAAATATCGGCGCACTCTACGGGCGCCTGCCCGACAAATCGATGCGCACCAGGATGGCGAAAGAGTTCAGCACGTAATCACTGCGCGTCTTCCAACTCTAAATTCGCGTAGGGCTTTCAGTCCACAAACGCGCGCTCCAGCCATTCGAACGTAGCGAACGAAGTGAGCGCAGCGAGAGGCTGCCGCGCGCAATCCGTGGTTTCTACGAGCAGTCGGCGCCGGGCCGTCCCAAGCCGACCCGAGCTAATCTCCCGGTTCAAAGTATCGTGCGCGAGCGAAGCGAAGTGCGAAACTTTGAACCGCCTACGTGCGCGAGCGAAGCGAAGTGCGAAACTTTGAACCGGTGTCTACCACTTCTGAATCGAGACCGTCGATATCGAATTCATCGGCGACCCTTCGATCACCTTCCGGCTGATGGCGACATAGACCAGCGTGTTGCGCTTGGCATCGAACATCCGGATCACCTTGGTGTTCTTGAAGATCAGCGACGTGCTCTCGCTGAACACGCTTTCCTCTTTCGGCACGGGACTCGGGAGGACGATCGGCCCGGTTTGCCTGCATGCAATTGCGAACCGTGACGGATCCTCGGCGACACCGAGCGAGCCCTTGACGCCGCCGGTCTTCGCCTGGCTCATGTAGCACGACACGCCGGGGATGCGCGGGTCGTCGAACGCCTGCACGCAGATCTTGTCGTTGGCGCCGAAGATGCGAAAGGTGGTGGACGTGCATCCCACATCCTCTGCGGACGCCGTCGACGCCAGTGCTGCGAAGGCCATTGCAAAGATCCATGCTTGTCGCATCCCAACTCCTTCAGGGTGGAATCCATCAGCTCTCGAAGAGCGAGGCGGTCTTCGCCGGATGCAGGGTTGCGGCGACGTCCGCAACCTCGGTCTCGTGATGAAGCGCGCCGACCCGCACACCGAGGAGGCGGATGCGTCGTGTGAGCGACACGCGCTTCAGACACTCGCCGGCAGTACGGCGGATGGTCTGCGCGTCCTGGGTCGGGCGGGCGATCGTGCAGTCACGCGTCACCGTCTTGAAGTTGTCGAAGCGCAGCTTGAGCCCGATCGTCTTGCCGACGTAACCCTTGCGGCGCAGATCGTCGCTCACGCCTTCGCACAGGTCGGTGAAGATGCGCGAGAGCGCCTCCCGGTCGCGTTTGACATCCAGGTCGCGGTCGAACGTGAGCTCGCGACTGATCGACTTCGGCTCGCTGAACGTCACGACAGGACGCGCATCTCGGCCATGCGAGGCATCGTGCAGCCACGCGCCGTAGTGCGCGCCGAACGTTTGCACGAGCCATGCCGGATCGGCCTGCGCCAGATCGCCGATGGTGCGGATGCCGAGCGCCTCGAGCCGCGCCGCGCTCTTCGGTCCGACGCCGTTGATCTTCCGCGCTGCAAGCGGCCAGATGCGGCGGGGAACGTCGCGCTCCGCGAGCAGCGTCAGGCCGTCGGGTTTGTCCAGCTCCGAAGCGATCTTGGCCAGGAGCTTGTTCGGCGCGACCGCGATCGAGCACGACAGTCCCGTGGCCGCATGCACGGCGGCCTTGATCGCTTTCGCGACGCGCGCCGCCCGTTGCCAGGGATCGTCGTCCACGCTCGGCTCGCGCGCGCATCGGCTCTCCGGCGGCGGATCGACGCCGGTGAGGTCGATGTAGATCTCGTCGATGCCGCGATCCTCGACTTCCGTCGCAATGGTGCGCACCGCGGCCTTGAACAGGCGCGAGTGCCTGCGATAAGCGTCGAAGTCGAGCGGCAGGAGTATCGCGTCCGGCGCCAGCGCCGCAGCCTTCATGAGTCCCATCGCCGAACCGAGGCCGAGTTTCCGCGCCTCGTAGGTGGCGGTCGTGATCACGCCGCGGCCGATATAGTCGCGAAGCACCGAGAACTCGCGCACCCGTGCACCCGTCGCGGGATCGATCGATTCGCGGGGCTCGTGGCGGCGCCCGCCGCCGATGGCCACCGGCAAGCCGCGAAGCTCGGGATATCGCAGCAGCTCGACGGAGGCGTAGAACGCGTCCATGTCGAGATGCGCGATGAAACGGGAAGGTGCGTGGCCGTCGGTCATGGCGTCGTGCGCGCCATGACATTTTACGCAACCCGGGCCTCGGCAGCTCAGCGCTTGGCTATGCGCAGCGTCGCGGTCGCGGTCGGACGGAGCTCGCCGGCACGCATGCGCGTCGCAACTTCCTCCGCCCTCAAAGGCCGCGACAGCAGGTAGCCCTGGACCATGTCGCAGCCGAGCGCGCGAAGGCGCTCGAGCACCGCCTCTTCGTCGACGCCCTCGGCCACCACCGTCAATCCCATGTTGTGGGCGAGCTCGATCGTCGAACGCACGATCATGGCGTCGCTTGCATCTTTCGCCATGTTCATCACGAACGACTTGTCGATCTTGATCTCGTGCACCGGCAGGCGTCGCATGTACGACAGGGAGGAGTAGCCGGTGCCGTAGTCGTCGATGGCCAGGCGGCAGCCGAGCGCGGCCAGGCGCATCAGGTTCTCCACCGCATGGCCGGGATCGTCGAGGATCGCGCTTTCGGTAATCTCGAGTGCGAACCATC
>Ga0207683_10001523_pt1 | contig 20871 bp, 12 predicted proteins | sample KBSM73metaG_FD_184333 | JGI IMG/M metagenome (GOLD analysis project Ga0207683, IMG submission 184333) | Miscanthus rhizosphere microbial communities from Kellogg Biological Station, Michigan, USA - KBS M7-3 metaG (SPAdes) (version 2) | ecosystem: Host-associated > Plants > Roots > Rhizosphere >... | reverse complement strand
TTGTCACCCGCGGTGATCGCAGATCCGGCAGGTCACCGAAAGGGCTCGGCGTCGTCGCTCCAGGCACTTCCGTGCGCATCGATCTCATCGACATAGCGCACGAATTCCGCGTAGTAAGGGTGATCGCCGAGCGTGGCGGAGTCGGCGACGACGAGCAGGAAACGCTTCGCCCGCGTCAGCGCGACATTCATGCGCCGCGTGTTCGCGAGGAAGCCGAGCTCGCCCGAGTCGTTGCTGCGAACGAGGTCGACGATCACCGCTTCCTTCTCGCGGCCCTGGAACCCGTCGACGGTGCCGACCTCGACGCCCGCGGCGCGCTCCTCGCGCAGGAGATCGCGCAAACGGCGCGCCTGCGCCGAGTAGGCGGCGATGATCGCGAGATCGGTGGGCTCGAGGCCGCGCGACAGCAGGCGGCGGGCCTCGGCGGCCACGCGCTCGGCGTTGCCGGAGTTGAACGTCGACGGATCGAAGGTGTAGGCGGGCAGGTTGTTGAGCGAGCCGCCGGGATCGAAGTCGGTGCGCTCCTCGAGCCAGTCCTTGCCGGCCGTGTCGACGAACCACATCGGCCTGGCGCGCGCGGGATCCGCGACGATCTGCAGATCGGCGAGCGTGTGGTGCGCGACCTCGGGCGCCGCGACGAGCTTGCCGTCGTACATCGAGCGCGACGGGAACGTCATGATCTGCTCGTGCATGCGGTGCTGCTGCTCGAGCATCACGCTCGGCGCGCCGCTCTCGATCAGCCGCTCGAACACCGTGCTGCCGAGCGCGGCCTCGAGCTGCGGGCCGCCGATGACGACCGGCCCGAGCTGGTGCGGATCGCCGGCGAGCACGCAGACCTTCGCGCGCGAGAGCGGGATGAGCAGCAGCGGATCGGACGCCTGGGTCGCCTCGTCGACGATCGCGCAGTCGAACATCCGGTCGCCGAGGATCGGGTGGTCGCAGCCGACGCACGTCGCGAGGATCACCTCGGCGCGATCGACGATCCCTCGCTCGGCATTCGCGATCTCGCGCGAGGCATCGCGGTCGAGCGCACGCGCCTCGGTCCACAGCTCCTTCGCTTCGGGCCCATGCTTCCCGGCAGCTGACTTGCGCAGCGCACGCGCGCGGTCGCGCCACTCGCGCGCCAGATCGTAGGCGCCGTCCTTCGCGATCTGACCATCGACGGTGATCGACACCAGTGCCGGCGACACGCGCGCCGGGTGGCCGAGCCGGATCGCCTTCACGCCGGCCTCGGCGAGCCGGATGCCGAGGTTGTCGACCGCGGTGTTCGACGGCGCCGCGCACAGCACGCGCTCGCCGCGCGCCACTCGCTGCCGCACGACCTCGACGAGCGTGCGCGTCTTGCCGGTGCCCGGCGGCCCCCAGATGAGACCGATGTCGCCCGTGCGCAGCGCGCCGTCGACGGCCATGCGCTGGCGTTCGTCGAGCGCGGTATCGAGCGGCTCCCAGGTCACGGGCGCGAACGGGTGCGGCGGTCGCACGAGTGCCGCGACCTCGCGGAGCACGGCCAGATCGCTCGTCGCGAGCGCTGCCTTCGCACGCGCGATCGCCGCATCGCCGCGGTCGAACGTGACCTCGGGCGCCTCGGGATCGAGCGCGTAGTCGCGGTCGAGCTCGTCGACCTGGCGGTCGAGCATCAGCCACAGGCTCTGCTCCTCGCGCCGCTCGAACACGCCGCGCGCCGCGCCCGGCTCGTCGGGCTGCTCGGCCCACAGCCGGATCGGGTCGCCGGGAGCGAGCCGGAGGTTGTCGAGGTCGACCTGGTCGGGCACCGCCACGCGCACCCGCACGCGGTCCCCGAAAGCCGACTGCTCGTCGACGATTCGCAGGTGCGCCAGCGCGATGCCGAGCGCGACCCGCTCGACGAGGGAACGGCCGCTGCGCTCCATCGCGATCTTCGCTCGCTGGGCCATCCGCTCGGCCCGCCAGGCGGCGGCCAGCTGGTCGAGCCATTCGGTCGCGGACGACACGGCCGTTAGGGTAGCATTCCGGCGCCATGCCCGAGTCGAAAGCGCCGGAACGCCTCACGCGCAAGACCACCTCGATCGCCCAGCTGCTCGCTACCCGGGTACGCCAGACTCCCGACCGCGAAGCGTATCGCTACCCCGTGGGCGAGCAATGGCGCTCGATGACGTGGCGGCAGGCCGGCGAGCGCGTCAAGGCGATCGCGGCGGGCCTGCTCTCGCTCGGCCTGCACCGCGAGGAGCGCGTCGGCATCCTGTGCAACACGCGCGTCGAGTGGCTGCTGTGCGACCTCGGCATCCTCAGCGCCGGCGGCGCGACGACCACGGTCTATCCGTCGAGCACCGCCGAGGAGTGCGCGTTCATCCTCGCCGATAGCGACACGCGCTACGTGTTCGCCGAGGACGCCGGCCAGCTCAAGAAGCTGCGCGCGCATCGCAAGGAGATGCCGAAGCTCGAGAAGGTGATCCTGATCGATGGCAGCGAGCCGACCGATGCCGACTGGGTGATGTCGCTGTCGCAGCTCGAGTTGCTCGGCGCCGAGCTGCTCGCGAAGGATCCGCGCGCGGTCGAGGAGGTGGTCAAGGGCATCGAGGGCACGCACCTCGCGACGCTCATCTACACCTCGGGCACCACCGGCAAGCCGAAGGGCGTCCGCCTGCTCCACGAGTGCTGGGCGTACTGCGCCGACGCGATCGATGCGTGCCGGCTGTGGGGCAGAGACGACGTCCAGTACCTCTGGCTCCCGATGAGCCACTCGTTCGGCAAGGTGCTGATGGCCGGCCACATCGCGTCGGGCTCGGTCACCGCGGTCGACGGCCGCATCCCCAAGATCGTCGAAAACCTCGCGGTCGTGCGGCCCACGATCATGGCCGCGGTGCCGCGGATCTTCGAGAAGGTCTACAACCGGATCGTCGAGACCTCGAAGCAGGGCCATCCGATCAAGCAGAAGATCTTCGAGCTCGCGGTCGAGACGGGTAAGCAGGTCAGCAAGGTCCGCCAGCAGGGCAGGGAGCCGCACGGCCTGCTCGCGATCCAGGCGCGCATCGCCGACAAGCTCGTCTTCGACAAGGTGAAGGCGCGGTTCGGCGGGCGCGTGCGCTACTTCATCTCCGGCTCGGCGCCGCTGTCGCGCGAGATCGCCGAGTTCTTCCACGCGTGCGGCATCCTGATCCTCGAGGGCTACGGGCTCACCGAGACGAGCGCGGCGTCGTTCGTCAACCGGCCGTCGAAGTTCTCGTTCGGCTCGGTCGGCCTGCCGATGCCGGGCACCGAGGTCAAGCTCGCGCCCGAGGACGGTGAGATCCTGATCCGCTCGCCGGGCGTGATGCAGGGCTATCACAACCTGCCGGATGCGACGACGGAAGCGCTGACGACCGACGGCTGGCTGCGCACCGGCGACATCGGCGAGGTCGATCGCCGCGGCTTCTTGCGCATCACCGATCGCAAGAAGGACCTGATCAAGACCAGCGGCGGCAAGTACATCGCGCCGCAGGCGATCGAGGGCAAGCTCAAGGCGACGTGTCCCTACATCAGCCAGGTGATCGTCCACGGCGACAAGCGCAACTTCGTGACCGCGCTCGTCACGCTCGACGAGGAAGCGATGACGAAGTGGGCGCGCGAGAAGGGCATCGCGAAGCCGTACGCCGAGGTCGTGCAGCTCGCCGAGGTCAAGCAGCTGCTCGCGCCGTTCTTCAACGAGGTCAACAAGACGCTCGCGAAGTACGAAACGGTGAAGCAGTTCGCCGTGCTGCCGAAGGATCTGTCGGTGGATGAAGGCGAGCTGACCCCGAGCCTCAAGGTCAAGCGCAAGGTCGTCGAGAAGAAGTACGCGGCAATGCTCGACAAGATGTACGAGGGCGCGATCGCGGATGCCGGATGAACTGTGGTGAATTCCGGGGGCAGCTCGCGCGTTCACAGAAGAGCATGCGAACCCTCCTGATCGCGGCCGGCCTCCTGCTGGCGGCCGGCACCGCCTCCGCCGAGCCCGCGGAGTTCATCACCGACGCCAAGCTCCTCTACACGGTCGCGGCGTGCGGCGATGGTCCGGTGGATCCGGCGATCCAGAAGATCGTCGATCACCACTGCAAGGCGATCCGCGAGCGGATGGACAAGTTCCGCGCGCTCTACTTCGACAAGGGCCGCACGTTCTTCGACAAGCTCGTGCCCGCCGACGCGCCGACCACCGTGGTCTATCCGTTCGGCGGCGGCGATCTGCTGTCGGCGCTCGTCGCGTTCCCCAACGCCACCGAGATCACGACGATCTCGCTCGAGCTCGCCGGCGATCCGCGCCGGATCGAGAAGCTCACGCCGGCGCAGGTCGAGACCTCGCTCGGTGCGCTGCGCCTCGAGATCGGCGGCCTCATCTCGGTCGGCTCGAACACGAGCGAGAACCTCTCGGCGCAGCAGCGCAATGATCTGCCCGGACAGGTCAGCTCGTTCATGCTCGCGCTGGTGGCGGGCGGCTACGAGCCGGTGTCGATGCGCTACTTCACGCTCGACGACGCCGGCGAGATCCACTACCTCGATGCCGCCGAGATCGACAAGCTCGATACCGCGGCACCCGAAGGCAAGAGCCTCAAGCACGACTGGAAGCCGCCGACGTTCTCGCCGGCGTTCTCCAACGTCGAGATCCAGTACCGCAAGATCGGCGAGACCCAGATCCGCGTGCATCGCCACATCGGCTGGAACCTCGGCAACGACTACATGAAGAAGCACCCGCAGCTGATCCTTCATCTCGAGAAGAAGGGCCCGGTCACCGTGCTCGTGAAGGGCGCGAGTTATCTATTGTGGCGCGGCGATTTCTCGCGGATCCGCGAGTACATCCTCGATCACCTGAAGTGGATGCTGTCGGACTCGACCGGCATCCCGCCGAAGTACGCTCGGCCCGCCGGCATGGTCCAGGAGACCTACGGCGACTACAACGGCGCGTTCCTCGAGGGCGCGCAGGCCAACCCGCACGATCAGGACATGATCGACCTGTGGCACGGCCAGCATCGCCGCGCGCTGCCGTTCCGGTTCGGCTACGTCGACAAGGACAAGCAGGCTCACCTGCTCGTCACACGACCGAAAACGTGACGCTCGTGACGACACAAGGCACGGGTCGGCGCATCTAACTCGCCGATTCCACGTGGTCGAACCTGTGGCGCGCGCGTTGCTGTAGGGGGCGCCATGTCCATGGTCACGCTTGGAATCGCGCTCGTCGGGGTCGCGCTGCTGGTGCTCGTCGGGGCCCTGCTGGTGCGGCGAAAGGGCCAGAGGATTCTCTCGGCGCCGGTGAAGAAGACCGGTCAGGTGGCCGGCGTGCAGGGCGCGGCGAGCTTCGAGGGCGCAGTGCGCACCCAGCAGCCGCTGCCGGCGCCGTGCTCGGGACAGCCGTGCGTGTACTACGAGCTGATCGTCGAGAAGAAGGTGAAGGAGCGGCAGGGCGCGAGCACGACGACGCGCTGGAAGACCGCGAGCAAGCAGCACTGGGGCTCGCAGTTCTGGCTCGACGACGGCTCGGGCCCGCTGCTGGTCGAGGGGCGCGAGGCCGCGGACGCCGATCTCCAGCAGACGTACAAGGGCGCGCTGCCGGCGACGATGCCGCAGCCGCTGGCCGATCGGTTCGAGGAGATCCTCGAGACGAAGGTCACCGAGAAGATCGTGCCGGCCGGCGCGCGGCTGTTCGTGCTCGGCCAGATCGCACACGGGCAGCTGATGCCGCCGGCGAAGGGCAAGCTGACCGTCTCGACGCGCGGCCGCGACGCGCTGCTCGGCTCGACGAAGAAGCTCGCGCTCCGCCTCTCGGCGTTCGCCGGCCTGGTCGCCGCGATCGGCGCGGTCGTGATGATCGTGCGGCCCGGCGAGGCGCGGCCGTGTGGCGAGCTCGAGGACTCGCAGAAGGCGTGCGTCGTCGCGACGTACATGTCGACGACCGATGACTTCCAGGCCGACGGCTCGACGAAGAAGGTGCCGATCCGCGAGCAGAAGCTGTCGTGGGTCGTCACGAAGGAGGGCCGCTACCAGCTCGAGGCCAAGCAGATGCCGCGAGAGAGGAAGTGGCTCAACCCGACGATCCAGGTCGAGGACAAGTGGGGGTTGCCGATGAACGTCGGCATGAACCTCAAGCTCGGCAACGCGGCCAACGACTTCAAGACGAAGACGAAGAACCTCAAGCCCGGCACGTACACGGTCTACGTGTGGAGCATGGCCGAGGGGCCGGCCCAGCTGCAGTTCGGCATCGAGCCGCTCGCGGCGGCCGAGGCGAGCAACTAACCGAACCACCAGCTGAGCTTCACCGCGAGCGTGTGGATCGCCGGCTGCGTGAACAGCTCGGGCACCGTGGCGTGGAGCGTCTGGGTCGGGACCTCCGACACGCCGCCGCGCGCCTGCTGCCACACGATGTAGAGGATGCTGCCGGGCCGCAGCTCCCAGCGCAGCACGGCGGTCGAGCGCAGCGAAGCGACGCGGTAGTCGGGCTTCTCGACCGGCGAGCTCGCGAGCCAGTTGATCTCCGACGAGCCGGCGGCGGCGAGCGCGCCGATCTCCGAGTAGCGACCGACCGACACGAACGGCTGCGCGTAGAGCGTGAATACGAGATCCGGCGACAGCGACCAGGTCGCGCGCAGCTCGAGCGAGGCGTCCTTGCGGTGGAGGTGGCCGAACAGGTAGTCCGCGCCGTACGTCGCGGTCGCGGATGGATCGGCGATCGTGTCGACGTACTGGCGATGCGTCTCGACGATCGAGAGCGTCGGGGTGAGATCGAGCCGCAGCTGCGGCAGCACGCGCGCGGTGATGCTCGCCGAGGCGATCACGCCTTGCTGCAGCGTGGGGCTGGTGTCGAGCTCGATCGAGCCCGAGAGCTGGCGCGCACGGCCCGGCGCTGTCGACGCGCGGAGCTGCATCGCCTCGGCCCAGCCCACCCGCATGCGTGGGCCACCGCGCGTGAGATCGTCGTCACCGCCCGGCGTCGCGGCGCGCGCGAACCACGAGACGTTCGAGAACCCGGCGAACGTGACGTCGGCACCGGTGTGGAGATCGGCGGGCTTGCGCAGGCCGCCGAAGTTCCAGTCGTCGCCGCCGCCCGCGTAGACGTCCCACGCCAGCACGCGCTCGCCCGGCGTCGTCTGTTCGCGGCGGATCTCGCCGGCGGCATCGATGTCGTCCGCGGACATCAGCGCGCCGACGTCGTTGAGCTCGAAGCCCGGTGATTCGAGGTTGAGGTTCGCCCAGCCGCGCCACAGGCCGGCGCGCTTCTCGCCGTAGGCGCCGCCGTGCCAGCCGAGCAGGTGATGCGCGGTCGTGTCGAGGTGGACGTGCGGCTGATCGGGGCGCTGGAAGAAGTGCGCCGAGGTCTCCTCGATCGAGGTGATCGCGGCCGCGCTGCCGTTGACGTCGGTGGCGCCGCCGTAGAGATCGAGCTCGTACGTGCCGTCGGACGTACGCAGCTTGGCATCACCGCCGCCGACGAGCGCGCTCGACGCGAGCAGGCCCTCGAGCCCGGTCCCCGCGAGATCGCGGCCGACGGCGGTTGCGGTGGCACCGAGAACCGAGGCACCGACCTGCTGCTCGACGCGCCCGGCGCCCCACGCCGACAGCGGCGCGACGACGAGCGGCTGCTGCGTGCCGGCAACGATCGCATCGGCGGTCGCCTGATCGGTGACCGCGCCGAGCACCGCGATCTGCGTGTGCGATGCGACGTACCCGCCGGCCGCGACCGCGCCGAGGATGCGCACCGGATTGCCCAGCGCGATCTGATCCGCCGCCGGCTGCTGGAGCGGCAGCCCGCCGATGCGGCGGCTGTAGAAGTAGTTCGCGAACGTATCGCCGAACAGCGAGTTGTTCTCGACGAAGAACGGCCGCCGCTCGGGCAGCCGAACCTCGTAGGCCGTGAGGTTGACGAACGCCGGATCGGCATCGACCTGGCCGAAGTCCGGGTTGATCGTGCCCGCCACCGTGAGTCCGGGAAGCGGACGAAATTTCAGATCGAGGCCGGCGTTGAAGCTGTGGTCCCAGCGGTGGGCGAGTGCGCCGCTCGGCGACTCGTCGACGGAGACCGCCGAGGCGACGTAGGGCAACAGCTCGAGGTTGAGCCCGGGCGTCACCGGCGGCAGCTCGGTCAGCTGGCCGAAGTAGCTCGCCCACGCCGTGCGATCGAGCGGCACGGGGATCCAGAACACGTCCTCGTTGGAGTGCGGGATGTACCAGTTGAAGTCGATGCCCCAGCTCGCGAGCGGCACGCGCGGCAGGCGCAGCTGCGACAGCGGGATCGCCATCTCCGCCGACCAGCCGTCGGGGAGAATCTTCGCCTTCGCGATCCATACCGGGTCCCACGACATGTCGCGCTGGTACTCGTTGTCGTCGGTGTGGATCCAGTCGGCGCGTACGCCGCGCGCGGTGACCGCGAACGAGTAGGCGAGGCGGCGCGTGTGCGACGGATCGATCGAGACGATGAAGCGCTCGGCCTGCTGGGTGTCGTCGCGCTGGGTGAGCGCATCGTCGACCTCGCCGGGGGCCGACCACATGCGCGCGCCGATGTAGAGCGTGGTGTCGTCGATCGCGACCGCGACCTTCACCGGGTGCACCGGCTTCGCGCCGAAGTGCGGCGACTGCTCCGAGAAGTCGCCTGCGAAGCACGCCTTCTGCCACACCGGATCGCCGAGGTCGCCATCGACCGTGATCGAGCCGCGTGCGACCGGCAGCTGCTTGTCGTGCGAGCACTCCGCATGCGCGATCCGCGCGAACAGAGCGAGCACGAACAGCACGCGCACGCGCGCAGTCTATACGGAAGCACTTCGGTAAGTCGGGAAGTTGCTGCCGTGTGATCTCGCGTGCTACCGCCTGAGTAGATGTCGAGTCCTGCGCCTCCTGCGCCGGCCGCGCCCGCCGCCACGGGGGCCGGCCGCGGCGTGCTCTACATCGCGTTTGCGAAGTTCTACTTCCTGCTGATCGGAATGGTCATCCAGTTCCGGCTGCCGGTGATCCTCTCGGAGGCGGCCTGGGGCGCATTCAGCCTCGTCAACGGCATCGCGAGCTGGTTCAATAACGTCGCGGTCACCGGCACGATCCAGGCGGTCTCGCGGTTCGCCGCCCAGACTCCCGGCCAGGCGCGCGCTGTCCAGGCCGCCGGCCTGCGCATGCACCTGCGGCTCGGCCTGCCGGTCGCGATCGCGTTCATCGCCGGCTCGCCGCTGATCGCGCGCGCGCTCAACGACACGTCGAAGACCCCGCCGTTGATGCTCGCGGGCTTCATCATCGGTGGCTACTCGTTCTACGCGGTGTTCATCGGCACCGCGAACGGCCTGCGCCTGTTCCACAAGCAAGCCGGCCTCGACATCACGTTCGCGACGCTGCGCGCCGCCGGCCTGCTCGGCATGGCGATCGCGGGCATGGGCGTGACCGGTGTCGTCGGCGGCTGGGTCGGCGCGGTCGGCCTCATCCTGTGCGCGGCGATTGCGTGGGTCGGCCTGCCGAACACGACCGAGAAGCTGCCGGTGCGGCCGATGGTTGTCTACTTCGGCAAGGTCGCGGTTTATCTGCTCCTGTTCAACGGCCTGATGTTCGTCGACACGATCCTGCTCAAGCGGCTCGTCGGCGATCACTACCTCGCGAAGATCCCCGAGCTGCGCCACGCGACGCCGTGGCTCGTCGGCAATTTGCCCGATACGCGCTACTCGAGCCTGCTCGCCGACGCGCAGGTCGGCTTCTACGCCGCCGCGCAGAACCTCGGCCGCGTCGCGTACCAGGCGATCATCGCGGCGACGTTCGTCGTGTTCCCGCTGGTGTCGCGCTCGACGTTCACCGACGACCACGACACGACGCGCCGCTACATCCAGGTCACCGCGCGCTACTCGGTGATGTTCGCGATGGCGATCGCGGTCGTGATGGCGGCGAACCCGCACGACGTGCTCCAGCTGCTCTACACGCCGGCCTTCGCCGACCGCGGTGCGAACGCACTGGTGTTCCTCGCGATCGGCAACGTCGCGTTCTCGATGCTCGCGATCGCAGGCACGATCCTCAACGGCGCCGGCAAGTCGCGGCCCGCGGTGGTCTCGGCGGCGATCACGCTCGCGATCGCGGTCGTCGGCAACTTCATCGCGATCAGCACCTACGCCGGCTCGCCCCACGTGCTCGACATCGCGGCGGCCGTCACCGGCGGCTCGATGCTGATCGGCGCGGTGATCGCCGCGTTCCAGCTCCAGAAGCATTTCGGCGCGACGATGCCGATGCTGAGCCTCGTCCGCATCCTGATCGCGACGGCGGTCGCGTTCGCGGTGGGCCGGTTCCTGCCGCTCCACGGCAAGCTGATGACGCTCGTCGAGGCGATGATCGTCGCCGGCGTGTTTCTCGTCGTGCTCGTCGCGACCCGCGAGCTCGGTGCGCGCGATCTCCAGGCAATCAAGGCGGTGCGCTCGAAGCGCGGCGCCGGGGAAGGTGAATCATGAAGACGCTGATCTCTGGCCTGCTCGTCACGATGCTCGCGGCCTGCGGCGCTGTCCAGCAGCCCGAACAGCTCACCGATGCGGTGCGCTCCTACAACGACGGCGTGCGCTGGCAGCGCTTCGAGGTCGCCGCGGTCCACGTGCCGCCGAAGCAGCGCTCGCAGTTCGTCGACGAGGCCGACGAGCGCTCGCACGACGTGAAGATCACCGACTACGACGTCGTCAAGGTCGAGGAGCGCGGCCCCAAGGAAGCGCGCGTCCAGATCAAGATGTCCTGGTACAAGGACTCCGAGGGCACCCTCCACGAGACCCAGGCGATGCAGACCTGGGAGAAGCACGGCAAGGGGTGGCTGATGGTCGATGAGATCCGGGTTCGCGGCCCCGAGATGCCGGGCCTCCCGGAGCCCCTGGCCGTCGGGGAAACTCCGACGAAGGAATCGACGAAGGAATAAGGGCTTACACGCGCCCCAGAGTTGGGCGTCGCCCCTTCGGATCGCGTAAGATCGAGGCCAGCTAGTGTCGCAGAGCGACTTCGTCAGCCGCGGCCAGGCCCTCGTGGCGGCCGGGCAGTTCCAGGAGGCCGTCAAGGTCTGTCGCCTGGGCCTGCTTGGACGGCCAACGACCGTCGACGGCCGCGTCGTGCTCGGCCAGGCGCTGCTCGCGCTCAAGCGCTACGACGAGGTGCTCGCCGAGATGCGCGTCGCGCTCGAGCTCGACCATGGGTCGGTCTCCGCGCAGATCCTCAAGGGCGAGGCGCTGTTGCGCAAGGGCGACACCGCGGCTGCGGTCGAGACCCTGCACGCCGCGCGGCTCGAGGCTCCCGGCGAAGCTCGCATCATGCAGCTGCTCGGCGAGGCCGAGCACGTCGCCATGCACAAGAGCGCGGCGCATCCCGCGGCGGCGTTCATCGGTGCGGGCGACACGAAGAACTATCCGAATCACCCGAGCGGCGGCGGGGGCGACGAGGACTCGGGGCCCGACAGCTACACCAAGCCGACCTCGCTGCAATCGCCGGCCGCGCCGCGGCGCTCGTCGCAGCGTCAGGCCGCGGTGCCCGATCCCTCGGCGCTGCCGCTGCATCGCGATCCCACGCCGTCGCCCGACATGCTCGCGGTGGGCGACAAGTCAGGAACGGTCGAGGTCGATCCGGATCTCGAAGGCGTCGAGGTCGACGACGATGTCGACTTCGATGACCTCGCCGCGCCGCCGGTCGGCAAGCCTGCGAAGGCGAGCGGCCGCGGGGGCGCGAGGGCTGCCACGCGCGGCTCCTCGACCATGCTCGGCAAGAAGCCGACGAGCCGGGCCACGCCGACGATGGATCTCGACATCGGCGACGGCGACGTCCTCGAGATGGAGCACACGAACAGCCCGCGCGGCGCCGCCAAGCCGGGGCCGGGCACCAAGGTTCGCAACGCGGTCGCGCGGCCGTCGGGGCCGATCGACGACTCCGCGGCGGCACCGCTTCCCCGCCGCGCCGGCCCGTCGCAGCAGCCGCCGTTCGGGGCCGCGGCACCGAACGCGATGACGATGATGCCGCCGTCGCCGCTGCCACCGGCCCCGCGCGCGCCGATCGCCGCCGCGCTGCCGACGATGGCCGCCGTTCCACCGCCCTCGACCCATCCGACCTCGCAGGCGTTCCCGGCGCCGGTGCCGTACTCGCAGCCGTATTCGCCGCCGCAACCGCAGTACGCGCCGCCTCAGTACCCACAGTACGGGCAGCAGCAACCGCCGATGCCGCAGCCGCTGCCCCAGCCGACGCCCGCGGCGATGCGCCCGACGATGGCGATCGCGCCCGCGCCGCTGTCGCCGTCGCAGCAGCAATCCGCGGCCGCGGTCGACGCGTTGTTCGGCGCCGAGCAGCCCGCGCCGCAGTGGAACGCCGCCTCGATCGCCGCCGCGAACGAGCCGACCGCACGCCCCGACGCGCTCGATCCCTCGCTGATCGCGCTGATGAATCCCCAGTCGGCGCCCGCGATGGCGCCGCCCTCGCAGGGTCCGTCGCAGGTCCACAAGACGGGCATGCGCAAGCCGCGCTCGAAGCTGCAGCTCGCGCTGTGGGTCCTGATCGGCATCGTCGTGATCGGCGGCGGCGTGTTCGCCGGTTTCCAGATCCGCTCGATGCGCCTGAAAAAGCAGATCGCCCAGGCCCGCGACAACGCGACCGGCCTCGCGAAGGCCGACACCTGGACCGGATGGAGCGAGGCGAAGCGGAAGCTCGAGGACATCGTCGGCGCGTCGCCGAGCGTCGACAACCGTGCGGTCCTCGCGCGCGCGCGCACGATCATCGCGTTCGAGTTCGGCGACGGTCTCGCGGACGCCAAGGCCGCGGTCGATCAGCTCGCAGGGCAGGGCGGCTACGACGCGCAGATCGCCGCGGCCTACCTCGCGCTCGCGCAGAACGACGCGATCGGTGCGAAGCACGCGGCCGACATCGTGCTCGGCACGCACAAGGACGACGCGGTCACGCTCTATGTCGCCGGCCAGGCGCAGCTGCTCAACGGCGATCCGAAGACCGCACAGCAGCAGCTCAAGGCGGCGTTCGACAAGGATCCGCGCCCGCTCTACGGCGTCGCGCTCGCGCGTGCCTATGCCGCGAGCTCGGCGTGGGAAGACGCGATCGGCTCGCTCGACCGCGTGCTCGCCGGCAGCCCCGAGCATCCCGCCGCGATCATCGCGCGCGGCATGGTGCTCGCCGCCGCGGGTCGCATCGCGCCGGGCGCCGCCGCCGGCACCGACATCCACACGCAGCTCATGAAGGTCATCGCCGAGGGCCGCCAGCCGCTCAACCAGCAGCCGCACGGGGTGTCGCCGGCGCAGATGGCGTTCGCGTACCTCTCGCTCGCGCAGGTCGACTTCGCGCGCGGCGATGCGGCGGCGGCGCGCAATGACGTCAGTGCCGCCGCGCAGCTCGGCGTCGAGGACCAGCGCTTCGCCGAGGAGGCCGTCGACACGCTCTACCTGATCGGCGACCTCGGTGCCGCGCGCTCGATCGCCGAGACCGCGATGACGAGCTGGCCGACCTCGCGTCGCGTCCACATCGCGATCGCCGAGATCATGCTCGCGCAGGGCAAGGCCGCCGACGCGCTCGACATCCTCGGCAAGTCCGACGTCACGTCGCTACCGCTCGGCCAGGCCGTGCGCGCCGACGCCAAGCTCGCGACCGGCGACGTCGATGGCGCGCGCAGCGACTACGAGGCCGCGCTCAAGAAGCTCCCGAACCTCGAGCGCGCCGTGGTCGGCCGCGCCTGGCTCGAGATCGCCGAGGGCAACCTCGACGAGGCCAAGAAGCGCGTCGAGCCGCACTACTCCGACAAGGGCTCGTCGGCCGCGCTGACCACGGTCTACGCGGCGATCCTCCGCCGCTCGGGCGAGCTCGACAAGGCCAAGACGCTGCTCGACAAGGTCGTCTCGGGCCCGCCGAGCGGTGACCTCGTGCGCGCCCAGCTCGAGCTCGCGCGGCTCGATCGCGACATGGGCGACCTCCGCGGCGCCCGCTCGGTCTACGCAGACGCCAGCAAGTCGGGATCGTTCGACGCGCGCTTCGAGGCCGCGCTGCTCGCCATCGAGGATCGCGATCCGCAAGGCGGCCGCGACACCCTCGACCTGCTCGTCAAGGAAGCCGGCGATCACCCCCAGCCCGACCTGCTGCTCGAGGCCGCCCGCGCGCGAGCGCTCGTCGGCGATCACGCCGGCGCCAAGGCGCTACTCGATCAGGCCGAGAAGCTGCCCGCGGTCGCCACCTGGAAGCTCGAGCGCGAGCGCGGCCGGCTGGCGCTGCGCAAAGGTCAGTTCCCCGAGGCCGTCGCCGACTTCACCAAGGCCCTCGACTCCTCGGGAGACGACGCCGAGACGTTCCTGCTCGCCGCCGACGCCTCGGGCACCGAGGACAAGGGCCCGCTCGGCGACAAGATCAGAAAGCTCGTCAACGATCGCCTCAAGAACCGGCCCGAAGCCAAGATCGTCGAGGGCAAGCTCCTGATCGCCGCCGGCAAGACCGCCGACGCCGAGACCGCCTACAAGGCGGCCAAGGAGGCGCTCAAGACCGAGAAGGCCACGCCGCGCCGGATGGCGCAGGCCGACTTCGGGCTCGCGTACATCGCGTCGGCGAACCAGAACACCGCGGACGCGCAGAACGGCTTCGAGCTCGTGAACAACGAGGACCCGTCGATCGCGGACGCGTATCTGTTCGCGTCCGTCCTCGCGAAGGACAAGCGCAAGTCCTACGACCTCGCGCAGAACGCGGTGAAGTACAACCCGGACTCGCCGGCGGGCTGGCTCGTCGTCGGCAAGCTCGCCGCACAGCTGCGCGACCGGAAGATGCTGGCCGATGCGATCGGCCGGCTCGAGTCGATCGCGCCCGGTGGCGACGAGCTCAAAGAGCTCCAGAAGCTCCGCTAGCCGTCAGGGAACGCTGCGCTGGCCGTCAGGGAACGCTGCGCTGGCCGTCAGGGAACGCTGCGCTGCCGTCACGGGCGGAACGCGATGCAGTCCTCGCGCTCGCCGCCGACCTCGAGCGTCGCCGTGCCCTTGTGACCGTCGAGGGAGAGCGCCACCGCGGGACTCGTCGAGGTCGCCGGAAACGCGTAGACCCAGTTCGTGCCGCGCGACGCGCTCCGATCGACATCACCGGCGAGCTCGGTCGCGACGTCTGCGGCGCCTTCCCACAGCCGGCCCGTGACGTGCCAGCACGGCGTCGCGTCGTTCGCATCCTCGGTGAACCGGACCAGCAGGTACCGCTTCGCCGTCGAGCACATCGCGATCGTCCCGTACGATTCTTCTTCGCGGCATGCCTCCTCGTTGCCGTGCTCGTCGATCAGCACGTTGCCGGCGTTGGTGCCGAATTCGAGCAGGTGGCCTGCACCGAGGGCGCGACTCCAGAACCTGACGTACGTGATCGAGCAGCCCGCGTGCCCGCCGCCAGGTCCGCCGCAGCGGTTGCCCAGGCGTTCGGTCTTGGCGATCGGCGCGGTGGTCCGCGTGAGCGTCGGGCGCGCGAGCGCCGTGACCTTGCGATCGACGAGGAGGATGCGGTCGGGCAGGTCGCAGATCCTCGACTCGGTGCGGCTCACGGCGAAGCGGGGAGACACCGGCGCGTCGGGGCGATCGTAGCCGGTGCACGCGACGACGGGCTGCGCATCGTGGCGGGCATCGATCCTAGCGGTCGCGCCCGCATCGATCCGCGCCGTCGCGCCCGCATCGATCCGCGCCGTCGCGCCCGCATCGATCCGCGCCGTCGCGCCCGCATCGATCGGGCTCGCACTCGCGTCGCCCGCCGGCGCCGGCGGCAGTGTCAGGCCCTCCGGTGCCGCGCCGCTGGGCGCAGCGGCCCGAGCACCACATCCGCCGAGCACGATCGCTAACCACGCTCCTCGCACACCCACATAACGCTCGATCGCCGCGAGCGATTCCGTCGCTTCCGACCGCGCGCGTTCATCGCCTCGTCAACCGCCCACATAACGCTCGATCGCCGCGAGCGATTCCGTCGGCGAGACCGCCGCTAGGTCATCAGCAGGACGACCGCCGCGGCCGCGCCGCCGGCGAGCACGATCATCACGATGATGATCAGCATCCAGTTCGTCTTCTTCTCGGCCGCCTTGCCGTGAACACCCGTGCGATCGCCGCCTTCGAGCATCTGCTCGAGCGACGCGATCTCGCCCGGAGGCGGCGTGTGCGGCCCGCGGCCCGGCTTGTTCGGGGGCGGCCGGGTCTGGCGCTTCGCCGGCTGCTGCTGGCTCTGCGTGCCGAGCTCGCCGGTCCAGGCCGAGGTATCGACGAAGGTGGACGGGTCGAGGCTCATCGAGCCTTCCGCGCTGCCGCCGCCCTGGTTCGGCGACTCCTCGCCCTCGACGAGCGACGTCATCTTCTGCATCTCATCGAGGATGAGACCGTCGATCAGCGACTCCTTGGGCTCCGCGGAGCGCTTCCGCATCATCTCGACCTGCGCATCGCGGACGAGCGTGGTGATGTCGCGCGACGTGACCTTCATCTTGCGCGAGAAGAGGTAGTTCGCGAGCGCGTCGGCGAGGTCGGCGGCGCTCTGGTAGCGCTCTTCGACATCGCGCGCGAGTGCCTTGCGCACCACGGCCTCGAGCTCGGGCTCGATCTCCGGGTTCAGCGCGGCGATCGAGGGGACGCGCGCCTGGCGCACGAGCTCGACGGTCTGGTAGTCGGTCTCGCCGTAGAACAGGCGGCGGCCGGTGAACATCTCCCACAGGATGATGCCGACCGCGAACACGTCGGCGCGGTGGTCGACCGGCTGGGCCGAGGCGGCCTCGGGGGACAGGTAGCTGAACTTGCCCTTGACCACGCCCGGGTCGGTCGACTCGATCTGTGAGTTGGCCTTCGCGAGGCCGAAGTCCACGAGCTTGATCTCGCCGTTCTTGGAGAGAAGGATGTTCGGGGGCGAGATGTCCCGGTGGACGATGCCGAGCGGCTCGTTCGTCTCCGGGTGCTCGAGGTTGTGCGCGTAGTTGAGGGCCTTGCAGGCCTCCATCGCGATGTAGATCGTGTGCGCGACCTCGATGCGGCGGCCCTTCTGCTTGGACCGCTCGATGAGTGCCTTGAGGTTGCACCCATCGACGAACTCCATGACCAGGAAGTACGCGTTGTCGGGAGTCTTCGAGATGTCGAAGACCTGGACGATGTTCGCGTGCTGGAGGAACAGCGAGAGCCGCGCCTCATCGAGGAACATCGAGACGAACTTCTGGTTCTTGGTCAGGTTCGGCAGGATGCGTTTGATCGCAACCGACTTCTTGAACCCTTCCATCGACTCAGCGACGCCGCGAAAGACCTCGGCCATACCACCATGGTCGAGTCTCTCGGTGATCGTGTAGCGGTCGCGCATCCCCGACGAGCAGAATAGTACCAGAGGTTACGCGGCGCTAGCAAAGCGCCGGATCTGCCGTCTTATTCGGGGCGTTCGTCGGCTTCGACCTGCTCGCGGGCCGACTTGCATTCGAAGCAGAGGGTGGTCACCGGGCGGGCCAGGAGGCGTTTGAAGCCGATTGGCTCGCTGCACTCCTCGCACTCGTCGATCTCCCCAGCCTCCAGCCGCCTCATGGCCTCCCGGATCTTCTCGAGCAGGAAGGTCTCGCGGTCGTGGAGGCGAAGCTGGGTCGAGTAGGTCTCTTCCTCGGTGGCCTCATCCATCGAATCGCGGCCGATCCGGTCGCGATCGCGGTCCATCGTGAACTCGAGACCAGTGTGGGCATGGTCCGCGAGGCGGGTCAGGTCCGCTTGCAGGCGAGCCTTCAACTCGTTGGTCTGCTCCGGCGTCAACATGGATTCAGTCTACGGACGGCAGCGGGACCGTCAACGAGCGTGGCCGCGCACGAGTGATCTATTTCGTACGCGTGTCGGGCGCGCTCGGTGAGCGTTCTCGTCGCTCGACGGGAGCTGGCGTTTTCTTGCGACCAGGCCGCCGGCCGCGGCTCGCCTGGGTAGGCGCGTACGCCCACGCTGCCACGGATATTCCCGTGCAAACCCGCCCCAACCCCGCGAGTCCTCAGCTCGAAATGGATCGTTACCCGAGGGCGTTCGTTTGACACAAACACGCTGAACGCCCCGAGGAGCCCTTACGTGACCACTCTGACCCGCTGGAAGCTCGCCTGTGGCCTGTGTGCCGCCCTCGCCGGTATCGCGACGGTGCGCGCACATCACGGTGACCGGAACACACCCGCACAGGTCGCCGAGACGTCCTCGCGGGCGCAGATCCCGGTGATGCTGCGGCGGCCGATTCACGTGTCGCCCGAGTCGATCGGCGTGTCGCAGAAGGACCTCGTCGACCGCATCCTGTCGGCGCGCTCGGTCAAGGACGTCCAGCTGCTCGCCGAGAAGCTCGGCGCGGTCGGCGACGACGACGCGATCGACACGCTGTCGGGACTGCTCTCCGATCCGCGCAAGGGCGTCCCCGAGGCGATGCTCTCGGCGTTTGGCGGCATCGGTACCGAGCACGCGGTGGATGTCCTCATCGAGCACACCAAGGACGACCGTCCGAGCGTGCGCACCGCGGCGATCAGCGCGCTCGGGGCCACGCAATCGGCGCGCGCCGAGAAGCTCTTGCTCGAGCTCGTCGGAAAGAGCGGCGACCCGGCGCAGACCGCGGCGCTCGCGGCGCTCGGCTCGCTCGGCACCGACAAGGCCGTCGAGGCATTGAAGACCGCGGCCATGTCAGGCGACACCCAGATCGCGACCACTGCGGTCTACGCGCTCGGCCAGGCCTCGGCGTCGCCGGCCGCCCAGCAGGCGCTGCGCCAGCTGATCGATGCGCCGGACTCGCGCGTCGCGGCGGCCGCGCTCAACGCGATCGACGACATCGACGACGCGCTGCTCGCCAAGCTCACGCAAATCGTGCGTTCGGGCGACCCGCAGCTCGCGAACGCGGCGATCAACGCACTCTCGCACGCGGGCGAGGCCGCGCTGCCGGTCCTCCGCGAGGCCGCGATGCACGGCAACGCAAACACGCGCTGGATCGCGGTCAGCGCGCTCGGCGAGGTCGGCGGCGACAAGGCGATCGAGATGCTCGGCGACATCCTCAAGACCGGCGATCGCCAGTCTGCGACCGCGGCGGCGATGGCGCTCGCAAACATCGGCGGTCAGCAGGCGCGCGAGCTGCTGATCGAATCGGCGCTCTCGGACCGCGCGCAGCTCACCGGTGCGCTCGGGCAGCTCCAGCAGATGGCCGGCGACGACGTCGACCAGGCGCTGCTCTCGGTCGTGCGCCAGGGCTCGTCGGCGGATCGGCGCGCCGCGCTGCCGCGCCTGCTCAAGAGCGGCAACCCCGAGGCGCTGCAGCTCGCGGTCGACTTCGCGTCGAAGGGCTCGCGCAACGAGCGCTACGAGGCGATGCGCATGCTCGGCGACGCCGGCACGCCGAAGGCGTTCCAGTCGCTGCTCGCCATCGCGAGCTCGGCGCGCGGCCAGTCGCGCGTCCAGGCGCTCGAGCTGCTCGCGCAGGGACATCCGAACGATCCGTCGGTAGGGCAGCTGCTCGCGGACTCGCTGTTCTCGGGCCGTCGCGAGGAGGCGCAGTACGCCGCGGGCGTGCTCGGCCGCATCGGCACCGAGGACGCGCGCACCGCGCTTGTCGCCGCGCTCACCGGCAAGGACGCGGGCCTCGCCGCAGCGGCCGCGGGCGCGCTCGGCCAGATCGGCATGACGGACAGCGTGAAGTCCGCGCTGATGTCGGCGGCGCAGAGCAACCCGCAGGTCAAGATGCAGGTGATGTCGCAGCTCGTCCAGTCGGGTGCGCCCGAAGGCCTGCGCCTCGCCGAGGAGCTGCTGAGCGGCAAGGACTCCGCCGGCGCCGCGCAGGCGGTGTGGGCGCTCGCCCAGAACGGCACCGCCGAGGCCAAGCGCCTGCTCGAGCGCGCGCTCGACTCGAAGGATCCGGCGGTGCGCAGCTCCGCGATCTCGGCGCTCGTCCAGAACCCCGACGACCGCTCGACCGACACGCTGCTCCGGCTCTCGAAGGACGCCGACCCGTCGGTGCGCGCGATGGCGCTGTCGTCGCTCGGCCAGATCGGCTCGGAGCGCGCGCAGCAGGCGATCATCGACGCGACTCGCAACGGCAAGCCCGAGGACCGCGTCGCCGCGATCTCCGGCCTCGCCGGCATGGACGACGCGCGCGCCAGCCAGCAGCTCGCGAACCTCATGCACGACTCCGATCCGACGGTCGCGCAGGCCGCGATCGCGAACGCCTACAACGGCGGCCCCGAGGTCGACCAGACGCTCACGCAGATCGTCACCGACCCGAACGCGGCGGCCAACCTCAAGGCGGCCGCGGCCTCGCAGCTTCGCCAGCGCGGCACCGACCTCGACGACGCGACCGAGGCGATCGTCACCAAGCTCGCGGGCGCGGGTTACGGCGGCTACGGCTACGGCGGCTACTACCCGCGCGGCGAGATGGTCGACTGACGCGCGCTACGCGGGCAGGTAGACGCGGAACACGGTGCCGCCACCGTCGGCGCCCTCGACATCGATCCAGCCGTCGTGCTCCTTGACGATGCCCGAGCACACCGCGAGGCCGAGGCCAGTGCCGCCGCGGCCTTCCTTCGTCGTGTAGAACGGGTCGAAGATCTTGTCCTTGATGTCGTCGGGGATGCCGACGCCGGTGTCCTTCACCGCGAACACGACGAACTTCTGCTCGGCCTCGAGGCCCGGGCGCGTGCGCTTGACCGAGCGGGTCGCGACCTCGAGCGCGCCGCCGTCGGGCATCGCCTGCGCGGCGTTGAGCAGCAGGTTGATCATGACCTGTTGCAGGCGGTCGCTGTCGCCGGCGATGCGCGGCAGGCCCTCGGCGCGATCGAGGCGCGTCTTGACCTTCGCGCTGGCGAACTGACCGGAGAGCAGCTCCATCGTCGTGAGCGCGAGCTCGTTGAGGTTGACCTCGCCCTTGCCGGTGGTGCCGACCTTGCGGCGCGTGAAGTCGAGCAGGCGCTGGATGATGCGCGTGATCCGCGCGGTCTGCTCCGCGATGCTCTCGGCG
>Ga0207683_10001522_pt1 | contig 20883 bp, 15 predicted proteins | sample KBSM73metaG_FD_184333 | JGI IMG/M metagenome (GOLD analysis project Ga0207683, IMG submission 184333) | Miscanthus rhizosphere microbial communities from Kellogg Biological Station, Michigan, USA - KBS M7-3 metaG (SPAdes) (version 2) | ecosystem: Host-associated > Plants > Roots > Rhizosphere >... | reverse complement strand
CTGCCGATGTACCCGTCCCCGCTGCGCGACGGCGGCTACGACATCGCCGACTTCTACGACATCCATCCCGACTACGGCACGGTCGACGACTTCCGCTCGTTCGTGGACGCCGCGCACCAGCGCCAGATCCGCGTGATCGCCGACCTGGTCATGAACCACACCTCCTCCGACCATCCATGGTTCCAGGAGGCGCGCTCCTCGCCCGACTCGCCCAAGCGCGACTGGTACGTCTGGTCCGACACCGACGACCGCTACGAGGACGCACGCGTGATCTTCGTCGACACCGAGCCCTCGAACTGGACGTGGGACCCGGTCGCGGGCCAGTACTACTGGCACCGCTTCTTCTCGCACCAGCCGGACCTGAACTACGAGAACCCGGAGGTGCGGGACGAGATGCTGAAGGTGCTGCGCTTCTGGCTCGACCTCGGCATCGACGGGTTCCGTCTCGACGCGGTGCCGTACCTCTACGAGGCGGAGGGGACGAACTGCGAGAACCTGCCGCGAACGCACGAGTACCTCAAGCGCGTGCGGGCGGAGGTCGACGCCGTCTACCCCGACCGCGTGCTGCTGGCCGAGGCGAACCAGTGGCCGGAGGACGTCGTCCAGTACTTCGGCCAGGGCGACGAGTGCCACATGGCCTTCCAGTTCCCGATCATGCCGCGGATGTTCATGTCGCTCCGGCGCGAGGACGCGACGCCGATGTACGAGATCCTCGAGCGGACGCCCTCGATCCCGGACAACTGCGCCTGGGGCCTCTTCCTGCGCAACCACGACGAGCTGACGCTCGAGATGGTCACCGACGAGGAGCGGGACTACATGTACGCCGAGTACGCGCGCGACCCGCGGATGAAGCTCAACCTCGGCATCCGCCGCCGGCTCGCGCCGCTGCTCGACAACGGCCGCGACGAGATCGAGCTGATGCACGCGATCCTCTTCTCGCTGCCGGGCTCGCCGGTCCTCTACTACGGCGACGAGATCGGGATGGGCGACAACGTCTTCCTCGGCGACCGCGACGGCGTGCGCACGCCGATGCACTGGACCGGCGACCGCAACGGCGGGTTTTCGTCGGCCGACTTCGCGCAGCTCTACCTGCCGCCGCTGCTCGACCCGGTCTACGGCTACCCGTCGGTCAACGTCGAGGCGCAGCTGCGGACGCCGACGTCCCTGCTGCGCTGGCTGCACCGCTTCGTCGAGCTCCGGAAGGAGCACCCGGTCTTCGGCCTCGGGACGTACGAGCCGTGCCGCCCGTCGAATGCACACGTCTTCGCCCACGTCCGCCGCTGGGAGGAGGAGATCGTCCTCTGCGTCCACAACCTCGCCCGGAGCGCGCAGGCGGCCGAGCTCGACCTGGCACAGTTCGCCGGGCTGGTGCCCGAGGAGATGTTCGGTCAGACGCGCTTCCCGCCGATCGGCGAGCTGCCCTACCTGCTCACGTTCGGGCCGCGGGGGTTCTACTGGTTCCGCCTCGTCCAGGAGGAGGAGCCGGCATGAGCGACGTGCGCGAGCTCGTGCTCGCACTGCCGGAAGACGAGCTGCGCAAGTACGTGCTGGCGCAGCGCTGGTACGGCTCGAAGTCGGAGGAGGTGGCGTCGGTTCGCGCGGTGGACGCGTTCCCGCTGCGGCCGGGCGGCGCGGAGCCGCTGCTCGCGGTCGCGGTGGTCGAGGTTCGCTTCGCCGCCGGCACGCACGACCTCTACAACGTGCCGCTCGGCCTGCGCCGCGGCGACGGCGGCTTCGCGTCGGCCGACGGCTGGTCGGCGTTCGACGCGCTCGAGGACGAGGAGCTCGTGCAGGGGCTCGTCGAGCTCCTCCGGCAGCAGGCGACGGTCGAGCACGAGGGCGGCACCGTGCAGTTCTGCACGATCGGCGACGTCGGCGAGGGCGGCGCCGTGCGCGCGATGGGCAGCGAGCAGTCGAACACCTCCGTGGTGCTCGACGAGCGGCTCGTGCTGAAGCTCTACCGGCGGCTCGAGGCGGGTGTAAATCCGGAGCTCGAGCTGCTGCGGTTCCTGACCGAGCACGGGTTCCCGTCGATCGCCTCGCTCGAAGGCTGGGCCGCGCACGTGGGCCAGCCGCTCGATGCGACGCTCGCGATCCTGCAGCACTACGTGCCGGTGCGGCGCGACGGCTGGACGTTCGCGCTGGAGGACTTGGCGGCGGGCGGGAACGGCTTCGTACCGCTGGTGCGGCAGCTCGGCGAGGTGACCGGCCGGATGCACACGGTCCTCGCCTCCGAGCCGTCCGATCCCGCGTTCTCCCCTGAGGAGCCGAGCGTGGAGGCGCTCGCGCTGATCGTTGCGCGGATCGACGAGGAGATCGAGCAGGTCTTCGCGTCGCTGCCGGACCTGGCGGAGCTGGAGCCGCTCGAGGGGCGGGCCGACCAGTTGCGCGACCGCCTGCGCGAGATGGGCCAGAGCGGCCCGCTCGGGCGGCTGATCCGCCACCACGGCGACTACCACCTCGGCCAGGTGCTCTGGACGGAGGCCGACGACTGGGTCGTGCTCGACTTCGAGGGCGAGCCCGCGCGGCCGCTGCGGGAGCGGCGGCACAAGCGCTCGCCGCTGCGCGACGTCGCCGGGATGCTCCGGTCGTTCTCGTACGCCGCCAGCGCCTCGGCCCTCGAGCACGGGATCGAGCCGCCCACCGGCTGGGAGGGCCGCGCACGCTCGGAGTTTCTCGCCGGCTATCTCGCCGAGGCCGACCCGACGATCATCCCCGACGGCTCCGTGCTCGATCGCCGCCTGCGGCTGTTCGAGCTCGAGAAGGCGCTCTACGAGCTGCACTACGAGCTCGGCCACCGCCCCGACTGGGTACGCGTGCCGGTGGCCGGGATCCTGCAGCTCCTGGACGAGGAGCCGCCGTGAGCACGACCGAGGTCGAGCTGCTCGTCGAGGGGCGCCTCTCCGATCCGCACCACCTGCTCGGGGCGCACCCGCACGACGGCGGAGTGGTCGTGCGCGCGTGGCGGCCGGAGGCGGCGGCGGTCGTCGCGAAGCCCGAGAACGCCGAGCCGGTCGAGCTCGCGCTACGGCATCCGGCCGGCCTCTTCGAAGGGTTCGTCCCAGACGCGGACGCCCTGCTCAGCTACGAGCTGGAGGTCAGCTACCCCGACGGCAACACCTTCACGCTGCGCGACCCGTACGCGTTCGCGCCGACGCTGGGCGAGCTCGACCTGCACCTCGCCGGCGAGGGCCGGCACGAGCGGATCTACGAGCGGCTCGGCGCGCACCCCTGCGAAGCCCAAGGCGTCGCTGGCACCGCGTTCGCCGTCTGGGCGCCGAACGCCCGCGCCGCGAGCGTGGTCGGGGACTTCAACGGCTGGGACGGCCGGCTCAACCCGATGCGCAGCCTCGGCCAGGCCGGGATCTGGGAGCTGTTCGTCCCGGGCCTGACCGAGGGGGAGCGCTACAAGTTCGAGCTGAAGGGCCCGGGCGGCGAGCTGCTGCCGCTGAAGGCCGACCCGTACGCGTTAGCGACGGAGGTGCCGCCGGCGACGGCATCCCGCGTCTACGTCTCCCGGCACGATTGGCGCGACGACGAGTGGCTCGAGCAGCGCCGCGCGAGCGACCCGCTGGCGCAGCCGGTCTCGATCTACGAGGTGCACATGGAGTCGTGGCGGCGCAACCCGGCAGAGGGCAACCGCTCGCTCACCTATCTCGAACTGGCGGACGAGCTGGCCGACTACGCGAACGACCTCGGCTTCACGCACGTCGAGCTGCTGCCGGTGATGGCGCATCCGTTCCCCGGCTCGTGGGGCTATCAGGTGACCGGCTACTTCGCGCCGACGCCGCGCCTCGGCGAGCCGGACGACCTGCGCGCGTTCGTCGAGCGCCTCCACGGCCGCGGACTCGGCGTGATCCTCGACTGGGTGCCGGCGCACTTCCCGCGCGACGAGTGGGCGCTCGCGCGCTTCGACGGCACCGCGCTCTACGAACACGACGACCCGCGGCGCGGCGCGCATCCCGACTGGGGCACGCTCGTCTTCAACTTCGGCCGAACCGAGGTGCGCAACTTCCTACTCGCCAACGCGCTCTTCTGGCTGCGCGAGTACCACGTCGACGGCCTGCGGGTCGACGCGGTCGCCTCGATGCTCTACCTCGACTACTCGCGCAACGCCGGCGAATGGGTGCCGAACCAGTTCGGCGGCAACGAGGACCTCGACGCCGTCGAGTTCCTGCGCCGCTTCAACGAGCTCGTCCACGAGCAGGAGCCCGGGATGGTCAGCGCGGCGGAGGAGTCGACCGCCTGGCCCGGCGTCTCGCTGCCGACCTATCTCGGTGGGCTCGGCTTCGGCTTCAAATGGAACATGGGCTGGATGCACGACACGCTGGACTACTTCCAGCGCGAGCCGGTGCACCGCCGCTTCCACCATCACCAGCTGACGTTCAGCCTCATGTACGCGTTCTCGGAGAACTTCGTCCTGCCGCTCTCGCATGACGAGGTCGTGCACGGCAAGCGCTCGCTGCTCTCGAAGATGCCTGGCGACCGCTGGCAGCAGCTCGCCAACCTGCGGTCGCTCTACGCCTACATGTGGGCGCACCCGGGCAAGAAGCTGCTCTTCATGGGCGGTGAGCTCGCCCAGGAGCGGGAGTGGCGGCACGACGAGAGCCTCGACTGGCACCTGCTCGAGCAGCCCGGCCATTCCGGCGTGCAGGCGCTCGTCCGCGACCTGAACCGGCTCTATCGCGAGGAGCCGGCGCTCTACGAGGTCGACTTCGAGCCGGCGGGGTTCATGTGGCTGGAGCCGAACGACGCCGACGCGAACGTGCTCGCGTTCGCCCGCCTGCCTGCTCGGAAAGGACGGCCGGTTGTGTGCGTGTGCAACCTCTCGCCGGTGCCGCGCGAGGGCTATCGCCTCGGCCTGCCGCGACCCGGCCGCTGGCGCGAGCTGCTGAATACAGACTCGACCTTCTACGGCGGCTCCGACGTCGGCAACCTCGGCGGGATCGAGGCATCTGGCCCGGCCTGGCACGACCAACCCCAGTCGGCCGAGCTGCGCGTGCCGCCGCTCGCGGTCGTGTGGCTGGTGCCCGAGTGACCGTGGAGACGATGCCGCTGCTCGGGGCGGTGCCGACTGCGGGCGGCACGGCCTTTCGCGTCTGGGCCCCGAACGCGGGGAGCGTGAGCGTCCTCGGCCGCGAGCTGGAGCGGGGCGAAGGCGGCGTCTGGGAGGCGGAGCTCGACCTGCCGGCGGGCACCGACTACCGCTACGCCCTCGACGGCGACGAGTGGCCCGACCCGTGCTCGCGCTTCCAGCCCGAGGGCGTCCGAGGCCCGTCGCGCGTTGTCGACACCGGTGCCTTCGAGTGGCGCGACGACGGCTGGCCGGGCCTGTCCCTCGACGAGCTCGTGATCTACGAGCTGCACGTCGGCGCCTTCAGCGCGGCAGGCACCTTCGGCGGCGCGATTCCGTACCTCGACGGCCTCCGCGAGCTCGGCGTGACGGCCATCGAGCTGATGCCGGTCGCGACCTTCCCGGGCAAACGGGGCTGGGGCTACGACGGGCTCTACGCCTACGCGCCGCATCCGGCCTACGGCGGGCCCGAAGGGCTAACGCGCCTCGTCGACGCCGCGCACGCAGCGGGCCTCGGCGTGATCCTCGACGTCGTCTACAACCACATCGGCCCTGGCTCGGAGGCGATCGCCGCCTTCGGCCCCTACTTCACCGACCGGCACGAGACGTTCTGGGGCGAGGCGATCGACTACTCGCAGCGAGGCGTGCGCGAGTGGGCGATCCAGAACGCGTGCCTGTGGGTGCGCGACTACCACGTCGACGGCCTGCGCCTGGACGCGGTGCACGCGGTCTTCGACGACTCGCCGCAGCACGTTCTCGCCGAGCTGGCCGAGCGCGTCCACGCCGAGAATCCCCGGGCGCTCGTGATCTCGGAGATGTGTCTCGACGACTTCCGGCCGATCGAGGAGTGGGGCCACGACGCGCAGTGGTCCGACGGCTTCCACCACGAGCTCCATGTCCTGCTCACGGGTGAGCGCGACGGCTACTACGAGTCGTTCGGCTCGGTCGGAGGACTCGCAGACCGCTTCCGGCAGCAGCCGGCCGAGCGGCTCGTGATCTGCGACCAGAACCACGACCAGGTCGGGAACCGCGCGCGCGGCGACCGGCTCACGCGCGAGCAGCTGCGCGTCGCGGCCGCCTGCGTGCTCTTCGCGCCGCAGACGCCGCTGCTCTTCATGGGCGAGGAGTACGGCGAGCAGCGGCCGTTCCAGTTCTTCACCGACCACATCGACCCGGCGATCGCCCGGGCCACCCGCGAAGGGCGCAAGCGGGAGTTCGCGCGGTTCGCGGCCTTCGCCGACGAGGACGTGCCCGACCCGCAGGACCCGGCGACCTTCGAGCGCTCCAAGCTGGACCGCTCGAACGCCGACGAGGAGCTGCGTGCCTTCTACAAGCGCCTGCTCGCGCTGCGGCGGGAGCTGCCGCGCGAGGTCGAGGTCGAGGCCGGCGAGCAGACGCTTACCGTCCGGCGCGGCCGGGCCGAGCTGCACGCCGACTTCGCGAAGACGACCGTCGAGCTGCGCACGTGAGGGAGGTCTGGCCGGGCGCGCCGTTCCCGCTCGGCGCGACCTGGGACGGCGAAGGGACGAACTTCTCGCTCTTCAGCGAGCACGCCGAGCACGTCGAGCTCTGCCTCTTCGACGGCGACGGCTCCGAAGAGCGCGTCGCGCTGCCCGAGCGATTGGCCTTCAACTGGCACGGCTACCTGCCGGGCGTCGGGCCGGGCCAGCGCTACGGCTACCGCGTCCACGGCCACTACAAGCCGGAGGAAGGCCATCGCTTCAACGCCTCCAAGCTCCTGATCGATCCGTATGCGAAGGCGGTCGAGGGCGCGGTCGACTGGTCGGCGGCACACGTCTTCCCCTACGTGATGGACGGCACCGAGGACGCCGACCTGCGCGCGGACGGCCAGGACAGCGCGGCCGCCATGCCAAGGTGCGTCGTCGTCGACCCGGGGTTCGACTGGGAGGACGACCGCCCGCCGAACACGCCCTGGACGCAGACGGTCATCTACGAGGTGCACGTCAAGGGCTTCACGAAGCGGCACGCGCCGCTGCGAGAGGACCTGCGCGGCACCTACGCCGGCCTGGCGAGCGACGAGGCGATCGAGCACCTGCGCACCCTCGGCGTGACGGCCGTCGAGTTGCTGCCGGTGCACCACATCATCGACGAGAGCTTCCTCGCCGAGCGCGGGCTGACGAACTACTGGGGCTACAGCTCGATCGGCTTCCTCGCGCCGCACGCGCTCTACTCGGCCAGCGGCACGGGCGGGGAGCAGGTGCGCGAGTTCAAAGGCATGGTCAAGGCCCTCCACCGCGCCGGGATCGAGGTGATCCTCGACGTCGTCTACAACCACACCGCCGAGGGCAACCACCTCGGGCCGATGCTCTCCTTCAAGGGCGTCGACAACGCGTCGTACTACCGCCTCTCGCCGGACGATCCGCGCTACTACGTCGACTTCACCGGCACCGGGAACTCGCTCAACCCGGTGCACCCGAGCGTTCTGCGCCTGATCATGGACTCGCTCCGCTACTGGGCGATGGAGTGCCACGTCGACGGCTTCCGCTTCGACCTTGCCGCGGCGCTGGCACGCGAGTTCTGGGACGTGAACCGCCTCTCCGCCTTCTTCGACATCATCCACCAGGACCCGGTGCTCTCCCAGGCGAAGCTGATCGCCGAGCCGTGGGACGTCGGCCCGGGCGGCTACCAGGTCGGCAACTTCCCCGTGCTCTGGACGGAGTGGAACGGGCTCTACCGGGACACCGTGCGCGACTTCTGGCGCGGCGCCACCAACGGCGTGGGCGACTTCGCGGGGCGGATCACCGGCTCGAGCGACCTCTACGCCGACGACGGGCGCCGCCCCGTCGCGTCGATCAACTTCGTCACCGCCCACGACGGCTTCACGCTCAACGACCTGGTCTCGTACAACGAGAAGCACAACGAGGCGAACCTCGAGGAGAATCGCGATGGGTCCGACGACAACCGCTCCTGGAACTGCGGCGCCGAAGGGCCGACCGACGACCCGGCGGTGCTCGAGCTGCGGCTGCGGCAGATGCGCAACTTCCTCGCGACGCTCTTCCTCTCGCAGGGCGTGCCGATGCTGCTCGGCGGCGACGAGCTCGCCCGCACGCAGCGCGGCAACAACAACGCCTGGTGCCAGGACAACGAGCTCTCGTGGTTCGACTGGGAGCTCGATGACGACAAGCGCGAGCTGCTCGACTTCACGCGACGCCTGATCTACATGCGCCGGCACCATCCGGCCTTCCGGCGACGGTTCTTCCTGCGGGGGACGAGCGCCGAGGGCTCGGGGCTGCCCGACGTCTGGTGGTTCCGTCCAGACGGCCGGCGGATGACGCGCCGCGACTGGGAGAACAGCGAGCAGCGCTGGCTGGGGATGTTCCTGAACGGCGACGAGCTGCACGAGACGACCTCGCGCGGCGAGCCGATCGGCGACGAGTCGTTCCTGCTGCTCTTCAACGCGCACTACGAGCCGGTCACGTTCCAGCTCCCGGCGCGCCGGTTCGGCGCGCGCTGGAAGCTCGAGCTCTCGACGGCGGACCCGCACGCGGACGAGCGCTCGTTCGCCGCACGCGACCCGGTCGACGTCGACTCGCGTTCGCTGGTCGTCCTGCGCCGCGGCTGGTGACGTTCCGCGCGCTCTACCGGCTCCAGCTCGGGCCGGACCTCGACTTCGCCGGCGCGCGACGGCTCGTGCCCTACCTGCGGGAGCTCGGCGTCTCGCACCTCTACCTCTCGCCGTCGCTCCAGGCGCGGCCCGGCTCGGCTCACGGCTACGACGTGATCGACCCGCGGGAGATCAGCCGGGACCTCGGCGGCGAAGATGAGTTCCGCGCGCTCTGCCGCGAGGCGCCGGGGGTCGTGCTCGACATCGTCCCGAACCACATGGCCGCCGACGAGCGCAACCCGTTCTGGGCCGACGAGCGTCTGCGCGCGACGGTCTTCGACGTCGACCCCGAGACCGGCTGGCACCGGCGCTTCTTCACGATCGACGACCTCGCCGGCGTGCGCGTCGAGGACCCGGAAGTGTTCGAGCTGACGCACCGGAAGGTGCTCGAGCTCGTGCGTGACGGCCTGGTCGACGGGGTGCGCGTGGACCACGTCGACGGGCTTTCCAATCCGCGCGAGTACCTCGAGCGGCTGCGCGACCACGGCGTCGGCCACGTCTGGGTCGAGAAGATCCTCGAGCACGGCGAGGAGCTCCGCCCGTGGCCGGTCGAGGGCACGACGGGGTACGAGTTCCTCAACGACGTGCTCGGCCTCTTCGTCGACCCGGCCGCCGAGGAGCCGCTGACCGACCTCTACCGCGACGTCACGGGCGAGTCACGGCCGTTCGCCGAGGTCGCCGCGAGGGCGAAGCTGGAGCAGGCGCGCGCCGACTTCCGCCCTGAGGTGGAGCGGCTGCGCAGCCTCCTCGACGAGCCGGGCCTCGAGCAGGCGCTCGCGTCGCTCGACGTCTACAGGACGTACGTCGAGCCGGAGAGAGGCCGAGTCGAGCCGGCCGACAGAGAGGAGGTCTCACGCGTCGCGGGAACGCTCCGGCGGGTGCTCCTGCTCGAGGAGCCCGGACACGACGAGTTCGTCACGCGCTTCCAGCAGACGACCGGGCCGGTGATGGCCAAGGGCGTCGAGGACACGGCCTTCTACCGCTACAGCCGGCTGCTGGCGCTGAACGAGGTCGGCGGCGATCCAGGCCGCTTCGGAATGTCGGTGGAGGCGTTCCACGAGGGCCAGGCCGCGCGACGGCCGTGCTCGCTGCTCACGACCTTCACGCACGACACGAAGCGGTCTTCCGACGTGCGCGCGCGGCTGACGGCGCTGACCTGGATTCCGGACGAATGGGCGCAGCTCGTCCGGACCGTCGGTGCCGACGGCGAGGACGACTACCACGTGCTCCAGACCGTCGTCGGAGCGTGGCCGCTCGAGCGGCAGCGACTCGACGCCTACGTCGAGAAGGCGCTCCGCGAGGGCAAGCGCACCTCGAGCTGGCTCAACCCCAACGAGCGGGCCGAGCGGCGGGTACAGAAGTACGGCCGCGAGCTGCTCGAGAGCGAGGAGGTCGAGCGCTTCGTTCAGCGCGTGCGCCCGCTCGGCCACGCGATCGCCCGCGCCCAGCTGCTCCTCAAGCTGACGAGCCCCGGTGTGCCCGACATCTACCAGGGCGACGAGCTCGAGACGCTGTCCCTCGTCGATCCCGACAACCGCCGGCCCGTCGACTGGGAGCTGCGCAAGCGGCTGCTCGCGAGCGGGGCCGACCCCAAGCAGAGCCTGACCCGGCAGGCGCTCGAGCTGCGGGCGCGGCACGAGGTCGCCTTCGCGGGTGGCTACGAGCCGGTCGACCTCGGGCCGGACGTCTGCGCCTTCACCCGCGGCGGCGAGGTGCTCGTCGCCGTTCCGCTCCGCCCAGGAGCCGAGCTCGATGTGCCGGGCCCATGGCACGAGGTCGCGCCGTGCCTGTACGAGCGCTAGTGGATCGTGATCGGCCGGCTGGAAGTGCCGGTGTCGAGCGAGACGACGCGGAAGCGTGCGCCCTTCGGCGCGTAGACGACCCGCGTGTACGAGCCGGTGCCGTCGGTGACCGCGCTCGCGCCGCCGACGGGCGTCCAGCCGGAGGGCAGCAGTCGCTGGAGCTGGTAGAGGCGCTGCCGCGTGCCGGGCCGGATCTGGCCCCAGATCGTCGTGCGCATGCCGGTCCGGGCGGCCTCGACGATCGGGAGCATGAACGAGTTGAACGCGGGCTTGAGCAGCCCGGTGCTCGACATCAACCCGGTCGTCCAGCCGTTCTTACGCGACTCGTCCTCGAGCATGAACTGGATCAGCACGTCGACGTACGGCGTGCTGCGGACGCGCCAGGCGGCCTCCGCCACGTACTGCGCCTGCTGGTTCCAGGAGACTCCGGCCGGGCTCGGCGGGTTCGTCGCGTAGCCGTACTCCGTCAGCCAGATCCGCTTCGGGCCGAAGTCGCGCCGCACCTCGGCGACGAGCTTCGGCAGGTTCGCCAGCGTCAGCACGCCGGTGCAGTAGCGGCAGACGCCCTTCGCGAACCCGAACGGCCGCTCGCCGGGCGTGACGGGATACGGGTGGTGCGAGTAGGCGTCGAGCCGCGCGTGCGCCGCCTTCATCCCGCGCATGAACGTCACCGGCGAGAGGCCCGTGGTGGTCGAGCGCGGAGACGTCGCGCCACCGGCCACGCGGTTCGCGTCGTTGAGCGCGTGGAGCTCGACGTAGGCCGGGTTGAGGAGTCGTTGAACGTAGACCTGCGGCGAGTTCGGCTTCAGGAACGACTGCAGGTTCGGCTCGTTCCAGATCTCCCACATGCGCAGCCACGGGTAGCGCTTGGCCACGGCGATCGCGAAGTCGGCGAGCGCGTACCTGCCGGTCGGCGCGACGTTCGCGCCCTTGCCGCGGTTCGCCCACGCCGGTGCACGGTAGAGCGTGACGAGCACCTGGATCTTGTGTGCGTGCAGCGCACCGAGCACTGCGTCCGTGCTCGACCAGTCGTACGCCTTGTCGCCGGGGTTCGTCGGGTGGCGCGGCTTGACCGAGGCGATCTGGCGCCAGTTGACCATGTACCGGACGAGGCCGACGCCGAGCTCGTCGAGCGTCTGCAGGCTCGGCTCGAGCGACGACCCGGCCGAGAGGTAGGCATCGTCCTGGACGCCGTAGCGGACGGAGGGCGAGGCGCCCGCGGCAGCGGGGATGAGCAACGCCACCACCGCAGCCGCGAGCGCGAGCCTCATCGGCCTAGTGAACCACGATCGTGCGGCTGGCCGTCCTGTTCGGAAGCCAGAGGACGCGGAAGCGCGTGCCCGTCGTCGCCCGCACGACCCGGGTGTACGAGCCGCGCAGGTTCGTCAGCCCCGGCGCGCCGACGTTGACCCACCGCCCCCCGGCGAGCCGCTGGAGCCGATATGCCCTCTTCCCGAAACCTGACCTGACCTGGCCCCAGATCGTCGTTCGCACCCCGGTCCGCCCGGCCTGCGCGATCGGGAGCATGAACGAGTTGAACGACGGCTTCGCGGCGCCGGCGGCCGTGAGCAGGCCGCTCTGCCAACCGGCGAGCCGAGACTCGTCCTCGATCATGAAGTTGATCAGGACGTCGACGAAGCGCGCGTCCTTCGCCCGCAGCGCCGCCTCGGCGAGGTACTGCGCCTGCACCGTCCGCGAGACGCCGGACGGGTCGGGCGGGTTCGTCTGGTAGCCGTACTCGGTCAGCCAGATCCGCTTGCCGCCGAAATCGCGGTGCACCTCCTGCAGCAGCAGCGGCAGGTTCGCGAGCGTGAGCACGCCCTTGCAGTACTTGCAGTTGTCTCCGTAGAAGCCGTTCGGCCGCTCTCGGCGGGTGACCGGGTACGGATGGTGCGAGTAGGCGTCCATCCGCGGGCGCGCAGCGCGCATGCCGCGCATGAACGAGACCGGGGACATCCCGCTCGGCGTCGCGCGCGGGGAGGTGGCGCCGCCGGCGACGCGGTTCGCGCGGTTGAGCGCGTGCAGCGCCGCGTAGGTCGGGTTCAGCAGCCGCTGCACGTAGAGCACCGGCGAGTTCGGGTTCAGGAACGAGCGGAGGTTCGGCTCGTTCCAGACCTCCCACATCCGGATCCACGGGTAGCGCTGTGCGACCGCGGTCGCGAACGCCGCCAGCGACCACTTGCTCGCCGGGATCGCCGATGCCTTGCGGCCGCCGTTGGCCCAGGCGGGCGTCCCGTAGAGCGTGACGAGCACCGCGATCCTGTGCTTGTGGAGCCCGTTCAGGACGGCGTCGGTATTCGTCCAGTCGTAGGCCGGGTCGCCGGGATTGGCGGCCTTCCTCGGCATCGTCGGCGCGACCTGGCGCCAGTTCACCGTGTAGCGCACGAGCTTGGCGCCCATCCGGTCGAGCGTGTCGAGCCGGCTGTCCAGCGACGGGCCGGCCGAGAGGTACGCGTCGTCCTGGACGCCGTATTGGATGTACGGCGAGGCCGAGGAGACGGCCGGAACGAGCAATGCGGCCGCGGCGGCGCAGACGGTGGCGAGCACGGCGAGCTTCACGCGGAGGAACCCCCTGGGTCGGTTACCTGCCTCTCTTACGACGCCTCGTAGCCCGATGAGTAGGTAAAGCTCCTGTAAGGATTCGGTGCAGGTGCCGACTTCTGTATCTTGCAGGTATGTCTCGTCCTTCGCTCAGATCACTGGCGGCCGAGCTCTCGACCTGCTGGCGGGAGCTCGGCTCGATCCTCGCCAGCCGCCGGCTGCAGGCGTCGCTGCACCCAGAGCTGGGCAGGAAGCTGACGCCGAGCAAGCTGCGGGCGCTCGACCTGCTCGCCGAGCACGGCGGGCTCCGCATCGGCGAGCTCGCCGACCGCGTCGGCGTCGACGACACAACGGCGACCCGCATGGTCGACCGGATCGAGGAGCTCGGGCTTGCGCAACGCGGGCCAGTCGAGGGCGACAGGCGCGCGATCGTCGTCGAGCTCACCGATGACGGACACGAGCTCGTCTCGGGCGTCCTCTCGCAGCGGCAGCAGTTCTTCGTCGACGTGCTCGCGACGCTCGACCCGGACGAACGTGTGCAGCTCGTGCGCCTGACCGAGAAGGCGGCGCTGGCCCTGCATACGCGAAGCGCGGAGCTGGTGGCGAGGTGACCGCGCTTGCGCGCGCCGAGGAGCGCGCCGAGCGCCTCGTGCTTGTCGACGGGCTCGTGGTGCGCTTCGGCGAGGTCGAGGCGGTGGCCGGCGTCTCGTTCGACGTCGGCGGCGGCGAGGTCTTCGGCCTGCTCGGCCCCAACGGCGCCGGCAAGACGACGACCATCCGCGTGCTCACGACGCTCCTGCGCCCGACCGAGGGCAGTGCGTTCGTCGCCGGCCACGACGTCGTCCGCGAGGGCCTCGCGGTGCGCCAGGCGATCGGCTACGTGCCGCAGGCGATCTCGATCGACGGCGCGCTGACGGCCTACGAGAACCTCGAGTTCTACGGACGGGCGACGGGTGTCCCCAGGCGCGAGCGGCGAGGTCGGATCGAAGAGGCGGTCGAGGCGATGCAGCTCGAGTCGTTCCTCGACCGGCTCGGGCGCACCCTCTCGGGCGGCATGCTGCGACGGCTGGAGATCGCAACCGCGCTCCTGAAGCAGCCGGCGGTGCTCTTCCTCGACGAGCCGACGGTCGGGCTCGACCCGACCGCTCGCCGGCTCGTGTGGGAGCGGCTCGAGGCGCTGCGCGAGCAGGCCGGCACGACGATCCTCGTCACCACGCACCAGATGGAGGAGGCGGAGCGCCAGTGCGACCGGATCGCGATCATGGCTCTCGGCCGGATCGCGGCGGAGGGGTCGCCGGCCGAGCTGCGCGCGCGTTTCGGCGTGCCCGTGCTCGAGGACGTCTTCACCGAGGCCACCGGCGGCAGGCTCGACGAGGGAGGGAGCTTCAGGGATGTCCGCGCCAGCCGCAGACGTTCGCGCCGGCTCGCTTGACGGGCTGAGGCTGCTGCCCGCCCGCGCCGCTCGCCTGCGGGACGGGACGGTCGCGATGGGCTGGGCCGAGCTGCGCAAGCTTCGGCACGACCACCTCGACATCTTCACGCGGTCGGTGCAGCCGCTGCTCTGGCTGTTCGTCTTCGGGACGGCGCTGCGCCACAACCATGCGCTGGCCGGCGGCTCGAGCGACTACCGCGCTTATCTGGCGCCGGGCGTGATGGCGCAGGCGGCGCTCTTCGTCGCGATCTTCTTCGGGCTCGGCGTGATCTGGGAGCGCGACGTCGGCCAGCTGCAGCGGCTGCTCGCGACGCCGCTGCCGCGGCTCGGGATCGTGCTCGGCAAGGCCTCCGGCGCGGCGATCCGCGCGCTTGCGCAGGCGATCGTCCTGTTCGTCGTGATCGCGATCGCCGGGATCGGTATCCGCTGGACGGTCTGGGGCGTGGTCGGCGCGGTCGTCCTGCTCCTGCTCGGCACCGCCGCCTTCGCCTGCCTCTCGATGATCCTCGCCGCCCTCGTCCGAACGCGGGAACGGTTCATGGGCATCGGCCAGCTGGTCGTGATGCCGCTCTTCTTCGCGTCGAGCGCGCTCTACCCACTCGCGATCATGCCGGCATGGCTGCGCACGATCGCGCACGCGAACCCGCTCAGCTACGAGGTGCACGGCATGCGCGACCTGATGCTCGGGATCACCGCCGGCGGGACGCTCTGGCTCGACTTCACCGTCGTAGCCGGCTTCCTCGTGGTCACCGCCCTCGTCGCGGCCAAGACGTACCCGCGGGCCATTCTCTAGCCTGAGAGGCATGAGCGGGGAGCTGGCGATTCGCCTGCGGGGGGCGATCAAGCGCTACGGACCGATCACGGCCGTGGCCGGTCTCGACCTGGACGTGCCGGTCGGCACGTGCGTCGGCCTGCTCGGGCCAAACGGCGCCGGCAAGTCGACGACGATGAGGCTCCTGACCGCCCAGGCGATCGCCGACGAGGGCGAGATCGAGGTGCTCGGGCACCGCTTGCCGCAGGACTCGAAGGTCGCGCGCGCCGAGTGCGGCGTCGTGCCGCAGCTCGACAACCTGGACGTGACGCTGACCGTCGAGCAGAACCTGCTCGTCTTCGCGCACCTCTATCGGATCCCGCGCCACGAGCGGCGCGAGGCGATCGAGCGCGCGCTCGAGATCGCGAACCTCGGGCATCGGCGCGACACGAAGGTCGACAAGCTCTCCGGCGGCATGCGCCGGCGGCTGCTGATCGCGCGGGCACTCGTCCACCGCCCGCGGCTGATCCTGCTCGACGAGCCGACCGTCGGCCTCGACCCGCAGGTGCGCCAGGAGCTGTGGGCGCTGATCGACGCGCTCCGCGCGGAGGGCACGACGATCCTCATGTCGACGCACTACATCGAGGAGGCGCAGCGCCTCGCGGACACCGTGCTGATCATGTCCCACGGCTTGGGCGTTGCCGCCGGGCCGCCCGCGGAGCTCGTGCTCGAGCACGCCGGCCGGCAGGTGCTCGAGGTCTTCGGCACGCCGGCGCGGCTCGCCGAGGTGCAGGAGGAAGCGGCGGCCGAGGGCCTGCGCACGAGGCGCACCGGCACGAGCATCTCGATTCTCGGCGTCGACGGCGACGGCCGCGGCTTCGAGGGCGAGCGCCGGCCGGCGAACCTCGAGGACGTGTTCGTGCTCCTGACGGGGGAGGAGATCGAGTAGTGGCCACGCGCGCGGAGTCGCAGCGCATCGGCCGGCTCGAACGCTCGGCGCTGACCGGCGTGCTCGTGCGCGAGGTCGTCAACTTCACGTCGTACTGGCGCTCGACCACCTTCTCGTCGACGGTCGAGCCGACGATCTACCTGCTCGCGTTCGGCTTCGGCTTCGGCTCGCTCGTCAGCACCGTCGCCGGCTACCCGTACGTCGAGTTCGTCGGGACCGGCACCGTCGCGACGGCGGTGCTCTTCTCGTCGGCCTTCCCGGCGATGTTCGGCACCTTCATCAAGTACAAGTTCCAGCGCACCTACGACGCGATCCTCGCCGCGCCGGTCGACACCGAGGAGCTCGTCACCGCCGAGACGCTCTGGGTCGCGACGCGCGCCGGCGTCTACGGCTGCGTGCCGATGATCGTCGCGATGTTCTTCGGGCTGAACCCATCCTGGGGGATGTTCGCCGTGCCGTTCATCGGCTTCCTGGCCGGACTCGGGTGGGCGTGCTTCGGGATCATGATCGCCGGCTTCGCGTCGTCGATCGAGAACTTCAACTACATCATCAGCGCGGTCCTGACGCCCCTCTTCCTCGTCGCGGGCACCTTCTTCCCGCTGAGCGCGCTGCCGGAGTGGGCGCAGGTCCTCGGCGCGTTCAACCCGCTCCACCAGTGCGTCCAGCTCGTCCGCGACTTCGTCTTCATGAACGTGGACTGGGACGACCTGCTCCGCGCGGGCTACCTCCTTCTGTTCGCACTGATCATGTGGCGGATCGCGATCTACGCCATGGAGCGCAAGCTGATCGACTAGCTCCCAGGGCTACGATTTGGCGCGTGCCGGTCGATATCAGCAGCGAGATCGTGATCGACCGGCCCCGGGCGGAGGTCGCGGCCTTCGCGGGCGACCCCGACAACGCGCCCGCCTGGTACGAGCACGTGAAGCGCGTCGTCTGGCGGACGCGCCGGCCGCTCGCCGTCGGCACGCAGGTCGGGTTCCTCGCCGAGTCGCTCGGCCGGCAGCTCGAGTTCATCTACGAGGTCACGGCGCTCGTGCCGGGCGAGCGGCTGGTGATGCGTTCCGAGGAGGGCCGCTTCCCGATGGAGACGACCTACTCCTGGCGTGACGAGCCGGGCGGCGGCACGCGGATGTCGCTGAGCAACCATGCCGAGCCGCGAGGCGTCGGCCGCCTCAGCGCATCGCTGCTCAAGCGCTCGATGCGGCGCGCCAACGCGAAGGACCTGAGCCGCCTCAAGCACGTGCTCGAGTCGGGCGTCTGACGAGCCGAAGCGCCCGTTGCCCCGTCGGGTGAGGCGTGGGATAGTCGGCCCCAGATATTCGATCGCCCACTCCGAGGGGAGGCATCGTGCGACACCCAGGTCTGTTCAAGCTTGCCGGGGGAGCGGCATTGGGACTGGCGCTGGCACTGCCGGCAGCCGGTTCCGCGACGACGTCACGCACGGACGAAGACATGAGCGACGCCCCGGACACGGCGACCGTCTTCGTTCCGTCGATCGTCCATTCGTCGTCGGCGCTGCTGGCTCCGGACGGGTGCTCGTCCGGCGCCCGGACGCTGTCCCCGTTCGGGGCCCGCGTCTACCCGGAGCAGGGCAACGGCGGCTACAAGAGCGTCCACACCGACGTGCACATGGTCTACGACACCCTGTCGAACCAGCTGCTCGCGGGGAACCACGTCGACCTGACGATGCGCTCGACGCAGTGCCTCACCGACTTCAGCCTCGACCTCGACCGATCGAACAACCTGACCGCCGGGGGCAGCGGTCCGAACCTGACGGTCAACTCGGTCGAGGTGAACGGCCAGCCCGCGTCGTTCACGTTCGTGCAGCCGACCTACCCGGGTGACCCCAACGGTCAGGACGATCCAGACCCGGCGGCGCACGCGGTCTCGAACACCAACCCCGTCAGCGCGACGAACCCCAACCCGCCGGCGTGCTCGCCGACGGTCAGCAACAACAGCCAGAACGGAACGCAGTGCCCGGCGACCAAGCTCGTGATCACGCCCTCGTCGCCCATCGCCGACGGTTCGACGTTCACGGTCACGGTCGACTACACCGGCCGGCCCGGCCTGCACCAGGACGGCGACGGTTCGACGGAGGGATGGTTCCGGGTCAACACGACCGCTGCGCCCAACGACGGCAGCTTCGTCACGACCGAGCCGATCGGGACGTTCGCGTGGATGCCGCTGAACAACTACCCGACCGCGAAGCCGACCTACGACTTCTACGACACCGTCCCCGTCGGGAAGACCGCCGTTGCCAACGGCGAGATCGTCGGCTTCTCGCCGCCGGTCGCGCCGGTCGGCGGCGACGTGTCCGTGCCGCCGACGTCGGTCAACGCGCCGGACGCCAACTTCCCGGCCGGTTCCTGGACCTGGCACTGGCACTCGCCCGAGCCGATCGCGAACTACCTGGTCGAGAACAGCATCGGCTCCTACGACCTGACCGCGCGAACGAGCCCGAGCTCGGGCATCCAGTACTACGAGGCGCAGGCAAGCTCGATCGCCGCGGCCCGGAAGGCGATCAACAAGATCGCGATGGACAACCAGGAGGACATCGTCGAGTTCCAGAAGATCTTCGACGGGCCGTGGCCGCTGACGACCGACGGCGTCGTCGTCGGCATCCCGCCCGCCAGCTTCGAGGAGGAAATGCAGGGCAAGATCACCTTCGCCGGCGGCACGATCGGCGGAGGAACCGGTACCTCGCTCGGGACGTTCAACCACGAGAACATGCACCAGTGGTTCGGGGACAACGTCTCCGAGGGCGCCTTCAACCTCACGTTCTGGAAGGAAGGCTTCGCCCGGCTCGGCGAGTACCTCGCGAGCGCGCGCATCGCTGCCGGCGGCGGCTCGAGCGGCCCGGCGTTCGAGACGAGCCTCGTCAACCAGTTCAACACGAACTACGGGTCGGCGAGCTCGACGGCCTGGACGGTTGCGCCCTCGAACCCGACGGTCGGGAATCTCTTCACGACCGCGAACACCTACAACCGGCCTGCCACCGCGTACCTGTCACTCTGGCAGACGCTCGGCCGTGGTCGGATGATCTCCGCGATGCAGGACATCCAGAGCACCTACGGCGGCGGGAACATCACCGAGCAGCAGCTCGAGGGCAAGTTCCGCAGCTGGCTGCCCGTGCCGTCGGCGTCCTGCAACGCGCGGCTCGACCAGTTCTTCCCGGAGTGGTTCGACACCGCGTTCCCGACGGGTGGGGCGAACACGACGAACAAGCCGAAGACCACCGGGCCGGGCCTGAACGGAACCGGCTTCGTCTGCGGGACGGTCGACCCGGCCACGCCGAACGGGCGCGACGGTTGGTACACAGGCGACGTGTCGGTGACCTGGCAGGGCTTCGGAGCCCAGCCGTTCGCGAAGACCGGTTGCGACGACGGCGCCGTCGCCGAAGGCGTGGTCACCCGCTCGTGCTCGGTGACGACGACGACCGCGCCGATCCTCTCCTCGGGGGCGGTCTCGGAGACGGTCAAGCACGACTCACGGCCGCCGGTGATCACGTACACCGGGAACGCCGGGAGCTACACCGTCGACCAGACGGTCTCGATCCAGTGCTCGGCCAGCGACCCGACTCCAGGCTCTGGCCTCGACTCCGACACGTGCTCTGACGTGGACGCACCGGCGTACACGTTCACGCTCGGGAGCCACACGTTGAGCGCGACCGCCGAGGACGTGGCCGGCAACGTCGGCAGTGGCTCGACCACGTTCACGGTGTCGGTGACGTTCCCGTCGCTCGCGAATCTCGTGACCCGGTTCAGCACGAACCCGGACGTCACGGCCGGCCTCAACGACAAGCTCGCCGCGGCGGCCGCTGCGAAGTCCGCGAAGACGCGCGGGAACCTGCTCGACGCGTTTGCCAGTCAGGTGCGCGCGCAGACCGGCAAGGCTCTGACGGCGGAGCAGGCCGCCATTCTGCTGCGGCTCTCCGACGCGCTCCGCTGAAACGACGTCCCGGGAGCGGCCGCACTGTCGGCCGCTCCCGGGATCGGCTCCTCTCCGAACCGAGCCGGGCGTGCGTGCGAATTACGCGGGAAGCCCTTCCGAAAGGAGCCGCAATGCGTTTCATCCCGACGAAGTTCCACGCGCCGCTCGACTACATCGTGGGCGCCGCGCTGATCGCCTCACCGTGGATCTTCCAGTTCTCGGAGCACACCGCGGCGACGGTCGTGCCGATCGTGCTCGGCATCGGGCTGATCGCCTACAGCCTGATCACGGACTACGAGCTCGGCGTCTGGAAGGTCGCGCCGATGGCCGTGCACAACCTGATCGACATCGTCGCCGGCTCGTTCCTCGCGCTGTCTCCGTGGCTGTTCGGCTTCGCCGATGAGTCCGCGAACGTCTGGCTACCGCACGTCGTCGTCGGCCTGGCTGCGGTCTTCCTCGGCCTCACGACCGTGCAGCGCGGCTACAGCTACCACCGCGCCGAGCACCCGGCGGCCGGGTAGCTCCCCCGGGCCCCGGCGTGAGAGGGTGGGCGCATGTCCGCCCGCTTCGCCGGGGCCTGCGGCCTCCTCGCGTTCGTGACGGCCACCGTCGGCTGGGTGGCCGGGGGCTTCGCACAGCCGGCCGCGTACAGCGTTGCTCGGGACGACATCTCCGACCTCGGCGCGATCACCGCGGCCAGCCCGTGGCTCTACAACCAGCTCGGCGCGAACCTGACCGGTTTGCTCGTCGTCCTGTGCGCCCTGGGGCTCTGGAGGGCG
>Ga0207683_10001520_pt1 | contig 20897 bp, 20 predicted proteins | sample KBSM73metaG_FD_184333 | JGI IMG/M metagenome (GOLD analysis project Ga0207683, IMG submission 184333) | Miscanthus rhizosphere microbial communities from Kellogg Biological Station, Michigan, USA - KBS M7-3 metaG (SPAdes) (version 2) | ecosystem: Host-associated > Plants > Roots > Rhizosphere >... | reverse complement strand
CGGAGCAACATTCAGGCGAGGCCATCAATTTTTTCCCAGATTTCCTGCTTTTCAGTTTGCGTTTTAGCGAGGCTCAATGCTTTCTGAAAATTTGTTTTTGCTTTACTTACATCTTCATGTTTATACAATTCACCCAACAACAGGAAATAAAAGTGGCTGTCGTTTATTTGAAGTTTTTCAGCTTCCGCCAAAGCCGTTTTATAACCTTTCGCTTTATACAAAGCATATATCCTGTTAAGAACAACGCCGGGTGAATAATTCACCAATAGCAATTGATCATATAACTGCAGAATTTCGTTCCACTTCTCGCTTGTGTCTTGTTTCATACAGTGCCAGTAAGCAATCCTTGCTTCCAAATGATAGGAGCTTACTTCATTTCCTTCGGCAGAGAGACTTAAAAAATGAATACCCTGTTTGATCAGCTCTTTATCCCATAACGCTTCGTTCTGATCTTCGTACAGTATCAACGCATCTTCCTTATCCTGCCGTGCATCGAAACGCGACGCATGAAAACACATCAACGCCATCAATGCATTTGTTTTTGGAAAATTTGTCTTTTCATAGTCAGTAAGCAGAAGACCGAGACGCATTGCTTCCAGGCAAAAATCTTTTCGTAAAATTTCATTTTGTGTTTGTGAATAATAACCCTCACTGAACAGGAGATAAATAACATGCAAAACGTTATCTAATCGCTCACTTATTTCCGGCTCAGGCGGCATTTCCATGTTTATGTGTTCCGCTCTCAATTTTTCTTTAGCCCGGAAAAGACGTTTGTTAATTGTCTCTTTATTTGACAGGAACGCTTCCGCAATTTCATCGATACCAAAACCGCAAAGAATACGAAGTGCCAAACCAATCTGTGCTTCACTGGCAATAGCAGGTGTGCAGATAGCAAAAAGCATTTGCAGCTGGCTGTCTTTAATATTCTGACTGGAAAAATCCAACTCTTCCATTTCGGTAGCTTCTGATTGATTCGCTTTAAGCGCAGGAATTATCTTTTCGTCAAGTATTTTATTTCTTCGGAAATAGTACAGCGTTTTTTGTTTGGCAACAGTATACAACCACGCCGCAGGATTAGGTGGTATCCCTTTTACGCCCCAGGTTTCTGCCGCTGCAAGAAAAGTTTCACTCACAATGTCTTCAGCTATTTCAATATGCTGCAATCCATACAGCTTGCTGATAACAGCTACCATTTTGGAAAACTCCTGCTGAAATAACTGCTTTAACGACTCATATTGTTTATCCATAAACATAATAATCCCGCTCCTTCTGCAAAGCGGGATTATTGCTAAATTGATTTTATTCAAAAAGAGGCCTTACTTCAACACTGCCACCGGTGTCTAACACGGGGCAACCATGCGCCATCGTTACAGCTTCATCTAAATTTTCAGCTTTCACAATGACCAACCCGCCCAACCGTTCTCTTATCTCAACAAATGGGCCATCTGTAATCACACCTCCCGGCTTGAGCACTTTGCCTTCTACAGAAAGGCGTGCACCAACACCAGTTGTTTTTCCCTGTGCCTCTAATGCCCCTGCCCAATTCTGCCATTTATTTGTCAGGTCCTGAATTTCTTTCGGCGAAAACCTGCTGCGATCTAAGTCGGGTTGACGAAATAATAATGCGAACTCTTTCATTTTTGTTGACTTTGTCTGTTTAATGAATATTCTGTTTTAACTCTACCGGCAAATTTCAAACCGGATACTCCTGCTAATTGTGCAAATTAAAGATCTAATTGTTTTGCACCGCAAATTGTCCCGGTTGATAAGTTCCCACTACATCCGGCATTGGAAATGCGAGATTAATACGATTATAACTGTTAATGGTAATGACAGCAACAGTTAAATCAATCAACTCCTGCTCCGAAAATTCTTTGATCGCTTTCCTGTATACTTCATCAGATACGGCTCCATTGCCGAGTTTTGTCAAATCTTCTGCCCATGCAAGTGCAGCACGTTCACGTTCTGAATAAAAAGGCGCTTCTCTCCACGCATTTAATACATACAGGCGTTGCTCACTTTCGCCGTCTTCCCGCATATCCTTTGCATGCATATCAAGGCAAAAAGCACAACCGTTTATTTGTGATACCCTGAAGTATACGAGATTTAACAACGATTTTTCCACAGATGCCTTTGACAGGTATTTTCCCAAACCATACATTGCTTTAAATGCTTCCAGGCCTTTGGACCGGATATCGATTCTCTTTTCCATTGTTCAATTTTTAAAGGTTAAATATTGTTGTTATACCTGAACAATGACCGGCCGGTCACAAATTGGACAACATGCAAAAAAAAACTCGAAATATTTTTATGGTCGGATAAAGCAGCAAAAATGATAAACCGCGGAAAACTGTATTTTTACCAGATTAGTTATTAAGAGCAAGCACTATCACCATGATTGGCCTGAACACCTGGGACATTTTTGCATTTATCGGGTTCATATTTCTTATCGTCTTTTTTTATGCCGGGAAAAACCTGGTGTGGGCGGCATTTACATTAGGTATCATTACAGCAGTCATCGTTTGCGCTATTTATTTTATAAAAGATGATTCGTGGCCATGGGATTTATTCAAGAAAATAATTGTGATCGTCACGTTTACAGGAATAATTGTTGAGCTATCGATTCGTCTCGCGGGATGGCTTAAGCGAAAAAAGTCCTGATTGTACTAACGTAAAAGCAAAACAAATCCTTTTCGATAGACAACCTCGTCACTGAGATTTTTGTATTTAAGTAGCCATATATAAACACCTGCCGGCGACAGCGCCCCTTTTATCTTACCGTTCCATCCATTCAGCATAGAATTACTCTGAAAGATTTTTTGACCATCCCTGTTAAATATCTGCATTTGAAAATCTGTATAGGAAATAAATGACGAAGCTTTAAATATTTCATTCCTGCCATCATCATTCGGTGTGAAAGCTGTTGGTATAAATATGCTGTCCCTGCAGTCGCTGTTAACTATGGGCACTGCAATCACTGTATCATTAAAGCAACCCATTTTGTTTTGTATGCGAATTTGATAATTGCCACTTTTAAGGTTTGTAAAAACGCCGGTCGTATTTTCTGACGGGCTATTATTGAAGAAAAATGTATAAAAGTCTATAGTTGACGGTATGGCATTTGCGGCAAAATCAATTCTTCCATCCGATGTTTCAGGACAACTTGCAGGAGTAACTGCCGGTAAAAGCGAACCAAACTGCGCTGCGACAACCGTTGTTGGGTGAAAACCGGTGTTGCCTGTTATAATAATGTCCGCTGAACAATAATTACGATAAATGACCTTTTTTTCCATATCAATCATATGAACCGCCGAACGATTATCCCCCACTTTTTCAAACGCAAACACCCGCAACTCATCCGAATTTGCTTCCGGGCATCGGGCTGGTGCAACTACCAATCCTTCGAGTGCCGTAATTCTTGGATCATAAAAAACCTTACTGGCCGACGGGTCGCCGATATTGATTGCATAAATGCCACTGTTCACGGTTGACATAAACAACCTGGTTTGGTAAAATACAAGGCTGCCGGCTTCACCAATTGCGAGTGGGCCCAGGTCTTCAAGGTTGTGTGTGTTAAAATCATATCGCAGCAGATTTTTTTCAACTGCATACAATCTCCCCTCCGGACCTATTTCAATTGATTTTATGTTGCGGCCTGCAAAACTGGTTATAAATACAAGAGCGGGATTTGCGGGGTCTAAAAGATAAATCGAATCATTGCGGCAGATATAGAGCTTTCCAAATGCATTAACCGCAATATCCTGGATTCTTGAATCAGTAGGGATATAGTTTGGAAATGAGCTGGCCGAACAACTCCCCGAAAGATCGAACCGGTATATATCATTGTTATTTGATGAAACGTACAGGTATTGCGAATGACTATTCACAAATCCCAGGAAACTTATTACCAAAAACAAATACTTCATAACAATGACCCTTATTAAAAATACGAAGAGCAATGCGACCGCAGATTAAAACATTTGCCTTTTTGGTGCGAACTGTTTTAAAATAAACAACTTTTTACTACCCTTCTGTCCGGAATCATGATAACAGGTTGTCTGTCTACTATGTGACCGGTTTTTTTTATAAACCCGTGTCAACGTCCAAAATCAATACAATTAATGAAAGCTGTTATCGCTATTACATTTCTCTTTTGCCAGCTTAACTGTATGGCTCAAAACGTAAAAGAAAAGACGCGGGCTGCCCGGAAAAATGATTCCCTGCAATTAAGCGGTAGGGTGAGTATCAGCAGGATCGGTTTTTCACCCGTACCTTCCTTTTCATTTGAGGGTCCAATCGCATCAGCATTCCTCACTATAGCAAAAGCAAAAATCAACTATGAACCCGGCGTTTTCTGGGGTTTAAACGGGAAGCCATGGATTATTGATAATTGGCTAAAGTATCGCTTGCTGAATACCTCCAGTATACAACTGAGAGCGGGAATTAACCCGGGTATTTTTTTTAAAAGTGAAATGATCGATGAAAAAAACGAAATAATCAAAGCAAATAGAAATATAACCATGGGCTTGTTTGGCAACTATAAAATTACCCGGTTATTATCTCTGCGGTTTACATACTGGTATAATAAGCGCTTTGACAGTGGCACCTTATCAGGACATTTCCTGGATGTTACCGGTTTGTTTCCGGATATTCAGGCAGCAAAGAAAATAACAGTCAATATTAAACCGGAATTATTTTATTTTAATAATGCAGGTCCGGTTGATGGGCTGTTCAGTGCAGCTGGCATTACAATCGCACACATCAAATGTCCGGTATCTTTATACGTGCAGTGTGTAGAAAAACTATGGACCAATTTTATTGCTGATGATTTTAAATGGAATGCAGGTATAACCTGGAAATTTTAATTCCCAATTACAACTTCATAAAAATTTAAAAATGGAAAAGTTTTTATTGCTGATACGTGAAGACCTGTTGGCACGTGAAAAAATGACGAAGGAGGAGTTTGACAGAAATATACAACTGATGACAAAATGGATTGAATCGATGGCAGAGTCCGGTAACTTTATTAATGCCGATGCATTGCACAATGCCGGGCGATATGTGGGCAGAAGTTATGTGCTATCTGATGGGCCATTTATTGAAGCAAAGGAAGCAATCAGCGGTTTTGTTTTAATTAATGCAGAAAATACCGAGCAGGCTGCTTCTATTGCGCAATCCTGTCCGCTTGTGCTCAATGATACAGCAGTGATAGAAGTTCGCCCGGTTATGATTATTGAAAATGAATCAAGCAACTGATACCGTAATACAGGCAGCAGATCGTTTATATAAAAGCCATTATGGTAAAATTGTATCGGCGCTGCTTCAATTTTCACCAGGCATTCAGCTGGAAACGGTTGAAGATATCGTACATGATTCATTCGCTGCTGCACTAACTGCCTGGCAAAAAGAGAGTGTTCCGGCAAATCCAGCCGGGTGGGTGTACACTGTATGCCGCAATAAAATCCTGAACACGCTAAAAAAGGATAAAAAAGTAAGACCGCTGTCAGACACAGAGGATTTTTATGGTATTGAGCCCATATTTACCGAATCTTTTTTTGATGATTACCAGTTAAGGTTATTATTCGCGTGCGCCCATCCGGATCTTTCGCCAAAAGTTCAGGTGGTAATTACGCTGAAATATGTCGCAAACCTCAAGGTTGAAGCCATAGCAAAGGCATTGGGAATGACGATAGACGGCATCGACAAACTTTTGTTGAGGGCAAGACAAAAAATAAAAACGGAACAAATCTTGTTAGCCGAACCTCCAATCGCCGATCTCGGTCACCGGTTAACGATAGTACATAAGATCATTTACCTGATTTATAATGAAGGATACAAACCTTCCACGGGAAATGAAATTTTGAAAGAAGAACTTTGCGAGGAAGCGCTGCTGATGAATAAAGCGCTTTTGGATAGTGGAGCCGGCAATAGCGATACCCGGGCCCTGCATGCGCTGATGCTTTTTAGTGCAGCAAGATTTAAAACACGATTCGGTTCAACCGGTCAATTATTAGATCTCGAAGAACAAAACAGGGATCTGTGGGATCAAAACCTTATTAAACTCGCCAGTGATTTTTTAAATCAATCCCGTAGCGGCACTATATCAACTTATCATTATGAAGCATCTATTGCCTGGTTACACTGTACAGCGAAAAATTTTCGTGCAACGGACTGGCGCTTAATCAGCAAACTTTATTTCCAATTATTGCAAATGAATCCCAATCCATTTGTTGAATTAAACTATGCTATTGCGCTGTATTATGCAGGAGAAAAAAAGAAAGCGCTGACTATATTCGATAAACTGCAACAGCAACCGCTTTTGAATAAATATTACCTGTTGAACGCTGCGCTTGGAAAAATTCATCTGCTTGAAGGAAACAACCATAAGGCAAAAGAATATTTTCTCGAAACATTGAAGCAAACAAATGTAGAAGCAGAAAGAGAATTTATACGCCGGATGATCGATAAGAGCAGTTAATACTCACCTATCCCGTATAAAGCGTTTTTTCCAAAAACTCATTTCTGAACTTTCCTGTTGGATCGTATTGGGTAACCAATTTTTTAAAATCAGCAAGCTTTTCAATTCTTGACTGCAATACCGAAGAAGGCATTGTAAATAATTTAGCCCAATGTGGCCGTGGGTTAAACGGTTCCAGTTGCTTTTCAAATTCAGGCAAAAGTTTCATAACGGTTTCTGTTTCCTGTTTCCATGTAGTATGAATAGCTACACAAGTTCTTTTGTAACAGGGGCTCATCCAAAAATCATCGGCCGCTACCGTTCTTATTTCTGAAATAAATAAATGAGGCGTTATCTTTTCATGCAATTCTTCTATCGCCACTATAGCATCGTAGGCATGTTCTATCGGAACAAAATATTCAGCCTGCAATTCTTTTCCCGTACTTGGTGTAAATCCCATTTTAAAATGCGGCATTCTTTCATACCATGGACCCGGTTTACCCAGTTGGTCGGTTACATTTTCAGCATTCTGATCTTCTACCGGGTGCAGGTTTTGTGTCGCTGCTTTTGCACCGAATAAATCGTCCGGAGCTGGTGCATCATTACGTTCCGCTTTTGATTTTATCCAAACCTCGTTAATGTTTTTGTTTTTCCAATCCGTAAACAGGCTTACACTGTATCCCATTGATTCGATAGTATTGAAATTATCTTTTAATGCACTAATGGGTAAGTTGCGGTACACCACCTGTTTCATATTGAACGTGGGTAAGATATCGAGTGTCACTTTTGTCAGAACGCCAATTGCGCCCAAACCAACGACAGCACCATTAAATTGCTCCCCGTCCTTTGCACGGGATAAATTAACCACATTACCCGCTGCATCCACAAATTCAATAGCAGAAACAGCGGTGGACAGGTTTCCGTTCTTTACACCCGAACCATGCGTTGCCGTGGCACAAGCACCGGCAACAGTAATATGCGGTAATGATGCAAGATTGTGCAACGCATATCCATTTACATGCAGGTACGGTGCCAGTTCACCATATTTCATTCCGGCTTCTACCGTTACGGTATTTTCATTTTTATTTAAGGAAACGAGTTTATTCAGGTTTTTTAATGAAACCTGGTTCTCCGTACTGTCTGCAATCGTATTAAAGGAATGACGCGAGCCCAATGCTTTTAATTTACTGCATTTCTTTACTACTTCCTGTACTTCGGAAACCGAGTTGGGATAATGCACATTGCCGGTGCTGTATACTAGATTACCGGCCCAATTTGAAAGATGTTCTCCTGTTTTTGATTTCGGCATACAACCTGTAAACTGTGAAAGTAATGCGCCGCCGGTTAAAGCGGAAGACGTTTTTAAAAAAGTTCTCTTATTCATAAATACTTTTTCAAATGATAAGCAGGTAACAAATTACGTAAAAAGAAAAGAAAGTAAATGTTTTTGTCAGCGGGACAGATAAGGAATCAGCGATGCTTTGACCTATAAAATCTAACGTTTAAAAAATGTCCTTGTTTGTTGCGTAGCGCCATTGAAATATTGTACAAGATATATTCCGGGCCGGAGTAATGAGACATTTACATCCAGCATACCTGGTTTGATTTCCTTTTCGAGCATTTTCTTTCCGGATAAGTCAAACAAACAAATCCATCCTTTGGCTTTTATACCACGGATGGTTACGTAATCCTGCACCTGGTTGGGAACTATTTGAAAACTACCTGTATCGTCGACCACCATCCTGATAATATTGGAGTAAGTTATCCTCTTATCGATGCTTACCATTTTAAGGCGGTAATAAAAACAAGATGCAGCATTAACATTTCTATCGGTAAAATCATAGAAGTTGGCAGTTGATGTGTTGATTTTGCTTATGCTTTCAAAATGAACAGCATCATCGCTCCTTTCAATTTCGAAATAAGAAGTAGTTGACAGATTATCTGCCTGCCAACTCAATTTAACAGTATTATCGACCATTTGGCCATTGAACGATTGAAGGTTAATTGGTACTACACAATCAATATTTACAAAAGCTGCGTCAAAATTGCCATAGTCTCCTATGTTGGCAACGAACCGGTAACTGCCGGGTGCCAGCGTTACTGTTCCGTATAAATAGTACCATGTTTCCTGGTCCGGGTTATCTCCGTCTTTTGATTTAAAATTGCGGGTGCCCGAAGTTTTGATTAAAGTGTTAGATGGTAATTTATATATCTCGATACTGGCCGTCCAGTTTACATAACCCGTGGCTTCACGGCTGGAAAAATAACCACCAAACACAATCGGTACTGAACTGGCAGATATTGTAAAGTCCTGGTATACTGTACCCGCACCACTGACCAAATCGAGATACTGATCACCATTTTTAGCGACATCCGGTCCCGAGACATAACCGCTTCCATCAAGCCTCACAATATTTGCCTGTGCTCCCGTTATAGTCCAGCCATTAAAAGCAAAACCTGCCAAATGATTGCCATAACCAGTTTGAACAGGTGAATCAAACCCTCCATTGGTCAGGAGATTTGTATTGCATTGTGCGAATGTCAATGAGCCATTAATCAATAAATAAATTACAAGAATAAAAGACAGGCAGGATGTTTTCATAGAATTAAGCGGACATTTACATCAGTACGAAGAATAGCTTTTAACAGGATTTGGAATCTGACAACTGATAAATCAATTTTTTTATGTTTAGATTTTTTTTATCAGTTCATTAGACAAAAATAATAGAGTGATAGAAGTGCTTTGGTAGAATTAGTTCTAACCTATCATATTATTTAATAATTTTTTATTCACCTATTATGAATAAATACTTAGAATCATGTTGGACATTTATGCAAACTGCAACAGTATTTCTCTTATAAACAAATTGCACAACCGGTTGCTACGGTTTACCTCACACAACACCTTTATCTTTAATACAACCAATCACAAAATCATATTCAATGCGATTAATTCAATTTATCGGTAATGGTGGAGAAAGAAAGGTGGGCATTGTCGGGAATGATAACATTACTCTGATTGCATTGCCTACTGTCTATGAATTATTTCGATATGCCGATCAAAAAAATATCAGCCTGGAAGACGCAGCTGTTGAAGTAAAGACAAACGACGTGGAAAACTATGAAAGGTTGGTGCAGGACAAAAGATTGTTACTACCACTCGACCACCCGGATCCCTATCGGTTATGGGTAACCGGTACCGGGCTCACACACCTTGGCAGTGCCGTATCAAGAAATAAAATGCATGAAGCGATCCAATCAGCCGAAACATTAACCGACTCGATGAAAATGTTTCGTATGGGTGAAGAGAATGGCAAAATGAAAAATAATATTCCGGCATCGCAACCGGAATGGTTTTATAAAGGCAATGGGCTAATTGCTGTGCCACCGGGGCATTCTATCTCCTCACCTTCGTTTGCTTTGGATAGCGGAGAAGAACCGGAGATAGCCGGGTTGTATATAATAAATAAAAAGGGCAATCCTGTACGTATCGGCTTTGCATTGGGCAATGAATTTTCCGATCATGTTATGGAGAAAATAAACTATCTCTATCTCGCACATTCCAAACTGAGACAATGCTCATACGGGCCCGAATTGCTGCTTGGTGATTTGCCCGACAATATAATCGGCAAAAGCCGGATCAAAAGAAAAGGTGAAACTATCTGGCAAAAAGAATTTCTGACCGGTGAATCAAATATGAGTCATAATATTGCAAACCTCGAGTATCATCATTTCAAATATGAATTATTCAGGCAGCCCGGCGATGTGCATGTGCATTTCTTTGGCACATCTGCGTTAAGTTTTTTAGACAATATAAAACCTCAACATGAAGATATTTTTGAGATAAGCGCCGAACCTTTTGGCCGTCCACTTTGTAATACATTATTGATAGAGGAATAAAATCTATTTTTTTCTCACACTCACCAACATTTTTTTGTTTGCTCCCTGTAAATTAACTGGCAAACAGAATAACTTTCAGGCTTTCTTTTTACTTTTATACTTTGCACATTTATCATACGAAGCCCGACCATTGGAAGTAACCAGGTAACGGTTACCCACACGTATTTTGCATACGATATGCAAAGTTAAATTATACACCTGTAAAACGATAGCGACCATGAAAAAGAAAGCGGGGCCGCCGCAAAAAAAAGGGCCGGGTTTATTCAGCTTGCTGAGGCCCTATCGAAAAATGATTTTCCTGCTGATATTCCTGGCTATCCTTGGCAATGGAATTAATCTCATTTTGCCGCGGATCATAGCCACGGGCATTGATGCATATCCGTCGCATTATGTGCTGCAGGACATAATGATAAAATTTTTATCAGCGGGTATTGCGATTTTCATTTTTACCTATTTGCAGAGTGTCATTCAAACCAACACATCCGAACGGGTAGCGAGAGATATCCGCACAAAGCTGGCGTCGAAAATATCCATGCAAAGCTATGCATACATTGAAGAAGCAAACCCATCCAAACTTCTGACGAATATTACGGCAGATGTTGATTCTATCAAACTATTTGTATCGCAGGCCATCGTCACTATCGCCTCTTCACTTATTATTATCATTGGAGCCAGCGTTATGCTCTTCTCAATCAATTGGAGACTGGCATTCGCTGTAGTTGCCATTGTACCGATAATCAGCACTACTTTTTTTATGGTACAACGAAGAGTGCGACCCATATTTATCAAAGGCAGGCAGGTGATTGACCGGCTCAATAAGGTGATTAACGAAAGTATCATGGGTTCTGCACTTATCCGTGTTATTAACTCACAAATACCTGAATATGAAAAATTTCTTGCTGCAAATACAGAGGCAAAAAGTCTCGGCATGAGCATCCTTCGCATGTTTGCTATACTGATACCGATCATTGTGTTTACCGCAAGTCTTGCAGGAATATCTATTCTCACATTGGGTGGGCATTTTGTTATTAACGGCAGTATGACGATCGGTGAATTCGCCGCCTTTAACAGCTATCTCTCCCTGCTTATATTTCCTATTATCCTCATCGGGTTTATGAGCAATGTGATTATCCAGGCTTCTGCCAGTTATCAACGTATTCATTCTGTTTTAAACATAGCTGATGCAAAAGATACAGGGATCATTAACGATGAGTTGAAAGGAAATGTGTCATTAAATGATGTTTCTGTTCTATACGGAGAAAAAGCTGCTTTGAAAGATATCAGTTTCTCCGTTGACCAGGGTTCCGCGCTTGCCGTTATTGGTCCGACGGCAGCAGGCAAAACACAATTGCTTTATCTTTTAACCGGATTGATAAAAGCCACAAAAGGCACGGTTCAGTTTGACGGGAAAAATATTGAGAATTATAACAAGGAAAATTTTTACCAGAATATTGGTTTTGTTTTCCAGGACAGTATCATTTTCAATATGAGCATTCGCGAAAACATTGCCTTTAGTGATACGGTTACCGACGCATCATTAACAAAAGCCATAGAAACTGCAGAACTCGGAGACTTTATAGAATCGCTGCCCGATAAGCTGGATACAATAGTATCTGAAAGAGGGACAAGCCTTTCAGGAGGGCAAAAACAGCGGATCATGCTGGCAAGAGCACTGGCCTTGAATCCAATTATATTATTATTGGATGATTTTACAGCCAGAGTGGATACGCATACGGAAGAAAAAATTTTAAAAAACGTCAGGAAAAATTATCCGGGCATAACCCTTATTTCTGTCACGCAAAAGATCGCATCAGCGGAACAGTTTGATAAAATCATTGTATTGATGGAAGGGGAAATTGTCGCTACAGGTATACACAGCGAATTGATGACGACAAGCCCCGAATACGTTCAGATATTTAATTCCCAACAAAGCACCAGCAATTATGAACTACAACTTGAATAGTATTTCGCAGAAGCAGAAAAAAAAGTCGACGCTGCATATTTTACAAAATCTTTTGCTGATGATAAAGGAGGAGCGAAAGAACCTGTTGCTGGCGTTGCTCGCCATACTTACCAATTCGGGCCTGAACCTGTTGAACCCGTTTATCATTGGTCACACAATTGACAGGTATATTGTTCATAAGGATTATCATGGCGTGCTGGTCAATGCAGGCATACTGTTGTGTATGGCCCTGGCCGCTTTCGGTGCCAGCTATGCGCAAACAAGAATGATGGGTGGCGTAGGGCAACGCATGCTGTTCAAATTGCGTAATACTATTTTTCAAAAACTACAGGAACTTCCTGTTGCTTTTTTTAATGAGAACAAAGCCGGTGATCTCATTTCACGGGTCAATAATGATACGGATAAAATAAACCAGTTCTTTTCGCAATCGCTCATGCAGTTTATCGGCACCCTCGCCACAATGACAGGCGCCGGTATTTTTTTATTAATCATAAATTTTCGTCTCGGTATTGCTACGCTTGTGCCGGCATTAATGATATTTATTTTTACAAAATCATCGTCCCAATGGATAAAGAAAAAAAATGCAGAGAGTTTGAAAACTACCGGCGGGCTTAGTGCAGAGATACAGGAAAGCCTGAATAATTTTAAAGTGATCATTGCCTTCAACAGAAGAGACTATTTCCGGAAGCGGTTTGACCAGGCCAACCACCGGAATTTTGTTGCAGCTAAGGAAGCCGGCGTTGCTAATAATTTATTTATCCCTGTCTATGGTTTCTTTGCCAGTACTGCACAACTGATCGTGCTTGGTGTCGGTATATATCTTATATCACAAGGATTATTTACAATAGGATTGCTGGTCAGCTATCTTTCGTATGCAACCAACTTTTATAATCCGCTTCGCCAGCTTGCCGTATTATGGACAAATTTTCAAATGGCGATGGCAGGTGCCGACCGGATCTCTCATATTTTAAATATGGAATCTGATTTGCCTGTTTTACCGGATAATAAACAAGTACAAGGATCTTCATTGCTGGAATTCCGTAACGTGCATTTCGGTTATGTAGCAGACAGGGAAATATTGCACAATATAAGTTTTGAGCTGGATCGCGGTAAGACTTATGCATTTGTTGGCCCGACAGGCGGTGGTAAAACAACAACGGCTTCATTGATTGCACGACTCTATGACCCGGTAAAAGGAAAAGTACTGCTAAACGGAAGGGACATACGATCTTATACGCCTGAAGAGCGTACACAAAAAATCGGGTTTATTTTACAGGAACCTTTTCTGTTTACCGGAACTGTTCGTGATAATATTTTGTATGGAAACGAACGGTATAAAAATTATTCAAACGATCAGTTGGCTGAAGTAATCAAAGACGCAAACCTGGAAAGGATCCTCGATATATTTGAAAATGGTCTCGAGACAACGATCACGTCGGGGGGTGAAAGCATCAGTCTCGGTCAAAAACAATTAATCGCTTTTATGCGGGCAGTGCTGCGGAACCCCGAGTTACTGATACTCGATGAAGCAACTGCCAATATTGATACTATTACAGAACAGGTGCTCCAGCATATATTGAATAAATTACCACCGGCGACTACCCGCGTTATTATTGCGCACCGGTTAAATACAATTCAAAATGCAGACGAAATATTTTTTGTAAATGCAGGCGAAGTTATCCGCGCAGGTTCTTTTGATCATGCAGTGGACATGCTGATGCAGGGGAAAAGAGCCAGTTAAGTCACCCGCTGTTGTCACAATTTTCTTAAAAAATTTTTCCGGAAATTGAAACATTTTATATATTTACGTAACCAGTTACGTAATTTACTACATTATGGAATATTTTAACCGGACAGGTAAAATGGCAGTAGGCAGCCGGTTGCGTTTGCTCACCGATACCATTACCGAAGATGCTGCCCGTATATACCAACTATACAGCATAAACATTCAACCCAAATGGTTCCCGGTTTTGTATGTGTTGTCAAACAGCGATGCGATGACCATTACGGAAATCGCAAAGGAAATCAGTCACTCCCACCCTTCCGTTAGTAAGATCATCAATGAATTGATGCAATCAGGTTACGTCAAAGAAAAAGAAGATAAGCGCGATGGGCGCAGAAACCGGGTGCAGCTTTCTGCGAAAGGAAAAGAGATGATGAAAAAAATGGAGCAGCCATATATGGACGTTTCGAAAGCGATAGAAGATTTATCAGCGCAGACACGCAATGATTTATGGAAAGCAATTGAAGAATGGGAATACCTGCTGGAACAGAAGTCTCTTTTTGCCAGGGTACGTGAGCAGAAAAAAAAGAGAGAAAGCGACGATATCCGTATCGTTGATTATTTGCCCAAATATAAAAAAGCATTCAAAGAGCTCAATGCCGAATGGATCAATGCATTTTTTAAAATGGAAGAAACGGATCTGAAGGCACTGGATAATCCAAAGGGATACATACTTGATAAAGGGGGTTATATTCTGTTTGCGTTACACAATGATGTTCCTGTTGGTGTCTGTGCATTAATAAAAATGAAGGATACTGAGTACAGTTTTGAAATGGCAAAGATGGCAGTCTCTCCTGCAATGCAGGGAAAAGGTATCGGTGAATTACTGGGAAAAGCAGTCATAGAAAAGGCGAAGAAAGCAGGTGCATCGAAATTATATCTTGAAAGCAATACTGTATTAAAACCTGCTATTACGCTTTATGAGAAACTTGGCTTTAAAAAAGTAGCGGCACGTCCCACTCCTTATGCAAGAAGTAATATTCAGATGGAATTAACTATAAAATAAGCTGATCATGATTTATGAAAATAAAATTGCAGTAGTCTTAAAAAGTGATTTGAAAGATTGGCAAAAACTAAATGCTACTGCCTTTCTTGCAAGCGCTGTCGGTATTAAATTTCCCGAAACGCATGGCCGTCCATTTGTCAACAAATCAGGATCCGAATATCTTCCATTTCTCAAACTTCCCGTACTTGTTTACAGTGCAGAAACCAATGAGCAGTTAAAAAGGGTGCTGACCCGGGCACGGGAAAGAGAACTACACACGGGTATTTACACTACTCCATTATTTGCGACAAAAAATGAAGAACAAAACCTTGAGGAAATAAGTAAAGAAACGGACGAGAGCCAGGATCTTGCGGGTATAGTTATTTACGGGTTAAATAAAAAAGTGGACAAAGCGATCGATGGATTGAAATTTCATTTATGATTGAAGTGAAGGAGCATCGCAATTTTTTCAATCCGGATCATACTATAAGATTAATTTCCTCTTGTCCTGCCACATCATCCCCAACACTTTGTTTTATAATTTTGATATCCTGGTTCAGCTTTTGACTGAATAGCGCAATGTCGAAGCTGTGAATGATAATATTGGCTCCTTCTTTTACCCAATACACCTGGCGCTCAGGCTCAAGTGAAAAATGAATACCGACAGCTAATCCTTTGTTCCTTGTGGTTTGAATAATTTTTTTAACTGCCTTTACAAATTCCGGGTGATCGTATTGCTCAGGCACGCCGAGATTAACCGAAAGATCGTGAGGGCCGATAAATACAGCGTCCAGCCCCTGTACACTCAACAATGATTCAAGGTTATTCATTGCAGGCACGCTTTCGATATTGGCGATACAAATATTTCCTTCATTGAATTTATCAATATAGTTTTTCAGGTCAGCAGGCATTGGCTCACCATCCAGGTATCTTTTTAAAACCTCTCCCTTTAACGGCTTGAACTTAGCAGCACCGACAAGATCGCGTATTTGCGACGTTGATTCGAGGTAGGGAGCAACGACACCTTTGGCTCCGGCATCAATAGCCTGGCAGGCAAGATAAGGATCAGGGGAAGGTATACGAACAACCGGTGTAATACCATAAGCCTGGAACAACTGGCATAATCTTGCCATATCAGCCCGGTTCATGGAGATATGTTCCGTGTCTATAAAAACAAAATCAAGTCCTGCATGTTTGAGCATTGCCGGCCACGAAGGTGCAATGGATGTAAATGCAGTGCCATACACATTTTTACCGCTTTTCAGTTTCTGCAACATTCCTGCCGGTATATTGTTCATCGGTGTAAAGGTTTATAGAAAATGAGTAGTCCTTGTCAAACCTACAGTAAATGCATAGAACATTTTTAAGTCACGCTAAAAATTTGATCAGGATCTGATTCTTCACGCTGATTGAGTATTGAATCTCTTTTTTATTCTCTGCATTTGAATTACATGAAACCTGTTTATGAATAAAAAGATCGCTGTGAAAATATTACTTTATCTGCTGTCCCTATCGGTTTATACGGCGTCCGTAGCACAAGTGGCGCAACTGGATAACCTGGCTATTGTTACAGGCGCACAAACACTTTCGAACGGAGAAAAAGCCGCTATAAAAATATTGACCGAAGAAATAGAAAAAAGAACAGGACTTCATTGTATAGCTTCTGCAACGTTTCCGGCAACGGGAAATGTCATTATTATTAAAAAAAGCGGGGATAATTTAAAAACGTCCTTTGCTTTTAATAATCTTAAAAACCTTATACAAAAGCCCGAATCATTCCGTATTGCGGTAAACAACGACAAGAGCAGAACAATAATTCTTATTGAAGGTACCGACAGTCGTGGTGTGTTTTTTGGTGCGGGGAAATTATTAAGGTTATTTAGCTATTCTAAAAAAAGTGTGTCCATTCCTGTTAGCCTGTCACTTAGTACTTCTCCCGATAAACCGATCCGGGGTCATCAATTGGGATACCGGAATACTGCCAATTCATATGATGCATGGACACCGGAACAATTCGACCAATACATAAGGGAGCTGGCGATCTTTGGAAGTAACAGTATCGAGTCCATTCCCATTTTTGACGAAAAGCAGAGTCCTCATTTTAAAATTGCACCTGATGAAATGAACAAACGCATCAGTGAGATGTGTCAGGACTATGACCTGGATTACTGGATGTGGGTACCGGCACAGCTTGACCTGAATGATAAAGATAAACGCAACCGTTATCTCTCCACCTTTGAAAAAATATGCGGCTACTCTGCACGGATCAATGGCGTTTTTTTTCCCGGTGGAGATCCGGGTAATAATCCGCCTGAACTGGTAATCCCATTGCTTGAGGAGATGGCGGTGATTTTAAAAAAATATCATCCGAAAGCTTTCATATGGTTATCACTTCAGAATTTCGATGCCGCACAAAGTCAATTTGTTTATAGATACATCCGGGAGAAAATGCCGATATGGCTCGGTGGTCTTGTTGTTGGTCCCAGTAGTCCGCCTGCTGCAGAAACCCGGGCTGCATTACCCCGTAAGTATCAATTACGCCAGTATCCCGATCTTACCCATAATGTACGTTGTGACTCGCCCGTGCCCTGGTGGGATCCTGCTTTTAATTTCACATTGGGAAGAGAAGCGATTAATCCTGAACCCAATTATTTCGCCGCTATTTACCATGCATTGGATCAGTATATAGATGGATTTATTTCTTACTCAGATGGCATACATGATGACGTTAATAAAATTACGTGGACTGAACTTTCGTGGAACAGGAATGAAAACATCGGCGATATAACCAGGGAGTATAGTAACTTTTTTTTCGGCAAAGCCGTGACCGACGATGCTGCAGATGGTATTCTTGCCCTGGAGAAAAACTGGGAAGGACCGATAGCCGCGAATGGGTCTATACAATCTACACTGGTGCTATGGCAATCGTTAGAAAAAAATCATCCTGAACTCGCCAGTAACTGGCGCTGGCAAATGTGCCTGTTGCGTGCCAATTACGATGCGTATGTTCGTAAACGATATATATACGAAACCGGTCTCGAAGAACAGGCAAATATTATTTTGGCTGCAGCCGATACTGTTGGTGCAGATAAAGCGATGGCACAAGCATTGGAAATATTAAACAGGGCGGAAACAGATAAGATATCACCGGCATTGCGGGAAAAAATTATTTCACTGTGTGAAGCTTTATATCAATCTATCGGTCTTCAAACAAGCGTTGCGAAATATAAAGCCTCGGGTGAGGAAAGAGGTGCCGTCATGGATTTTATAGACCGGCCATTGAACAATCGCTGGTGGCTCGAGGATGAATTCAAAAGAATAAAGTTGTTGCCGGAAAAAGAACAGGCATCAGCATTAAAGTCAATTGGCAATTGGGAAAATCCGGGACCCGGCGGCTTTTATGATAATGTCGGCAACATTTCCAAATCATTGCATGTATTGAAGGGACAAAGCTGGATGGTAAAACCATTGCAGGTAGATGACGAAGGACCCGGTTTCGACTGGTGGGATAATGGTTTCAGCCGTAAGCGTCTTTCCTGGATGATCAACATGCGCTGGCCGCCCGGTGTTGAATATACCGGCCTGGATTCAACTGCGCAATATACAGTCAGGGTTACCGGTTACGGTGAGTGTTTATTGAAAGCAAATGATCAGCGGCTGTCTCCGTCAAAATATGGAAAAGGCATAGGTGAAATAAAAGAATTTCCTGTTCCCAAAAGTCTTATTCATAATGGAAAATTGCTTCTCACATGGGACGATCTGAATGAGGATTTTTTGAACTGGCGTCAACAGTCACGTGTAAACGAAGTTTGGTTGATTAAAAATCTGTGAACGATTCCTGACAGATTCGGATACCCCTCCTCCACCAGGCCGGTTATTTAAACCCCGCTGCACCAACTTTCATTCATCCAGCCATTCAGCCGTTTGTAATGAGTCAATTTTTGAGGTAATTTTTAAATATACTTTTGACTAAACTGCATTTATGAGGCTTCGCTCTTACTTCTTTTTTACCTTGCTGGCTATAGTCTTCAGCCGGCAAGGCATTTGTCAAAACTCAATTGACTATGGAAATAATCCAACAGCCGGAAAATATTTCAATAACAAGGGTGTAAAAGTTTATTATGAAATATATGGCGAAGGGAAGCCACTCGTCATTCTGCATGGAAACGGTGGATCAATACGGGGCAGAGCGTCATTTATTGCAGAATTTTCAAAGAAATATAAAGTGATTGGAATCGATAACCGTTGCCACGGCAAAACAGACTGCCCCGCCGGTTATCTTACTTACGATCAAATGGCCGAAGATGTAAATCAATTGCTGGCTTATCTTAAAATTGATTCGGCTTTGGTATGGGGCCATAGCGATGGAGGGGTTATTGGTTTAATACTGGCTATTAATCACCCGGACAAAGTGAAAAAATTATTGGCAAGCGGTGCGAACCTGAGACCGGATAGCACGGCCGTAGATGCGGGTATATTTCCTTTATTGGATATGATCGGGAAACAAGCGCAGGGCGACAGTATTCATACAAAACAATACAGGCTGCTGGTTGATCAACCGCATATACCTGACAGCGACCTGAAGAAGATCAAAAGTGATGTATTGATTATGGCAGGTGACCGCGACGTTATCCGCAATGAACATACACTGGAAATATTCAACAATATACCCGGTGCTCTTTTGTGTATTTTACCCGGCACAACACATATGGTGTTCCAGGACCGGCGGGAATGGTTTACGGCTATTCTGTATGACTTTTTTGATAATCCTCCGCAACGGACAACAACAGTGGAAATGATGAAGAAGTCAATGAAGAACTAAAAATGAAGCGTTGAAATATCATTGACCCAACTGATAAGCCCGCTTCATATAACTTTTTACCTCGGCATTTATATCATCGGTACTATACATTCTGAAATGATGATTAAACTGCCGGCTACCCGGTACCTGGGCTATTTTATAAAAGCACAGGTTATCAGCATATTGCTCTTTAAATGGAAAAACAATATCAATAAAATCTTTACCCAACCGGGTGATAAAAGCAATGCGGTTTTTTGCCGCAAACGCAATCATACTTTTTGTGGGATGAACGGTGACGTTACCGATTGCCAGGTATGATTCGACAAAATGCTGGTACAGGGACAGCGTATGCTGAGATTTACCTTTAAAAAAATCTGCCAATTCTTTATCCAGGCAGGAATGAACCTGGTTTGTATGTTTAAACTGCTGGCCGCAAATGGTACATGTCCACATAGTAACCGGCAAAATAAATAAAATTGAGCAAGGACAATTCACCGGTTTCACCGAAAAAAATACCAGGTTTTTGTAAACGTAATGTTGCTGATTGATAGAAGGTAAACGATTACATAACCCGGTAAAATCGCTTTATCAATTCTCTGTTAAATAATAAAAAGTCTTTTCTGTACGTTTAGAGACCTGCTTAATTTCGCAGGTATAAAACCATTTTCCTGGAACTTCAAAAAAAGATTGTTATGGCCACGTTTACTGCAAGAATACAATTATATGGTGCTGGTGAAAAAGAATACCGGACACTGCAGGCAGAAATGAAAAAAGAGTTATTTATTATTACAAAGAAAAATCCTCCCAGAAGTGAAACTATTTTGCCACGTACAGACGAATACAATCGTATCGGCAATTTAAGTCTTCATGAAGTGAACGCCTCTATTTTCAGGGCCGCTCAGAAAATCGGGAAAAAATTTTCTTTTACAACTATCCGTAACCGGGAAAAATAAATATCCCCGAATCATATTCATTAATCCGGCTTTGCAATAGGCCGGATTTTTTATT
>Ga0207683_10001518_pt1 | contig 20903 bp, 19 predicted proteins | sample KBSM73metaG_FD_184333 | JGI IMG/M metagenome (GOLD analysis project Ga0207683, IMG submission 184333) | Miscanthus rhizosphere microbial communities from Kellogg Biological Station, Michigan, USA - KBS M7-3 metaG (SPAdes) (version 2) | ecosystem: Host-associated > Plants > Roots > Rhizosphere >... | reverse complement strand
CGAGCAGTTCGGCCAGGCGGATGTGCGCGCGGGCGGCCTGGCTCATGCGATGAATATAAGCGCGGGGGGGCGGCCAGGGCGAGAGTGCGGGCCTGCTGGTAGGGGTAGCCCGCCTGGGCGAAGGCGGCGGCGGCGCCGAGCACACCGTCAGCGTCGCCGCGGAGCAGAGCCCCGGCCCGCCGGGTGAGGGCGGTCGCGACCGGGTTGCGGTCGGCCGCGGCCTCCGCTTCGGCGACAAGACTGGTCGCGTCCGGGGTGCGCACGAGCACCGCGGCTTCGGCCCGCAGCGCCGCCATCCACTGGTGCCACAGCCTCGTCCGCCACGAGGCGCCGGCGGCCGGGGCGGCGGTCAGCAGGTCCAGGGCCGCGTGCGCCTCGCCGCGGTCGAGCAGCACGATGGCCTCGAACACCTCGCCTACGCCGGAGCCGCGCACCGCGTCGTGCTCGGCGACACCGCGGACGGCGGCGAGGATGGCCAGCCAGCCGGCCCTGGCGGCGTCGTCCCCGCGCAGCCCGTACACCATCGCGATCGCGGCCGGGGCCATGCTGCGCCCGACCGCGACGGGGCGGCCCGCGTGCTCCCAGCCGCGGCGCCACTGATGGCCGAGGGCAAGAGCCCGGTCCCCCTGGCCTGCCAGCGCGGCGGGCGCGATCAGGTCCTCGCAGCCGAGGTCGCGTTCCTCACGCAGGAACGGCAGGCCGTAGTGCTGTTCGGCGTGGTCCAAGCTGCGGGCGACCTGCCCGGCCGCGACACCGGTGAATATCGCGGTGTGCAGCGCGTCTTTCAGCTCGAAGGCCACCCGCGGGTCGCGTCCCAGCGGGGGCAGCATGGCGACGCGCTCGGCGGCGGTGGCAGCGGCGCCGTGGATATCGCCCTCGGTCATCAGGCCGGCCGTCACGGCGTCGTAGGCGGCGCTGATCAGGAGCGGGTCGCCGGCCTGGCGGGCCAGGCGGAGCGCCCGGCCGGCCCGTCCGGCGGCCTGCGCCCCGGTCAAGCCGGGATCCTGGGCCCCGGCGGAGCCGATCGCGGCGGCCGCACGCGGGTCGTCGCCGGCCCGGGCCCGCGCGTCGGCCAGCAGCCCGGCCGCGGTGCCCGCGGCGGGCAGTCCGGCGTACATGCCGGCGAACCTGTTGACGTGCTCGGCGCAGCGGGCGAAGGCGACCGAGGCGGCCGCCGGATCACCGGCTCGCAGGTACGCGGCGGCGGCCGCCCGGTCCAGCCGCAGTGCCTCGTCGCCCGCGGTCCGGATCTTGGCGGTCGCGGCCGCGCATTCCAGCGCCCGGGCGGCGGCCGCCGGGTCGCCGGCCAGCACCGCGGCCTGCTCGTAGCGCTGCTGCGCCTCGCGGAGCCTGCCGCGGGTGAACAGCAGCCCGGAGAGCGTCGCCGCCAGCCGCCCGGCGTCGGCCTGCTGGGCGGAGAGCGCGGCCGACCATGCCAGGGCCGCGCGGAACTCGTCGGCGGCGGCGTCGAAGGCCGCCTGCCACTCCGGCTCGGCCGTGTCGGCGCGGTCGAGCCCGGCCGCCTCGGTCAGGCACCAGCCCAGGTGCCGGCGATGGGCGCCGCCGCCGTCGCCGCCGTCGGCCTCGGCGTCGAGCCGGGCCGCGGCGAACTGGCGAACCGGTTCCAGGGCGTGGTAGCGCGTCCCCCCGGCACTGGTCACGGGCGCCAGCAAGCTGTGCTCGGCGAGCCGGCCCAGCGCGTCCGCCACCCGGGCCGGCTCCACCGGGTCATACCCGGCCACCGCCGTCGCCGCGGCGAGGCCGAACGATCCGGCGAACACCGCCACCCGGCGCAGCACCGCCTGCTCGCGCGGATCCAGCAGCCGGTAGCTCCAGTCCAGCGTGTCGTGCAGGGAGCGGTGCCGCTGCTGCTGCCGGGAGCCTCCGGACAGCAGGCTCAGCTGATCACCCAGGCCCGCCTCGAGACCGTCCAGGCCCAGTGACGGCAGCCGGGCCGCGGCCAGCTCGATCGCCAGCGGCATGCCGCCCAGCGCCCGGCAGATCCCGGCGACGCGGCGTCCGGCGTCCCCGGCCGCTCCGGCTGGGCCCGCAGGCAGCGGCGCGCCCGCGGCGGCGGCGCGCGCGGCGAACAGCGCCGCGGCGTCTCCGCCCTCCCCGCCGGGTGGCGGCACCGACAGCCCCGGCACCGGGTACACGGTCTCGTGCGGCACCACGAGACGGATCCGGCTAGTCACCAGCACCGCCAGGTTCGGGCAGGCGGACAGCAGCTGTTCAGTCAGCACCGCGACCGCGTTCACCAGGTGCTCGCAGTTATCCAGCACCAGCAGCGCCCGCCGCTCCCCCAGCGCGGCGGCCAGCGCGTCCTGAGCCGGGCGGGACGAGGATTCACCCGCACCGAGGCAGGCCAGCACCGCGGCGGGCAGCAGCGCCGGGTCGGTGACCGGAACCAGGTCGGCATACCAGGTCCCGCCGAACCGGTCCGCCACGTCCGCGGCCACCGCGAGCGCCAGCCTGGTCTTGCCGATCCCGCCCGGGCCGACCGCCGAGACCAGCCGCGACGTATCCAGCGCGGCGGCCAGGGCCGCCCGTTCGCCGTCCCGCCCGACGAACGAGGTCAGCGGGGCCGGCAGCCGAGGTGAGGCACCCGGCCCGGGCCCGGTCACGGCGGCCCGGTACCCGGCCGCCAGCCGGACCAGCTCGCGGTGGGTACCGACGCACAGCTTGCGCCGCAGCGAGGCGACGTGGCTCTCCACGGTGCGCACCGAGATGAACAGCCGCGCCGCGATCTCGGCGTGGCTGAGGTGCTCGCCGAGCAGGCCGAGCACCTCGGTCTCACGGTCCGACACCCCCGCCTCGGCGAGGGCTGATGCGCTGGTCACCGGGGCCACACGGTCAAGTCTGCCGCAAATCCGTAGTAGTCCCCGCGGGATCCGGGGCTACTACGGATGCCGCGGCCGGCCGGCGGCCCGCACGCTGTCCGCAGGTCAGGTAACAAGCCGCGAGAACCGGGAGGCAGTCATGGGATCGGCAGAAGTTCAAGGTGAGCTGTGGGGCAGGCACCCGCAGACGTGGGCGAAGTTCCAGGAATCGCAGATGCGTCCGTTGTACGACGCGACGCTCGACGCGCTGGAGCCGCTGGCCGACCGGGCTCTGCTGGACGCCGGATGCGGCGCCGGCCTGGCCCTGAGACTGGCGGCCGACCGGGGCGCGGTCGTGTCGGGGCTGGACGCGTCCGCGCCGCTGCTCGAGGTGGCACGCGAGCGCACCCCGCAGGCCGCCCTTCGCACCGGCGACATCCAGGCACTGCCCTACGACGACGCCGGCTTCGACGTCGTCACGTCGTTCAACGCCATCCAGTACGCCGCCGACCCGGCGGCAGCCGTAGCCCAGCTGGCCAGGGTCTGCCGGGCGGGCGGCCGGGTCGCGATCGGAGTGTGGGGCGACCCGGCCCGCTGCCAGACCGAGGCGCTGTTCGCCCGGCTGCGCTCGCTGGCCCCGCCGCCGCCCGGCACGCCCGCGCCGCTGGCGGTCAGCGACCCCGGCGTGGTCGAGAGCCTGCTGGAAAAGGCGGGCCTGACCGTGACCGGAGGCGGTGAGGCGGCGGCCAGCTTCCGCTACGCCGATCACGAGCAGGCGTGGACGGCGCACGCCTCGGCCGGGCCGCTGCAGAAGGTCATCGAGATCGCCGGGCCGGACGCGGTCCGCCAGGTCATGCGCGACGTGCTGGAAGCGGACCGCAAGCCGGACGGCGAACTGCGTCAGGACAACGTCTTCCGCTACGTCGTGGCCGCCAAGGGTGACTGACGCGCCACCGAACGGGCACGGTGCCCGAGACGGGCGCGGAGTGCGGAGCGCGGCTAGCCCTTGCCGGGGTTGAAGATCTCGCGTGGGTCGAGGGCGCGGCGCACCGCGTCCTGCATGGCGAGCGAGCCCGGGTCGAGCTCGCGGCGCATGCCGTCCCGTTTCAGGATGCCGACGCCGTGCTCGCCGGTCACGGTGCCGCCTAGCGCGATAGCCGCGTCGAGGAATTCCTCGAACGCAGCCTGGGCGGCCTCCCGGGCGGCCGAATCACCCGGCGGCGTGATCAGGCACGGGTGCAGGTTCCCGTCCCCGGCGTGCGCGACGGTGGCGGTCCGCACGCCGTGCCGGGCCGCGATCGCGCTGATCTGCTCCAGCATCGCGGGCACCTGGGACCGGGGTACGCAGACGTCCTCGGTGAGCACCGGACCGAGCCGCTCGAGCGCGGGGTAGGCCAGCCGCCTGGCGTCGAACAGCGCCTCGGCCTCCGCGTCATCGGTGGACTGCTCCGCCCACAGCGCGCCCGCCGCGGTCATCGTGGCGGCGATCGCGGACGCTTCGGCCGCGCCCGAGTCTCCTGGGGTGTCCACCCGGGCCAGCAGCAGCGCCGCCGCGTCCGCGTCGATGCCCAGGTGCTTCCACTCCTCCACCGCCTCCAGGCAGGCGCGGTCCAGCAGCTCGAGCACCGCGGGGGTCAGCCCGCGGCGGGTTATCTGGGCCACGGCCTGCCCGGAGGAGACCAGGTCGGGGAAGGCCCCGACGACGGTCCGCGGCGTGCCGTCCGGGGCGGGGCGTAGCCGCAGGGTCACCTCGGTCACCACGCCGAGCGTGCCCTCGGACCCGACGAACAGGCCCACCAGGTCGAGCCCGGCGACGCCCTTGGTGGTGCGCCGCCCCAGCCGGACCGCGTCGCCGTAGGCGACCGGCCCGCCGACGACCGCGCGCAGGCCGAGCACGTAATCGCGGGTGACGCCGTACTTCAGGCAGCACAGGCCGCCCGCGTTGGTGGCCACGTTGCCGCCGATCGTGGACCACGGCGCGCTGGCCGGGTCCGGCGGGTACCACAGGCCGTGCTCGGCCACGGCCGCCTTGACGTCGTTGTTGACCGCGCCCGGCTGCACCACGCACACCAGGTTGTCCGGGTCGATCTCGAGGACCTGGTTCATCCGGGACAGGTCGAGGATGACGCAGCCGCTGACCGCGTTGGCGCCGCCGGACAGGCCGGTGCCCGCGCCGCGCGGCACGATCGGGGCGCCGAGTTCGGCGCAGGCGCGCACCACGTGCTGCACGTCGGCCTCGGTCCTGGCGCGCACGCCGGCGACGGCCTTCCCCGCCCGCGCCCACTCGGCCTCGTCGTGCGAGATGGCGGCGAGCACGTCCGGGTCGACCACGAGGCGGTCGCCGGGCAGGCCCCGGCTCAGCACCTCGACGAGGGTAGCGGCGGCGATCATGACAGCGCCCCCGTGCCGCCGGGTACCTCGACCCACGTGACCTCGCCGGGTTCGTGCGCTGATGCCATAGCACGACCCTAGGCTTCTCGTCATGAACTCACCACCGGCCTGGTTCTCCGCCGCGCTGGACGCCGCCGTCCAGGAAGGGACGACCGCCGTCGACGGGGCATCGATCGCCTACCGGGCCTGGGGAGACCCAGATGGCCGGAGCATCGTGCTCGTGCACGGCGGCGCCGCCCACTCCCGCTGGTGGGACCACATCGCCCCGCTGCTGACCAACGGCTCTGCCAGCCCCGGGGGGGACGACCCCCCCGTGCCCCCCCGAGGCTGGAGGGTAGTCGCGGTGGACCTGTCCGGGCACGGCGACAGCGACCGGCGGGACCGCTACAGCCTCGACACGTGGGCCCGCGAGGTGCTCGCGGTCGTGGCCGGGGCCGGGACCACCGCCGCGTCCGTGGTCATCGGGCACAGCATGGGCGGCCTGGTCACGCTGCGGCTCGCCACCCTGGCCGGGTCACAGATCGCCGGGGCCGTCGCCATCGACTCTCCGGTCAGGGACATGGCCCCCGAGGACCGGGCGGCGCGTCAGCACCGGGCGTTCGGCCCGCTGCGCGTGTATCCGACCCCCGAGGCGGCCGTGGCCCGCTTCCGCCCGATTCCCGATCAGCCGACGCTGGCCTACATCGCGGACCACGTGGCGGCGACCTCGATCCGCCCGGCCGAGGGCGGCTGGACGTGGAAGTTCGACCCGAACGTGTTCGCCCGGGATCATCTCACCCCCGAGCTGCTGACCAGGCTCGACTGCCGGGTCGCGCTGTTCAGGGCCGAACACGGCCTGGTCACCCCGCAGCAGGGCGAGGTCCTGTATGACCGGCTCGGCCGCGTCGCGCCCGTCATCGAGATCCCGGTCGCGGGTCACCACATCATGCTCGACCAGCCCGTCGCGTTGGTGGCAGCGCTGCGCACGCTGCTGGCCGACTGGGACCATTCGATACCGCAGGGGTAGCGGCCGTCACAGACGAGCGGGCAGGCCGAACGCGGAGAACATCGATGGCTGCTCGAAGGCGGCGATGTCGGCCAGGCGGCCGTGTTCGAAGCGCAGCACGGCGAGCACGAACGGGAGGAACGCGGTCTCGCCGGGACGGCGGACGTACCCGGCGGCGCCCGGCTGTCCGTTGGCCGTGATCGGCAGCAGCCGCCACCGGCCGAGAGAGTTCATACCGCCGCGGAGCGCGTCGCCCACCTCCGGTCGGCCGTTCCACTCCCCGACCTGGGGGGAGATGGCCAGTCGTACGTCCTCGCGCAGCATCTCGATCAGCGCTTCCGGGTCGGCTTCTTCGTGGGCGGCGATAAACCGCTGGAGCAGGCGGCGCTGCCCGGAATCGGGTTCGGCGGCCGGCGCCCAGTCCAGCCGCCCGTCCGGCCACTGATCGCGCAGTGTCGCGCGGGCGCGCTGGAGCGCGCTGTTGACCGCCGTGACGCTCATGTCGAGCAGGCCGGCGACCTCGGCGGCGGGCCAGCTGACCACGTCGCGCAGGATCAGCACGGCGCGCTGGCGTGGCGGCAGGAGCTGGATCGCGGCCAGGAAGGCCAGCGAGATCGTCTCCCGGCTCACCGCCACCGCCTCCGGGCCCGGCTGGCCGGCGGCCAGTTCGTCCAGCAGCGAGTCCGGGTAAGGCTGAACCCACGGCATCGCGGCGACCGATGGGCCCTTGCCGTCCGGCGCGCCCGCCGGCCCGGGCACGGCCCGGCGGGCGTCTCGGCGCAGCGTGTCCAGGCAGGCGTTCGTGGCCACCCGGTACAGCCAGGTCCGCGGGCTCGACCGGCCCTCGAAGCGATCCCGGGTGCGCCAGGCGCGCAGGAAGATCTCCTGCACGTGATCTTCGGCCTCGTCGAAGGACCCGAGCATCCGGTAGCAGTGCACGTGCAGTTCGCGCCGGTACCGGCGGACCAGGTCGTCGAAGTCTTCCACCGGGAGATCACAGTACCGGTGGACCGGTTAGTTTTCCGGTCCGGCACGTCTGCATGGACGACAACGATCACGAAAGGGAGCCCTGACTATGAACCCGCCGATCCGTCTGTACATGTCGATGTCTCTCGACGGCTTCATCACCGGGCCGGACGATCGGCCGGGCCAGGAGCTCGGCCGCGACGGCGGGCGCCTGTTCAACTGGATGGACGACCGGATGTCCGATGGCCCGAACGGGCAGGTGTTCCGCGAGGCCGTGGCGACCGGTGCGGTGATCTCCGGCCGGCGCACCTTCGAGCTGGCCGGGCGCTGGCAGGGTGATCACCACGACGGCGTGCCGATCTTCGTCCTGACCCATCACGTCGACGACGGAGATGTCCCGCCGGGCAGCGCGCGGTTCGTCACCGACGTCGGCGAATGCGCCGGACAGGCGCGGGCCGCGGCGGGCGACCGGGCCGTGATGGTGCACGGGGCCGGCGCGGCGCAGGCGCTGCTGCGGGCCGGGCTGCTCGACGAGATGGAGATCCATCTCGTGCCGGTCCTGCTCGGCGAAGGGCGGCGATTGTTCGACTCGCTCGGCCCCGGCCACATCGAGCTGGAGCTGGTACGGCGAGTGGAGGGGCGGGACGTGACGCATCTCCGGTACCGGGTAAAGCGCTAACGTCCGGGGCTGATCACTCAGGCGGTGACCCGGGACTCCAGCAGGCGGTCGAGGGCTGCCGCGGCGTCCAGCGGGTGCTCGATCGCGGCCCACCGGGCGCCGGCCAGCCCGGCCAGGTGCGCGGCCTGCTCGTAGTCGCCGTCCGGGGCCAGGATGACTAGTTCCGGCAGGGCGCGGGCGGCGGGCAGCGTGTCGTCCTCGTCGGTGCTGCGGCAGTCGGACAGCAGGATGACCACCCGGCGGCGGGCCCGGGCCGGCGCCAGCTGCTCGCCCGCCGCCTTGAGCGCGGTGGCCAGCCTGGTTACGCCGTGCCCCCGCATCCGCAGCAGCCGCCCGGCCACCGCCGCGGGCGTGATGTCGCTGATCAGCGGGCGGATCACTTCCACCGTGCCGGCGAAGGTCAGCACGGCGTGCTCCTGCGGGGCGCGCAGCGCGCAGGCGGCGGCGACCGTCGCCGCCGCGGCCAGCCGCGGCCCGCTCATCGAGCCCGACCGGTCGACCACGACCGCGAACGCCGTGGGCGCCTTCGCCCACTGCACCGTGGTCAGGTCCTCGATCGCCACCGGCCTGGCCTCGCTGCGGGCGGCGGACACGCCCTCTATCGAGGCGTCGATGTCCAGGTCGCCGTCGGTCGCCCCGCGGACCGGACGCAACCGGGAGATCCCGCGCATGGCGGGCCGCCCGGCCCGGGCTCGCTCCAGCACGATGCTGGCGCTGAGCCGGATCGCGGTGGCACGCAGGTTCTCGTCGGTCGCGGTGGTCATGGCGGCCAGCAGCTCGAACGCGGCCGGGTCGTCGGCCAGGGCCTGGCTCATCGCGCGCTCGTCCAAGACGCCCACCTCGGGGCTGATCTCGGCGAAGCGGGCGTGCCGGGCCAGCTCGCGCCGCCCGGTGGTGCCCCCGTCGGGCCGGCCCGTCTTGGATTTAGGCCGCGCCGGCCGCCCGCCGGCCCCGGGAGCGGCCGGCGGGCTGGTCATTCCCCCGGGCCAGGCTCGCCTCCTTCCGCGGCAGCGGCGGCCCGCACGCGCCGGAAGATCTCCTCGATGACCTGGTCGGCCGACCGCTGGCAGGACTCGTGCCGCCGTACCCGCCCGGACAGGGTGGTCAGCGCCGCGTCCAGCCCGGCCTGCCAGTCACCGGCCGGGACGGCACGGACCTCGGTGAGTTCGGGCACCAGCCGGGCGTAGTCGATCGCGCCCCGCACCGAGGCGCCGGAGCGCAGGTCGGGATGCTCGCGGGTGGCCCGGGTCAGCTCGACCGCCTCGGCGATCAGGGCGGGCTTGGCGCGCGCGGCCGCGAGCTGGACGATCTGGCGCTCGTGCTCGGCGTCCTGGTATCCGACGGCGATCCGGCAAGTCCGGTCGTACAGCGCCATCGACAGCCGGGAGGTGCCCACCGAGTCGTACGGGTTCATGGCCGCCACCAGCCGGAAGCTCTCGTCGGCGGCGACGCGGCCGAGCCGCGGCACGTTGATCTCGCCTTCGGACATGACGGTGAGAAGGACGTTGATGGTCTCTTCCGGGACCCGGTTGAGCTCCTCGACGTACAGCAGGCCGCCGTCGCGCATGGCCCGGACCAGCGGCCCGTCGGAGAAATTCTCCGGCCGGTAGCCCTGCTCGAGCACCAGCGCCGGGTCGAAGGAGCCGACCAGGCGGGCCGGGGTCAGCTCGGCGCTGCCCTCGACCAGCACGAACTCGGCGTGCCGGGCCGCCGCGACCTGCCGCAGCAGGGTGGACTTGCCGGTGCCCGGCGGGCCCTCGAGCAGGATGTGGGCGCCAGACGCGAGCGCGGCTCGCACCAGCTCGAGCTCGCGCTGGCGCCCTACGACCTGTTTCGTCATCCGGGTCCGGTCAGTGCTCGTGGATCATGACGCCGCGGACGTTCTTGCCGGCCAGCAGGTCGTCGTAGCCCTCGTTGACCTCTTCAAGCCTGTAGGTCCGGGTAACGATCTCGTCGAGCTTGAGGTCGCCGGCCTGGTACAGCCCGAGGATCTTGGGGATGTCGGTAGTCGGGTTGCAGTCACCGAACAGGCTGCCCTTCACCGTCTTGCGGAACAGGGTCAGGACGGACCCGGACAGCGTGACGGTCGGTATTTCCAGCTTGTTCAGCCCGGTCACCACGACCGTGCCGCCCTTGCCGATGGCGTCGAACCCGGCGGACACGACCTCGGCCGTCATGAGGTCGACGGTGAGGATGGCCGAGTCGGCCATCTGCCCCCTGGTCATGTCGGCGATGGCGGCCTGCGCCTCTTCGGCCGTGGCGAACGCGTGGGTCGCGCCGAGTTCCATCGCCTTCTCACGCTTGTTCTCCAGCGGGTCGATGGCGATGACGTTCTTCGCGCCGGCGTAGCGTGCGCCCTGCACCGCGTTGATGCCGATGCCGCCGATGCCGTAGATCGCCACCGTGTCGCCGGGAGCGACGTTCGCGGTGTTCACGGCGGAACCCCACCCGGTCGGCACGCCGCAGCCGACCAGCACGGCCTTTTCCAGCGGCAGGTCGTCGTCGACCTTGACGGCTGAGGTCTGGCTGATCACGCCGTACTGGCTGAAGGTCCCGATCATGCACATGGCGCCGTACTGGCCGCGGGGTCCGGTGAGGGGGAACCGCTCGCCGGGCAGGTAGCCCTCGAGGATCGTCGCGCCCATGTCGCAGATGGACTGCCGGCCGGTGGCGCAGTAGCGGCAGACGCCGCAGTTCGGGATGAACGAGAGCACCACGTGGTCCCCGGGCTTCACCCGGCTCACACCCGGTCCGATCTCCTCGATGATCCCCGCGCCCTCGTGGCCGAGCACCATGGGCAGCCGGGCCGGGAGATCGCCGTGCGCGATGTGGATGTCGGAGTGGCACAGGCCCGCGTGGGTGTAGCGGATCAGAACCTCGCCGTCCTTCGGGCCGTCCAGGTCGAGCTCTTCGATCTCGATGCGCTTGCCGGGTTCGTATACGACAGCCGCCTTGGTCTTCATCGACGCTCCTTCGGATTGGTGACGGTTCTGACTCTTCTCCGCCTTCAGGACGTTACGTGTCTTAAATCTTGACTGACCAGTAGGGCTAGGCACCAGCCTTGGAGCGCGTGATGTCGTGCGGCGGCTCGTAGAACGTGGTCTGCCGCAGCTGATCGTGGCAGGCGCGGCAGGTCACCCGCACGTGGCCCATGCCGCGGCCCCGTTCGGCCCCCTCCCGGGCGGCCGCGCAGATGCAGGGCTTCCAGCTGACCTGGGCACCTCCGGGCCACAGCCGATGGCCGAACGGGCAAGACTGGGGCTTGTGTTCGAAAATAGATACCGGCACGAAGATGATCATGCCCCGGAGCGCGCCGCCTAGTCCAGGCCGGCCGGGGGCCGGTCGGACAGCAGGAGCTTGATGCGGTCCATCGCGGCCATGGCGGCATCGGGCTCACGCCGGCCGAGGCCACAGCTGGTGGAGACGTCCACCGGGTGTCCGACGGCGTCCTCGATCATCTGGCGGATCCGGAACTGGGCGGCCGCGTCCTGGTCCTCGTGCGCGAAGCCGGCGATGAACCGGATGTCCGGGCCGAGCTTCAGCCCGGCCAGCGGCCGGTAGAAGGCTTCGCGGACGGGCGGCGGCTTGTCCGCGGCGGCGAGCGGGGCGTGCACGTAGTGCAACGGGCGCCCGTCCGGCCAGCGGGCCGCCACCGCGTTGGCCAGCAGGACCAGCGGAGAGGCGTCCGGGAGCCGCCCGAGCGCGCGGTGGTTCATGTCGCCGAGGCACAGGTGGAGCCCGAACCGCGACCCTTCCGGCGCGCCCTGGGCGAGCGCCGAGATCCGGCGGGCCAGCAGGGCGGCCAGGGCTGGCCGCAGCGCGGACGGCGTCCGCGCCATCAGCACCGATTCGGCCGGCACCTCGATCTGGAACAGCACGTCGTCGCCGAACATCCGGCTGATCTGCCACATGGTGGCGGCCAGCGCCTCGGTGAATGGCCGGACATGGCGCACCGGGCCGGACGGCCCGAAGGTGAACAGGGCCAGGTCCAGGTCGCCCGGGATGCCGACCAGGAAGCGGGGACCGGCCGGCGACCGCGGGGCCATCTCGGCGCGCAGGGTGTCGAACTCGGACATGGCCGCGCGGGCGGCGCCCGCGATGCCCAGGTCCAGCGCCGCGCCGTAGAGCCGGTGGCCCGGCCGGAGGGCGAACCGCGGCGTCTTGTCGTAGTCGGACCAGTCGCCGTCCTTGACCACCATGAAGTCGGGATGAACGCGCAAGGCCTCGATCATGCTGATGACCCAGGTCCGGCGGGCGCCGGTCTCGCCGTCCGGCAAGTAGTCGAGCTCAGGCCCGAGCCGCTCGACCGCGAGCCGCATGGCCTTCGCCGCCGTGACAGCGGGAATGCTGCCGACCAGATGAGCACGCCTATCCCCCACCGCAACCCCTCCCCATGAGCCGCTCTGGTGGCATTCCATCACAAATGGTCACTTTGTGAGAATGGGCAGGCCGGGATCGGGTCACGGACCGGGCGGGATACTACGGTGTGACGGGCGGCGTCCGGCTCTGAAGGGAGACTGACCAGGTGATTTCAACGCGCATCGACTGGGTCCGCGAGCACTGCCGTCTGCTGCGGGACATCGCGGCGGAGTTCGGGCGGACCCGCCCGTTCGACGGACTGACCATCGGCACCGGCATCCACCTGGAGGCCAAGACGGTGGCGCTGCTGCTGACGCTGCGCGACGGAGGGGCCAGGCTGATCTCCACCGGCAACCTCAACACCACCCAGCCGGACGCGGTGGAGCGGCTGCGGGCCGAAGGCGTCACTGTCATCGGGGAGCCGACCAAGGACAGCGGGGTACACGCCGGCTTCCTCGGCGAGGTCCTAGCCGCCGAACCGGACCTGATCCTGGACAACGGCGGCGACCTGTTCGCCAGGTACCTGGACCACCCGTACCCGGGCCTGCTGGGCGGGACCGAGGAGACAACCTCGGGCCGGATGCGGCTCGAGCCGCTCCGCGGCCAGCTCGGGCGGCCGATCCTGGTCATCAACGACAGCCCGATCAAGCAGTTCGCGGAGAACGAGCACGCCGTCGGGCAGAGCTCGGTCGAGTCCTTCCTGCGGATGACGAACCGGGTCACCAACGGGGAGCAGGTCACCGTGTTCGGCTACGGGGCGTGCGGGCGCGGGGTGGCGGCCAACTTCCGCGGCGCCTACGCCCGGGTGTCGGTCGTCGAGGTCGACCCGGTGACCAGGCTCCGGGCGCACCTGGACGGGTTCAGCACGCCGCCGCGCGATACCGCCGTCGCCGACGCGGACATCATCGTCACCGTCACCGGCGCCAGGAACGTGCTGACCGCCGCCGATCTCCCGCTGCTGCGCGACGGTGTCATCCTGGCCAACGCCGGGCACTTCCCGGCCGAGATCGACGCGGCGGGCCTGATCGGCGCGGCCGAGGTAGCGGACACCACGGAGTACGCTGACGACCTGCTCACGCTCGGGCTCCGCGACGGCCGCCGGGTCCACCTGCTGGCCCGCGGGCACATGTTCAACCTGGCCGGCCCGCGGCCGCTAGGGAACTCCATCGAGTCGATGGACCTCGGCTTCGCCCTGCAGGCCCGCTGCCTGGAGGCGGTCGCCCGGCGCAGCGTCGACGCCACCAGCTGCGTGGTACCGGTTCCCGGGACCATCGACGCGGCCATCGCCCACGCCTACCTGGACCGCAAGTACCCCAGTTGACGCGGCCCCAGGCGCGGCGGTAAGCGCCGCGGGCCCGGCGGGAACGGTGATTGGGCCCCGGAAAGTTGTTGGCGCTGCGGGCCGGGTCCGCTCATACAAGCGAGCGTCAGGGACCCGCCCCTGACGCCGTCGCGTGCCCCGGAGAGAACGATCATGCGGACCATGAAGATCAGGCCTGGCCGCGAGCCGACGAGCGCCAGGACCTGGGGGCCAGACCGCATCCCGGCCGCGCGAGACGGACAGGACGCCTCACCGGAGCACGACATCGCAGCAGAGCACGACACCCCGGCCGAGCGTGACGCCTCGGCGGAGCATGACGCCTCGGCCGAGCGTGACGCCTCGGCCGAGAATGACGCCTCGGCGGAGGACGCCAGCCACGCGGTGGCGGCGCTCTACCAGGTGCACTACCCGGCACTGGTCCGGCTCGCGGCCCTGCTGATACCGGATCTCGCCACCGCGGAAGACATCGTGCAGGACGCCTTCGCCGCCGTGCACGGCCGGTGGCATGTGCAGCCAGACGCCGACGCCGCGCTGGCCTACCTACGCTGGTCGGTAGTACACCGGTCGCGGTCGGTGCCACCGCCCGGCGAGCCGGCCGCGGGTGCCGGCGAGCCGGCCGCGGGTACTGGCGAGCCGGGCTCGGCTGTCATGTCGGCGCTGCGGGCGCTCTCCCCCCGCCAGCGCGAGGTGGTGGTCCTGCGGTACTTCGCGGACCTGTCCGAGGCCGAGATCGCCGCGGCGACCGGCATGAGCATGGCCGCCGTGCGAGACCACGCCGCCCAGGCAATGTCGTCGCTGCAGGCCGAACTGGAATGAGTGATTCCTGCGGGACTCGTGAGGCGACCGACTACAAAAGATCGTGGTTGATCGGGGCTTCGGGGTTGATTGGGTGCACCATAGACCCCCTAATCAACCATTAAGCCCGAATCCACCACGCTAATAGTTTCGGCGATCGAACTGGTTAGCAAGAGAGATACAGAAGAGACGGACGGGACTGGCGAGGCCCTCAGGAGGCGACCGGAGACCGGCACTCCGCGCGGCAGGGCCGGGAGGGACAGGAAGGGAATCTCGGCTGTAGTCACAACGGACACGCCGCGCTCACCTGTCACTTGGACGTGACGTGGCTGACGTCGATCACTATCCGGTCCGGGCCGGTCAGCGTGGAGACGTGATACGGCCCCCGGGCGGACAGGCCGAGGCCGAAGCTCAGGTAGCCCTCGAAGTCGCCCGCCGCCGCGACCGCGAGCAGCTGCGGGTAGCGCGGAGTCAGCACGTTCGGCCCGGTCCAGGTCCGGTGGGCCGGCTGCGGGCAGAACCCGCTGGCCCCGCGGAAGACGACATGCAGGAAGGAATGACCGGGCAGGGGGATCTTCGTTCCCTTCGGGTCGGCGTAGACCGCCGTGACCCGTTCGGCGGTGACGGCTGGGCGACCGCCGGAGAACTGGAATACCACCCGGTCGTAGCCGGCGTGCTTGGCCGTCCTGACCGCGGTCAGGTATTTCCCTGGCTGCTGGCAGGCGCGGGAGACGTCAGCCGGCTGCGCGGCCGGCGACACGGTCGCCGCGGTCTGCGGTGCCGCGCTGCTGCTGGCCGGGCCGGGCGATCCGGCCGCCCCCGCTGAGCCAGCCGCATTTGAACCGCATCCGGCCAGTGCCACCGCTATGATCACAAGTCCCGCACCGCGGATGAGCCCGGTCATGACGGCCCCCCATTCCCAGCGCCTGAATACGTCGTGTCTTTAGGACGCGCGGCCGGGTGTTCAGATAAGGACACAGATCGTGATTTAGTGTGATTTCGGTCACGATGGACCCGAACGGTCGGAGTTCCCGCCCAACTAAAGGAAGGAGCCAGCGTTGGAGGATTTCGCGGTGCCGGAAGTCACCGCCGACGACCACACGCTCGGGCCGGCCGGAGCGCCGGTCACGGTCCTGGAGTACGGCGACTACGAGTGCCCGTTCTGCCGGGGCGCGTACCGGGACGTGCACCGGATGCTCGACTTGTACCCGGGCTCGATCCTGTTCGCGTTCCGGAACTTCCCGATCCAGCAGCTGCACCCGCACGCCGAGCAGGCGGCAGAGGCGGCCGAGGCGGCCGCCGCCCAGGGCAAGTTCTGGGAGATGTACGAGCTCCTGCTGCGGCCCTCGTCCAGCCTCGACCTCGACTCCCTGGTGTCTCACGCCCGGGACCTGGGCCTGGACATCGAGCGGTTCCGGCGGGAGGTCACCGGCCGTGCCTACGCCGCCAAGATAGAGGCTGACGTGCGCGAAGGCTTCAGGAACGGCGTCAACGCGACCCCGAAGTTCTACGTCGACGGCGAACGCATCGACGGGAAGATCCCGCTCGAAGGGCTCGAGGACGCGATCCGGGCGTCGATCCGGGCCGCAGGCGGCGGCTAGCCCTAGCTCACCAGGACTCTCTGCTCGTCACCTGGTTCCGGGCGGACCGGATCCGGCGCGGTCAGCCCGGCCAGGGCGGGCACGCGGTCGGCCAGCAGGCTCACGCCGATGCACGCCGGGCAGCTCGCCTCCATCCAGGCGGCGGGCGCCGCCGCCCGTCTCCGCCTCCTGATCCGCCAGAAGACCACCACGGCGACGACCAGCACGGCCGCCGCGACCAGGGCCGGGCCCTTGGCCCGGTCGAAGGCCTGGTCGGCCAGCGGCCCGAGCAGCAGGCCGAGAACCAGGTGGAGCTGGAGGAACACGCTGCTCCCGACGATGAGGGCGGGCAGCGCGCGGCGTCCGTTCAGCCCCGATACGCCCGCGGCGATGACCGTGAGCGTCCGCAGCCCCGGGGTCCCGCGCCCCAGTGCCAGCCCGGGGCGTCCCCGGGTCTCCGCGAAGTCAGCGGCCCGGCGCAGCCGCGCCTCGGTGAGCCCGAGGCGCGGCCCGAACCGCGTGATGATTCGCTGGGCGGGGCCCCGGCACGCCAGGAAGAGCGCGGTCGTGCCGAGGATGGCTATGACCTCGAAACCGGTCACGGCCAGCCACAGCGGGAACTTTCCCGCCGCGACCCTCTCCCCCACCGCGAACATGACCAGGTCGGCGGGCACCGGGATCGGCACGCCCGCTTCCATCGGGAGCAGCAGCACCAGGGCCAGCGTCCCGCTCAGCCCCGCCACGCCGGCTTTCATCTCGGCAGGCTCGCCCGCCGGGAATCCTCAGGCGCCCGGCTGGTGGAAGGCCACCAGCGGCACCCAGCGGACCCGGGGCGGGGCGGTCACAGCGCCGGCCGCGAGCGCCGCGCCGAGCCGCGACGTCATGAACGCGTCCTGGTCGGCCCGCGACGACCACACCTCCGACACGATGAACGTGCCGTCGTCCGCCTCCCCGGCGGTGTGCGAGAGCAGCCCGGCGGGCCAGTCCCCCTGGCCGGTCTGCATGTCGATGCCGAGGTGCTTGTTGACGGCGGCGTACTCGGCCTCGTTCACGCCGGTGAACTCCAGGATCAGGGCTTCTGGCATCGGGACTCCTTATGGTTGTCACCTTCAGGACGCTCCCTCGAGCGCCCCCCTCTGCCCTGGGTTCGTCGCCCGCGGACCCGGCGGATCACTTCCGCGCGGGGTCAGGTCAGCGGGGCCTCGGCGGGCAGCAACCCGGCCCGCTCCAGTGCGGTGCGGGCCTGCTCGGCGCCGCCCTCGCGCGCGATCAGGTCGTAGCGGGCCGCCGAGAGTCCGCGCAGCGAGCTGAAGTCGCGCTCGCCGCGGGTGGCGAGATGCTTCACGAACCCGAAGATCGCGCCCCACAGCACGCCGAAGCCGATAGCCGCCGCCACCACGGCCAGCCAGGCGTGCCCGGTGGTGAACAGGCCGAACAAGATGCCGATCAGCAGTCCGGCCCACATGCCGGTGAGCGCGCCCGCGGCCGCGGCCCGCCATTTGGTCAGCCGCCCGGTCACCCGTTCCACCAGCTGCAGGTCGGACCCGACGATGTCGAGCTTCTCGACCGGGAATCCGTCGTCGGAGAGCCGGTCGACCGCCCGCTGGGCGGACCCGTAGTCATCGAACCGGGCTACGGTGTTCCACGCGGCGTGGACCGGGTTCACCGTAAGCCTGCCGTACATCATGGCGACGTCCTCTCGTCTCGTGCCGCCCCGGCGTTCGCCGGCGACGAGACCAGCATCGGTCCCGCCTGTGCAAGACAGGCGGGAGCCGCGTGGAGATGCCATGAAGTTGCGGCCTGCGGTCAGGCGCCCTCGGCGACCGGGTAGATCTCGTCGGCGACGAGCCCGTGCGCCTCGCGGTGCACCGTGGCCGCCGCGTCGGCGTCCGGCGCGTCCACCAGGCAGAAGATCTTGCCGTTCGCCTGGTCGACCCAGTACCGGAGGTAGTGGACGCCGTGAGCGTCCTGGGTCTGCAGGTCGGCGGCGTGCGCCTTCGCCACGTCGTCCAGGGTGACCGGGCCACCCAGCGAGTGCGCGTCCATGAACAAAGCCATGGTTGATTCCTTTCCCGAGTTACTGAGCAGGCTCGTTGCCTGCCTGCCCAGGAAACCCGAGACGGACCGGGACGCGCATGGGGCGTGTTCCCTATCTTGGCGCGACGACCCCGAGCCGCACTGCCGCGGCGACCGCCCGGGACCGGGTCGGCTCCCCCAGCTTGCGGAGCACGGCCGAGACGTGGTGGCCCACGGTCTTCTCGGACAGGACGAGCCGCTCGGCGACCTCGGCGTAGGACAGCCCGTCCGCGAGGAGCTGGAGCACCTCGGCTTCGCGAGCGGTCAGCCCCGCCGGGTTGGCGCGGCTCGCGGTCCGCGGGCCGCGCGGCACCGCGAGGCCGCGGGCGTGCCGGTCGCGCAGCACGGCGTGGCGCACGGCCGTGGCGCCCAGCTTGTCCAGGATGTCCAGGCACTGCTGCGCGTCCCGCATCTCCGGCGAGAAGGCCAGCGCGTAGGCCGACCACAGCGGGCAGCCCAGGGCCTCCCACGCGGCCGCGGCCGCCCGGTGCTCGTCCGCCAGCATGAGCGCGAAGGGCCGCGCCAGGGGCGCGATGGCCGGCCGGCCGTCGCCGGCGAGGCGCAGCCACCAGCTGAGCTCGCCGAGTCCCCACGGGTGCGGGTGCTCGACGGCGACGGGCCAGGCGCGGTCGACGGCGGCGACCAGTTCGCGGGTGCGGCCGGCGATCCAGAACGCTTCGGCGTACGCCGCGGTCACCGGGATCAGCCGCAGGGCCTCGCCCGTCCGGACGGCGATCGCGAGGGCTTCGTCCAGCTCCCTTGTTCCGTCGCGGCCGCGCCTGGCGGCGAGCACGCCGGCCACGGGCAGGACGCTGACCTGGGTGATCGGCGATACGTGCGGGCGCCGCGTGACGTCGGCGACGTGCCGTTGCGCCGCGTCGTACTGGCCCTGCTCGGCCAGCGAGCGGGCCAGCCAGGCGGTCATGTACAGCCGCCAGGTGTCGAGGTCGCGGTCGGCGCAGTACGTGATGCCGGCGTGCAGGTGGCGGTCGGCATCGGCGAGCGACCAGTTGATGATGTTGATACTGCCGAGGTTGGTGAAGGCCCGGGCCGCGTGCTCGTGGGCGTCACGGGCGAGGGCAAGATCCAGGCTCTGGGTCAGCCGGGCCTGGCCTTCGATCAGATCGCCGGCCGTCGCCAGCGTCGTGCCCACGTTGTTGAGGGCGTGTATCTCGGTCTCGGTGTCGCCGACCTCACGGGCCAGCACGATCGCCTTCGTGCCCCAGTCCAGCGCCGCCGCATTGTCATCGGACAGCATGCGGAGCTGGCCCATGTTGCTGTAGGCCATGGCGAGTTCGGGACCCGGCTCGAGCGGCTCCAGCGTGCTCACCGCGGCGGCGGCGTAGCGCTCGCTGTCGGCGTTCTGCCCGAGAACCCAGGACAGCCGCGACAGCCACCGCTGCGACGTGCCGACGGACCGCGCGTCCCCTTCCCGTTCGTAGATGGCCAGCGCCTCCAGCAGGCTGTCCCGGGCCCGCACCAGCCGGTCGGTCAGGTAACACTCGTACGACAGCCGCTCGAGCAGGGCCGCCCGCTGCCGGTCCGGCGGTTCGTGATGCCGCAGGGCCAGCCGGAACTGCTCCGCGGCCTCGCGGTGCGCGCCGAGGCGGGCAGCCCGGGCAGCGGCGAGCGGGGCGTGCCGCAGCACCGCGGCGCTGTCGCCGCAGCCCGCGGCGTGGTACGCCAGCCACCGGTGGTCGTGCGAGCCCCGCGCGGTCAGATGCGCCAATGCCCGTGCGTGGACACCGGCCCGCTGAGCCGCGGACAGTGATCCCTCGACGGCGAGCCGGGCCAGGTCGTGCCGGAATCCCACGGCGTCACCGTCCGACACCAGCACGCCGCGGTCCAGGCACTCGTCGATCGCGGTCAGCGGCTGCCCCGACACGGCGGCGAGGAAGCCCACCTCGGCCCGCCGGCCGAGCACCGAGGCCGCCGCGGCGGCGTCCCGGCCGGCCTGCGAGAGCCGGGCCACGCGGGCGAGCACGGCATCGCGCACGGTGGCCGGTACCTGTTCGGCCCCGGCCGCGAGCACCTCGGTCAGGTAGAACGGGTTCCCGCCGGTGCGCTGGAATATCGCGTCGGCGTCCAGGGCCGAGCCCGCTGCGTCCAGGAGCTGCCGCACGCCCGTGGCGGTCAGCGGGGGCAGCTGCATCCGGACGACGCCGGACAGCCCGGCCAGATCGCCCATCACCACGGTCAGCGGGTGATCGCGGCCCACCTCCTCGGAGCGGAACGTGGCCAGGATCATCAGCCGGACCCCGGCCAGGCGGCGGCCCAGGTAGCGCAGGATGTCCAGGGTCGCCTCGTCGGCCCAGTGGACGTCCTCGAGCAGGAGCAGCATCGGGGACCCGGACAGCGCCTCGCGCACGTTCCTGAACAGCCGGAGCCTGCTCACACCCGCCTCGTCGTCCACCGCCGCGATCAGCTCGGGCAAGGCATCCAGGATCGGGCCCAGCGCCTCGGCGGTCGTAACGTTGTCGCAGGAGCCGCGCCGCACCGCCACACTGGCGGCTTCGGCGAGGGCCGCGGCGAGCGCCGTCTTGCCGACGCCGGCTTCGCCGCCGAGGAACACCAGCCGGCCGCTGCCGTCAAGCGCCTCGCCGAGCAATCCCTCCAGCGACGCCAGGAAGCCCGCCCGCTCGATCAGCACACCAGCCATTAAATCCCGGCACCCGCCTGAACAGCCAATTCCGGCACCCGCTCACGGTCCGAAGGCCTCGCGCATGCGGTCCAGGCCGCGGACGACGCCGGTGGTCAGCGTGCCGACGCCGGCCACGGCCACCGTGACGACGTCGCCGTCCGCCAGGCTGAACGGCGCGGGCGGTACCAGGCTGGTCCCGGTGGCCAGCACGACGCCGTCGGGGTGGATGTCGGCGCGCATCAGGTAGCCGACGAGGTCGTCGAACCTGCGGCGCAGCGAGGCGGTGCTGGC